>PPYF01219176.1_pt1 | contig 41232 bp, 29 predicted proteins | sample 1559871 | NCBI WGS metagenome assembly PPYF01 (sample SAMN08240021, study PRJNA423297) | Human gut metagenome, whole genome shotgun sequencing project.
GTTCTACTTTTTTTCCAATACCCCAACCAGTAATAACTGGTTCATTATTTACTAAATAAATTTGACGGGTATCATGAGTTGCCCCTTCCACTAATTGATTTAACCAAGTACTTTGCTCTGCACTAATGCTACCTTTTTGGGTTAAATTTTGAGTAAGTGCCGATATAGCATTTAGACGTTGTTGGATAACAGGAGAGATTTTTTGTAATGCAGCTTTACCTGATTCATTTTCAGGTATCAGATAAGGTTGACCTTCCAACTCACTATACCATTCTACAGTTACTCGATCTGATTTGATTTCAGGTTTAGCGAATAAAGTAGCTGTGCTCGGTGGAAGATGAGCTCTCACAATTTTAAGTATTTCATCGTAATGTTCAAAAAGCACGGTTGCATTTTGATTAATTTCTTCTAGTTTAAAACGAGCTAAACGTTGCATAAATCCCTCTACATTTGAGTCGTATTATTGGAATAAAAACTGTCAATATTCTTATTCCAATAATAAGGGCTGATCTTTTTTTCAAGATCAGCCTTTACAATTATTTAACAGCAAGCGCTTTTTTGTAAGCAGTCAACTTACGCTGTAACGTTTGCAATTCTTTTGCTTTAGCTTCATCAGATGCACTAGAAGTATTTACCTGCTTCATTTGTTGTTCTACATCTTGAATTTTTGCTAATAGGTCGCTATTACCTTGAGCTTTTTGTTTAAGCAAGGCTGCATCATTTTGCAATTCTTTATTTAAATTAGCCAATGCAGCTTTTTTCTGATTAAGTTGCTTGGTTGATTTATTTTTTGCTTCTTGAGCTCGTTTATTTTTAGCTTGCAAATCAGCATTTTTGGCTTGCTCTTGTGATAACTCGCTTTCTTTACGCTGTACTCGGGTATCATAGCTACCTGAATTCACACAGGCCATTTTACCCCAAATACTTTGCTCCACATTTGGATCACATTCTTCAGGAGTCGCAGAACAAGCAACTAATAAAGCACAAGCAGAAAGTGCGGTGAATAATTTAATCGTTTTCACGCTAACTCCTTACCCAACTTGAATTGCAGAGCGCTGTTTCACCTGTGCTTGTAATGCTTGTTCATAGGTTGAAACCTGTTTTCTTAATTGAGAAATTTCTTGATCCAATCTCTTGCTTGAAGCACCGGAAGAACGTTCAGCTTTAGCTGTATCGCTAAGCATATTTAAATTGGATTTCATTACACTTAAACGTTCTTGTGCAGCTTTAATATCAGCATCTACTTGAGCTAATTGTTGTTTAGCTTCTGCTTTTTGAATTGTTCCGGATTTTAATTGACTATTCACTTTAGCGATCAATTGATTGTTTTTAGCCGTAGCAGCATTTAATTTTGCTGTGGATTTTTGTACCATCTGTGAATTTTGACGAACATCAGCAATATAAGCATTCAAACGATCTTCTTTTTTCACATAAGTTTTACGTTGTTTTTCTAAATAGTAGTTAGCACTCATACCAGCTGCACAGCCTGCTGCTCCACCAATTGCGGCACCAGCTACAGTACTTTCAGTATCACCACCTGTCAATAATCCTGTTAAAGCTCCTAATGCAGCACCTCCTGCAGCTCCCCAAGCACAAGAACCCCAGCCTGATGAGCTAAAAAATTTAGCATCATCACCGCTATCTAAGCTGCTTGAACTACTACCTGTACCAGCACAGCCTGCAAGGGCTAATGAACTAGATAAAATTAGTACACCAAAGGTCTTTTTCAATTTCATAAGATTTTCCTTATTTATCATTAGTGAGTTTGAGGTTTAATTTGATTACATTGCTGTAACCATTGTTCTCGGGTAATTTTGCCATTCTGATAATATTGGCTTAAATGTTTCCAATATAAATCAAGGTACTGGCTCAAATTCGTCGCTTGTCCATTAGCAAGTTTTTTCTCATTCATCATGGATTTTGTTCTTTCTACTTGTTCTTTTACATTAGCAAGGCTATAAGTGTCAAATGTATTAGTAATTGTGCCTGCATAATATTGCACAACAAAATCTCTAGCCTTTTCAGCTTCTTGTAATCGTTGTTTAAAATCAGCTTCTTTTTGCTGATAAATTTGTTTTAAATCGGTATCCTGTTCATTCTTTATTTCCTCAGCAAAAGCTTTTACTGCTGTTTCTTGCTGTTCTACTTCTGCCTGTAAATCAGAAACATTAGCACAAAGGAATCCACCTAATTGTAAGGCCGAACGAATTGCGGCATCTCTCTGCTCATCTCGTGCTTGGTTTGCTGCCCGTAATTCATCTTTGGTTTTTGTTATTTCTTGTTTAAGTTTTTCATCTTCAACGTTCGACGCTAATTTTTCCAGTTTACCTACAATATTTGGATCATTACTCTCTTTACTATCTGAGCCTAAAGCAGACCATTCTTGACGTAATTGATTAATACGATTATTTGATGTTAATAAAGGTGCGGTAATTGCTACACGGAATCCCATATCTTTTTTCTTCATCGCGCCATTATTATCATAATAAGGAACCTCAATACGTGAAGTATTGTTGACTTCACTTTCTCCTTTAATATAGCTTCCACCTCGGGCAATCATGCCTCCCTCCTGACCATGATAGCGACTTAGCTTATTAGCACGAAAACCGTCAAATACCATTTCAGAAACATTCCCCAATGTATCAAATAAACCAAGTGGATTCGGCTCAAGTAAACCGATAACTTGTAAACGACCATTAGCATTTTTAGATGACCATGCATAGCGAGCAATACCATCTGGCATAGGAAAGGTATTTTCACGGAATGCAGCTTCATCAACCGCAACCCCACCTCGAGAAGCAAATTCCCATTCAGCATTAGTTGGCAAACGGACAAAACCTTTACTTCCATCTTCCGTTGGAAGTTTATCGGCTGCATTTTTAAGTAGCCATTCATTATATTTATGGGTAAATTCTACCGCATCAAACCAACTCATATTAATTGCTGGTAAACTGGTTTTCATATTTACTGAAGGACATTGTTCACCTTTCATTACGGCATTAAACTGAGCTTCTGTCACCTCATATTTTCCCATTAAGAAATAGCGTTCTTGTTTTTCATTGGCAAAACTACCCGAAATATAATTTGGCGTAGCATATTGCGCATAGCCATCTTCATCATTGCTATTGCCACCGAGAGTAACTTTAATATCTTCTAATGGTTTTTTTGTGTTAGTTTTAATTACTCGAAAAACCATACTCCCTTCACAAGGCATGGGTAATACAATATCACCATCTAATTTTTTCGGATTAAAAAATTTTTCTTCCCAAGGTTGGGCTGATACAGCCGTACTGGCCATAATTAATGCTAATAAAGAAAAGCGATATTTAAACATCTCGCAGACTCTCCGCAGGTTGAATTTTTACTGCGCGAACTGCCCCTATAGCAGCAACCACGCCAGCAAGTAGAAAAGAGAAAATAAAAGCCAAGCATAAATGTATTGGAGCCAAACGGCTAACAAAATGGGAGCCACTTAAGCTTGTTCCTAGTATTTGATTAAATAATTGACTGCCAAATAAATACAGCCCATAAGATAAAATGAAAGCAATACTACTGAGTACGATTGCTTGAAAAACTAAATAAATACCAACCGCACTTTGTTGAAAACCTATTAAACGTAAAACAGCAATATCCTTACGTTTTCGATCAATATTTGCAAGAAATGCGCCAATAAGAGATAGCACGCAACCTACCACAGAGGTAAAAGCAATGACCATAAAAATAACATTTAATACACTATCAATCGCTTTTACATTTTCAATCGCTTTGGATTCCGTTCGAGTATCAATATGAAATTGTTCACGTAGCTTTAGTGCTAGAGGTGCGACATCATCCAAACTTTTAGCATAAATTCTCGCTCTAGCAAAATTTTTACGGAGTTGATCATTTGGCTTTCCACTTGCAGCAGGGAATAGTTCCGTTTTCATACCATCGCGAAAGTCTTCAACACCAATTAATAATGACATGGGCACAAAAATTGCAGCACGAGGAAATTGTTGCTCATTTAAAATAGCTTGCACTTTTAATTGCAATAATGCCTTTTCTTCTTGTCCATTTTCATTTCGAGTTGCAACTAAAGTAATACTTTCACCTTGTTTAGCTTGTAGTTTTTCTGCACTTAATGCACTTAAAATAATCGAATTATCATTTAGCAAAGATTGTTGAGTAATTGGGTCGTCTGAAGTTGTTGGAATTAATTCCACATTACGAACAAAATTTGCCTCTTTCTTCAAATCAATAATTGTATTAAGTGAACGCGTTAATGGAATCGAGAATTGGGTTTCCGGCTGTTGTTTAAGCCAATCAAACCAGTCTTGAGAAAGATTTAAATTACCAACAATTTTAATTTCTAAATTGGTTGGATCATTAACCAATTGATGACGTAATTGAGAAACAATGCCATATTTCAAACTAAATAGAAGCAATAAAGGAGCAATTACCGCTACCAATGAAGCGATAATACAAAAAGAAACCTTACGATCATAGAAAATATCGTTTAGTGCTAATTTTGCCAATAATGTAAATCTATTTTTCATCAAGATACCCTATTCTTGCTAGTCATTATTGGCCTGTTCAATAAAACAAGACTGACGTAAAGACATATCCAATTTTGCACTAAAAGTACGAAGTTCATTACGTTGCACTAAATCCCAATCATGAGTCACTAGCAGCACAGCAATTTTTTGCTGTTTTGCTAAGGATAGCATTAAATGAAATAAAATCTCTGAGTGATGGGGATCTAATGCAGATGTCGGTTCATCCGCTAATAATAAAAGTGGTTTATGGGCAATAGAGCGAACAAAAGCGACCCGTTGACGTTCACCTATAGAAAGCTGCTTTGGATATTTTGTCATTAAATGATTGATGTTTAGTTTTTCGCATAGATGATGTAACCAACTTTCATCAGCCAAAATTCCATTTGTTTGACAAGGTAGCAGAATATTTTGCCATACGCTTAAAAAAGGTAATAGCCCACCATTTTGTAACATAAAGCCAAGATTTTTAGAGCGAATCTCAGCCAAAGTTTTCTGCTTATTACTCAGAATAAGGGGGGCTAAATCCATGCTTAACGTAGCTGAGCTCAATTCATATTGGCTCAAGTTATCCGGTTTTAAAATTAGCCCCATCATTTCCAATAGCGTGCTTTTTCCACAACCGCTCGAACCACAAAGTGAAACGACCTCACCTTCTGCCAAAGATAAATGCGGTAGGGAAACCGTAAAACTTTGCTCCCCTTGTCCGCGAGTTATGGATAAATCTTTAATGGTTAGCACGCTATACCCTTTTCTATGGTAAGGCATCCAATGGTACTGGATATACATTATCGCGAGGATCAGCACCCTCTGATAAAGAAATCCAACGAGATTGGTCCTCGTTAAAAATACGATAATGACGTAACTTACTATGCAGATCGCGAATAAATTTCTCTTGTTCCTGCACACTCATACCTTTCCAGGTATCTTCATCAATTCCGGTCACTTGACTCTTATAAGGAATGCCATCCAAATATTCACCAAGTAAACCTAAATCTGCCAATTTAGTTGATTTATCTTCCTTGATTTTATTTGGATCTTGCCCCATTGCAGCAGCTACTGAACGAAGTTGTGCAAACATATCTGTTGGTGAAATTAACCCGCTATTTGCCGCATCCGCAATTTTCTTTACTACATCACTCAAATCACTTAATTGTGATTTGGTTAGTAATACTCGAGCCTCGGCGGTCGGGACTGTTGGTTTAGCAAAATCACGGTCACTCACCCAAGCTTTAAATACTGGTGGTGCTTTTGTACCTTTTACATCCCCTAAATATGCCAATTGCATTGCTTTACCTAATAAAACAGCATCTTCTTCAATTTCAGATTTTTTCGGATCACCGCCTGTTTTTGTGGTGGCAGTTAATACGCTACCAGCAGCCTCTTCACCTGAGTAAGCTTGTTTCACTTGCTTAGTTAAAGCACTAGCAAGAGTATCTACTTTTTGCCCAAACTCATTCACATCTCCAGCATTGACCGGATAGTAAAGTGGTTTATTTAAATAATTATTAAAAGATAATTCATTATATTGTGCTTGAGCTATTTGATGGTTATTTTTTCCAGATGGTGTTTTAAGATGTAGAGTATAAAGCGCAACACCTCGATGCTGAGCCTCTAAACGTAATTGTTTTGCATCTAACCCCGTAGTTGAAATTGGATTATCCCCTTCAATCGCACCGGCGTCAGTAATCAATACTAAATAACGGCCTCCAAAATTATTCCAATTAATTTCATTTAATGCTTGTGACACACCAGCATAAGCATCTTCACTAAATTCTTTTGAAGAAACAGTAGCTTGTTTTAAATTTGCCACTTTATCCATGAAATCTTTACCATCTTTTACGGTACTTGGATCAACAAACATTTTTGAAGTGTACTCTAATCCAGGTACAGCTTTAGTGCTTGAACGGAACGCCACTAAACCAAATTTAACCTGTTTACCCAAGTTCTCTTTTTCGATTTTTTCATAAACTTTTTTAATTGCATCGCGCGTTCTATTGATGTAGGGGTCCATAGAAATCGTTGAATCAATAACAAATACTACCGCAGCGCTAAATCCAACAATTTCTTGAGGCTGGTTTTGACCTGTTTTGTTCATTTGATTATTGTTTGTTGTGCTTGTAGTTGGTTGAGTGACCGGCTTATCATTTTTGCTGACAGATGCGACTTCTAACAAGCGCTCATAAAATCCTTGACTATCCATCACTTCTTCTCCCTGTAAAACAGGTAAGAGATAGAAGTTTTTTTGGAAATCTACAAATTCCTTTGGTTCTTCCGCTAACACTTTCTCACTACTTTTCTTTTGAGAAAGTTCAGCACGAATTGGCTCAACTGCTTTTGCTGGGGAATTGTCATTAATAATACTTTCAAGTGTTGCTTTATCCTTAAAAAACAATAAAGAACCCCGATCGGATGGGTTAGTAAAGACCATTGTCATTTGCATATTCCAAGGTACAGCACAATTAGCATCTAACCAACCGACAGTTTTACCGAAGCTATCTGGGCCTACCTGTAATAAAGCCTTATTTCCTACATTTTCTCGTTTATATACATAATAGCGGGAAAAAGCAGGAATTTTTTGACCGCTCTTAGCATCACTTTTTGCTAATAACTCACAACTTGGTGTACTTAACACGCGTTGATAAAGTGTGGTTTTGCCCTCTTGCAGTAATGGTTTTATCTCCTCAGCAAAAACTGATGGAGACATGATTGCTGTTAAGCAACAAAGAGATAAAGTAGAAAGTCTTAACTGTTTCATTATTTTTTCAATGCCTCTAATTTTTCTTTAGCTGTCGCATTATTCGGATCATTACTTAATGCAGTTTCATACCAATAAATTGCTGTTTCCTTATCAGCTTGGAAACAAGAACTACCTTTTTCATATTCCTCCGCATAAGCCAATGCAATCTCCACATTGCCACCTTGAGCCTGGTTGGCATAAAGTCGTTGAGCAATCGCACATTTATTTGCTTGTTTAGCCGAAGCAATAATTTCTAAAATTTGTTTTGGTTCTGGTTTAGTTTTCAAACAGCTCTGAATAAACGCCAATTCATCATTAGTATTTGTATCCACTGCACAGTCAGATTTTGCCACTGGCTCATCTTTCTTATTTAAGAAGAAATAAGCTCCAACTCCTCCCCCAATCAATAGGGCTAAAATTAAGGCAATTAAGCCGCCTTTACCTTTTTTCTTTTGCTCTACTGAAACTGGTACTTCAATATTCTCTACAGGCTCAGACTGTGTTTCATTTTGCGCTAAATCTTCAAATACTATAGCTGGTTCTGTTGATTGCTCATTTTCAGCTACAACAATGGGTTCTACCAAAGGCTCTTCAATAACTGGTTCTGGCTCAGCTTGCACATGACTTTGTACATTGTCTTCTCGACTGGAGTCACCACCAGCAAGAGACGCTAAGATATTACCAACCATTCTGACAGGGCCACTATCAACAATCGTACCGTTCTGTACATCACGGACAGACATCATATAACGTACATTACCGATCTGTTGAACAAGGCTATCAATTAACCATTTACCAATAACACCTTGCAATACATCATTTTCTAAGGTTAATCCCTCCACCTTATGCCATACTGGTTCTGGATTCCATGGAGTATCATTGCCATTAAAATAGCAGCCATCCTGATTTCGCTGTACTGCAATTTCAACTTCTGTACTACCATTCCATTTCGTCGCAGTGAATTTAGCGTATCCTGGACGATCTTCCTCTAATTGAATTCGTAACATTTTCTATTCCTTAGCATTGTGCAGAACGATATAAATCTAATACCGAACCTAACTTTGTATTGCTGACCTGATCAATTTCCCGTCCAGCGCTGTGTCCGGCATTTCCTTCAGCAAAGTGACCAAAGGCTACAAACCAGTCAAAAAGATAATTTTTAGTGTAATTATTAGTTTGGTCATCTAATTTAGGTAAACCGTTTACCTTTTCAACTTCCCTATTTTCAAATATTGCTCGCTCGTTCATCACACGACTAGCCGGACGTTGAGTCAGTGGTTGATTAACAAAATCTAACCATGCAATAAAATCCGCAATTTCAGTATTAATGGAAAACACTTGACGCTCAGCTAATTGATCACGTTTACTTCCTGCGTTTTCATTACGGAAAACGACCTTAGAAAGTTTATCCTGTAAATGAAGACGATTTGCACCAGTAATCAATTCACCAACTAAACCTTCAACGACTTCTTTAGTAAAACCAAAGAATTGCATCAAATGCTGATCAGAAGAAATTGAACGCAAATGTTCAATCCAGGATTTAAATGCAGCCATAGCAAAACGAGATTCCACAATTTTTTCAGCCGGTTTCTCTTCTACAACAACAGGAGCCGGTTCAGCAAATAAATCAAATCCTTCTGAACTAAAACCAAAACCAGCATCAAAGGTATTTGCTGAATTTTCTTGTGCTTTAGTTTCTTCTTCACCTTTGTTTAGTAAGACCTCTTCATAATCAGAAAAATATAAAGAACGAATTGTCTCTTCAGGTAATTGAAGACAACGTAAAAACTCACCGACCAAAAGTCCTTTTTTACTTAATTCACCAACAATCATTTGTGCTAATTGACGTTTTTTATTGACTTCTTCAGCGCCTTCACTTTGATACCAAGAAGAAAAACGGTTTTCTACAATATGATGGATAGATTCATTAAGTTGCTCAGTTAAACGTTGAGCTTTCACTTCTGGCAAAGCAATCGTTTTCAAATAATCACTAATTCGTTGCATCCCACCATCATTCAATTTCATCATTGCATCCCAGGCTTCTTGAGGTTGAGCAACATGTTTTTGAATATCAGGGTCATTAGCAAAAGTACTACGTAAAAGATTAAGCTGCCCAGCCTCTTTTGGATTAATGGCTAATTCTTCAGTATTATCCATATCTAAAAAAGCCACTTTGAAACCCGGTTTACGTACTAAAAAAACATTATCAAACGGCTTGCCATTTGCCCATTCATTTAGCCAAGCATAGTTTCCGAAGCGCTCTAAAATCGTTTGTTTCAGCAATCCACCTTGTCCCCAAGACATTTTCAGCATATCTTCATCTTTGGCCAAATCACTACTGATACGCATATCAAACATAGTTATCGCCCAAAGAAGTCCGGGTTTACGTTTAGCACGATCAGTCGGATTATCTCCTTGCGTTTTATTAATCCAACGCTCCAATACAGGACCTACACTATTCACATCAGATTGCTTGGTTGATGGAGTACAAACAATCAAAATATTCATTTCTTGACTATCGGTATAACGCTCAAAAAGATAAGCTACTTTGCCCCTTAAAATGAGTTGAGATACAGGATTGCCTTCTTTTACTTCACTTAAAGAAGTGATTGCTAAACGACCTCGGTACCCAGGAAAATCTAATAAATCAACCGTTTCAACAGCCGGCACTTTAGTTGGGTTAATCAATGGGAAAACTAATTCTGCGGTAAGTGCTGTTAATTCAGCCAAAGAAATGGAAACAGGCTCACCAACATGGCCTTCTTCAATAAGAGGACGAACAGCAATTTGTTCATCTCGATTTGTACCTAAACGCTCAAGCATATCCACGTTCATAATACTGTCAGCTTGAGAAAGGCCACCACTACCATTATCTTTTACTACTGCGGTAAGCGGTGCATAAACACGTTCAGGATTACCTAATTGAGCCAATGTTTTTGCAAATTGAATATAGATTTGAGTCAACTCTGGAATTTCTGCCCATAATATGGAGAATAAGGTTGCTCTATCTTCAATACTCAGTCTTGGTGCCATGACTACCGCTCTAGCCCAATAATTAGCCTGTAATACAGATAAAGATTTTCCGAAGCTTTCCTGGGAGTAATCCTGCAAATCAACTACGTCATCTTCATTAACACCTTTTACAGGTTGAGCATTTAATTTAGCATTTAAAGGTTTAAGTATTTCATTAATGCGAGATTGTTCCAATTGATAAGTCACACGTTCTTTATCAAAATCGTTGAAATAAGCATTAACTAAAATTTTAGCAACTTCAATTTCATGAAATAAGCGAAGTTCTAAAGGATAGCCTGGAACAGCCGCTTTTGCTGAGCGAGTAAAACGAGTAACCAAACCCGTCGCTTCTTTTCCGCCACCAGGAGGATTGATATGTTTAATGAAATCCAACTGTTGGCCGTCAAAAATAGTTTCCAAATTGCCCTTTTGATCGGCTGCCAGTGCTGAAATTAAGAAAGATTTACCTGCCTGTGATAACCCAAAAAAACCAGCTGTAATTGGTTTAGAAGAAACGGCACCTAGGCGTTTTGCTGTATTACGTAAACGTCTTAGTTCAAGAATTAAACCATCAGCCTCATTATTTAAACGGGCAACATTTGGGCGAACATCATTTACCCAATCAATCGCTTGTTGTGATGCTTGGAATACCTTATCCCAAGATGTTGTTAATTGATTATCCGTCATTTTCTCTTCCACCTATCGTTTCACACAGCCAGTATCTAACCAATATAATTTTTGATCACCAAGTCCCGCATCGGTCATTGTGTTTAGATGAAGGGTAATATCCCTTTCTCGTACGCAAGAGCGGCCATTTGATGCTGTCACATTTTTTATGTAGAAATTTTCCGCTCTTTCTTGGCTATTACGGCTATTTTTTATACCTAACGTTACTTGTAATACCACACCTTCATTATTCAACATCGCTTTCCATTCGCGGCTTTCTATAGAGAGCATATAAAGTGGAGAAGCAACCCAACGCTCTACATTCAATTGACGGAAACCTAAACGGGTATCACCGCGTACTTCAAAGGAAGTATCTGGGAAATCATAATCCTCATTGTCTAAATCAATATCGTGATAATAAACGTTGCTGTCTTTAATTACGTTATTGTTATCTAAATACCCAATGTATTTCACTGTAGAATAAGCAGTCATTGCCATTGAGCGTAAATAGAAGTTAGTTAAACGCATATCTTTACATAAGAAACAAAGCATAGCTCCCACTGCGGCAGTCGTTTTTGGATCATCTATACGACCTTGTTTGTGGAATGGATACCAGTTTCCTGTGCGGTAATGATGTAATGGTAAAATCCGTCCGACTGGTAAAGGTAAACGAGAACGGAAGAAGGATTGTACACCCGGTAAACGAGATGGTCGGCCGGTCAGTAACAACACATCACATTGATAACTGTTAACTACCTCACACAAGGCGTTGAAGGTTTTGCAGATATCAAAATAATCACCACGAATAAATAAACTGTGAATACGTTCTAAATTCACCTGAACTGGTAAATCTAAAATATTAAAATCTGAACGACCTAAGGCACGGCGAATCGGTTCATTAATATAATCCAACACACTTTCTGTAGGCTGTTCTACGTCTTCTAATAGTTCACCAAAAGTCTTCCCATTTAATGCATTGGTCTTTTGCATTGGATCATAACCTTCGTACTCTTTCAATACGCGCAAGCCAATTGGGCTGAATACTTGTAATGTCAATTGTTGGCGTAATAATGCATCTTGTACTTTTAAGGCCTGATCACCAATCAATTCAGAAAGAATAGGTTCAGGATCACGTAAACCTGCATTTTTCAAACCAACAGTTAAAGATTCCACTACTACATTACGAATCATGTCTAGCAAAATATCATCACCGGCCACTTTGAAACCATCACGGAAACGTTGAGTCGGGATAATATAGGCATTACTACCTGAACCACCGTTTTCTCCATAATCCAGCGAGTAATCGTTGATTACCAAGTCTGTTGTACCACCACCTATATCAATAGTTGCGATAGTAATACGATCCTTTTCTTTTTTATCTGGACGTTGCAATGCAGCAATAAATTCTTCTGGTCGACCGCCATAGTTATTTTGAGTTTCATTAAATAGATAAACAACTTGTCCACAGGTTGCTTCATCCCATTGAATAATCACCTCAGGTAAAATCGGCCAATATTTTTCTCTTGCATTTTGTGAATTGAAGTCAAAATCATCATCAGATTTATCCCAGCCAAGAGATTTCCAAACTAAGCCTATAGCCTGATAAATAGATTGACGGAAAATTTCTCGTTCAGGTTTAGGCATTGCTGGTGGTACAGTCAAAATAATAGAACGTAAAAAGCGTGGTGCTTTAGAATGTTCCAATTTAGCTCGTTGAGCAGGACTATTAATCTGCATTAATGCTTGCATCAACACTTCTGATAACATAAACGTCATCAATGAACGACGAGAATATTTAGGTTGGAATACAGGCATTTTGCGTTCAAATTCTTCATCAATATCATCCCGCAAAATATGTAATGCTTCACCATACTCATTGATTAATCCAGAAAGCGGATCTGCTGTTGCATAAGGCTCGTAATCTGTTTTTACATAGGATGAGTTAAAACGCCAGCCTTGTTCATAACGGGCATCATCCCATAAATAACGTTTTGGACTAGATAAACCAGTTGAACCTTCATTCCCCTCTCGACGGCTTGCTAAACGAGCGGCCTCCTTCCCTACACGCGCAATTGTTGCCCATTGGAAAGCATCACGACGCCCACTTTGTACAGAAAAATGATCTTTGCCAAAAAACGCTTGGGCAAATTCAACACGGCTTTCAAATGGCTCAGAATATACTCGTTCTGGGCGCGTCAAATCACGTAATTCCAATTCATAGCGTTTTTTCAAGCCATCTTTTTCCTGCACGTGATCTTCAATTAAAATTCCACACGTGCGGGAGTTTCCCACATCCAATACCATATCAACTGGAATGGCACGATTAATTTCATCAGAACGATTGGAAATCATTTTAATCCGTGGAATATCAATTTCTTCACCTAGAATAGCCAAAATATTCAAGTAATGACCTTGATGAAATTTAGCAGCAATGTCCATTTTCAGATCATCTGGATGAATTTTTAAACGATCATTTTCTGGTGCTAATTCAGTGAAGAGTTCCAATAACCATTCATTTATCCATTTGTAGTCCAAAAACCACGACATTTGATGAGATTGATAAGCAAGACCAAAAACCGCGCCAGAACGCACATCTTCTTCAGTTGGCGCAAGGTAAGCAACATCAGCACGATTAGGAAAAATTTTAGTATCAAAAGCCAAAGTAACTCGATAAGTATTGCCTTCTACATCTGGTTCAGCTAGTTTAACAATTCGTGCACGCGCCCAGTTATAAGGGCCTTCATCAAAACCATCTGTAGAAGCTACTGTACGCAAAACAGGGATAGGTAACCAAACACCATCTAATAATTTAAATGACTGCTCTACACTGATTTCATGTTCCACTTTAACCATTCGGCTCAAATCACTGCTATCGCAATAACCTTCACCGCTACGATGTTCAACTAATCGACGAATTGGATGGTTCTCACCGCCAGAGGCGAAGTTTCCCATACTTTTGGTACGCCATTCTTTGTCTTTCCAATCAATTTTTAAACCGAAGTCTAAAAATTGCACCCCACTATTCATAATTAGTGAGATTTCTTTTCCGTAATGATGTAAATCCGGTAACATTTTTATTCTCGCTTCTATTCGTTATTTATTGGTTCACTAATTCGATTTCATTGTCATTGGGAAGCTCTGTCCTGAGCCATATCCACCTTGACAATCTGCAATACTCTTCGCGCCAGGTTTACAAATTACTTCAGGTAACTGATAGCTTGATCCATCGCTACATTTTGCTACACCTTTATTAGTAATATTCAAACCACTGCCTTGCATTTTTGCAGAAACATCTCCTGTACATTGTACGCCGTCACCGCGTTGTACTTGTACTTGACCTACGCCACCTGAGAATGCATATTTTAAGCGTAGAGGTTTACCAGTAGTCTTATCCTGAATCCCCGCCCCAGCATTCCACTGGCCATTTAGGAAATCTACATTACCATTTTGTGTACTGGTTGTTGGAATTTGTAATTGTTTAGCATCAGAAGTGGTTTGATTCTTTTTATCATCTTCTTTATTTTGTCCAGCCTGAGCATCTGATTTATTTTCGGCTAACGGATCTACTGGTGGTTGCTGTGTTTTTTCATCTACTTTATTTTGATCCTCTTTAGTATCCGATTTACCCTCTGCTAGAGGGTCTACTGGCGGTTGTTGTTTATTTTCATCTTTATTTTGCTCTACTTTGGCATTATCTGCTTTATCATTTTTTAATTCATCAGCTTTGGCAGCATCTGTTTCTGTTAATGGTGTATTAAGACCTTCACCTTGCATATTTCCTTCTCCAATAACCGGAGCATCGCCTAGTTGATTTAAAACTGAAGGATCTGTCACAGCCACACCCTTTCCATCAACCCAGCGCCCATTCAGATATCGGTAAAGAGCATCTTTCAATTTACGTAATTCTTTTTCTTTCGGTTTTTTGAGGTTTTTTATTTGTGGTTCAGAAACTGTGACAGGGTCATTTGTCACTATTGCTTCCTCTTTTTGCCACCATAAATCCTTAAACCACCAAGCCAATAATAAAAGTAGTCCAAGTAATAACGGCAATACCCACCAAAACACACGACAAGGATGTTTTTTCACAACGACAGGTTCAACTGGCGTTATAGGTAAAGCTGGTTCAATTGGTTTTGGTGCAGCCGCTTGTAAAGAAAGGAATGGATTACCGTGCGCAGCTGCATGTTTTTCTAGAAATCCCCAGAAAGTGATCACGGGACGATCATTGACTAAATAAACATGTTCAGGATTAGGAAAGCGCAAGGCTTTGAGGTTTTCAGGATCGGTAATATCATCAGGATTGCCACCACAGAGTAAACGGGCAAATAGCAGTTGATCGCCTTTGGAAGTGGGAGATTGAATGAGTTCTTTACCTAACTCCAGTGCAGTTCGTTCAAAAATTTTCAATTCTGCACGAGCATTTTCACGCTCTTCTTCCGTAGCCGAGGTCCAAGGGATAATCATATATTGCCCATCTGCACGAGTGGAATCAAACGGCACATACCAATCGATTTTATCCCCCTGTTCATTGCGCTGTGGGATTGCTAAATATTCAGCAAAGGAACGACCTCGCTTAAACTTAAGTGCATCTCGTAACTGGGATGCTACCGTATAAACTGCCATGCCATCTTGGCCTAATGGCGTATAGTTTTTGATTTCACCACTTCTCAACAATGCACTTAACATAAAAAAACTCCGCGGACTAAAACTTATTAAAATAGCTACCATTCTATAAAAGTTGAGATGAAAAATGAAGACATATTTATATGTTTTGTAAAGAAATATAACGTTTAAATCATTAAATTTTATATGGGATAAATAAATTTCTTAATACTATTAAGTGTTGCTTCATAGAAATACCCTTAATTAATGTAAATACTATAAAATAGTTTTACGTAGTACTCTATTTCATCATTCTGCTGTGCTAAAGTGCGGTCAAAAATAATCGTATTTATGCTAACCCTACTGGCACGTTCCCATGGGATCGCTATAGCGCAGAAGAAGCCTTACAAATTTTTTGGGCAGCTCAGCTCTTCCATCCTGAACACTTTAAAGATTTAAACATGGTAGAAAAAACGCATGCCTTCTATAAAAAATATTACGGTTATACGTTAAGCAAAGAAAATGCCGAGCAAATCTTAAAAGGTTTATCACCTATTAAGGAGTATTTTCAACTTATATATTTATCTATATAATACTTACTCTTTTTAACTTAAACACAAGGAAATGCTAAATGAAAATTAGTGCAAGAAACCAACTTAAAGGTACTGTAAAATCAATCGAAACTGGTTCTGTGAACGCAATCGTACACATTGATATCGGTAACGGTAACGTAATTTCTTCTACCATCTCTATCGATGCAGTAAAAGAATTAGGTTTAGCTGTTGGTAAAGAAGCATATGCGATTATCAAAGCAACTTCTGTAATGGTTGGTGTTGAATAATCTCAACTGAACTGTTCAGAATTCTATATAACCGCGCTTTAAAGTGCGGTTATTTTTTTGTCTTTTTTCTCTCTAATCTCTTTATTCCCCTTCTAATAAAAGCATTTTATCCTTAACCAAAATGAAACCATCTTTGCTACATCTTGTTATTTATTGACTTTTAATTAATTATATTGTATAATTTTCACATATTATCAATTTTTAGTTAATAATTTAGTTTAGGATTATTCTGTTAAACTTAGGAGAGCAAATGACAAATCAACGTTTTATTACCATTTTAGGCTATGTCGCAACATTTACTTCAGTTTGTATGTATGTTTCTTACTTGCAACAAATTGGTCTAAATTTATCTGGTCAAAAAGGTGGATGGTTACAGCCTTTTGCTACGACAATCAACTGTAGTTTATGGGTAGCTTATGGCTTGTTAAAAGAAAAACGCGATCTGCCTATTTCATTAGCAAATGCTCCAGGTGTGATCCTAGGCTTAATTACTTTCGTCACCGCCTTATAACACTATAAAACCTCATACAAAAAAGACCGCACTTTTTAGAAATTTTAAAGTGCGGTCTTTTTATTTATTAATTTAATTCATTTAAAACCTGAAAATTATGAAGTTGTGTAATCTTCTTTTCTGTTGCATTCTATAAACGAACAGACGTTTAGACGTCTAAACCAAACAAAACAATAGAAGGATTAATTATGACAACATTTCATTTAGCTGGATTTCCGCGCGTAGGCGCAAAGCGTGAACTTAAATTTGCTCAAGAGCGTTACTGGCGTGGCGAAATTGCGGAAGCGGATTTATTAGATATTGCAAAAAGATTACGTGAACTTAACTGGCAACACCAAGCCAAGGCAAATGCCGATTTTGTCGCGGTGGCTGATTTCACACTTTACGATCACATTTTAGATTTACAAGTAGCAACAGGTGCAATTCCTGCTCGCTTTGGTTTCGATAGCCAAAACTTAACACTCGATCAATATTTCCAATTGGCGCGCGGTAATAAAACCCAATTTGCGATTGAAATGACAAAATGGTTCGATACCAACTACCACTATCTTGTACCCGAATTCCATAAAGAAACACAATTTAAAGCAAACCCAGTACATTATGTAACTCAAATTCGTGAAGCTAAAGCGCTTGGGTATCAAGTTAAACCAACAATCGTTGGTCCACTCACCTTCCTTTGGTTAGGTAAAGAAAAAGGTGCAACATTTAATCGCTTTGATTTATTAGCAAAACTCGTGCCGGTTTATGTTGAAATCTTAAATGCATTAGCTGCGGAAGGCGTAGAATACATTCAAATTGATGAACCTGCTCTCACTTTAGATTTACCGGCAGAATGGATTGCTGCTTATAGAGCGGTTTACGCCACTTTTGCTGAACAAGTGAAAGCAAAATTATTGCTTGCGACTTATTTCGGTTCTGTGGCAGAACACGCTGATTTGTTAAAAGCCTTGCCTGTAGCAGGTTTGCACATCGATTTAGTGCGCGCACCAGAACAACTTACTGCCTTTTCGGATTACGACAAAATCCTATCTGTGGGCATCATTGATGGCCGTAATATTTGGCGTGCAAACTTAAATCAAGTGTTAGATGTGGTTGAACCATTAAAAGCGAAATTAGGTGATCGTTTATGGATTGCGCCAAGCTGCTCTCTTCTCCATACACCTTATGATTTAGAAGTTGAAACGCAACTCCAAGCAAATAAGCCAGAGCTTTATCAATGGTTGGCTTTCACATTACAAAAAATTCAAGAACTACGTGTTATTAAGACTGCACTAGAGCAAGGGCGTGAAGCGGTTCAAGCTGAATTAGCTGCATCTCAAGCTGCTGCGGATGCACGTAAAAACTCGCGTGAAATTCACCGCACTTGTGTGGCAGAACGTTTAGCAAACTTACCGGAAAATGCTGACCAGCGTAAATCGCCATTTGCAGAACGAATTAAATTACAAAATGCGTGGTTAAATTTACCACTTCTACCCACCACGAATATTGGTTCTTTCCCACAAACGACAGCCATTCGTCATGCGCGTGCCGCCTTCAAAAAAGGCGAACTCAACTTAGCTGATTACGAAACTGCAATGAAAAAAGAAATTGAATTCGTTGTACGTGAGCAAGAAAAATTAGACTTAGATGTATTGGTACATGGCGAAGCAGAACGTAACGACATGGTGGAATATTTCGGCGAACTACTCGATGGTTTTGCCTTCACCAAATTTGGTTGGGTACAAAGTTACGGTTCACGTTGCGTGAAGCCGCCAGTGATTTATGGTGATGTCACTCGTCCAGAACCAATGACGGTACGTTGGTCACAATATGCCCAAAGCCTGACCAATAAAGTGATGAAAGGCATGCTGACTGGTCCGGTCACGATCTTACAATGGTCTTTCGTGCGTAACGATATTTCTCGTGAAACGGTCTGTAAACAAATTGCGGTAGCGCTTTCTGATGAAGTATTAGATTTAGAAAAAGCAGGTATCAAAGTGATTCAAATTGATGAGCCGGCTATTCGTGAAGGTTTACCGTTAAAACGTGCAGATTGGGATGCTTATTTGAAATGGGCGGGCGAAGCCTTCCGTTTAAGCTCAATGGGTTGCCAAGATGATACCCAAATTCATACGCACATGTGTTATTCCGAATTTAACGACATTCTACCGGCTATTGCAGCCTTAGATGCCGATGTCATTACTATCGAAACCTCACGTTCTGACATGGAATTACTCACCGCATTTGGTGATTTCAAATACCCAAATGATATTGGTCCTGGTGTATATGACATTCATAGTCCACGTGTACCTGCGGCTGAAGAAATTGAACATCTTCTTCGCAAAGCATTACAAGTGGTGCCGAAAGAACGTTTATGGGTAAACCCTGACTGTGGATTAAAAACGCGCGGTTGGCCAGAAACAATTGCGGCATTAAAAGTGATGGTTGATGTCACTAAAAAATTACGTGCTGAATTAGCATAAAATCAGTAAAAAGAAAGGCGAACATGAGAGATTATCTCTGTTTGCCTTTTCTTTTAGTTAAAAAACTCATTAATTTTTGACCGCACTTACAGGCTAATATATTCCATTTTCACCTTGCAGAGGCTCTTCAATAACTGCTCTGCCATTTTGCGGTGACTTAAACGCAACGGTTTCTCTGCAAATACCACTCGCTCAATTTTTGATACATCCAATTGATTTAAGTAAGCAAAATTAATCGCTGTTTGCATAGCGGGTAAGCTTGGGTTAAATGCTGCATTTTCTGCATATCGACCACAAATTATTTCACCATTTTTAAATAAAATGCCTACACCATGAGGACTTTTAGAATAAGGTGAATGTGCTCGGTTTGCCCCTAAAATGGCTTTATTTGCCACTTCATCTTCCGTCGTCAAAGTGAAACCTTGTTCTTCTTTGTTTAATAGAAGCAAATCAACGCCTAAATCTTTCGGGCCAAAGCTATCGGGTAAATATTGAGGAAGTGGATTATTTTGGCTGTGTGGCAAATGGATCTTTAAATCTGCCGCTTGATAAAGCTCATTCATAAATTGACGGCAGTGACCACAAGGCGTGTAATTCACCACGATATCGGTGATGCGAGGTTCATTGCGTAACCATGCATGGCTAATCGCACTTTGTTCAGCATGGATGGTTTGAGCCATGCTACTACCCTTAAACTCTTGATTCGCCCCAAAGTAAAAATCACCACTTTCACCAATCGCAATCGCGCCAACATGAAATTCTGAAATGGGTGTGTGACTATAACAAGCCGCTACGGGCAAAAGCGCCAAACCTAATTGAACAGGCGTAAGCTTAAATTCATCACAAATTGACCGCACTTTTTCAGCCGGTAAAAAACCTTTCCATTCTTGTTCTTCTAATGCAGAAAGAATTGCATTTGAAAGTGGCGAATCGGCTAATGCTTGTTGAATTTTTTGTTGCATATTAAATCTCCTTATTTTTATATGCCCATTCTACGCTATTTAAGAAAAAACCTAAATGCTAAAAGATTTTCGGAATATGTTTCCAATCATTTATCAACATTAAAAATAAACAAAAAAATAACCGCACTTTTAAAGTGCGGTCATAAATTAAGATATTTTATTTACTCGTTTTATAACAATGATGGAGCCACGCCAAGTAGTTTTCTTGTGTAATCCACTGTTGGGTGGTTGAAAATATCTTCGGTGCTACCCGTTTCCAAGATTTGACCGCCGTACATCACGACAATACGGTCAGATACTTGGCGTACGGTTTGAATATCGTGAGAGATAAACACCATGGCAAGATTGAGTTCTTTTTTCAAATCCGCCAATAAGTTTAACACCTGAGCACGAACGGATACGTCTAACGCAGAAGTCGGCTCATCCGCAACAATCAGTTTTGGATTCAGCGCTAAAGCACGTGCAATCGCCACACGTTGTTTTTGCCCACCGGATAAACGAGTCGGTTCAACTTGTGCTGCAGAACGTGGTAAACCGACGCGAGAAAGCAAGTCATACACACGTTTTTCCCGTTCATGGGGTTGTAACACATTGTGAATATCCATTGGATCACGCAAAATATCCAACACTTTCATACGAGGATTCAGCGCGGTTGCTGGGTCTTGGAAAATGACCGACACTTGGCGACCGAATTGTTTTCTCGCTTCTGAGCTGCCATATTGCATTTGTAAACCGTTGAATTTCACTAAACCTGATGTCGGTTTAAGAAGTCCAATGATCACGTTGGCTAAGGTAGATTTTCCGCAGCCAGACTCCCCAACTAAACCAATAGTTTCTCCCGCTTTAATGCCAAGACTCACATTGTTCACCGCAGTGAATTTTTTACGTCCAAACAACGAACCGTCGCGAGAAGGAAATTGCACCACGATATTTTCTAAATCGATGATGTTTTGTTCTTTAATGACTTTAATACTACTGCTCATATTATGCTCCTTTCGCTTCCGTTACAGGCTTAGCTAGATGAGAAGCCCACAAGTGAGACGGCTCGCCTTCCACAGAGGTTAATATCAATTTTTGATCCGGATTTGCATCTGGTCGTAATGAACGACTTGCAAAACGGTCACCTACAGCAAAATCGTAAGGTGATGGTACGCTGCCCGGAATTTGATATAAACGTTTCGCACGGACTTCGGTTGAAAGTACAGAACCCAATAAGCCACGGGTATATTCGTGAGTTGGATTAGCAAGCAATAAGGATGTTGGTGCCATTTCAACCACTTGTCCCGCGTACATTACGGTAATATGGTGAGCTAACTGTGCAACCAATGCTAAATCGTGGCTGACAAACACCATCGCGAAACCCAGTTTTTCACGTAATTCATTCAATAATTTCACCACTTCAGCTTGAACAGTTACGTCTAATGCGGTTGTTGGTTCATCGGCGATTAATAATTTCGGTTCACGAGTTAATGCCATTGCAATCACCACACGTTGACGTTGACCACCAGAAAGTTCGTGTGGATAACGATTCAATACTTTTTCAGGATCAAGGTGTACCCATTCCAACAGTTTTTCTGCGGTATGGTGGCTGCCACGTTTAATGAGCTGTGCCATTTGATCTTTAATACGCATTGATGGGTTTAACGCACTTAAAGAGTCTTGGTAAATCATCGCAATTTCAGAACCACGCAATTCACTTAGATTGTTAGCGTTAAGCAAACTGTGTTGTTTTCCGCTACGGTCTGTGAAAAGCACTTCCCCAGTAATTTTAGCTGTTTTTGGTAACAAGCCCATGATAGAGAATGCTGTAATAGATTTACCACAACCGGACTCTCCTACTAACCCCATGGTTTCCCCTTCATTTACGGTGAAGCTGATGTTATCAACCAATGGAATTTCACCATAACGATTCGGGAAACGGATTGATAAGTTTTTCACTTGTAAAATCGGTTTTGCATTTGGATCTAATTGCATACGATTCGTACGGGTGATTTCTTTTTCATGTAATTTGAGCAAGTAACGTTTTAATGCAAGACCTTCAGAAAGCGCTTCTTGTACGTCAGTAGAAAGACGTTCATCTGATTTGCCTTCTGGTTTTTTACCGCCTTTCAAACGTGGATTAACCAATGCATCGGTGAGCCCTTCCGCCAAAATATTTAAGGCTAATACAGTTAAAAGAATCATCACACCCGCAAAGGTTGTCGCCCACCATGCACCGTTTAATACGATGTTACGACCTTCAGAAAGAATGTTACCCCATGAAGGATGTGGTGGTTGTACACCTGCGCCTAAAAAAGAAAGCGAGGCTTCAAACACAATGGCATCTGCCACCATTACCGTTGCGAATACTAAAACCGGTGCAGCGGTATTACGTACAACGTGTTTGAGAAGAATATAAGTACGGCTACCACCAATAACGCGTTCAGCACGCACATAGTCTTCATCCCATTGTGATACCACATTTGCACGCACCACACGAGCAAGTTGCGGGGTATAAACCACAGCAATGGTGATAATAATAACCGGCACTGAGTTACCAAAGGTTGCTAATAACACTGCCGCTAATGCGATACCTGGGAAGGCCATTAAAATATCCATTAAGCGCATGATAATTTCATTGCCCCATTTCTCGGATGTGGCTGCTGTTGCACCTAAAACACTACCGAAAATAATGGCACATGCTACCGCACCTAAACCAATAAATAAGGACGTTTGGGCACCGTAAACAATACGAGAGAAAATATCACGACCAAGTCGGTCAGTCCCAAACCAATATTCCGCACTTGGAGCACGCATACGTGCGATCACTTCTAATGGATCATGTGTTGCTACCCAAGGGGCAAACACCGCCACTAAGGCAACGAAAACTAAGAATAATAATGAAATTTTTGATGCGGTGGAAAGTGCTCGGAATCTCGCACCGCTTGCAGCTAATCGATCTGCTAAACCTTGACGAAACATTATAGACTCCGAATTTTAGGGTTAATCAACACATAGAGAATATCAACGATAATATTCACTAACACGAAGGTAAAAGCGATAGTCAAAACCACACCTTGCACTAAATGCAAGTCATGATTGACGATGCCGTTAAAAATCAATTTACCCATGCCCGGTAAGTCAAAGATTTGTTCAATAACGACCGCACCACCAAGTAAGTAACCTACACGTAAACCTAATACTGTTACAGGCGTGATTAATGCATTGCGTAATACGTTGTGACGAATAACAGTTGCATAAGGCACCCCATTACCAATCGCCGTTCTCACATAATCTTTATCCATTTCTTCTACCATGGTTGTACGCACCACACGAATTAATGACGCACATACCGGCACGGCAAGCGCAAGAGATGGCAAAATCATGGAATTGATATACCCCATCGGGCTTTCGCTGAATGGCACAAAACCACCAGAAGGCAACCAATCTAATTCCAAAGAGAACCATTGAATAAGTAAGATACCTAACCAGAATGATGGTGTTGCAACCGCTGCAACAGAGATTAAACGAATCACTTGGTCAACCCAGCTATCACGATAAAGTGCGGCTAGTACACCTAATGAGAAAGAGACTACTGCCGCAAACACCACACCAATTAAGGTAAGTTGTAAAGTGATTGGGAAAGATTTCGCTAACATACTACTGATCGGTAATTCTGGTGGCATCGTCACACCAAAATCCAATACAAGTAAATTACCTAAGAAACGAAAATATTGAACAAAGAGTGGATCATTTAAGCCATGTGATTCGCGGTAAAGTTGTTTTGCCGCCTCACTAGCACTTTCGCCCAATGCCACCGTAGCGGGATCACCTGGTGTGAATTGAAGCACCACAAAAACGAGTGCTGTTACACCTAGAATCATTACCGGCAAGGCCATCAATCGGCGTAACAATAATCGAAGTATCATTTCCATCTGACTTCTCCTATTCTAGCTTGAGAAATTCGTTAGCTTCAAAAATGAAGCGAAACAATCAAATTCAAAAACAAAATGAATTACAGTAATCATAATGTTCAGCCTAAGCCCTGTCAATCCAAGTACATAGAGCAAAATTCAAATCTGTGATCGGCTTCACAAAGATTTTTTTGAAATGAAATTGATAGAAAAAATGATTGAAAAATAGAGAGAAAAATGACCGCACTTTGGTGTTAAAAAGAAAGAAAAAAGGCTGTTGATTACTCAACAGCCAAAACATTAAATTAAAAAGTGCTTTTATTTACGGCCCACACCGAGGAAAGATAAACCGGTTGTTGCCAATGGTTGATAGCCTTCAAGGCTACTATCATCCCATGCAGAAGGAAGTTTACGATGAACAATCGGATAAAGTGGTACTTCAGCCGCAATGATATTAATCGCTTCTTCCCATGATTTTTTCGCTTCAGCGTGATCTTTTGCTCTCACAGCTGCATTGAGTAATTCAGTCACTTTCGCAAATTCAGGGGTGTTGCTCCAGCGGAAACGACGTTTCGGCCATACATCACCACGATACCACCAGCTTAAAAGCAAGTCTAAGTCATCACCGAACACTGATGGGTCACCTGGAGCGATTGCCACTTCATACACACCTGGATCCACGTTGTTGCTGTATAACGCACCTGATTGTAAGTGTTGTAAAGTCACTTTCACACCTGGAATCTTGTTCCAAGACTCTAAAATTAACGGTGCAGATTCTTTCACCCAGTCATGGTCGGTTGCGAGCAATTCAAATTTAAGCTCAGTCACACCAGCTTCTTTTAGTAATGCTGCTGCTTTTTCCGGATCATAAGGATATTGAGTTGATGCCTTAATATAATCTGGGTGAGTTGTTTGTAAGTATGATGTTGCAGCTTCTGCATTACCATCAAATACAATATCAACAAGTTTGTCAGTGTTTAAACCATAGTGTAACGCTTGACGTACTTTTGGATTGTTAAACGGAGCTTTCTCACAGTTAAACATTAAGAATAACAAGCCGAAAGATTGAACGGATTGCACTTGTTGTTTTTTGTTTTTCAAGCGACTAATGTCTAAATAAGGCACGCTTTCCATTGCTTGAGTACGTTTAGACTCTTGTGCAGTTACACGAGCTGCGGCATCAGAAAGTAATAACCAAGACATTTTTTCAACTTGCGCTGGATATTTACCATTGTAAGGTTCATACGCTTCAAAGACGATTTTGTCATCTTTCACTGCTGAAACAAATTTGAATGGACCAGAACCAACTGGGTGTGCATCAAATGCAGATTGACCGACTTTGTCGATTACATGTTTCGGTACAATTTTCACGCAAGTTAAACGGTTAGCAAATAAAGCAAATGGATATTTCAATTTAAATTCCACCACTTTATCGTCCACAGCTTTCACACTTTCAATGAAATCAATAAACATCACAAATAATGATTTATTAGCTGGATCCATAATACGATTGAAAGAATACACAACGTCTTCAGTGGTGACCGGTGCACCATCATGGAAGGTTGCGCCTTCACGTAAAGTAATGCGCCATGTTGTTTCATCAACTTGTTCTGGCTCTTTTCCTGCTAAAGCAAGATAAGGTTCACGAGTTGCAGGATGCAAATCCACCAAACCTTCAAAAATGTGCAAGTTTGCTGCATAAGGTGATGCACCACTTGATGTCATTGGGTCAAAACCGGTAGAAAGCGGATAAGCAATCCCCGCTTCAATGGTTTTACCTTTAATTTCTGCAGCAAAGGCTTTTGGTGCAAATGTGCCTAAAGTTCCACTAAATGCAAGACCTGCCCCCACGCCAGCCATAAGTTTCATAAAATGACGACGAGATTCATTAGTTTCAAAGGAAAAATGCTTTGTCATACTAAACTCCTGATGAGTAATAAAATCATATTTTTGGTTTTTAAACCTAGCCAAACATTTCATTCGAAAATGAAGTAAAGCAATCAAATCTTAGAATAAAATGATTTGCATCAATCATAATCATCTTCGCTTCATTCTGTCAAAGGGGAAATATTGAATGTGTGATCTACTTCACAGAGTTTTTTTCGCAACTCAAAATAAAAGTTTTTAACTATGTATAATTTATTATAAATAGATTTTAACTATTGAATCACTAGATAATATGAAATAGCCATCAGAAAAAACGATGCTTATAATGACCGCACTTCCCAAGCAAGGGAACAACATTTTAATCAACAATAAAGAGGAAAATACTATGTCAAAAACATCAATCGGTTTAGATAAAAAAGCATCTGAAAAATTAGCAGTAAAATTAAATGAATTATTAGCAACCTATCAAGTATTCTACACCAACGTTCGCGGTTACCACTGGAACATCAAAGGTGTGAACTTCTTTGAATTACACGCAAAATTTGAAGAAATCTACACTGATTTAGTAGTAAAAGTAGATGAAGTGGCAGAACGTATCTTAACTTTAGGTTACACACCGCATAACGGTTATTCACAATACTTCCAACACTCACGTATTAAAGAAGAGTTAGGGGTAAGTGATGCGCAATCTTGCTTAAAAGGCACATTAGAAGGATTAAAAGTATTACTTGAACAACAACGCGAAATCCTTGAATTAGCGGGTGAGTCTGATGATGAAGGTACCGCTTCTCAAATGAGCGATTACATCAAAGAACAAGAAAAACTTGTTTGGATGTTCCAAGCCGCTTGCCAAACTTGCCATGCTTAATTTGGCATTCATATAAAAGAAAACCTGCTGAAAAGCAGGTTTTTATTTTGTTTTTTATATGTATATCTATAGCTTTTACTGATTCTCTTTCTGCATTTTTTTAAACATCTCTAAACTTTTTTCTTGTAGCTTATCTAATTCTTTAAGCATTTCTTCCGTATAGCCAGCCTTTTTAATCCAATACTCTGCTTCTTTAGCATCCATATTGCCTTGCCCACTCAATGCCATAGAGGCTAACTCATCAATCGCCTCTTGGTTCTCTAATTCTGCGGCCTTTTTAAGGAAGAATAGCGCTTTATCATCATCTTGCTCAACACTGATACCTTCATCATAGATATAGCTTAACGCAAGTGCAGCATCCGCATGATTAAGCTCGGCAGCGCGTTGAAAGTAGTTAATTGCTTTCGCTAAATCAGCCTCACCCCCTTCTTCATAATACACGCCTAATTGATAAAGTGCTTCTGGTTCATCATTGCTCGCAGCCCTTTCTAACCAATGTAATGCCTCTTTGTTATTTTCAGAATAAAGATCAAAAAAATTCATTGCGAGTAAATACTGTGCATAGCCATATTCTTTTTTTGCGGCCTTAACTAATAAAGGCTTCGCTTTTTTCAATTTATCTTCTTGAATATAAAGATCGGCAAGATTCGTCATCCCTAGCGCATTATTTTGTTTTGCTGCCATTTCATAGTATTTCATCGCCTCTTTGATATTCAAAGGAGTGCCTATTCCAAATTCATAAGCATAGCCTAAAGAATTCGCATAATATATATCGCCAGAATCTACTTTCTTTTTAAGTGCATTGAAACCTTCTTTCATCAATTTTTCATCTTCTTGAATTTCACCTAATTTAATTTTGGCGACTTCATTCCCCAACTCAAGCGATCTTTTTGCTGCTTGGGTGGCTTCCTTTAAATGGTCATTATTTTGTTGATGAATAGATAGGAAAAATAAAGCATCCGCATTCTCTAACTTTCCAGCTTCAAGAAAATACTCTACCGCTTTCGCACGATTCATGGGGCGCGTAATGCCGTAGAAATAATCATAACCTTCTTCATAAAGTTTTTTTGCTTTTTCAACACGCTGAGCTTGAGCCATAGGTATCTGTTCAATCATCACCAAGTTTGTTAGAGCCTCATTTGATTTCACAGGGATAAGATGAGTTTGTAGATTTAATACGGTTGCTGCAATTAATGCGACAATATTTGTCATTTGGATTCCTTTTGTTAGAGGACTATTCTGTTTCCATTCAAGAATAACAAGCGGTTAAATTTCTTCCTTGTTTTGCAAAAACACGATGAAATTTAACCGCACTTTCATTATTTTTTCTGATTTAATTTTGCTTCTAATGCTTTAATTTTTGCTTTAATTTTTTTGTTATCCCGTTTGGTTTCTTTCTTTTCAATTTCGTACCCTTGTTTATAAGCATCTAATGCCGCATTATCATCTTTAGCGAATTCTTCATAACGCTCTGCCAATTGATAATATACATTATATGAAGCTTTTTCTTTCTCGCTTAAACTTTCATCCAATGCAATTATGTTATTAAATAACCCTTCTGCTATTTCATAATTTCGTTCAACACCTCTGCCTTCTAAATAGCGAATAGAAAGCTCATTCATAGCCTCTAAATTTTGTAATCGAAACGCTTCTTCTAATAGCTCAACGGCTTTCTTATCATCCTTTTCTACACCTTCGCCATTTTCATATAAATAACTTAACTCAAGCATAGCCTGAGAATCATTTAATTCAGCACCTTTTTGATAATAATAAATCGCTTTTTTTATATCCTGATTATGATAATAACTCGCTAAATACATGATGGCTTGGAGGTTATTATTTTCAGCCGCTTTATTGAGCCAATACAGTGATTCTTCTGAGCCTGCTTCATAAATGCTATAACCTAAATTGTATTGTGCCACATCATTATTTTTTTCAGCCGCTTTCAGCATAAGCGGTTTAGCCTTTTCAATTTTATCCTGTTCAAGATAAAGTTCACTTAAATGCCCTAATGACATCGCATTACCTTGCTCAGCCGAAGGGGTAAAAACTTTAATTGCCTGTTTAATATTCTCTTCAGTGCCGATACCGAAACGGTAAGCATAGCCAAGTACATTAGAATAATGTAAATCGCCTTGTTCAACTTTCTCTTTTAATGCCTTAAAGCCTGCCTTATATAATTCTTCAGAATCTCCCAAATATTCCTGTTCGGAAATTTCCGCCAATATATATTTCCCTGCCATGTTTCCTAAAGCAATAGCAGAATCAGCATATGCTCTAGCTTGTTCAAGATCGCCACTTTCTACCGCATTCATCCCTAAGAAAAAGAGAGCATCAGCGTGACCTAAATCGGCAGCTTCTTTTAAAAATTTATCCGCTAAAGTACGATCAACCGTTTTTGTGATCCCATATTCATAATCAAAGCCTTTCTCATAAAGCGCTTTTGCTTTTTCAAGACGTTGTTCGGGTGTCATTGGGGCTGGTGCACTGATTGTTGATTTTAGTGCAGAAGAGGTTGCCGCTGCTGAAGTATGAGAAAGAGGAGAGTCAATTACAGTCGTAGCAATTAATAATGCGATGATATCAATCATTTTTATTCCTTCTATTTTAAGAGCGGTTAAATTTCTACTCTTTTATAAAAACATCGTGAAATCTAACCGCTCTTTATTTGAAATTAATCTTGTGATAATTTTTGAATGCCTTTAACAGGTAACATTAAGGTATCACCCACGAAACATATAATAGGGAGTGAATAATATAGTTATTTACTCAACTATTCAAGAAAAATACCCGCAAAATTTAGAGATTAAAAGAATAGATGGGTTAATGATTCAATTACAAAAAATAAGGGCGTATTACACACGCCCTTAATTTAAACTTATTAAAGTTATAATCAAAATACTTCTTTTCTATACAACTGGTTTTTGTCGATAGAACAATAGCCCTGGTAAGGCTAAGCCCAAAACAAGCGCACCTAAAATAAAGCTGGTATTGATAAAAGAGCTGATCATTTGCTCAAATAATGTATCGGAAAAGCCATAATGATGAATTTGTACGATAGCAATCATGGCTTTATAAGCATGAACACCTGGAATCATTGGAATAATTGCCGCAACGGTAAAGACTTTCGGATGAGCTAAATAACGATGAGATAAATGCACCCCAATAAAACCAATCACACAAGTGGCGAAAAAAGTGGCAAAAACAATTGGAACACCAAAGTGTAGTAATAAAGTTCGTGTGACATGTCCGAGTGCACCTAAAATAGCACAATACTTTAAGGCTTTAGGCGGAACATTAAATACTAAAGCAAATCCTACTGCGGGGATGGCTGCGAAAAGCATATCATCGAGTAAATTCAGTAAAAACATCTATTACCCCACCCAAGAAACAATATTTAAAAGATTTAATGCAAAGACGATGCCTAAACAAGCACCAAAAGTGAGAACCGTCGCGATGGTCCATCGTCCTATTCCCATATTGACATACCCTTTTAAAATATCCGCAAGTGAATTAATCAATGGGAATCCTGGAACGAGTAATAAAACGCTAGAAGCTAATGCGATATGAGGATCATTGCCTAAACTATATTTCAAACTCATACCGGAAATTAGTGAAGCGACAAAAGCGGTAATGGCAAAAACGATGAGTGGATTGTAATGACGTTTAGAAATTTCTTGTCGAACAAACATAGCAATGGCAGAGGCAATAAAGGTGATCGCACAAATTGTCATATCTCCGCCAGAAAGGTGAGCAAAAGAGGCACAAGATAAACCAATCATAAACACCACCAAATAACGGTTATATTTTAGTGGTTTTAACTTATCCAATTTCTTTTGTGCCATAGACAAATCATACAAGTGATGCTCTACGGCAACCACAATGTGCTGAACATCCGTAACGATTTGCATATTAATGCCTTTATCGACATTCTTCCGCACAGTAGTAATACAATGTTGCTTAGAAAGTGTGGTCAATAAGACGGCATTTGCCGTCAAAGCACACTCCACGCTTTCAATGCCTAAAGCTACACCTAATCGCTGAGCCATTTGTACGACGACAGCACTTTCTGCCCCATGCTGTAATAATAACAAAGCGGTTTCCACACAAATACGGGTAACCGCTCGTTGGTATTCCTGATCCATATCTCTGCGCTCTTATAAAGTAAACCTTAGAGATTATAGATCGATGAATAAAAAATACTGAAAAAATGACCGTATCTATGATCCAAGTCAAAAGTTCAGTATCTCCAAAGCCTATGACTTAACAGAGATTAAATGGCTTTATCAAAATACAGCGGCACATTGCTTAACTTAGCCATATTCGTGATATAAGCTAAAACCGCTGGTGGGAATTCGATGCCTTTCACACAAGTAAGATTTCGTAATACCGGGAAAACGATAATATCTTCAAGAGAAAGTTGGCCGTTTAAGGCATTTTCAGATTGAATTAATACCGCTAATTTCTCTAAATCGCCTTTTAAGCGAGTAAGATAGGTTTCTGTCTTCGCGATATTTTCAGCAAAATCCCCAATAAATTCCGTTTTCTTTTTAGTGAAATAATCGACCGCACTTTGGGTTTCAAATTCTGCTAAGCCAATTTGCGTAAAGCGTGCAGTCGTAAGATGACCATAATAACTGCCGACTTCTTTTAACCATGCTTCAATTTCAGGACGAACTTGTTCAGATAGGATTTTTTCACCAAAATGCTCATCTACATAATGCACGATATCCAAACTTTCTGGCATCGCGGTACCATCTTCTTTGACAAGAATTGGTACAACTTTTTTCCCCACTAAACCGATTGGCGTTGCTTCATCATCATTTGCCAGCACTACAAGTTCTACCGGTAAATTTTTTAAACCGAAAATCATGCGGGCTCGCACACAAAATGGGCAATGATCGTAAACATATAATTTCATTTTTTACTCCTCTTTTTCCTGTAATAATTTTCCTAATCCACTTTGTCGTTTTACGGTATTTCTGACCGCACTTTGCCAGATTTTTTCATTGGCAAATACGGAAAGCTGATTTTTCGCACGGGTGACACCGGTAAATACCAGCTCTCGTGAAAGCACTGGGTTGGGTTCTGTTGGTAACACCATGACGGTATGTTCAAACTCCGAACCTTGGGATTTATGAATCGTCATCATAAACGCAGGCTCGTGAGCGGGAATACGACTGGTTGATACTTCTCGATTGCCAAACCATACTTTGCCTTTAGCTAAACACAAGCCAATATCGCCGTTATACAGTTTAACATTATGATCGTTTTCGGTAATCATAATTGGCTTACCAATATACCAATCGTCTTCTTGACGGAACCAAAGTAATTTCTCCGCTCGTAATGCTAAAGCAATTTCACGATTTAATTCTTCCACACCTAATGCCGAAGCTCGAAGTGCGGTCAAAAATCTCACTGAATTAAAGCGATCTAAAATTGCTTCCGCATAAGTTTTTTCGTTGCCCTTTTCATCTATAAATTTTGCATTAAGATCTTTCTTCTGAGCAAAATAAGTTTGAAGTTGGGTTAAATAAATACGGTAATTTTCAACCGCACTTTTCACCACTTGGCGCACCGATTCTTTAACGTCTTGCTCTTCATCAAAATGATGGAAATGCAACTCTTGTGGATATTCCGCAAAAGTCTCCACACTGCTCTCACCTTTTCCTTGTTGAATTTGCTCAGCAAGTTGTTTAATGCCCGAATCATCTCGGAAACGTCGACTAAAGGTTAAATGGCAAATGGCATCACGCAACGGACTATGTTCATCCGAAGTTGGAACAGTATAGCCTGTTGTTGTATGAATATAATCAGCTTGAGCAGGACTATAATCTTGCGTTAAAAATTGTGCAATTTCACCTAATACTGCCCCCGCTTCTACTGAAGCTAATTGAGCCTGGTCTCCCAATAAAATCAAACGTGTTTCGGGCTTCAACGCTTGCACAAGTTTCGCCATCATAGGCAAATCAATCATAGAGGTTTCATCCACCACTAATACATCAATTTGCAGTGGATTATGTGCATGATATTTTACGCTATCGGTAAAAGGTCGAACGCCTAGTAGGCGATGCAACGTTTCTGCTGTTTTCGGAATAGATGCGCGTAACTCATCTGAAATCGGCATTTGTGCCAAAGCGTTTTCGATAGATTCTGTTAAACGAGCCGCTGCTTTTCCCGTTGGGGCAACCAATTTAATATGAAGTTTGCCACCAAATAATTCCTGTAAAACACATAACAAGCGAGTGACTGTCGTGGTTTTCCCTGTTCCCGGTCCACCTGTAATCACAGAAAATGGACTTTTCACCGCCGTTGCGACTGCTACTTTTTGCCAATCAACTTGCGCTTGTTGTTGAGGGAAATAACGATCTAATAAGGTTCGAATTTGTTGCGGTTCTACCGATAAAGTGCGGTCATTTTTCAAGGCGTTTTTAATATATTGCGCAACGCGGAATTCATCTTGCCAAGCTCGGTAGAAATAAATCGCCCCAAATTGAAATGCGAGAGGCGCAATCTGATTTTCAGGATCTTGTGTAAAAGCAATATGCCCCGCTAAGGCTGATTGCCATTTTGATACTGGAAGCGAACCAATCTTTTCATTGATCAGCAGCAAAAAATCCGTTTCAGTATGATGATAAGCCAAACCAAATAAATTACGTTCTAAGAAACGATCTAACACACAACAAGTATTGCCTTGCGTATAGCTCCAGTTGCAAAGTGCGGCTAATAAAATCGCTAAATTTTGGACGGGCTCAGCATAGCCTTTATCTTGTTGTTTATCCGCAATTAATTGAGCAAAATAATAATCGCCTTGAGTAATCACACCTTGTTCTTGCAAGGATTTTAATAGGCTTAACATTAAAATAATTCCTCTAATTGTTGGATTAATTGCAAATCTGGTTTATCAAAAAAGATGCCCGATTGTGGCGAACCATTCATTCCTCGTAAAAATGCATAGACTACACCACCAAAATCTCGGTTGTAATCGTAGTGAGGTAAACGTGTTTTTAAATAACGGTGTAATGCCACCACATACAACAAGTATTGCCAATCATAGTGATGCTCTAACATGGCTTTTTTCAATGCAGCTTGATCGTAATCCTTTAATGTCTCACCCAAGAAATTCGATTTGTAATCAAGCAAATAATATTTATCTTGATGACTGAAAACTAAGTCCATTGTACCTCGCACCATGCCTTGAATATCCTCAAACTGTAACGGTTCTGATGGCAAATGATGCAAGGTTGCTAACGCTCGATTAAAACCTGCGACATCAAAATGGCTTGTGATATTGAGATAAAACGCCAACTCTTTTAAGCATTGTTTTTCGTTAATTTGAGCAAGAGTAAAATCATCGTTTGGCAAAATTGGCGTGCTGAGTATTTGTGCAAACCACTGTTGAACTGCTGCAAATTGCTCTTCGGCAAGATTTAAATCTTGACATAATTTTTCAATATTTTCTTTCTCAGACAGTTGAGCAAAAGGCACCTTTTCAAAATAACGATGTAACAAAGTACCGATTTGTGTTCCCCGAGGGAAATCTAAAACCATTTCATCATTATCATGAGCAAGTGCGGTCAGATTTTCAGTGATATTTTCTATTGAAATCGACGCATCATAATCTTTCGCATCATCAAAAATGAGCGATTTTTTCACCGCACTTTCATTCAAATAAGCTTTGCGTTGATGTGTTTGTTCTATGCCACTAAAGCTCGTCACTCGCCAATCTTGTTCAATTTCACCTTGGAAAATTTCTGCACTTAAATTTTCTTGAGAAATATTTAAGGTAAGTGGTTCACTGGCTTGTAACACATCGGTTGATTCAATCTCTACATCATTAGGTAAAAGTTGCTTAAATTTTTCCAATAACGGTTGGGTATCCCAATTATTTGGCAAATCGAGTTTTCGACCAATTTCACCTTGCGTTAAAACATACAATAAAGCATTCCATTTTTTATCAAAGGCTTTCGGTAACACAAAGGCCATTTGGTATTTTGCTCGGGTTAATGCCACATAAAGCAAGCGCAATTCTTCCGCAAAAACTTCTTCTGTTAAATCATCCAAGTGTTGTTCTTGCATGTCCCACAAAGTTTTGTTTTGTTTCTTATCGTAATATAAATTAAATAGTTTCTTTTTAGTTGGGTCTTTCGCCGCATTTCCTAAAAACGGCAACCAAACCAAATCATATTCCAACCCTTTGGATTTATGGATAGTCACAATCTTCACTAACTGACGTTCGCTTTCTAAACGAATTTGTGCTTCTTGACAGCCATTATCTTGAATTTTCTTTTCAAACCAACGCAATAATGCCGCTTCACTTTCATTTAATGCGGCTGCTTGCTGTAAAATTTCGGCTAAATGTAATAAATCCGTCAGTTTTCGCTCGCCATCAGGCCGCGATAAGAGTTTTTCTGTGATATTTTCAGCTAAAAGTAAATGGTGCAACATCGGCAATACGCCTTGGCGTTGCCAAATTTGTTGATACTCTGCAAATTTTTCAGCCCAACGTTGCCACTGAATTTCATCCTGGTGAATTTGGTGAATTTCAGCTGCATTTAAGCCGAAAAGTGCGGTCGCAATGGCATTCAAAATTGGGCGTTCCGTCACACTCAAACACGCTTGCAAAATCAAGGCTAGTTCTTTTGCTGTGTTACTCTCAAAGACATTTCCCCTATCCGAAAGGTAAACCGAAGCGATACCGAGTGCTTGCAATTCTTTCTTCACGAGATCCGCTTCGGTATAACCACGCACCAAAACGGCAATATTTTCTGCTCGCAATGTTTGATTTTCCGCTTTGCTTTCATTCGGAAAAACAAGTGGATTTTCAGCCGCACTTTTTAACCATTGCTGAATTGATGTTGCGCAAGCTTTCGCATAATCTTGCTGGGTGGATTCGTCTTTATCATTAATGTAAAAACGGAAGCCTGGTTCAGGTTGATTATTTAACTGAAAAACAAGATTCTTCTTGGCTGCACCGACATTTAAAAATTCGATGTTTTCATAAATAAAGGGATCATTTTCAAAATCAAATAACCGATTTACCCCTTCCACTAAAGGTTGAGAGGAACGGTAGTTTGTGCCTAAGTTAAAACGTTCATTCGCTTCTTTTGCTGCTTTTAGATAAGTGAAAATATCGGCACCACGGAAACGATAAATCGCCTGTTTTGGGTCCCCGATCATCATAAAGCCAACATTACCAGACGCGCTTTCATTACGATAAATTTTCGAGAAAATTTGATACTGCAACGCATCCGTATCTTGGAATTCGTCAATCATGGCAAAAGGATATTGAAAACGAATTAATTCCGCTAACTGTTCTCCGCCCTCACCATGTAATGCTTCTTTTAATAAGCGTAATAAATCATCAAAGGATTTTTCAGGATGATTCGCTTTGTATTCAAGCAGTTTCTTTTGAATACCTTGACGATAGTGATAGAGAATGATTTTTTTAAATAAATTACTCGGTTGAAGTTGCTCAATTAAAGCTTCAATCTCTTCAAAAGCTGGATGCGTTATTCTCACCTCTTTTTTCTTAAAATCTGCTTTGACGGCATTATCTAAAGCTGATTGTGTAAATTTTTTTACTAATGTTTCATTTAAGGTGATATCTGCTCTATTTTTTGCCCATGAGGTGACTTCATCGACAAAAGATAAAATCGTTTTACTTGAATATGTTCTACCATTTAAACAAGATTCATCTTTTTTTACGACTTCTTCATCAAAAAGGTTTCGGATTTTAACCGCACTTTCTAACCAAGTATCTTTAATCTTTTCAATAATTTCCGCATTTTTAGTGATATCTTTTTGCAAAAATTCTTTTAATGACAGTTCTAATAGTTCTGGTTTATCAAGTTGTATAGAAAAATCATTCCCAATATTTGAACCTAAATCATTCAATACATCTTCTGGCGACTTTAATTCTTTTGAGATAAATGCAGCCAAATGGAAAGGCAAATCATAAAAATGCTCCCGCCAAAATTCATTTGCAAATTGTTTGAGTAAATCAGACTGATCTTTGAGAAGTTTTAAATTGAAATGCACGCCTGAATTGAAAGCATGTTGCATCAGCATTCGGCGACAAAAACCGTGAATGGTATAAATGGAGGCTAAATCTAAATTTTGCTCCGCTAGCTTTAAACGACGAAGTACGGTCGGAATATCCTCTAAATAAGGCAATAATTCCGCTAAAAATTGATGTTCCCCAGTAAAAATAGCCTTATCTTGCTTTTCATAATATTCAGAAAAAACCGAAATTGCTGCCGTTAAACGTTCCCGAATTTTGCGTTTTAAATCTTCCGTCGCCATTTCAGTAAAGGTTACCACCAAAATCTCTTCCACATTCAACGGACGAGAAAAACAATTCTCACCAGCCTGTAAAAGTAAACGAAGATAGATAGAACCAATGGTATAGGTTTTCCCTGTACCTGCAGAGGCTTCAATTAAATTGACTTGATTTAAGGGCAACGAAATGGCATTAAGTGCGGTTGATTTTTGGCTCATTTTTTTATTTTTTTGGAAACATTAGAGTGTCCCTATTGTAGAGGAATTTCCATAGAAATTCATTTAGTTATTATTTATTTCCTGTATAATTTTGAGCATTTATATCTTAATAATGACACAAAATATTCTGAGGATTTTATGGCTGCTGCAATTCAACAACGACAACGTGATGAACTTCATCGCCGTATTTGGCAAATCGCTAATGATGTACGAGGTGCTGTTGACGGTTGGGATTTTAAACAATACGTTTTAGGGACCCTTTTCTATCGTTTTATCAGCGAAAATTTTGCTAACTATATTGAAGGTGGCGATGATAGCGTTGATTATTCTACTTTTAATGATAATGACCCTATTATTGCGGTAATCAAAGAAGACACCATCAAAGCAAAAGGCTATTTTATTTACCCGAGCCAATTATTTAAAAATGTTGTGGCGAATGCCAACAGCAATCCAAATCTCAATACTGAATTAAAACAAATCTTTAATGATATTGAAAACTCCGCTACTGGCTACCCTTCAGAACAGGATATCAAAGGCTTATTTGCTGATTTTGATACCACCAGCAACCGCTTGGGTAATACCGTTGCCGATAAAAATAGCCGTCTAGCCGCCGTATTAAAAGGCGTTGCCGAGTTAGATTTTGGTGACTTTGAAGATAATCATATCGATTTATTCGGTGATGCTTACGAATTTTTAATTTCCAACTATGCTGCTAATGCCGGTAAATCGGGTGGCGAGTTCTTTACGCCACAATGCGTTTCCAAACTGATTGCTCGACTGGCGTTGTATGGACAAGACAAGGTCAATAAAATTTACGACCCAGCAGCCGGCTCCGGTTCTTTATTGTTACAAGCTAAAAAACAATTTGATGAACACATCATAGAAGAAGGATTCTTTGGGCAGGAAATTAATCACACCACTTACAACCTTGCCCGTATGAATATGTTTTTGCATAACATCAACTACGACAAGTTTGATATCGCCCTTGGCAACACCTTAATGAATCCGCAATTTGGTGACGATAAACCCTTCGATGCTATCGTTTCTAATCCGCCTTACTCCGTGAAATGGATTGGCTCAGACGATCCAACACTGATTAATGATGAACGCTTTGCCCCTGCTGGCGTGCTTGCACCAAAATCCAAAGCGGACTTTGCCTTTATTTTGCATGCGTTAAGCTATCTTTCAGCAAAAGGCCGCGCGGCGATTGTCTCTTTCCCCGGCATTTTTTATCGCGGCGGTGCGGAGCAAAAAATTCGTCAATATTTGGTAGATCATAACTATGTGGAAACGGTGATTGCTTTAGCGCCAAATCTCTTTTTCGGTACCAGTATTGCGGTGAATATTTTGGTGCTTTCCAAACATAAACCCGATACCCAAACCCAATTTATTGATGCTAGCGGTTTATTTAAACCCGCCACCAATAACAACATTTTAGAACCAGAACATATTGAGCAAATTCTCAAATTATTTGCCAATAAAGAAGATGTGCCACATTTAGCAAGATCGGTGTCTAATGATGAAATCACAAATGAAGAAAATAACTATAATCTTGATGTCAGCACCTATGTGGAACAAAAAGATACCCGTGAAATAATTAATATTGATAAACTTAACGCAGAAATTAAACAAACTGTTGCCAATATCGACCGCTTGCGCGCAGAAATTGAGAAGGTTGTAGAAGAGATTGAGGGGTAAAAACACTATGAAAAATAATCGCACTTTTTTAGAGAAATTATTGGATGGGGCTGAGGTTGCGTGGAAGCCCCTAGGAATAGTCACAGATATAAAAACAGGTCAGTTAGTTAGTAAAAATATTATTGCACAAAACCCAGGTATATACCCTGTTATTAACAGTGGACGTGAACCCTTAGGATTTATTAATGAATGGAACACTGAAAATGATCCTATTGGCATTACAACAAGAGGAGCCGGCGTTGGTTCAATTACTTGGCAAGAAGGTAAATATTTCCGAGGAAATCTTAATTATTCTGTAACAATAAAATCAGAATATGAATTAAATGTCCGCTTTCTTTACCATGTGCTGCTCCATTTTCAAAAAGAGATTCATAATTTATGCTCTTTTACAGGGATTCCAGCGCTAAACTCTACCGAGCTAAAAAAATTAGAAATCCCCATCCCTCCACCCTCCGTCCAAACCGAAATTGTAAAAATTTTGGATGCATTGACAGAGCTTACCAGCGAGCTTACCAGCGAGCTTACACTACGCCGAAAGCAGTATGAATACTATCGGGAGAAATTGTTATCTTTCGATAGTCTAGAGAAATTAAATATGGGGAGCGAAGAAGAAACTTATTGATGTAGCTAAAATTAAAAATAGGAAAGATTGGAAACATCTTGGAGGGGGCGATATTCCAATCTATGGCTCTGGTAGAATTATGGGATATATTGATACATATTCATATGATCAACCTACGGTATTAATTCCACGAGAAAGAACTATTACAAATATATTTTATCCTGATGAACTATTTTGGAATGTTGACACTATTTATTATACAGAAATAGATGAAAATCAAATTTTGCCAAAATATTTCTATCATTTTATGAAAAAGGTCGATCTAACTAAGTTAGATACTGGTTCAGGCAGAGAATAATATGACTAAAAATTTAGACGAAGTTGCAAAACAGTTAAGAGATTCTGGGAAAAAGGTTAATCTAATTTACGCCTTTAATGGAACTGGGAAAACCCGTTTATCAAGAGCTTTTAAGTATCTTATCGAACCGAAAAATCATAATGAGGAAGATGAGTCTACGAAAAGAAAAATACTTTATTTCAATGCATTTACCGAAGATTTATTCTATTGGGATAATGATATTCTTAATGACTCTGAACCTAAATTAAAGATTCAACCAAATTCTTTTATTCGTTGGTTGATAAAAGATCAAGGGGATGAAGATAAAGTAATTAGGAAATTTCATCATTATTGTGATGAAAAACTTATGCCTAAATTTGATATTGAAAATAATCAAATTACATTCAGTTTCGCGCGTGGAGATGATACGCCTAAAGAAAATATAAAACTATCGAAGGGGGAAGAAAGCAATTTTATTTGGAGTATTTTTCATACGTTAATTGAACAAGTTGTTGCAGAATTAAATATCTCAGAGCCTAGTGAACGTACTACTAATAAATTTGATGAGCTTAAATATATTTTTATTGATGACCCTGTGAGCTCATTAGATGAAAATCATCTTATTCAATTAGCTGTTGATTTAGCGGAATTAGTCAAGGAAAGCTCCAATATTAGATTTGTTATCACAACACATAATCCTTTATTTTATAATGTTTTATACAATGAGCTGGGAATGAAATCTGGGTTCGTTTTAAGAAAAAACGAAGACAACACATTTGAGCTTGAAGAGAAAAAAGGAGACTCTAACAAGAGCTTTTCTTACCACCTTTTCTTGAAAAAATTACTTGAAACAGTTAATGCTAAAGATATTCAGAGGTACCATTTTATGCTGTTACGCAATTTATATGAAAAAACAGCTAATTTTCTTGGTTATTCAAGATGGTCAACTCTATTGCCCAGCGATGCTAAAAAAAGTTACTACGATCGCATTATTAATTTTACTAGCCATTCTACGTTATCAAATGAGATAATCGCTGAACCAACAGATACCGAAAAGAAAATTGTTAAATATTTACTTGAACATCTAATTAATAATTATGGTTTCTATATAGAAGAAAATATTAAAGAGCCACAAACTGATAATACAACAGAGTAAAAA
>PPYF01525068.1_pt1 | contig 41202 bp, 23 predicted proteins | sample 1559871 | NCBI WGS metagenome assembly PPYF01 (sample SAMN08240021, study PRJNA423297) | Human gut metagenome, whole genome shotgun sequencing project.
ACGGATGCCGTAACTGAGATTGAACAATACGCTAAATAATGAAATTCGATATGAAGAAACAGATTCTATATATGTTGTGCGCAACTGCTCTCCTGAGCAGCTGCCACATCTATAAGTCATATGACAGACCCGAAGATATTACCACTTCCGGGCTGTATCGTGATCCGGTGTCGGATAATGATACACTGGCTTCGGATACCGCCAACTTCGGTAATCTGCCGTGGAGAGAAGTCTTCACCGACCCGCAGTTACAGTCTCTCATCGAAGCGGGGCTGAAACAAAATACTGACCTCTTGTCCGCTGCCCAAAATGTGAAAGCGGCAGAGGCATCCCTGATGTCGGCACGTCTGGCTTATGCTCCGTCACTGGGGCTGTCTCCGCAGGGAACAATCAGCAGCTTCGACAAGAATGCAGCTACAAAAACATACTCATTGCCTGTGACAGCCAGTTGGCAGGTCGATTTGTTCGGTCAGTTGCTGAACTCCAAACGAAATGCACAGGTTACCCTAAAACAGGCAAAGGCTTACCGCCAGGCAGTGCAGACACAAGTCATCTCCAATGTTGCCAACATGTACTATACATTAATGATGTTGGACCGCCAATTGGAAATAACCAAAGCTACGGCTGAAATTCTGAAACAGAATGCCGAAACGATGGAAGCGATGAAAGAAGCGGCAATGTATAACATCAACTCAGCAGGAGTTGAACAAAGCAAGGCTGCTTATGCACAGGTACTTGCCAGTATCCCGGACATCGAACAGAGTATCCGTGAAACGGAAAATGCCCTGTCTACCTTCTTGGGAGAAGCTCCTCACGCCATCAAGCGTGGTGTATTGGAAGCACAAGTGCTTCCAACTGAACTTTCCGCAGGTGTACCTATCCAGTTACTTTCCAACCGTCCGGATGTAAAAGCAGCCGAAATGTCATTGGCAAGCTGCTATTATAATACAAACTCGGCACGTGCCGCTTTCTATCCGCAAATCACACTTAGCGGTTCGGCAGGATGGACTAACAGCGCCGGAAGTGCAATTATCAACCCGGGCAAGTTATTGGCTTCCGCCATCGGCTCTCTGACTCAGCCGCTCTTCTACCGCGGACAGAATATCGCCCGCCTGAAAGCTGCCAAAGCTCAGGAAGAAACAGCGAAGTTATCCTTCCAACAGACCTTGCTGAATGCAGGAAGCGAAGTCAGCAATGCGCTAAGTTTATACCAAAAGACCAGTGAAAAGGTAGAATCTCGCCGGATGCAGGTAGAATCTGCTAAAAAAGCTTCGGAAGATACAAAAGAATTGTTTAACTTAGGGACTTCAACCTACTTGGAAGTACTGTCGGCACAGCAGTCTTACCTGAGCGCACAGATTTCTCAGGTTTCCGATTGCTTTGACCAGATGCAGGCCGTAGTAAGCCTTTACCAGGCTCTGGGTGGTGGAAGAGAAGAATAACTTTAAACATATACTATTATGATTAGTCCGTTAGCTTACGTAGACCCTGAAGCAAAATTAGGCAAGAATGTAACTGTCCTGCCGTTTGCCTACATCGAAAAGAATGTGGAAATCGGAGATGACTGTGTCATCATGTCTTATGCCAGTATCCTGCAAGGTACGAAAATGGGAAAAGGAAACAAGATACATCAGAATGCTGTCTTGGGAGCGGAACCGCAAGATTTCCACTATACGGGAGAAGAGAGCAGCCTGATTATCGGTGACAACAATGATATTCGTGAAAATGTAGTTATCAGCCGCGCTACCTTTGCCGGAAACGCTACTAAAATCGGAAACGGAAACTACCTGATGGACAAAGTGCATCTTTGCCATGACGTACAGATCAGCAACAATTGCGTGGTAGGTATCGGCAGCACTATCGCAGGAGAATGTACGCTGGACGACTGTGTTATCCTGAGTGGTAATGTCACCCTGCACCAATATTGCCACATCGGTAGCTGGACGCTTGTACAAAGCGGATGCCGTATATCCAAGGATGTACCGCCGTATGTTATCATGTCCGGTAATCCGGTAGCATATCACGGAGTGAACGCCGTAGTCCTGTCACAACATCGCAACACGTCGGAAAGAATCCTACGCCACATCGCCAATGCTTACCGCTTGATTTATCAAGGTAACTTCAGCGTTCAGGATGCTGTACAGAAGATTATCGACCAAGTGCCGATGAGCGAGGAAATCGAAACAATCGTAAACTTTGTGAAAGGCTCGGAAAGAGGAATCGTGAAGTAAACAAAGTGATTTTATACAGAATTGAGGGTGATGCAAAATGAAAGCGTCACCCTTCTTTTTTTACAGATGGATGACGCACGCAGTATCGTTATATCCGAATAATCTTTATATGCCCGAATTACCGTTTACATCCCAACCCGAAGGCTGATGGTTATTCAAACTCCAACGCACCGAAGAAGTCGGGACGGTGGAAGTCCGGATTCTCTATTTCTATCGGGTTCCACGAAAGGAAGTGGGGAGTCTGCAATTCGTCGCCACACTTGTAGAAGTTGGCTTTTATCTCCTTTCCATCGAGTGATTCGATCTGATGCTTAAAGAATACAGCATACGGGATAATCAGAGCGACTTCCCAATTTGTCTCTTCAACGCGTTCCTCAAAAGGCACATTGCCCAGGCTTGACCAACGTTGCACAAGAGCTGTCACATCTTTCGGAGCGTGCTCACGACCATTGCGGGCAGGTCCGGCACCAATCAGAATCGTTCCGATGCAGTTGCACTCTATATTATAATAGATTCCGTCGCCGGCCGGTACAGAAAAGAACTCCACACAGGAGTCTGTCCACACAGAACCGTTATCTTCGCCATATCGGGCACGTACGCTCTCTTCTTTCACTTTAAAATGTAATAAAATAGAGTCCTGCGTGTGAGCAATGCGAAAATTTACTTTGGGTTTGTAAGGATATCCAGCCCAGTTGACACACTGAATAGGCTGAAAATCTATTTTTTCTTCATCGAACAATTTAGGAAGCGAGCAAGCTTCCACGTTAGCCGCACTAATTTTCTTTACTTTCATATTTCTTTCGTTTGAATGATACAAATATAGTTACTTTCTTCTAATAAGGTTCATAGAAATGAAATAAAAACGATATATTTGCCAATAGTAATACCTTAAAAGAACGAATTAGTGAGAAAAATAATCCTTTTATTTCTGCTATTTTTAAGCGTAACCGCTGTCCACACACAAGGTCAAAACATTACTTTCAGTCATTTGACCACGGATGACGGACTTTCACAATTCTCTGTCAACAGTTTGTATATCGACGAACGGGGAATTATATGGATTGGCACACGCGAGGGACTAAACCGGTATAACGGTAACGATATTAAAAGTTTTAAACTCAACAAGAACGACCCGAACAGCCTGTTCAGCAATACAGTGCTGCGCATCACCGGAAACAAGAACGGGAAAGTATATCTGCTCTGTACCGACGGTGTGGCGGAGTTCGATTTGACTACCCAGCGATTCAAAACATTGCTTCAGGGCAATGTGGATGCTATCTACTACAATAAGAAATTGTATATCGGCAAGAGAGAGGAAGTATTTGTGTACAACGAGAACACTGGCAACTTCGATCTTTTCTATCACCTTGCGGGAAAAGACATTACATTATCCTGCCTTCATTTAGATGAGAAGAAGAATCTTTGGATGGGGACTACCAGCAATGGTGTTTACTGCCTTTCGGAAAATAAAGCGATTTCACAGCCTGTTACGAAAGGGAATATCACCAGTATTTATGAGGACTCTTCAAAAGAATTATGGATCGGTAGCTGGGAAGAAGGGCTCTACCATATCAAAACGAACGGTTTCATCGAGAATATCCGCCATGAACCGGGAAAGGCGAACAGTCTCTGTTCCAACTTCGTCAGAAGCTTTTGTGAAGACAACTTAGGCAATCTGTGGATAGGCACGTTCCACGGACTGAACCGCTACGAGAAAAGTACAGGCAATTTCCAGCTCTATATGGCCGATGCCAGTAAGCCGGACGGACTCACCCATTCTTCTATCTGGTGTATTGTCAAGGACGGACAAGGCACGCTTTGGCTGGGCACTTATTTCGGCGGAGTGAACTACTTCAATCCTGAGTATGAAATCTATACCCGCTATAAAGTGAGCGACACCGAAAAAGAAGGTCTGAGCAGTCCCATCGTCGGAAGAATGACGGAAGACAAAGATGGAAATCTATGGATTTGTACTGAAGGAGGCGGTGTAAATGTGTACAACCGCAAAGACAACACGTATCGCTGGTATCGCCACGAGGAAGGGAAAAACAGTATTTCGCACAACAACGTGAAGGCTATCTATTATGACCGGACTAATGACATCATGTGGATTGGCACGCATCTTGGCGGATTGAATAAACTCGACTTGCGGACGAACCGTTTCACTGTCTACCGGATGAAAGCGGGCGACCCTGCTTCGTTGCCATCGGATATCGTGCGTGACATTGTACCATATGAGGACAAACTGGTTATTGCCACACAAAACGGTGTCGCACTGTTCGACCCGGCAACAGGCACTTGCCGGCAACTCTTCAAGGAAAACAAAGCGGGAAGGGACATCGGCATGGTAGCAAGCCTCTGTTTCGACAAGGACGGCACTTTATGGATTGCAGCTACCGGAGAAGGGGTTTATTCCTATCGCTTCGATACTAATACGCTCACCAATTACGCGCATAACCCGGCTGTCCCGAATAGCCTCAGCAACAACAATATCAACAGTATCATGCAGGACAGCAACGGGAACTTATGGTTCTCGACTTCCGGCAGCGGACTGGACCGTTATCGCAAAGAGAGCAATGATTTCGAAAACTTCGATGTGCAGAAAGATGGTTTATCCAGCGATTGTATTTACGAAGTATTCGAATCTTCTATTCAGAAAGGAGATTTATTACTGATTACTAATCAGGGATTCTCGCAGTTCGACTATCCACAAAAGAAATTCTATAATTACGGTACGGAAAACGGATTCCCGCTAACTGCCGTCAATGAGAACGCACTGTTCGTCACGCACGATGGGGAAGTATTCCTGGGTGGTATCCAGGGAATGATTTCTTTTTGGGAAAAGAAATTGCATTTTACCCCGAAATCCTATAATATCATTCTTTCGCGCCTGCTGGTCAACGGAAGGGAAGTAATCCCCGGAGATGAAACCGGAATTCTGAATCAGTCTATCTGCCATACACCAGAGATTAGCCTGAAAGCGAACCAATCAATGTTTACCATCGAATATGCCACTTCCAACTTCATCCCTGCCAACAGGGATGAGATTCTCTATCGCCTGGAGGGTTTCTCCAACGAATGGAACCATACGTACCGGCAACAGACACTCATCACCTATACGAACTTGAATCCGGGAAAATACGTGCTGGTTGTCAAGTCCCAACGGGGCGATATCGGAGAAGCCCGGCTGCTGATTAATGTACTGCCACCCTGGTATGAGACATGGTGGGCTTACCTGATTTATACCATTATCACCATCAGCCTCTTATGGTATCTTATCCAAAACTATAACTCGCGAATCAAACTCCGTGAGTCTTTGAAATATGAAAAGAAGCATATCGAGGATTTGGAAGCCTTGAACCAGTCGAAACTGCGCTTCTTTACAAACATCTCGCATGAGTTCCGCACGCCGCTAACACTTATCGTAGGGCAGGTGGAGACTTTGCTGCAAGTACAGACGTTCACTCCTAATATATATAATAAGGTATTAGGAATCTACAAGAACAGTCTCCAGTTGAGGGAACTGATTACAGAACTGCTTGACTTCCGCAAACAGGAACAAGGACACATGAAGATTAAGGTAAGCAAGCACAATCTGGTGGACTTCCTGTATGAGAATTACCTGCTCTTCCTCGAATATGCCAGCAGCAAGCAGATTAATTTCAAGTTCAACAAGCAGAAAGATGATATTGAAGTATGGTATGACCAGAAGCAGATGCAAAAGGTTATCAATAACCTATTATCTAATGCTTTGAAACATACGAAAGCCGATGATACTATTTACATCAACGTTTCGCAGGAGCAAGGCCATGCCATTATCGAAATAAAAGATACCGGCACAGGCATCGCCGCCGCAGAAATTGATAAAATCTTCGACCGGTTCTATCAGACCGAGCTGCTGAACTCGTTGAATACCGGTGCCGGAACAGGTATCGGACTGGCTCTGACAAAAGGTATTATCGAACTTCATCACGGCATTATCCGTGTGGAAAGTGAGCCGGGTAAGGGGAGCAGTTTCATTATCACTCTTAAACTAGGCAAACAACATTTTGCCGAGGAGCAGATAGCGCAAAGCGATACGGATACTGCCATCCAGGAGACGGAAACTTTCGTGCCTTCAGCAGAAATATTACCGGAATCGGAATGGAAAGAGGAAGATTATAAACGGATTGAAGATGCCAAGATGCTGATTGTGGAAGATAACGAGTCTATCAAGCAGATGCTGGTCGGCATTTTCGAGACATTCTATCAGGTCAGCACCGCTTCCGACGGAGAAGAGGCGTTGGAAATGATACAGAAAGATATGCCGAGTATTATTTTAAGTGATGTCGTGATGCCGCGTATGTCCGGCACGGAACTGTGCAAACAGATTAAGACGGATTTCAATACGTGCCATATTCCGGTTGTGCTGTTGACAGCACGCACTGCGATAGAACATAATATAGAAGGACTGAAAATCGGTGCGGACGATTATATCACGAAACCGTTCAATACCAATCTTCTGATTTCCCGTTGCAATAATCTGGTGAACTCCCGTCGGTTGCTACAAGAGAAATTCAGCAAACAGCCGCAAGCTTTCGCTCAAATGCTGGCTACCAACCCGATGGATAAAGAAATGCTGGACCGCGCCATGGCTATTATCGAACAACATCTGGATAATACGGATTTCAATGTCAATATCTTCGCCCGCGAAATGGGTATGGCACGCACGAATCTGTTTACCAAGTTAAAAGCAGTTACAGGACAGACGCCGAATGACTTTATCCTGAGCATACGTCTCAAGAAAGGAGCTGTTATGTTACGGAATAATCCGGAACTGAATATCACGGAGATTTCCGACCGGATCGGATTCTCCTCTTCACGCTATTTCAGCAAATGTTTCAAGGAGATTTATCATGTCAGCCCGTTGGCCTACCGTAAGGGAGAGGAGAAAGAAGAAGGAGAAGGAGAAGAAGAAACGGACTAATCTCAATTATTATCTATCATCAGAAAAATCTGTATCGAATAAACACTGTTGTGCCAAAAGGAATGTTACCCTCTTGGCACAGCAGTGTACTATTTTGTACTTCACTTGTACGTTACTACTCATGCATATTTCTCCAACCGGTTATCTTTGTGCATCTAACATCATCCCCTAAAAAACAGCATTATGAGAAACGTTTCACGCCTACTTCCATTATTGCCCAGCATCGCTATGCTGACCGGATGCAACCACGCAACTCAAAAGAGCAATGGACAAAACGGTCAAAAGCCCAACATTATTTATATATTCGCAGACGACCTCGGTATCGGCGACCTGAGCTGTTACGGAGCAACTAAAGTAAGTACTCCTAATATTGACCGGCTGGCAGGACAGGGAGTGCAGTTCACCAATGCATATGCCACCTCAGCCACCAGCACCCCTTCCCGCTTCGGACTTTTGACCGGCATGTATCCCTGGAGACAGGAGAACACCGGCATTGCTCCCGGAAACTCGGAATTAATTATCGACACAGCCTGCATCACAATGGCCGATATGTTGAAAGATGCCGGATATGCTACGGGTGCAGTCGGCAAATGGCATTTGGGACTTGGCCCGAAAGGCGGCACTGACTTCAACAGCCAAATCAGCCCGAACGCACAAAGCATCGGCTTCGACTATGAATTTATCATCCCTGCAACCGTAGACCGTGTTCCTTGTGTTTTTGTAGAAAACGGCCGTGTAGTAGGTCTTGACCCTAACGACCCTATCACCGTAAGCTACGACCATAAGGTAGGCGACTGGCCCACAGGAGAGGAAAACCCGGAACTTGTGACACTGAAACCCAGCCAAGGACATAATAACACCATTATCAACGGTATCCCACGTATCGGCTGGATGACCGGCGGGAAGTCCGCCCTCTGGAAGGATGAGGATATTGCCGACATCATCACCGATAAAGCAAAGAATTTCATTGCTTCCCATCAGGAAGATCCTTTCTTTTTATATATGGGTACACAAGACGTACATGTCCCCCGTATCCCCCACCCGCGCTTCGCCGGAAAGAGCGGGCTCGGAACCCGTGGCGACGTAATCCTGCAACTGGACTGGACCATCGGAGAAATCATGCACACGCTGGACAGCCTCAACATCGCCGACAACACGATCCTTATCTTTACCAGCGACAACGGCCCTGTTATTGACGACGGCTACCAAGACCATGCCTACGAACTGCTCAACGGACATACCCCGATGGGAATCTACCGTGGCGGCAAGTACAGTGCTTACGAAGCAGGCACACGCATTCCTTTCATCGTACGCTGGCCCGCCAAAGTGAAACCGAACAAGCAACAGGCTCTTTTCTCTCAAATTGACGTATACGCATCGCTTGCCTCTCTCTTGAACCAACCTCTGCACAAAGGAGCGGCACCCGACAGCCAGGAACACCTGAACGTGCTTTTAGGCAAAAGCAATACAGACCGTGACCATATCGTCCAACAGAACTTGAACAATACGCTCGCCATCGTGAAAGGTCAATGGAAGTACATCGAACCAAGCGACAAACCTGCTATCGAGTTCTGGACGAAAATGGAGCTGGGCAACGACAAACAACCGCAACTCTACGATTTATCATCCGATCCATCGGAGAAAACGAACGTAGCCGCACAGCATACTGATATCGTAAAAGAGCTGTCTGCATTACTGGAAACCGTAAAAGAGAAATAAAAATATGAGAACAGAAGAATTGTATGATTTTGCACCATTCTTGAATAATTCTATCCATATGAGAAGATTCAATCCATCTATCTTTGCAAGCGTAGATTCAATAAAATCACTTAATTTTTAATATATGAAAAAACATTTATCCACTCAAACTAGAAAAAGGATTCTCTCCTCACTCGGATTGATCTTATTTTCTGTTTCTTTTGTACTTGCACAGGTACTTGTAAAAGGTACGGTGAAGGATAATTTAGGAGAAGGAGTGCCGGGCGCCAGCGTTCAGGTAAAAGGTACTTCACAAGGAACTATTACCGACCTTGACGGAAAATTTGCATTTAATGTGGCTAATAAGAATGCGACATTAGTCATTTCTTTCATCGGTTATGTTACTGTTGAACAGAAAGTAGATACACAGAAGCCAATGGTTATCACTTTAAAGGAAGATACCAAAACATTGGATGAAGTGGTAGTTGTAGGTTATCAGGAAGTGCGCAAACGAGATCTGACAGGTTCTGTAGCCAAAGCCAACATGAATGATGTCCTCACTGCCCCGGTTGCCTCATTCGACCAGGCCTTGGGAGGACGTATTGCCGGTGTAAATGTCACATCCGGTGAAGGTATGCCCGGTGGTACAATGAACATAGTCATCCGTGGCAACAACTCATTAACACAGGAAAACTCACCTTTATTCGTAATCGACGGCTTCCCGGTGGAAGACACTTCCGCTTCCAGTACTCTGAATCCTTCGGACATCGAATCTATTGATTTTCTGAAAGATGCTTCAGCTACAGCAATCTACGGAGCACGCGGTGCCAACGGAGTCGTAATTGTGACTACCAAAAAAGGAAAAGTGGGACGGGCACAATTGACATATGACGGTAGTTTCGGTGTGCAGCACATCACTCGCACTATTCCAATGATGGATGCTTATGAGTTTGTCAAATTACAAAATGAAATGTATCCGACAGTGGTTGCCGGTTCTTATCTTATGAATTATGAAGGTAAACAATGGACATTGGAAGATTACCGGAATATTGACCAATACAACTGGCAAGATGAAATTTTCCAAACCGCTTGGCAGCAAAGTCACACTCTACGACTGACAGGTGGTACGGAAGGAGTACGCTATAATGCTTCCCTATCTTACTACGACCAAGATGGTACATTATTGGAAACCGGATATAAACGTATGCAGGGACGTATGAACACAGTAGTACGCCGTGGCAAATTGAACATGAGCCTGACAACCAATTATTCACGTTCCATCCAGACAGGGAGCACCCCTTCCGCAACATCTTACAGTGGTATGAACAACTTGTTCTACAGTGTTTGGGGATATCGTCCCGTAACCTCTCCCGACACTCCATTAAGTTTTTTGATGGATAGCGCAACAGATAATGCAGTAGACTCAAGTAACGACTATCGTTTCAATCCTATTCTTTCACTCAAAAACGAATATCGGAAGAATTATATCAATAATCTTCAAATGAACGGTTTTGCCGAATATGAAGTCATCAAGGGGCTGAAAGTCAAAGTCTCTGCCGGATACACTTATGATGCCCGTAAAAATGACCAGTTCAACAATTCAAAGACCCGTTATGGCGGCCCGACCTCTACCGACAAGGTGAATGCACAAGTGACCCGTTCAGAACGCTTAACTTGGTTGAACGAAAACACAGTGACTTACCAGACCAACATCAAGAAGAAACATTTTATCAATGCTTTGGCTGGTATCACCTTCCAAAACTCAGATTATGAAGCTTATGCTTTCCGCACCACCCATATTCCCAACGAATCACTCGGTATGGCAGGAATGAGCGAAGGACAAGCAAGTACAAGCAGTTCCGCCAAATCATCATGGTCGATGCTTTCTTATTTGGGACGCATTAACTACAATTATCAATCCAAATATTATGCGACTGCTTCGTTCCGTGTAGACGGTTCTTCTAAATTCAACAAGGATAACAGATACGGATACTTTCCTTCTGCATCATTGGCCTGGACTTTCACTGAAGAAAAATTCATGAAACCAATCAAAAACATCTTATCAAATGGAAAGTTGCGCTTAAGTTGGGGACTCACGGGAAATAACCGCATTGGTGAATATGACTATTATCAACTACTATCCGTTCTAAAATCCAGAGTCGGTTCTTATAGCCCTACCAATTCAATACCCAGCGGTGTATATCCATTTGAAAACGATGCGACCAATGCCGGAACTGTTCCTGTTTCGTTGCAAAACAAAAATCTGAAATGGGAAACGACCGAACAATGGAACTTAGGACTCGACCTCTCATTCTTTAACGAAAGAATCGGTGTTACGATGGATATTTATCGAAAAAACACACGCGACTTATTACTTGCCGCCCAACTTCCTTACTCTTCCGGCTTCTATAATGCCACGAAGAATATCGGAAAAGTACGTAATGACGGTTTGGAACTCAGTTTGAACACATTAAATATCAAGACACGTGATTTCCAATGGTCATCCAATTTCAACATCTCTTTCAATAAGAATAAGGTACTGGCATTGTCCGAAAACCAAACAGCATTGATGACTGCCGTACAATTCGACCAGAACTACAACGGGCAATCCAGTTATATTGCCAAAATTGGTTTACCGATGGGACTTATGTACGGTTACGTTTACGAAGGCACATATAAATACGATGATTTCAACAAATCAGGAAATTCATACAGTCTGAAGTCCAGTGTCCCCCATTTCTCGACTGAGAATAACACACAACCGGGTATGCCGAAATATGCCGACCTGAACGGTGACGGTGTAATAGATTCTAATGACCGTACCATTATAGGACGCGGGCTTCCAATACATACAGGAGGATTGACCAATGACTTTACTTATAAAGGAATTGATTTGAGCATCTTCTTCCAATGGTCATATGGAAATGACATCATGAACGCCAACCGCCTGTTCTTTGAAAGTTCCAACAACCGTTCACGCGAATTGAACCAATACGCCAGCTACGCCAACCGTTGGACAGCAGACAATCCGACCAGTGACATTCCTGCCGCAACGAATTCTTCTTCCAACCGTGTTATTTCTTCACGCATCATTGAAGACGGTTCATTCTTGCGTCTGAAAAATGTAACGATAGGATACACCTTCCCCAGCCAAATGACGAAAAAATGGAAAATAGATAAAGCACGTATCTACGTTGCCGCACAGAATCTCTGGACATGGACAGGCTATTCCGGCTACGATCCCGAAGTATCTGTTCGTAACAGCGCCTTGACACCGGGATTGGATTATTCATCTTATCCGAGAGCTTATTCCGTCAGCTTCGGTGTCAGTTTAGGATTCTAAACTTATATGTTATCATTCAACATTTAAAATTCATCACATGAAAATACTAAGAATATCAATCATAGTTTTACTCGCAAGTCTCCTTACTGTATCTTGCGACTTTTTGGATAAAGAACCGACCGAGCTGACTTTGGATGATTATTTCAAAACTCCCGAGGAAGCCTCCTCTTTCTTGACAGGTACTTATGCTATTCTTTCCCAACCAACCTTTTATGGCGGTGATTATATGTATCTTGTTGCAGGAGATGATTTGTCTCATTACGGCGGTAGCGGACGTGGCCCCGCCTCCACCGGTCTGATTTGTAATAACGCCACTACCAGTGATAACGCAGTCACCAACTTCTGGTATTTACTTTATGCCGGTGTCAATCGCGCAAATATCTTTTTAGAGAATATTGGCAAAGTAGAAGGTTTTTCTACGGGCGTGAAAGAACAATACATTGCCGAAGCCCGTTTTCTTCGCGCTTTCTATTATTTCAATCTTGTAGAGTGCTGGGGCGACGTACCATTTAAAACAGCTTCTACCCAAGATGTGAAGAACCTTGATGCACCGCGGACAGACAAGCAGGAAATCTATGATTTCATTATTAATGAAATGGCAGACGCTGCTGAGAATGGACTGAAATCAGCTGCCGAACTATCCTATTTACCCGGACGTATCTCAAAATCTACTGCATGGGGAATATTGGCACGTGTTTATCTCTTCCGTGCCGGAGAACATTTCCGTGAAAACCGTGCTGCCAATCAGGCAGAAGCCAAAGATTATTTTGAAAAAGCCAGTTTCTATGCTCAGAAAGTGACAGCGGAAGGACACGGATTAGCAAATAACTACTGGGATTTCTTCATAGACTTATGCTCCAACCAGTATAATACGACCGCCAATGAAAGTATCTGGGAAATTGAATTTGCCGGTAACAATACATCTGACACACAAGCGGAAGGCCGTATAGGTAATCTTATCGGTCTAGCCGGTCCCGACCTTTCATCTAAAAGCAGTATAAAAGGAAAGGCTGATCCAGGATATTCGTATGCTTTTATTTACAGTACCCCAAAATTGTATAATCTGTATGCAAAGAACGGAGACATCAACCGTTTCAACTGGAGCATCACTCCTTTTGAATATAAGGAATCAGGCGGAAAGAATACCGGAGTGACGCATCGTGAATTTGAAATGGGAAAACTAGCGCAAGTAATGACGCAATATGGTCCGAAATCTTACCAATACAATGGTGATATTGAAAAAAACAAGGAGACTACCAATTATAGCCGTATGTGTGGAAAATATCGCCGCGAATACGAAGCTGATAAAAAAGACAAGAACTTTACATCCATCAACTTCCCTGTATTGCGTTATGCAGATGTACTATTGATGATTGCAGAAGCGGAAAATGAAGCAAATAATGGGCCGACAGACCTTGCATATACTTGTATCAATGATGTCAGAGATCGTGCAGGACTGGATGACCTACCGAAGAATATGTCGCAGACGGAATTCCGTCAAGCAGTAAAAGACGAACGGGGTATGGAATTATGCTTCGAATATACCCGGCGTTTTGACCTTATCCGTTGGGGAGAGTTTGTCAAGAACATGCAAGAATTGGTACCGGCCGCACAATCCGGAGAAAACTGGAACTTAGGACCAACTAACGTATATACCTATTTCCAAGTATCCTCAACGTACAACTATTTCCCCATTCCGGATGCTGAAATGAGTACCAACAAGTACATTACACAAAACAATCCGAATTGGTAAACAAAGTATTCATCAGTAAAAAACAACAGATTATGAAAGCATATAAACTCATAGCCATCTGTGCAATAAGCCTCTTTTTCGGGGCATGTAATGACGGACTGGACGAAGATGTCGCATTGGACGTGACTGTAAATACCAATGAAAATGTGAGCTTCGACGGACATATCATCACTGTAAAGAAAGGAACTCCTGTCAACTTCAACATTGCCGGTGATCCGGACTTCCTTACATTCTTCAGCGGAGAAGAGGGATATAAATATCAATATAGAGAACGTCAAACCATTGATCCGTCACAAATCAAATCATCATCGCTAACCATCACGTTATACTACGAATATGGGACAACTGATATGGTGGACAGCAGAATTTATATATCCGATGAGTTCACCGGATTATATAAAGACAATTTCGTGGCGGACTCCTTGTTAGTGGAACAATATGAGAATGATGGTATCTGGCAATCAATGATCCCCAACGAGGAACTAGGTTATGCCTTTCCGACGAAAACAGGTCAGGCTGCATCACAAACTTATACATTCGACATGACGCAATACCTCAATAAAAGAGTTACAATTGCCATACGTTATAAAGGAGTGAAAAACACAGCGGTTCAATCACGTCTGTATTTCACCCAGATGCATCTCACCAATGAACTGAACAATGGTTCCAGCCTGAAGTTCGGTGCAAGTTCTTTCGGACTGACACCAGTAAACATGAAAAACAGATGTAACCTGCCCGACCAGGCGACGATGACTACCGACCGTGAATATGGTACGGTAAGCGGAGGAACTTCAGGAATCTGGAATTTGCAGGGTATCGGAACCGAAACATTCTACTTGCACTCATCGTCTGCAGGAAATCCTCTGAAATATAGCTGGCTCGTATCCGACCCTCTTACTATCAACTCATGCGAACCGGATCAGGGAACTAAAGTGAAAGACATCACCCAAAGCCTTGACTCTTATACGTATACCTATGACAAGGTTGGTATCTATAATGCAACTTTCCTTGCACGGAATGCCAATATTGACCATTCATCAACGACTACCTATAATTTCGTAGTCAACGTAGTGGAATAATTTAATAACAACAATAAGAAAACAATTAATACATATATCTATGAATTACTTTAAATCATTCTTGTTAACCGCATTTGCACTGTTCACATTGGCAGCTTGCAATACAGACGATTTGAGAGACGATGTTGACAATCTGAAAGGTCGCGTGGAGTCTCTGGAAGCACAAATTAATTTGTTGAATGATAATATGACCGCAATCAAACGACTACTTGAAGGCGGACAGACTATTACAGAAATTACCCAGAAAAACGGTACCTATACATTAAAATTGAGCGGTGGAGAAACTGTAACATTGACACAAGGTTCTGCAGGAGAAATAAAATATCCGGAAATCAGCGTCAATGATGAAGGCCAATGGGTAGTAAACGGCGAAGTACTGACCCAAAACGGTGTACCCGTACAAGCCGTCGGAACTCCCGGCAATGATGGTATAACTCCCAAATTCCAACTGACGGATGATGGCAGCTACTGGCAGGTAAGTTATGACAACGGAACTAGTTGGCAGGATGTTCTTGATGAAAGTGGCAACAAAGTGTCTGCTGTAAACAATGGCTCTTCCGGTGGAGGTAGCACCGATACATTCTTCGAATCAGCAGGCATCGATGAAAGCGGAGATTTCTTCGTTATCCAACTGAAAGGACAAACTGAAAGTATTTCCATACCTATCGTTAAAGATTTGTTGTGCGAAATCATGGAGCCTGCCGAAGGGATGAATAAAGGATATTGGGAAATTGGTGCTGGTGAAATAGTCTCTACAACTGTAAAAGTAAAGGGAGATAATGTAATAGTAACTGCTCCGGCAGGGTGGTTGGCAACTATTAGTGAAGCGAATGAAAACAACGAAGCGACACTGACTATTACTGCCCCGACAAAGGCGACTACCCTGAATACACGTGCCACAGCAGACAATAGCAGTGATGTCACTGTACAAGTAAATAAAGGGGCCAACTGGGCAGTAGATAAGATTCAAGTGAAATTGAGTATTATAAGAGACTATTACACATTATTCGAAGAAGGAGAGGATATCAATATTGGTGGAATCACCATAAATAAGAATACCTACCAAGATGCCAATATAGCAGTTTTAGATGGAACAGAGCCTGTTTTAGACAGCTATTTCAGCACTACCATGTCTAAACCTGTAATCTTGTTTTTAAGTGGGAACCAAGAATTTACTGTTACTGGAACAAAAGCTATCAGTAATGATCTCATAATAATGGCAAGATATGAAAACGAAAAACCGACTTTCAAAAATACAGCGGCAAATGGTACATTAAGACCAAGAAAAGGAAGTGTATATTTACTCAACCTGCACATAGCCATGGAAGGAAACACAACTTCTGCCGGCTTCATTACCAACAACGACTTGACCATAGAAAATAATTGCACCAACCTAGTCATAGACAATTGTTATTTTAGTGGTGTACAAAAACCATTATATTATGATAATAAAACCGCTAATATATATGGTATTAATAATATAAGCCTTCAAAATAATAAAATCCAATTAACGGCTGCTACAGTATTACTCCAGTTAGGAACTGCCACCAACTTAGCCAGCTACAAGAATTTTGATTTTATAAATAATCTTATGTATTCTGCAAATGCAGTCAATGGGCAAATGATGAATTGTACTACTGCAACAGATGCTAAAGGAGAAATAGTTGGTAATATCAGCAACAATACAATTATTAATATAATAGGTGCCAATGTTTACTTTAGATATCAAACAGGAACATCTTTAAATATGAATAAGAACATTTTCTACATGGCAGATGCAGGAAAAACATCTTATCTATATAGCTTCTTGTATGAGAATCCCCAAGTTCCGTCTATTGATGTGACAGATAATATTGTCTATAGCCCTGGAGACAGTAAATGGTCATATTATCACTCCAATTCTAAAGTAAAAATAATTCCTGATGGTGAGAAAAACCAAATGACATTACACGAAAATTCACCTATTACCTCCTTTGATTATGCCAATGGTGTATTCACTCTTACTGATGAAATGATGACAGGAGGATATGGAGCATCCATTAATTAATACCTACTGATATATGAAAAAAGTAATACTATCAATATGTACAATTCTTTTCGTCGCACTTTACTCGTGCGACGAACGGGATGACTTGCGCTCCGACATTGACAATCTGAAAGAACGGGTTGCCAATCTGGAAGCAAGTATAGAACAGATGAATACGGACATCAACAACTACCAACAGATGGTAGCAGGAGTAATTCTGGTTATGGGATACAATCAAGATGAATTAGGGAATTACACCGTAGAACTCAGTAACGGAGAAACTGTAAATATTTATAGTGGAAAGGCGGATATGAACGACATGCCCCTATTCAGCATTAATGCATCAGGAAACTGGGCGTATACCATCAATGGTGTAACTACAGAACTACTTTTCAACAATCAACCGGTCAACGCTATTCCCGAAACCGGTGCTGTTGGAATTACTCCGAAAATGAAAGTGGATGCAAATGGTTTTTGGCTAATTTCACTGGACAATGGCTCAACTTGGAGCAAATTAGGAAACAATCAAATAGCTGATGGAACACAAGCCACCTCAAGTGCCAGCTCTGTTTTCAGTAACGTAGTAGTCAACGAAGCTACCGGCGAGATCACATTTACTATACGCGCAGACAACAGCGAAGTTACAATACCCATCTACGGGCAAGATTTCTATCTGAACATTCAATTTGAAGGGGCAGCCACTTTCAGCCTGAAACAGATACAGGAGTTTATTGTGCAACAAGCCAATGTAGAAACTGCCGTCATTGAGAACCAAACATGGGGAATCAAGTTGGAAGAAACAAAATTGACTGTCACCGCCCCTTCTACCAATCCTCGTGGAGAAGCATATGAAGACGTGATTTACATCAAAATATTCTCCAAAGAAGGTTATTGCCGAGTAGTTAAATTGCCGGTAAAATTACTAAATAGCCAAATTGATGCCAATGCAACCACCGCTTGGACAGAGTTCCTCAGCGGTGATGCCGAGAATGTATTGCTAGATTTCTCCTACGCAGGATATATGCGGGGAGAAACAGCTCCCCCCAATGTGGAAACATTAGTGGCGCAAGGATATAAAGTATATGACGTAACCGATCCTAAATATGGAGCAGTCCCCAATGACAACAAATCCGATCGGGAAGCTTTTTTAAAAGTGCTGGCAGATATTGCCGGCACTACTTATAACAAAGAGGATGACAACGGTACCATCCGTTTTCTGAAAGAACATGCCAAAGCTATTATCTACTTTCCGGAAGGTCGTTTCATTTTGCAAGATGAAAGTTCCAAAAATAAGACTATTGATATGACTATGGGCGACATTGTACTGAAAGGAGCCGGAAGAGACAGAACTATCATTGAGATGACCGCGGCGAACAACTCTGCAAGTGAAAGTCAGATGTGGAACGCTCCTGTCATGATGGAATTTAAACATTACAGCACTTTGAGTTACATTACTGATATCAATATGGATGCTTCGATTGGTAGCAAAACCGTCTCCGTAACTTCCACTAGTGGATTAAAGGCAAATGATTGGATATGCCTTACAATGGCAAATACTGATGACGATGTCATCAATGCAGAACTGGCTCCGTACAAATACACAGACATCAATGTAAACAATGGAGGTGTACTTGATATCAAAAAGAACGGTGTACAAATATATGAATACCATCAAATAGAAAAAATCAGTGGCAGTTCAGTCACTTTCAAAGAGCCCATCATGCATGCCATCAACAAGGAATGGGGCTGGAAAATTAACAAATACCCTCACTATGAGAACGTGGGCGTGGAAGACCTCACATTCAAAGGAGATGCAGTGGAACAATTTGTCCATCATAAAAACTCTATCCACGACGGTGGCTTCAAACCCATTGACTTTGTCCGCCTGACAAACTCATGGATACGCCGCGTCAACTTCGAGAGTGTCAGCGAAGCCATGTCCATCACCAATTCAGCCAACTGCTCAGCCTACGACATCAAAATTGGCGGTAAACGCGGTCATTCTGCCATCCGTTCACAAGCATCTTCTCGCATTTTCATCGGGAAAGTAATTGAAAACAGTGACGGCTATACCCTCAATAAAGGCGAAGGCGATGGAACATTGGGTACGTACCAGACTAATGTAGGACAATATCATGCCTGCGGTGTCTCTAAGCAGAGTATGGGAGCTGTAATCTGGAATGTAAGATGGGGAGATGATTCCTGTTTTGAATCGCATGCTACCCAACCTCGCGCTACACTGATAGACTGCTGTTCCGGTGGATTCATGCATTGGCGTCAAGGGGGAGACTCCGCCCAAATGCCTAACCACATGGAAAATTTAACCATTTGGAACTTCAACGCCACCAAAGTACAGACAGACGCTGACATTGATACCGGAGGCAACTTCTCTTGGTGGGATACAAAAGGCTATTGGTGGAAATTCATGCCACCTATTGTAGTAGGTTTCCACGGGGCATCCCTCAATTTCAATGAAGACCAAATGAAACGTTTGGAAAATAACAGGAGTACCGTAGAACCCTATTCATTATACGAAGCACAGTTACGCCACCGCTTAGGATACGTACCAGGATGGCTAAATGCATTAAAGTAAATTTATTCGCACACAATTTTTCTAACCATTATAAAACGTATATGAAAATCAGACTTTAATCAATTTAACACCTGAAAGAGAGGGGCCGTGAGGTTCCTCTCTTTTACTTTTTCCGTATCTTTGCAACAAAATTAAATGTCATGCAAGAAACTCTGCCTATCCATTTCGCTCCGTTACAAGGTTATACCGAAGTATTTTACCGCAATGCACATGCCGCCTGTTTCGGCGGTGTAGACACTTATTACACCCCATTCGTCCGAATCGAGAAAGGCGATTTCCGCCGTAGAGACGTCCGGGGCATAGAACCGGAAAACAATCATGTATCCCATTTAGTTCCTCAATTGATAGCTCCGACAATGGAGAAGGCAGAAACGATTCTCTCTCTTTTCATCGAGAAAGGATATGAAGAAGCGGATATAAACTTGGGCTGTCCTTTCCCCCTTTTAGCAAAGCGCCACAACGGTTCCGGCATCCTGCCTTATCCCGAAGAAGTGGAAGCACTGCTCAGCTTGGTTCGGAAGTATCCGCAAATCAGTTTTTCCATAAAAATGAGATTGGGATGGGAAAATCCGGATGAATGTCTCAAGCTGGCTCCTATTATTAATGATTTGCCATTGCGGCAAGTCACGATGCATCCCCGTTTAGGAAAACAGCAATATAAAGGTGAAGTAGACCTCAAAGGGTTCGCTGATTTTCAAGATGCGTGCAGACATCCTATTATTTATAACGGAGACATTAACAATCTGGAAGATATTCAACAAATTCAGGATAGATTTCCCTCATTAGCCGGGATTATGATAGGACGTGGGCTACTCGCCAATCCGGCACTGGCATTAGAGCATAGACACGGGCGTGTTCTTGGCTTCGATGAAATGGTACAAAAACTACAATCGATGCACAAAAGCATATACACGGCATACACAGAGCAGCTTGAAGGTGGAGACGGACAGCTTCTAAACAAGATGAAGACCTTTTGGGAATATTTATTGCCAAATGCAGAGAAGAAACTATTGAAAGCTATTCATAAAAGTACAAGTCTGAACAAATATAATCAGGCTGTCAGTGCCTTTTTTAATCAACGATAGGCTGATTACCCGTAATTTTATGTAATTTTGCGCCCGTTTATAAACAAGCACATGATGAAAAAATACATTCTATTATTTCTTTGCCTGATAACTGTTTCGGGCAGTTTTGCACAGATGAAGGATTTCAAGTTCAAATTCTACGGACAGATTCGTACAGACTTTTATTATAACAGTCGTGCTAATGAAGAAACTGTGGATGGGTTGTTTTATATGTATCCCAAAGATAAGGTACGCGACGAAGACGGGAATGACTTGAATTCAACGCCGAACAGTAATTTCTATACGTTATATTCGCGCCTGGGAGTAGACGTTGCCGGTCCTAAACTAGGAACTGCCAAGACGTCCGCCAAAGTGGAAGTGGATTTCCGCGGTACAGGTACTTCTTATTCGGTAGTCCGTCTCCGCCATGCTTATCTCAATTTGGATTGGGGCAAATCTGCTTTATTACTTGGTCAAACCTGGCATCCGTTGTTCGGAGATGTCTCACCGCAGATTCTTAATCTTTCCGTAGGGGCACCTTTCCAACCGTTCAGCCGTGCGCCGCAGATTCGTTACCGCTACACACATAAAAACTTCCAATTGACAGGAGCAGCGGTGTGGCAGTCGCAATATTTATCTCAAGGCATTGATCCGGAAAACCCTCTAAAGAGCAAGAAAAGTCAGGAGTACATAAAGAAAGGCTGTGTTCCCGAAGTTTATATCGGAGCAGATTATAAGAATGGAGGTTTACTGGCCGGTGCGGGTATTGAGATGCTGTCATTGAAGCCCCGCACAGAATCAATCGGAGAAAACGATAAGAAATATAAGGTAGACGAACGGATTACCACGCTTTCTTATGAAGCACACGTAAAATACACCAATAAGAATTGGTTTGTCGGTGCTAAAAGTGTGCTGGGCTCTAATCTCACACAGATTTCCGGTTTGGGCGGATTTGGAGTAAAGTCCGTCAATGAACGTACAGGAGAGCAGAAGTATACCCCGATACGTTTTTCCAGTTCCTGGCTGAACGTTGTTTACGGACAGAAATGGAAGCCGGGCGTGTTTGTCGGTTATGCTAAAAACTTGGGAACAAGCGATGAATTATATGCCCCGGATGGAAAAGCACAAGTATATGGTACGGGAACAAACCTCGACCAACTCGTCACTGCGGGAGCAGAACTAACTTACAATGTACCTCATTGGAAATTTGGCTTGGAATATACACTGAGCTCGGCATGGTATGGCAAAACGGATAAAACAGATGGAAAGATAATAGATACTCATGCCGTCTGTAATAACCGTATTGTAGCAGTAGCTATGTTTATGTTCTAATCTATACCTCTACATAGAGTTTTTTGCATATTACTATTGTCACTCGTCACTTCTGGCATCTAAACAGCACATTATCAACAAGTAAAAGTGACAATAGATAATGATAATAAGGTGCAATAGAATGAAGAAGAACATTCTATTGTCACCTTTACTTTATCCGCTTCCTTCCTAAAAGTTTCAACCCCATTTGAAACTATTTGTTTCTCGGTGTGAAACACTTCGTTTCACTACTTGAAACACTTCGTTTCTCGGTGTGGAACACTTTGTTTCATGGCTTGAAACAAAAAGAGCCAATACTTGAAACAACTTTTTAGTCCGGGACTTCACTTTTCGTTTCTATCAAATTCACTCTATTTCTGTAGTTCCACTTCAAAACTAGCTCCATCTTTGCAAGTAAAACGGAGTACCGTTTGCTTCTTATCAGACGAAAGGACTTTGCAGAAAGGAGTTTCTTCCACATTCCATCTACCTTTCAAGGTAACAGTGACTGGTATTTCACCACTTTCGTTATTAATCCATGGACGGGAATAAATACTGCGCTCTATCCGTTTTCCATCTTTATCAAAAACTTCGTCACTCGCTCCACGATACAATGCCAAATCAGGTTGGGCCACGGTAAGCAGCATTTTATCCTGAGATTCTTTCCGAATCATCACCAGGCAAGAAGTATCCGTGCGCTGTAATAATTCACCGGGAAGTACCGATTGAGGGGTTTCAAAAAGTACATAAGAGTAGATGCCATCAGTCAGCGACTGTACAATATGAGCATTACAATCCTGCTTCAAGACTTTATAAGCAGGTTTCTTACCGAATGTTTTCATTGCAGCCTCATTCGTCTGTGGTAGAACGGCATATTCATAACTTCCACCTTTTGGAGCTTTTCCATGATTCACGACTAATGAAACCCAATCTCCTTTCGTTTCCTTACCAGTATCCTGCATACGGGAATATTGTGGAAAAGCTTTCTCAAACTTAGCAGCAACAGGTACATAATATCCGGTTCCCAGATGATCGATCCATGTCTTGCCCTCACCTTGATAATTCTTCCAGTAATCATGCCCTGCCTTATCAATTACTGACAACTGGAATATGGTCGTTTCAGTAGGATATTCCGTATTGGTATTTTCAATATCCGAGCCCAAGCAAACAATCATTCCGCCGATGAAATGGTAGGATTTGCGTGCCCGGTGGGAACCGTTGTACTTATCATGCTCATGTAATTTCATACCGAAGTTGCCATTTTCTTTCCGTTGTGACAATCCTCCGGCAAAAGCCTCGTCGGAATAGAGCATTTCTTCCATGCCGGAGAAGGTATCTACATTCAAAACTTTAGCTTTCAACTGTTCTAGCGGAAGATGGATGGAAGTCACTCCCGGGATACGGTTCCAGTCGAAACCTTCCTGCTGCCACCCACTTGTGGCAGGAGTAACGCTCTGCCCCGGTGCCGCTGTCAGGATTTGCAGGCTGCCATGTGCCAGATAACGTCCGTAAAGATTGTGCCCCAAATAATGTTCCGACGCCCAAAGATAACGGGAATGCCCACGAGCCACTGCCGACCAATTGCTACGGCGCTGTACAGATACACAGCCATAACCAAGCGCCAGATTCCCCTGCGGTTCGGGTTCAGGGCGAAAACCTTTTTCTACAAGCAGCTTCGCAACCTTCCGTTCCTGTGCGTTGGATACTTTTGGCATATATTCCGGTTCCTGCTCTTTGGAAGAAGTATCTGAAACAAGACGCAGATAAGCAGATGCCATCTCTTTATCGAACTCAGACCTTCCGTCGGAAGTTCCTGCCATAGCCATCATTGCATAGTGCATCGGCACTAATTTCCCCTTTCCATCGGGATGACGACCGGACATTGACAATGGGAAATTCAGCTTATTACAGTAGAAACGCATTGCAAATAATACATTTCTCACCGTTTCATGCGCCAGTTCCGAGATAGCAAATTCTGTCCGGCTGAAAAGATAAATCATATTAGTCGCCCCGTCCAAACCACCGACGGCATAAGCGGGATAGTGATTACGATGGTGGAAAACACCGCCATCTATCTTAAATGAGCCTGCCAATCCCGGAGCGGGACGGCAACCATAATCAATCCATCGGGAAAAAGACTTCAGGTATTGCAACTTTTCCGGTGTATCTTCCATCATCAGGATACTTGCGATGCGACCGGTGGTCTGTGTGTTAAATGAGTCCATATCAATGCCGTTACCTTCCGGTTTAGGATATACTTCATTCGCAATGGCATACCACTGCAATGTGCGTTCGGCTTCTTGCAACTTACCGGCTTCACGAAGTACGTCTTTCATCAGGAAGTACGCCAGATACAATCCGCGAACACTATACCCGTAATGATGGATATTTCCCCAACAACTACCATAAGCCACTCCCTGATCGGTTATGTGGTCATACATAGCCAGGAATTTTTGCTTCATTTCTTTCTGAAGCTCGGGTTTTGCAGTACTATTATTATACGCAACAGCAATCCGCTTCATCAAATCAAAGTAAGCACGCATTTCTATACCGAGTTTGGTCAACATATCCTTATCCCAGTCGGGTATAATCCGTTCATAAGCCTCGGAAGCACGTACCATATAAACAGGTACACCTGATACTTGACCGTTTTTATAAGTAATCTGATAGAAATCATATTTTTTGCGGATAGTCTCCACTTCTTTGTCCGAGAGCTTGCCTTTTGTATAATTCATATCACGGAAACGCTTCTCCAACAGTTGCATTTCTTTCTTTTGCTTGTCGCTGACAGGAGTCAATTCGATATCCGGCTTCAAAAGAGAGTGTTTATAGATAACCAGCCAATGGTTGTTTGTTCCGGGATTCACAAAAGGCACTTGCAAATCGGCAGTCTGTTGGCGGGAGTCTACTTTAGTTGCAGTAATCAAATGGTCGATGAAAAGGCTTCCTTTTGAATTTGGAGCAACAATGCGAAGTTCATTCATTCCTTCTTCCGGCGTACCTTGCATATCCCGTTCATAACAAACCCATGCGGCACGCCAACCACTGAAATTGATTCCGAAAGGGAATGAAGTACATTTCTTCCCGTCTTTCAAGAATTCAAATTCAATAGTTGCATTTTGGGGTTCTTCATTATACACCCACACTATAAAAGCTGAAAGATACAGGTCTTTACCTGTCGGATCTTTCTTTTCAAACTTCAAGTCTTTTTTGAGTTCTAATATACCACCTGGTTCAAAGTCCCATTTCATCGAATGTTTTCCGTCTTTATAATGTATATCGGAGACGGAAAGTTGGGAATGGACACTCGTAATGCAGCCCGGAATCTGGGGTTCTTCAAAAGAGAACAGCCGCTCGTCTGTTACTACTTGCGCATGAAGAAATGCGGAACATAAACAGGAAAATAGAGTCAATACTCCGAGTCTGGTAAAAGATTGTTTCATCATAGGTATATTATCTGATTAGTTTTCTATATGCAAGTTTAGAATGTAGTCACTTTAAAACCGGTAAACAACACGTGATTCTGTAATAGACGTAAGCCGAAATGTCCGTCTCCCAAGCCATCCGTCAAAGAATAACGGAAAAGCTCCTCGCCATTCACTGAATAAGTCGTTATTCCTTTTTTTACTTGAATCTGTATTTGATACCATTGATTGGGGGCAAGCAGATGCGGCGCGTCTGTATATTCATTCAACAGTGGTTTTACTTTATCGTCTGCCACTCCATAATACTCACCTCGGTAACGACGGAAACGGGTCGTAGAATTGTCATTTCCCCCGTATCCAACGTAGAAAAGGTTCAATGTATTGTAGTTTTTAAAGACACCATTCCGCCATTCGCTACGGGCAAAAAGGTTGTCTGGATGTTTAGGGTCATTGGCAGCCCAAAAGCAATTCAGGTCGCTCAGACGGTCGTACTTCCCGCCTTTCATTACCATACAGATACGGTAGTTTATCTCATAATCCCCTGTTAGGCGTTGCTGATACCACAGTGTCAAGCCACCGGGAACAATCAGTTCCAATGTATCTGCACGTTCTATTATCCGCAAGGCATGAGATTCGTCTTCTGTTTTCCATTGCTTGGCAAAGGAGTTTTCGTGTTGCGCAAAGAGCATTGCACTATTCAAAAAGAAAAAAGTAATCAAGCTGTAGCTAATAAAAAATCGCTTCATCATTACGGTATTAGTTTAAAGATCGTTCTTCCGGATACAAAGAAACCCCTCTTTTCGAAAAAAGAGGGGTTCAAATTGTACAAAATATCTCAAATAACGTATTGACCGAGAGATTATATTACCAATATCTTACTGTTTTTTCGTCAGTAAACTTCTCATACCAGTTTTTATTAGTAGTACCTTTGCTATCTACCCAATCAGGAAATTCCTTGTACGCTTCTTTAAAAGGAACACTTTCATAAGCATGACGTGTACCAACCGGAACTTTAACACCCCAAGTAGAACCCTTCACATTAGAATACGGAATATTTGCATCCAAAGAACTATTGTTACGAACTTGTTCATCATAATCAGCTTTATAAGAAGAAGTCGGCGCATAGCCTTTCATATGCACTTCTTTATCTTTAGCACCGGGACTAGTAGTATCTTTTACCTTAATAAAGAAATTCTGTCTATTAGTATCAAGAATAAGACTTCTAAATGCTTCAAGCTGGGCATTTCTATCATCGCCCGTCAAGCCTTCCTTACCAATCAATCTGACTTCGGCACGCAACATCGGTAATCCTTCTTTCATACCATCAACTGTCACTTGGAACATATTGGTATTATCATCCTTTAAATCAACCAAACCATCCAATACAATCACTGTACCTTCAGCTTGTGCCTTATCCACAGACAAAGTAGCCACACGTTTCTTTGTAGCGTCTACACGCTTATCATCCCAGTTCCAGCCATCTTTTCTAATAAAAACCACATCCTCCGCAGAAAGTTCTTTTTTTACCAAATCCGTCATCATTCCTTGTCCGGCTTTCAAAACTAGACTTGCAGTAACTCGGTCAACAAATTTTTTATCCAAACCTTCCAAAACAACACCAAGTGCAGTCGGATATATACCACCTACCGCACGAACATCCAAAGTAAGCAACAATTCTTCTTTGCTTCCTTGAAGTGCCATCTGTTCAGCACTTTGGCATTCAGTTACTTTCAAATCATATTCGAAAACGACATCATTGTAGTCATCATCATACCATGAAGCCATTTCTGTAGGCCAGCCGTCTTCAAACATAACCACTCCTGTGTTATGATAGAAAAGATATCCAGCATCAGTTTCATCTGTCGGCTGTACTGCATCTTCAGGAAGCGCAAGCGTAACCGATGCCAAACGATTAGTTTCAAAATTGAAATCCTTGCCCAAATTATCTCCACTACGAGTAACAGGAGACAACGCAAACTCTTTCATAATTTCCGTTCCCGAAACTGTATTATATTTCATATACACTTTCTCGCAAGCAGCAGGAACGTTCAGAGTAAGAGCACGAGTATCCTTTACAAGCACATCACCTGCAAGCAAACTCGCTTCTGAACCACTCTTATCTGAGTATACACTCACAAGTGCCGAAGCATTAACCGGATCAACTGTACCAGAACCCCCATTTCCATTCTCCAACTCCGCGTCTGAGCACGAAGTAGCTACTAACATTGTCCCCATAAGGACATACATCAAATTTTTAATCTTCATCATTATTCCAAAGTTTAAATTATTGTTTGTTTCATTATTCCATGGAATCATACCGTTTGACTTGCATCGGCACGCCCCATTAGTTAACTAATCAAAAATATCTTTAACGTCTAATCACCTTTTCAGCCCCCTTATTTGTGTTTTCAATCCTTTTCATCGAATATAATCACAAAGTCTGAAATACCGCCCAAAAGCCCTGTTCATGAACAATGGCTAATATATACAAGTTATTTAGTATATTTGCATACAGCAGAACATACAATACAACAAATGTAAGGCATTTGTTTGAATTATACAAGTTTTTTAATAAATATCTCAAGGGAAATGGACCAGGTTTTATATGGCATAGATTTCATAGAATACTATTTCTATTGGATATACTATAAGTTTATAGGGTATCCTCTGATCATAAGAATATGCTCAATCGCTGTTATGTTCTGCATTATTGCGTACTTGTTCCTGATGTTCCATATCATATATGGTATATTCAAAAGACGGAAAGAAAAACGGAAATATAATAAAGCGTTCGATAAGTATTATGAAGAGATGAAGGCTATCTCGTTAGATTCCAATGCATTAAACGAAGAAGAGATAGCGGACAGGTTAGCATACGATACGAAAAAACGCCCCAAGCCTGCCGAACTACGCATCATCACTCAGCTATTAACGGAAATTAAGAGTGTACATGAGGATGAAATCAATGAGGTCAACTACCAATCTATACAAACCGTATTCCAGATAACACGTTTTCTCGAACGTGAACTCCAGTTCGGGACTAAAAGAGCTAAGATACAAGCCCTGAAACTTATCCAGTCCATCAACGGATATGCTTCCGAAGCTGTACTAGTACGTTTCCTCTACCATCGCGAGATGGAGTTGAGAAATTCGGCACGCTATACTTATATGTGGTTAAGCCAGGGAGATCCGTTCCGTTTCTTCGACGAAGATATCAGCATGAAGTTAAGGCAATGGGATATGATGGAACTGCATGCCATCCTTGAACATCGTAAAAAGGTAGGTTATAATACCCCAAGTTTCATTAAATGGGTAAACACTTCGGCCGAGGAAAATGTTAAGATATTCTTTATTAATGAGATCAGACTATATAACGAAACAGAAAGTGCACCGATTTTAGCAAAACAAATCAACGCGCGCTCTACGGAAATACGGGGCGAAGCGATAAAAACTTTAGGAAAACTAAAATACAAGGAAATAGAACCCAAGTTGATTGAAATGTATCATGTACAACCGGAAGAAGTCAAGCGGCAAATCATCACAGCCATTGCAGACCTGAAAACGGACAAAGCCTTGGGATTTCTTTACAATGCTTACGATGAAGCAGACAATTGGGGAACGAAACGGGTAATACTGAAAGCCCTATATGACTATAGCGCCATGGGAAGAAAAACCTTCGATCAATTGGAGCGAAAAGCTGATTCTCACACTGCGATATTGTTCGCCCACACGAAGCATCCGTTAATCAACCAGTTAAATTAGAGAGCATGAAAGATATTATATTTACATTCTTCAATTATTTCGTATTCTTTTATACGAGTATGCTGGCGATAAGCTTTGTCACTTTCGCTTTCCTCTCTTTCATTTCGCTGAAACGGAGAAAAGATTATTATGTGGAAAGTTATATGCGGAAGACAATCAAAGAATCTCCTTACACACCCGGCATCTCGGTGATTGCTCCTGCCTACAATGAAGAAAAGACAATCATCGACAATATCAACTCCATGCTTGCGTTGGAATATCCGCTCTTCGAGGTAATCATTGTAAATGACGGCAGCACGGACAGCACTTTGGAGAAAATGATCGAGCATTATGAACTGGTAGAAGTGCCATATGCATATATCGAACGAATCAAGACCAAACCATTCAGAAGACTTTTGAAGTCGACGAATCCAAAATACAGCCAGCTCATCATCGTCGACAAAGAAAACGGTGGAACCAAGGCGGACGCATCCAATGCAGGTATCAACGTCTCTTCATATCCTTACTTTATCTGTACGGATGTGGATTGTATCCTGGAGAAATACGCTCTTTACCGTTGTATCTCACCGATTATCTCTTCGGACAAGCAAGTGATTGCAGTCAGCGGAACGATGCTGATGGCGAACGGATGTGTAGTGAAAGACGGGCAGATTGTTGACGTCAGGACTCCCCGTACCCCGATTCCGCTTTTCCAGAACTTGGAATATATGCGTTCATACCTGATTGGCAAGATGGGATGGTCTGCCATCAACGGCATGCCGAATGTATCCGGTGGATTCGGGCTTTTTGACCGTTCCGTAGCTATTGCGGCCGGTGGATACGATGCTCCGTCCTTTGCGGAAGACATGGATTTGATTACCCGCATGGTAGGATATATGTGCGACTTCTCGCGCCCTTACAAGATTGTGCAGATTCCGGATACCTGTTGCTGGACGGAAGGACCGCCTAACCTCGCGATGCTTTACCGTCAACGTACCCGCTGGGCACGCGGATTGATTCAGACGCTGAGTATCCATCATAAAATGATATTCAATAAGACCTATAAGCAGATGGGACTGCTCACGCTGCCCTATATGTTCATCTTTGAACTTCTGGCACCCATCATCGAGTTGACAGGTCTGATAGTATTCCTCTACCTGGCCTTCACGGGAGCGGTCAACTGGAATACGGCATGGATGATTTATCTGACAATCTACACGTTCTGCCAGTTCCTCTCCATTGTCGTTATCACCTACGATTATTATGTCGGGATGCTCTATAAGAGAGGGTATGAATACCTGTGGATTATCATTGCGTCGATATTGGAACCGATTTTCTATCACCCTATCATCACTTTCTGCTCTTTGAGAGGATACCTCAGTTATCTGACGAACAGAGACTTCAAGTGGAAGAAGATGGAACGGGCAGGATTCAAACAGAAAAAAGGAAGCGAAACCGGAACCGGCGGTGATGCAACGATGAAACCCGAACCGGCAACGATTTAAGTTAGAAAGATATAAATAACGAGATAGAATGAACAGAGAGTTTCTCCATAAGATTACCATATTAGGCTGTCTGCTTTTGCTGATCACCTCTTCTGTAGGTACTGACAAAGGATTCCAGACACCGGAGCAATATGCCCAGATTGTGCAAGAGCATTTTGCCAACGAAGAGTGGGAAGCGGGGAAAGAAATATTGGACGAAGGGCTTCAGAAATATCCGAATGTTTCTGACCTTGAATGGCTTATGGGCAAGTACTGGTTCCACGAAAAGGACTACGACCAGTCGCGCTACCATCTTGTCAAAGCTGTTGATGACAATTACAATAACGTCAATGCCAAGCATTTGCTGGTAGACGTAGAAGATATTACGGAGAATTATTCCAGTGCGATTTGTTATGTGAACGAATTGTTGGAAGTGAATCCGTATTGGCGAGGTTTATGGCGGAGAAAGATTGAACTTTACCGCAAACAGAACAACGATGTGGAAGCCGACCGCCTGTTGAAACGAATCAACCAGATTTATCCGAACGACACCATTCTGAGAAAAGATTATATCTACAGTATGGAGATAGGCTACCAGCAGATGAAAAAGGGTGGTAACCGGAAAGAAGCGATTGAAAAGCTGACGGAGCTAATCAAAGTATCTCCCGATAATGAAGAATATTATCTGGACATTATCAACCTGCATTTGCAGGAAGGCAATCGGGAAGCAGCTTTAGGATGGACGTCAAACGGTTTGGCTGTGCTCCCCGGCAGCGGCGCCCTTATCGTAAAAAGAGCTTCTATCCTCGGTGAATTGGCACGTTATCCTGAAGCGTTAGCATTTATGCGCGAGCAAATGCGAAGAAACAACAGCCCTGCCATACGCCGTATGTATAACGACCTGTTGATGGAAGCCGCCCGCGCGGAAAAGCAACGGGATCCTTATGTACTGTACGGGATGGCCTACGAAGGGGGAAACAAGAACAAAGAAGCATTGGACTATCTGCTGAATACCTCGGTGACAAGGGGCTATACTGACGATGCATTGTTCTATATCCGCGAAGCCAAGAAGCAATACGGCAATTCGGATAAAGGTATTTTATACAAAGAGTATATGCTTTATCGCCAGATGAACGAGGATGACCTCGCTTATTCGGCCTTAAAAAAACTGTATGATATGTATCCCGATGACTATGACATCACATTAGCCATGTCTGCCCAGCACATGAAGAAGGCGGAAAAGTTAATGGAACTCGGGTTGTACGCAGAAGCATTGCCTCATGTGTTATTTGTTTCCCAAAGGCATTTTGACAATGAAGTCAATGGCGCTGCCTGGGAAAAAGCGTTGAGCTGCTACATAAATATGAAACGTTACAACGAAGCACTGGCTACTTTGGATACCATTACCCTTCACTTCCCGGAATATGAAAACGGTACGTTGAAAAGGGCATTTATTCTCGATAAAATGGATAAAACCGAAGAAGCTTTGCAACTTTATCTATCCGCCATCGAGCAAAGTGATGAGGATATGCGCATCTTCTACGTCATCGGATACGAAGAATTAGCCGTTCCTTATATCAAGAAGTGCATGGAAGCGGGAGCTACAAAGAAAGCATATAGCGAAGCAGTCAAACTCGTCAGCCTCAATCCATCGAGCGATTTGGGATTACGGTATGCTATCAACTCCGCCGGCTTATTAGGAAAATACGATGAATTCGAGAAATATACGGAACAGGGAATCAATTACTATCCCGAAGAGCCGTTCTTCCAAGCCAAAAGATCGACTATTCTTGAACGTGACAAGAAGTATGAGGCTTCTTTGGAATTCTTGAAACCGATACTCAACAAGTATCCGAGCAACAAGGAGATTATCGGTGCTTTCTCGCAAAGCAGCGAATACCGCGCCTTGCAGTTGACAAAAGCGAAAGAGCCTGAACAGGCTCTCGCCGTACTCGATACAGCCCTGCTTTATGACAGCCAGAACCGTTCGCTGAAATACACTAAGGGAGTAGTCTATGAAGCTAACAGGCAGGCAGATTCAGCTTACTATTATCAGAAGTTTTACGAGCCGTCCATCATGGAATATCGCTCTTTCCAACGCCACTTATCGGGTCTAAGAAGCATGATGCTCAAGAATGAGATAGCATTGACCTATCTACGTGCACGCTATGGAGAAGAGGACATCATCACTTCCGTCGCAAGTGCCGAGTACACCCGTAAGAACCAAAAGAACATCTATACAGGGCGTCTCAACTATGCCGGAAGAAGCGGTTCGGCAAGCGACAGCATGGAAGCCGAAGAACAGACACCGGGCGGAGTCGGCATCCAGGTACAGGGGGAATGGACACATCACTTCTCGCCCAAATGGAGTGCTACGGTCAACGCAGCGCTCGCCAACAAATACTTCCCGGATATTACTGCCGATGTTGCCGTAAGGCATTACCTCAAGAACGACTGGGAAATAGGCGCACACGTGGGATACAGACGCGTAGCCGCCTACAACAAGCATTACGAATGGAATGATGAGTTCTTCGCAGGCAGCAACGGAGAGAACGGGTTCTTATTTACCGGTTGGGACGAGTCAAAGACAAACCTACTGACCCTTGGTGGAGAAGTAGCCAAGACTATCGAAGTAGTCCGGCTGAATACAAAACTGGATTTGCACTTCTTCAACTCCAACTTCTATTACAATGCCCAGATTGGCGCCAAGTATTTCCCTGCCAACGATGGAAAGACGAATATCAACGCCATGGCAAGCATCGGCTCGGCACCGGAAACAGCCGTGCTGGATTATGCCTTGCCCGGTTCCTTCTCGCACACCAACACAATGGTGGGGCTAGGGGGACAATACATGGTCAGCCCCAACATTACCATAGGATTAATGGGCACTTGGAATACCTATTATAACCAGACGAATACGGTGAAAGGAACCAGTCCGCTCAACCGGATAGAATCCATATCGACACGTTATAAAAACTTATACAACATCTATGCACAAATCTATATCTCATTCTGACAAGCTCTGCCCCCTATTGGCGGGAATGATATGCATTTGCTGTCTGCTATCCGGTTGCCGCATGCAGGCACGTACGGAGATGTTCCCATCGAAAGAAGGATACCTCATCACGATTGGGGAAGACCCGACCGACCGGGACACCCGATGGGCAAAATACTTGTACGAGCATCTCAAGAAACGTGCCAATGACGATGAAATGATAGCTTTTGGAGTTTCAGAGAAAGAGATGTGGCATATTATCATCCAGATAGACCCGACGGTGCAGGAAGGATTCAGAATCTCCCGCAAAGGTTCGGATATTAGATTGACGGCTTCTGACGACCGCCAAATGCTATGGCTGCAATACCAACTCATAAAAAAGATAAGCAAGGAAGACCCTCGCATAGATGGTTCCGACCTTCCGCCGGCTCTCGTCAACCTGACGGATACTTGCGGTACTTTTGCTTTCGATTATCAAAGTATTTACTCGCCGGCAGGCCTGAATCCCGACTACACGGGAGTGATGGGGCTTAATAACTTTGATGACAGTTGGGGGATATGGGGACACAACCTGCGGAAGGTACTGGGAGACAACGTAGACAAAGTATACGCCACCATTCATGGGAAGACAGATGACTCACAGCTTTGTTTTTCTTCCCCGGAGATGTACCGGCAGATTGAAGACTATATCGTGAACAACTTCGGTGAAAAGGGGAATTCCCGCTTTGTCATCGCACCGGATGATAATCCTTACGCCTGCACATGCGCAAGCTGTACAGCCATGGGAAATACAGAAAAGAATGCGACGCCTGCCGTCACAGAGTTGATACTCCGCCTGGCACAACGCTTCCCGAAGCATACCTTCTTTACTACTTCCTATCTGAGCACGCAACAAGCCACTGAGAAGCCATTACCGGCAAATGCCGGAGTAATGGTCAGCGCCATAGACTTCCCGCTCCGCCGGATAGACGGCAAAGACGCGCAGGAAAAGAAGTTTGCACAGCAATTGGAGAACTGGAAAAAAGTAACGAAGAATATCTATATATGGGATTATATCAACAACTTCGATGATTACCTTACTCCTTTTCCCATATTAAAGATAGCCCAACAACGACTCCGGTTTTTCAAAGAAAATGGAGCCAGCGGCATCTTCTTCAACGGAAGCGGATACAACTACTCTTCTTTCGATGAAATGAGGACTTTTGTACTATCAGCACTCCTTATTAATCCGGAACAGTCCGTGGATGATTTGGTAAAAAGCTATTTCAATCAGGAATATCCCGTATCAAAGAAATGGTTGTACGATTATTATATCGACTTGGAGAACAGTACTCAGTCAGGAAAGAAACTGGGGCTTTACGCAGGAATCCGGGAATCGGAAAACTCATTCCTCAATCCGGAGAAATTCACCGAATTCTATGATGAAATGGGGGATTTTGTTTCTGACGCAAAAGGGCAGGAACGTAAAAAGCTTCACGGGCTCCAGACAGCCTTGTCTTTTACACGGCTGGAAATGGGGCGTGACCACAGCTATGACGCTTACGGATATGCCAAACGAAACGAAAAAGAAATCCAGGCGAATCCTCAGGCGCGGAAATGGATAACCCAACTTAAGGAACATAAAGCCTTCGCCGGAATGGATTGTTATAATGAGTCGTCCAATGAGATTGACTATTATATAAAGGAATGGGAGCAATATATACTTGCTTCCGACATAAAGAAGAATTCATTCTTGGGAATTGCTCCGTCTTCAACTCCAAAGATGAATAAAAACAGCCTGAAAAGACTGACAGACGGCACACACGGTCTGCCCGACAATTATCATTTCGGCTGGATCATCTTCCCACAAGAAGAATGTACCATCGACTTGCCTGTAAAAGAAGTCAATGAATCAGGAACAGTTTATATCAGTTTCCTGAATCTCCCCAGGCATCGCATATACGCACCGCAACAAATCGAGGTATCGAGAGACGGGGCAAGTTATAAGAAAATAAACCTAAACGCGGAAGATTCCGTTGAAAAGGGAGAAATAGTGAAAGCCATCGTCCCCATCGACTTGAACGGAACAGAGTTGTTAAGTATAAAAATAATCGGCACAAAGAAGCCCGGAGCTCAAATTGGCGTGGATGAAATAGCATTCATTCCATAACAAGTCCTCCCGAAAAAGTGACATCATAAAAAGCAATGGTAACTATGAGCAAATCTATCATCTATATTCTCCTCCTGACTGTGCTTCCTTTCTGCTTCGCGGGATGCAAAAAGGAAGTGCGCCCTACGAGCATGACCATAAAGGATTCCGTCAGGCATTACTATCCCATCAAACAAGGGCAACAACTTGACATCATGTTCACTATCACCAATACAGGAGACGCTCCTTTGATTATTTCGGAGATGCAGCCCTCCTGCGGTTGTATCATTCTGGACAAAAGTTCGCACATCATCATCCCCGAAGACGGTATCCGCCAGTTCAAGGCGACTTACAACAGCATTAAGAATGTAGGAGAAGTCATTCACCGTATCCGGATTTACGGCAATATGCTTCCTAATGGAAGAGCCGAGCTGAAATTCGACGTCAATGTAGTTCCGGACGCCGATTATACGCGCGACTATGAAGAACTCTACCAAGAGTTCAACACTAAAAACGGTATTGTCAGAGAGATGGTGGACGGAAAAGAATCCGAATTGGGATACTATGTAGGAGAACCATAAAAATAAGTAATAGGGATTAACCTATCACTTATTACCTATTGTGCTTTCTAAGGATGTAGCTCCTTGAATGCCGCATTCTCTTCTTTTACATGCTCTATGGTCTGTTTCAATTCACCGACAGGCAAGTCATAGCCATACCAACCCGTATAGCAATCCACCACATACCATTTCCCGTCAGACGAAAGTTCGAATTCGACACGCAAGTCAATCTCCGACTCTTCATATCCCGCCTCGAACACCTTATGCTTGGGTTCGTTCACCGTGAACTTGGAGACGTAAATACCACCTTCTTCCTGAGAGATGCGTTCTTCCTTCATGGTCTCACTATCCAGCAACGGCCATTTTTCTTTGGTGAAAGGGAATGTTTTCTCGGTTTCACCGTCATCTGCCAGTAAGGTAATCGGAGTTTTCAACGGGAACTTGATACGGGTATATTGGAATGCCGCACTGGAAGTAAACTTATCCAGAAACATCTTGAAGTCTTCCTGTTGCTGCGCCGTCTCATTCCCGGCTTCGGACATCGAATCGCTACCGTAAGAGTTTAAGGACACGCCCGCAAGCAACACACTGGCTAACAGACTAAACAAATACCTTTTTACTTCCATAATCATAAAATATTAGTGGTTCATTCCCGCTATATTGAGTATCACTTTCAGGGCACAAAGATAATCACAAGTTAAACATTCCCAAACAATGAAGTCCCGAAATAGGACACACACAGTTAAACAAGTCTAAATCACAAGCGCCCGATGTGGGGTAAACTTATCTTTGAGGGTATTTATGCTAATTAAGAACATTAAATCAATATACAAATGAAACATTTACGTTGTTTTCTTCTCTCAGGGATCCTGCTCTTCTTCTGTATGCAGGACGTCATTTATGCCCAGTCTGCCACTTTCCGGACAATCCCCGAACCTTTGCGGGGCTACTGGCAATTTAAAACAAACAATGTATCCGACTGGAACGGGCCGCTGATCGGAGAAAACTTTGTGGAAGCTCTCTATACCGTTTTCCAGGTCGAACAGATGGAAAAGGAAGCCGACGGGAGCTATCTCTTCCACCTGCGAAACCAAAATGGGAATAAAATGGATTTCCGTTTCACCCCTATCAGTGAAGATAGCGCCATCCTCTTCTATCAAGGCTGGAAAGAACCGAAACACTGTGTGCGTAAGCAAATTCCCGACCACACGGAAATGCTCACTCCCACCACACTGCCTGACATTGTTTACAAGAAATGGGTGAAAGGACTGTCGGGCAATGTTCTATACGAATTTACACGCGACGGTAAACTGCTATACGACGGAAAGACATGGGACATCGTATCCGCCGGACATTTCCTTAACAAAGAGTATCGCCTGCTTGTCAAAAACGGAGAACAGTACAAACTGCTTTACCTTAGCTTCCCCTTCCCCGGCTCAATGAAGGTAGCTGCCGAATTACAGAGTGAAACAGTATTTCCCATCGCAACTTCCCGCCCCGAAGTATATGCCATCACCGGATGCCTGGTCAATCTGGCAACCGGAGACTGGGTCATCGGCTTTTTCGAGAATTTCGCCGTTTACCAATGCCGGTTCTGGGACTATGAATCGATACGGACTAAAAAGAACAAGACAACCATCTTGCTGAAAAGCGGCACAGACCGATTGGCGATCCAAATGAAACGGGATAACGAGACGTCCTGTACATTAAAATTCGGAAAAGAAAAGCCACAGGCATACAACTTCTGTGACAGTCAGCGTCTGCCTGATTATCCGCAAGCCGACAATACACCGTTTATCGACAACGGCTACCGGACAGACAGTGTGACGATTACGGGCTATCTACGTAACCTGCCTTCCGACAGGCCTTTCGAAATAACCGTGCCCGATATGGTTACCGGCAGAGAAGTGAAATATTACACAGACATAGATTCTTTGGGACGATTTTCAATCCGCTTTCCGGTATTGAACAGCCACAACGTATTTATTGATTGGGGGCGCACTACTATCTGGACGTGTGTCGAACCGGGCGAAACCTACTTTCTGTTCGCGGATTTTGCCGAAAGAAAAAAACTTTTCATGGGAGACAAGTCACGATTCCTCAATGAATTATTAACTTACGAAAGCCCCAGAGAGTACCTGAACTACGATGAAGAGCAAAAAAGAAGTAATTTAGAATACCTGCATAAAACACAAGAAAGAACCCAACGAAAAATAACATATCGGGAGAAATTCCTCCGGGAACACCCTTTGCTATCAAAAAAATTCCGTTACTACACCGAGAATGCAATCCGCTATGACGTAGCATCCGACCTGATGCAACGCCGCTTCAACGTCAACCGTAATAAGCAGGAGCATTTGGACAAGGAGTTTATGGACTATGTAGACTCAGTCTGTTATCCACACCCCGTACAACCCTATACTCTCTTTAGAGACTACGGGTCTTTTATGAGAGATTATGTCGGATACTTGGGAGATATCGTTCCGGCTAAACAGAATACGAACGTGACGCCATCCAGGTTGAAGGAGATTTATTATGAACTTGACGCTAAAGGAACGATCAAATTGTCTGCCGAAGAGAAAGCGGCGCTTCATGATTTCTGCGAGATTCAGAAGAAGATTGACAGTTTGAGCGTTTCAAAAGCCGACTCTTTGGAAATAATAGCCTATGCCGAAAAGCTGAAACCGAATATTGAAATCATACAGCATCTCGTAAGCAGAGACAATCTTCTCAACGAACACATACAAACGGAGATGTATTTGAATGCAACCAACCAGTCCCTGGCAATCATCGACTCTCTGCAAATGGATGCCAACTTAAGAGAAATATTGAAGACCAACTGCTACTATACAATACTTCAAGGCACCCACAAGGAATTGCCGGACATACTTATGGATAGGCTCAAGAAAGAGGTATCCAATCCTTCCCTACTAACTTACGTAATGAATCAACAGCAGAAATATGAGAAAATATCGAATAAGGCGATTGAATATCCCGAAAGCCTGATGCCCAACGAACCCCTGGCAGAAATTACAGATGGTGAACAATTATTCCGCAAAATCATCGAGCCATACAAAGGCAAGGTTATTTATCTGGATGTATGGGGCACTTGGTGCGGTCCGTGCAAGGACATGATGCAGCATGCAGGAAAGATAAAGAAGCTATTTGCAGGAAAAGATGTAGTATTCCTCTATCTTTGCAATCACTCTTCGGACAAATCGTGGCGGAACATCATCAAGGAATATGGCCTGGCAAGCAAAAGTGCCGTTCATTATAACCTGCCTGACAAGCAACAAAATGCTATCGAAAGATTTCTTGGCGTCCGCTCCTTCCCAACCTATATGTTAATAGACAAGGAGGGGAACATTGTGAACCGCGAAGCTCCCAGGCCCGTTATGGAAGACCAGCTCCTAAATGCCGTTTACAAGGAACTGGAGAAGTAAGCGGCACTTACTTCTTCCGCAAATATTCATATCCGAAACGGCAATACAGGCATTTTTTCCTGTCACAGTATTCCTTTCGCAGTTGTATCAACGCCTGGCTGTCCGCAGCAGAAGCTACGGGCAGTCCGGCGTTGCTCCATGCACGGGTTATATGGTTATCTTCCGCCTTCAACTCTTCCAGGAAACGTCCGGCACGTTCACACATCCGCTCGTCCGCTTTATGCAAACCGTAGGTGTATAGAAAAGGCGTCACAGTATTTATGATAATCAAGTTTTTCGAGTTCTTCCCTAATGCTTTCTCCTTTTGCGGAGAAGTCTGTCCGAATAAATAATGACTTTCCCAATAAGCAGAAGTACGGGTAGTCAGCAACTCCCTTACTTCCGATAATGTTTCAGCTTCCAGCAACCGCGAGAACAACTTATCCCCGTTCTGATAAAGATAAGCCAACTGTGCCAGGCGAATATGAGGAAAATTCTCCGGGCGAAGCCTAAGAAAACGCCACAATGCGGCATCCATCACTCGAGTAAACTCAAACTTTCGCTGCAAATAACGGAATTCTTTACAAAGGCGAAGGCTATACTCGTCTTCCTGTTCCTTTTTCAGAAACGTATCTTCGAGCAGTCCTGCCAAACCGTAGAAAAAAGCTTCTATCTGAAACAAATCATTACGGTGCTTATCTATGGCACGGAGCGGAAGCAAACCCGCCCACGTTTCAAAGGCATCCCCGTTCAGTCCAAAACCAAAGTTACGGGCAAGGGTGATGAAGAAAGCGTCTTCCCAGTTGTTGTTACAGTGTTCAAGACGCTGCGTTATTAATCGCGCCTTTTGTTCCAGCCGTTCAGTCTGCAAAGCTGTCAGCCAGGAGTGGACGGTAAGTTTGGGCAGGGAAGCAAGAATAGGATAGCAAGCCGGATACTGGTCAGCCGCACAAAGTTCGTGATAATGAGATTGTATATGCTCGGGGCATGTCAATTGCATTTGTGGGATGGTCTCGCCGTTAGTGCGGGTTATTTCTTCGTCCGCTTCTCCCACTACATGGAGAATCACCGAGTCGTAAACCTTGTCACCATCATGTCCGTGGCGGAGCCAGTCCGAAGCATGAGCGTGTATTTCGACGTTTCCCACCCATAAGGTACCGTCTATTTTTAGTTTAGCATTGAAAAAGTCGGGGCCGGCATTGGGATTTTGAAGGCCGGAATCAATCACTTCTACCGGTAAGCCCTTCGTGGTTTGCAGTACTTTCAGAGGAAATAATTTATGTTTCCACACGTAGTGGAGAAGGTGTTCCATGTTAACAAGACGTTAATGTGCGCTGCAAATGTAATAAAAATCTTATCTTTGCGACTATTATTTTGAATATA
>PPYF01026904.1_pt1 | contig 41197 bp, 37 predicted proteins | sample 1559871 | NCBI WGS metagenome assembly PPYF01 (sample SAMN08240021, study PRJNA423297) | Human gut metagenome, whole genome shotgun sequencing project.
ATCCTTTGTCACAGTCGCGTACATCCAGTACGCTCCTGCTCCCGCAGGATGAAATACCCTCCAAAATCTGCAACCCCTGCGTTAACATCCGTTTTTAAACAGCCTCTTAGTCGAATACTCCCTCGATGGCTTCCTCGGCAGTGTCCGGAATTTCGTCGCCCATCAGTTCGCCGCCACAGAGGTCAACCGTTGCCGGGAACTTGAAACGGGTGTCCTGACTGTAATTCAGCGATGGATCGGCATATACCCGGCTGATGTACTTGCCGTAAATGGGCAGAGCCATGCTTGCTCCCTGACCTTCGGCCATTGAGTTGAAATGGATGTAGCGTTCTTCTCCGCCTACCCACACACCGCTGACGAGCTCGGGCGTAAAGCCCATGAACCAGCCGTCGGCGTTGAAGTTGGTAGTTCCTGTCTTGCCGCCCATCTGTGCGGTCAGGTTGTAAGGAGCGCGGCGCAGTCTGTTGCCGGTGCCGCTGTCTACCACGTTCAGCAAAATGCTTAATATGCGCCAGTACCCGGTGTCGGTTATAACCTCTGTCTGGACAGGCGTGAATTCGCTGATGATGTTGCCGTTGTTATCGGCTATGGCTGTTACGAACATGGGGTCGGTGCGCATGCCGTTGTTGGCGAAAGCGCTGTATGCCGTAACCATTTCTTTTACAGAGACCTCGCATGGGCCAAGGCAGAGCGACAGTACAGCCGGCAGGCTATTGGTGATTCCGTAGGAATGCATGCGCTTCACCAGTTCGGCGGGGCTGAGCTGTGCCATAAGCCGGGCTGAAATCCAGTTGTTGGAGTTCGTCAACGCCCACCGCAGATCCACTTCCTCGCCTATACGCGAATGGCCCGAATTTCGTGGTGACCACAGGCGTCCGCTTTCGTCGGTGAATGTAGGCTGTTCATTAAGAAGATGGCTGCATGGCGTGAATCCCGATTCCATGGCGTATGTGTAGAGGAACGGCTTGATGGTGGAGCCTATCTGCCGTCGGCCCGTAGATACCATGTCGTACTGGAAGAATCGGAAGTCAGGACCTCCCACATATGCTTTCACATGGCCGTTGCCCGGGTCCATGGACATAAAGCCCGTGCGCAGGAAACTCTTAGTGTAAAGTATTGAGTCGAGAGGTGTCATGACTGTATCTACGGGACCTTCATAGCTGAAAACAGTCATTTCTACCGGCGTATTGAATTCGGCTGTGATTTCAGCATCGCTCTTACCGCAGAGCTTGGCTACACGCCTGCGCTCGCTCTGACGGACGGCATTGCTTATGAGTTTCTGGCGCATTGTCGTGGACAGCTCGTCCTGGCGCGAGGTGTAGGGCGCTGTGGCAGAGCCTTTCTTTTCGCGGAAGAACGCTTTCTGCAGGCTGCGCATGTGCTCGTTCACGGCCTCTTCGGCATATTTTTGCATCCTGGAATCTATAGTGGTGTAGATGCGCAGGCCGTCGGAATATATGTCGTAATGTGACCCGTCTGCCTTGGGATTCTTGTCTATCCAGCCAAACAGCGGATTTGTGGCCCAGGCTATGCTGTCGTCAACATACTTCTGACCTTCCCACGATGCGTAGTCCTCGCGTCGGGGTTTATGAGCCGTGAGAATGCGCCTCAGTTCTTCGCGGAAGTATGGGGCGAGACCTTCCTTATGGTCGATACGGTGGAAGTCGAGACCAAGAGGGAGAGCAGTCAGCGAATCAAGCTGCTCGCGCGAAATATATCCGGCTTTGTACATTTGTTCAAGCACGACATTGCGGCGGTCCAGCGCCCGCTGCGGGTGGCGCACCGGGTTGAAATACGACGGGTTTTTAACCATTCCCACCAGCAGGGCCGCCTGATGTATGTCGAGGTTGTCGGGGGTGGTGTTGAAATACACCTTTGCCGCGCTCTTGATGCCTACCGCGTTGTAAAGGAAATCAAACTGGTTGAGATACATCTTGATGATCTCTTCTTTGCTGTAGAAACGCTCGAGCTTGATGGCAATCATCCACTCGATAGGCTTCTGCATGGCGCGGCTGATAAAGCCGGAACTTGGCGGTGTGTACAGCTGTTTGGCGAGCTGCTGGGTAATGGTAGAACCACCTCCGGCGCTTTTCTGCCCCAGTAGTATCGTTTTGAAAATCGCGCGGCTGATTGCTTTCACGTCGATGCCGGAGTGGTTGACGAAACGCACATCCTCGGTGGCGATAAGGGCGTTGACCATGTTCGGCGATATTTCGTCGAAGTCGGCGTACACACGGTTGCCCGTGCCTCGGAAGTAGCGTCCCATCTCTTTGCCGTCGGCGCTGTAAATGACCGACGCGAATCTGTCCTGGGGGTTTTTAAGCTCCTCTACCGGAGGCATGTAGCCTATGACGCCGTTGTAGATGAGAATGAAGAACAGAGTTATGGCGCTTATGAAGATGATGAAGCCAATCCAGAGCAGGCGAATTATGCGGGAGGTCCGTTCTCGGCGAGGTTGTGCCGCCGGCGTGGAATTTTCCTTTTCCATATATACAATTTTATCGGGCAAAGTTACAAAACATATTCCACACTTGCAACTGCCCGCATAGGCGCGAATACAATGGGTGGGCAAGAGTTGTCGTCAATGAGAGAAAGTTGCAGGCGGGAGGCAATAAACCGTAGGCATAGCCGTTGTTTTTATGAATCTACCCTCTGAACCTTAGCCTGCAAGTGTCGAATAAAAGTCTTTAAACACTAAGTTTTAGTCAGATAATGAAAACAATCAGTCTTAGGGGTGTGAATGTTTACCCTTTCAGGAGTGCCGACGAGATTATTGACTTCGCTGACAGTCGAAAAGGGATACTTGTGGCAATAAATGCCGAAAAAGTGATGCATGCCACTGATGAGACGCGAGAGATAATCAACCGGAACATTGGATACTGCGACGGCGACGGTCCCGTGTTTGCCTTGCGGAAGAAAGGCTATCCGCAGGCATGCAAAGTTGCCGGATGCGACTTGTGGCTGATGATTATAGACCGTTTTCATTCTGAGAAGTCATTTTATATTGTTGGCGCTACTGAGGATGTCAATAAGGAGGTGGTTGCCAAGTTGCAGGAGAAGTACCCGGATATACACATAGCCGGACGCCGCAACGGCTTCATTAACGATAAGAAAGAAAAGGAGGCACTTCTTGCCGACATTGCCGAGAAGCGCCCCGATGTTGTATTCGTAGCCATGGGCTCTCCCCGTCAGGAGCTGCTGATGGCCGAAATGCAGAAACGACACCCTGAGGCAATATATCAGGGACTCGGAGGCAGCTTCGATGTGTTCACGGGACGAAATCTCAGGGCCGGAAAATGGTGGACCGACCATCATCTTGAATCGCTCTTTCAGGTAATCCATGACCCCAAGCGTATTAAGCGGAAAATTCATTACTGGCGCTTTGCATGGTGGCTCCTCGCCGACAGGCTGTAGTCTCTTGTGGGTTAAAGTTGGTTTTATTTTCCTTGGGCAACGGTAATGCCGAAGTTTTTTTGTAAATTTGCGCCAAATACAAGAATATGCTACTTACCAACTCCATAAGCACCTTTGGCCGCTACTGCCTGTTCATGAAGCGGGTGTTCGCGTTGCCCGACAAGTGGCGCGTTTTCGGCCGTCGAGTACTTGACGAAGTCGTAAAGCTCGGCGTCGACTCCATACCGCTTGTGCTTATCATCTCCGTGTTCATAGGCGCTGTAATCGCCATACAGATGCAGCTCAACATCATGTCGCCTCTCATTCCCGCCTATACCGTAGGCCTTGCCACGCGCGACATTGTCCTGCTGGAATTCTCCAACAGCATTCTGTGTCTTATACTTGCCGGCAAAGTCGGCAGTAATATCGCTTCCGAAATAGGTACTATGCGCGTCACGGAACAGATTGATGCGCTGGAGATAATGGGCGTAAATTCAGCCAATTATCTTGTCTTGCCCAAAATATTGGCTTTCGTAGCCTTTATGCCGGTTCTCGGCATCCTGTGCATTGCCACATCTTTTGTCGGCGGCTGGCTTGTGGCTCAGTTCACCGATATCATCACCGTAAGCCGCTATGTCTACGGATTGCAGGCTCTATTCCAGGAATGGTACGTGTGGTACGGTCTCATCAAGTCGCTTGTATTTGCCTTCATCATAGCTTCCGTGGCGTCTTTCTTCGGCTATTATGTCAAGGGCGGCGCTCTTGATGTCGGTAAGGCCAGCACCAACGGCGTTGTCTCCAGCAGTATTCTCATTCTGCTTTTCGATGTGATTCTCACCAAACTCCTGCTGCAATGATCGAGGTCAAGAACATAACCAAAAGTTTCGACGGCACGACTGTGCTGCACGATGTGAGCGCCACTTTCGAGACCGGCAAAACAAACCTCATAATCGGTCAGAGTGGTTCCGGCAAGACCGTAATGCTGAAATCGCTTGTGGGCCTTATGCGTCCCGAGCAGGGCGAAATTCTGTTTGATGGACGTGACATAATGCGTATGGACACGGCCGAGGTGAAGGAACTGCGCAAGGAGATAGGCATGCTCTTCCAGGGCTCGGCGCTATTCGATTCCGAGACGGTGCTTGGCAATGTGATGTTTCCGCTTGTGATGTTCACGGGCATGAGCCATGCCGAGATGCTCGACCGCGCTATGTTCTGTCTGGAACGCGTCAACCTCAAGGGCGCCGAAAAAAAATATCCCAGCGAGATTTCCGGCGGCATGCAGAAGCGCGTCGCTATTGCCCGTGCAATTGCGCTGAATCCTAAATACCTTTTCTGCGACGAGCCGAACTCGGGCCTCGACCCCAGGACGTCGATTCTGATTGACGAACTGCTGAGCGACATCACCCACGAGTACAACATGACTACCGTGATTAATACCCACGACATGAATTCGGTACTCGGAATAGGCGAGAACATAATCTTCATCCGCAACGGCTACCGCGAGTGGGTAGGGGATATGAGCCAGATCTACAACACCTCCAACGAGGCCCTGAACGATTTCGTATTCGCCACGGATCTGTTTCAGGAAGTGCGGCGCTATGTCGCCGAACACGGGCGCCGGCAGAAGTCATGAGATTTTCCGACATACCCTTTCACGATGACGTGAAGCAGCGTCTGCGCGACATGGTCGATACCGATCGTGTGCCGCACGCGCTTATGCTCGAGGGCCCCTCGGGCACAGGCAAATTCATGCTCGCAAGAGCCTTGGCGCAGTATCTGCACTGTACCGACCGCCACGACGGCGAGCCTTGCGGTAAATGCCCGGCCTGTCTGCAGCATCAGAGTTTCAACCATATCGATACGCTGTTCTCCTTTCCTGTCGTTAAAAAGGGTGGTACGGCAATCTCGGCCGACTACATCGACGTGTTCTGCGATTTCATGTCGGAGTGGCCGTTCATGGATTTCGAACGTTGGCTGTCGATGCTCGACAATGTCAATGCGCAGCCGCAGATTTATGTGGAGGAAGGAGCCGAGCTGCTCCGCCGCCTGGGCTTCACAGCTCATGGCTCGCGCTATAAAGTAGTGTTGCTATGGCTGCCTGAACGCATGAGGGAAGAGACCGCCAATAAACTTCTGAAACTGGTTGAGGAGCCGTCGGACGACACCAAGTTTATAATGGTTAGCAATAACTCCCGCGACGTGTTGCCAACGATATATTCCCGCACGCAGCGTATTACGGTACACCGCTACGACGATGCGGAGCTGGCTTCATGGCTTGTCTCGACCAAGGGGATAGACGCCGGCGAGGCTGCGAATATAGCGCGTCTGGCAGGCGGGGATGTGAACCGTGCGAATGCTCTGCTCGGGATTTCAGGTCGCGGCAAGGAAAATCTTGACCGCTTTATGGCTCTTATGCGCCTGGCTTATCAGCGAAAGGTGGCCGACTTGCGCGCGTGGAGCAACGACCTCGCCAAGGAAGGACGCGAAGGCGTGCTTGATTTTTTCAGCTATGCGTGTCATATGCTGCGCGAGAACTTTATCTACGCACTGCATGTGGCGCCCCTCAACAGCATGAATGCCGGAGAGGAGGCCTTCAGCAGCCGCTTCTCGCCGTTTGTCAACGAGCGCAATATAGAGGAACTGATGGCAGTCTTCGATGCGGCCCGTGCCGACATCGCTGCAAATGCCAATGCCAAGATAGTCGGATTTGATGTGGCTATAAAGGTAATCCTGCTGTTGAAACGCTGAACCTCGCCATGCGGAAATTTCTCGAGCAAGTGGCAGACTACTATATGGAGCCGGAACGCCGGAGCCATATGGAGGACTATATCTTCGTGTTTCCCAACCGACGCAGCGGCCGTTTCCTGAAGCGATACATCCAGCAGCGTGCATCTGACACGATGTTTATGCCGCGCTTTGTCACCATAGGTTCCCTGGTAGCGCGCATGTCGGGTGTGCCTGAGGCATCCCAACGCAAATGCCTTTTCGAGCTGTATGCTGCCTATCGTGAGGTGCTTGCGTCTCACGGCGGCACAACACCGCCAAGCGATTTTGACCGCTTCATATTCTGGGGACAGATGATTCTCAACGATTTCGACGAGATTGACAGAAACGGAGTGGACGCACACGCATTGTACACCAACCTTGGCAGGGTGCGCGAGATTTCAGCCGACTATCTCGACGAATCGCAACGGGCCGTGGCACGTGAGCTGTTCGGCGAAAATGCCGTGCCTGACTCGGCAGGACGTTTCTGGAACCACATGTCGCTGTCGGGAGAAGATGATATCAAAAGTCGCTTTCTTTCGCTATGGGCTATTCTACCTGAGATATATGAGACATTTGTGAGCCGGCTTCAGAAGCAGGGATACACCACCGCCGGACGTCAGTACCGCGAGGCACTGCAGAATCTCGGAACCGACAACCCCATGCTCGCCGGGGTGAAATATGTCTTTGTTGGCTTCAACAACCCCGGCACCATGGAGATATTGATTTTCGACCGGATGCGGCATCTTGGAATAGCTGACTTTTTCTGGGACACATCTTCTCCTTACGTCAGCGACGGACACGGAGGTGTACGTCCCGACAATGCGGCATTCCGTTCGTTGGGTCGATTGGTGAGGCGTTTTCCTATGCCTGCCGATTTTGAATCTGTCGGTATAGACCGTTATCCGGACATAACAGCCGCCGGAATACCTTCGCGCACGGCACAGACCAAACTCGCGGCCCAGATTCTGCGGGAATGGGCGGAAGCCGGTTACATTGACCTTGACAATCCCATAGGCACGGCTGTGATATTGCCGGACGAGAGTCTGCTGATGCACATGCTCCACAGCCTGCCGCCCGAAATACGCGCTGTCAACATCACGATGGGTCTTCCGTTCGCCGGCACCTCGTTTGCCGCGTTGTTGCGGTCTATCGTTTCGATGCAGATGCGGATAAGGCGCGTCAGGGGTACGTGGCGTTTTTTCTATGAGGATGTGCTTGAGGTGACAGGTCATCCGCACTTGCGTACAGCCGCAGGCGAGGAAGGCAGTCGACTGCGCGACTACATCATAGGACGCAATCTCTACACACTCGACTCCGACATGATTGCAGCCTGTGCGCCCTCGCTGGCGTTCATATTCCGTGCCGTGGAGGATATGAGGGATATAGGAGGTGTGGGAGCATATCTGTCGGAACTGTTCGACGGGCTGAGCGCTTTGTTCGCGGCGGTTTCCGGCGCAGGTGCCGGATGGGAGATACAGATACTTGGCGCGTTACGTGCCGACATCGACGAGATAGCCGCCATGATTAGGGAATATGGAGTAGAGGCCGGCGAACGCTCGTACTTCGCGCTGTTCGAGCGAGCGCTGCGCGGCATGACGATAACGATGGCCGGCACGCCGCTTAAAGGCATGCAGATAATGAGCATGGCCGAGACACGTGGCCTCGACTTCGACAATGTCATGATACTGTCGATGAACGAGAGAATATTCCCGCAGCGCTCGGTGGCAGGTACCATGATACCGAACAATCTACGAGCCGGCTACGGACTGCCGCCCACCGACCGTGCCGAGAACGACTCGGCATATTACTTTTACCGCCTTATCGGACGCGCTCAACGGGTTGCACTGCTCTACGACTCCCGCGACGCCGGCAGCGGCACCGGAGAGGCTTCGCGTTTTATCTCACAGTTGCAATATCTTTATCCCGACGCAGGGAACCTGCATTTCCGCAATGTGGATTTTGGTGCCATAGCGCCTGAAAAGCGAGTCATATCTATCGATAAAAAGGGGGCTGTCGAGCAGCTTCTGCGCCGTTTCCGCGAGGGAGGGCAGTCCTGTATATCAGCATCGGCACTTAAGAACTACAAGCACTGCGGGTTGAAGTTCTATCTCCAGAATGTGTGTCGGCTCAGTGGAGAGGAGGCCGTGACCGGCTTTATGGACATGGCTTCGTTCGGCACTATATTCCATGCATCCGCCCAGGCTATCTACGATGATTACCGCGAGCGCGAAATGACGCCGGCAGTGCTGCGTGGCATTGTAGGCGGACTGGCCGACCGGTATACACCCGTAGTGGAACGGCTGATAAACAAATACTACTACAACCGCGAGGATGACGGGAAAACTCCAATGCCGGTAGAGGGACAGATTATGCGGGACCTTATGATCGACATTCTCCGAAAGATGTTCTCGCTGGAAATCAAGAAATGGGGAGAAACGGAGGCATACCGCTACCGGCAGGGCGAAATGGAAGTCGTAGGACCGTGGCAGATAGCCCCCGGACTCACCATCAACTTCAAGATGAAAATCGACCGCGTGGACAAGACAGCCGAAGGTCTGCGTTTTATCGACTACAAGACCGGCTCGGACAAACTCGACGTCAAGTTCGCCGACATCTTCGACAGCGCGCAGCACCACACTGATGCAGTGCTCCAGATTCTGGCGTATTGCGAGGCTTATGCCGCCATTACGGGTTACACAGAGGCTATTCAGCCATCGCTCTACGTGTTCCTCGACATGATTCCGCAAAACGAAATCCGCAATATAAAAATCGACGGACAGGACATTACCGACTATCGCAGCGTCAGCGCCGAATTCCTTCCGGCATTACGTGAACTGATATGTGAGATTTTCGACGTCGACAAGCCTTTCGTTCAGGCAGCGGAGGATTCTCCATCGTGCAACTATTGCGTGTTCGCTCCTATGTGCGGTCGCGTCAAGACTCCCCGCGAATAAACTATGGCAGGCATTTATGTCCATATACCGTTCTGCCATGCCAAATGTGCGTATTGCGATTTTTTCTCGACTCCGCGCCTTGATCTGACGGAGAAAGTAATCGAAGGCATTCTCTTGGAGTATGACCGAAGACGTTCCGAACTGGGCGACGCTCCTGTAAACACAATTTATTTCGGAGGCGGCACTCCTTCCTGTATCGACAGCTGTCTGCTTGAGCGTCTGTGTCGTGCGCTGCCTATGGCCGAAGCCTGCGAGCGTACCATAGAGGTGAATCCCGAGGATGTGGATTCGGCCCGGGCCGGGCTGTGGCGTACTTTAGGATTCAACAGAGTCAGCATGGGTGTGCAGAGCCTTCTGGACAGCGAATTGGCCGCAGTGGGACGGCGTCATACGGCTGACGCAGCATTGAACGCTATAGAGACGCTTCGCGGTGCTGGCTTTGATAACATCAGCTGCGATCTTATTTATGGTCTGCCGGGGCAGACCCCCGATACGTGGCAGTATAGCCTTGACACATTACTCGCTACAGGCATAGAGCACCTTTCGGCCTACAGTCTCGGATATGAACCGGGCACACGCTTGACTGCCATGCTTATGGCCGGGAAAATCAAGCCCGTTGACGACGATATAGTTGCGGATATGTACGCAACCCTGTGCCGTCAGGCTGCCGAAGCCGGAATGGAACATTACGAAATTTCCAATTTCGCGCGTCCCGGCTGTCGTTCCCGCCACAATTCATCCTACTGGGACGGCACGCCATATCTCGGACTCGGCCCCGGAGCACATAGCCTTGCAGCCGACGGCATCCGCCGTGCCGCACCTCATGATATAAAGGCATGGCTGGCCGCCGGTGCTTCCATAGAGGAGGAAACGGTGGTCGACCGCATCAACGATATTATCATCACGGCATTGCGCACGGCCGATGGCCTTGACACAGCTGTTTTGCCCGCTGACGCCCGTACTTGCGTGGTGCAGGCGGCGCGTCCTTATATTATTAAAGGGTGGCTTGTGCAGCACGGCTCATGGCTGCATATCCCCGAATGTCACTGGCTCGTCAGCGACGCCATAATGCGAGATTTATTGCTCTGAGATGGCCTGTGATTGGATTATTTTTGTAATTTTGTCTCATAAATGCACCGCATTAAGCTAAAGCATAGATTTTACTAAGAAACAACGGATTATGAACCACTATAAGAAAGGCAAATTATATTTCCGCTACGGCACGATGGGCTCGGCCAAGACAGCCCTGCTGTTGACAACAGCCTACAACTTTGAAGAGCGTGGCATGAGCTACAGGTGCATGAAGCCCGTAGTCGACACACGCGACGGAGAGGGCATAATTCGCTCGCGCATAGGCATTCAGCGCGAGTGTACGTGGATTTATCCGGAAACGAATCTCTATGATATTGCAAAGCAGGATGTGGAAACCACCGGCAGCAGTATCGACTGGTATCTTATCGACGAGGCCCAGTTCCTCAGCACCGCACAGGTCGACCAGTTGAGCCGTATCGTCGACGACTTCGGTTCCAATGTCATATGCTACGGCCTGCGCACCGATTTCCAGAGCCATCTCTTCGAGGGCAGCAAGAGGCTCTTCGAGATAGCAGATACTATCGACGAGATAAAAAGCACCTGCACATGCGGCAACAAAACCATCATCAACGCCCGCATCGACGCCAATGGTGACATCGTGGAAGAGGGCGCCCAGGTAGAAATCGGCGGCGACGAGCGCTACGTGGCCGTATGCCGCCGCTGCTGGCGCAACAAACGCATTTCGGCTGCCCGACGCACTGCTCTGCCTTTATTTAACGAAAGCCATTAACAACCTGCGATTTACTATGATACAGAAAAGATTTGTCGCTCTGCTGGTCTGGTTGGCCGTACTCTGCCCGTTTGCGGCCGACGCATCGCACAATTTCGACAACGAAACATTGCGCTACCGTGTCCTCTTCAAGTGGGGACTCATAAACAAGACCGCAGGCTACGCCACCATTCGCATGCTGCCCGGAGGCGGCGAGATGTGTACTGCCGAACTCACAGCCGCTTCCGAGCCATGGGCTGACAAGTTCTATAAGGTTCGGGACACGCTCGTTTCCGTGATGCGTCGGGCCGACTATACTCCTCATTACTACGAGAAAAACGCCCACGAAGGCAACGACCGCAAGCACGACATAGTACGCTTTACCCGTCAGGGCAACACCTACACCGGCAGTTGTGTGCGCAAGGTTTGGAAGAAAGGCGAACTGACACGCGACGAGACCCGTGAACTCGTAGCCGAAGGCGCCACCGTCGACATGATGTCGTCGTTCTATCATATGCGCAACCTTCCTTTCGACAAATGGGAAAAAGGCCACACCGTCTCGCTGAATATATTCTCCGGCAAACAGAAAGAATTGCTCACATTCAAATTCCAAGGCGTAGAAATGGTAGAGGTGGATGGCAAGAACTATCCCTGCTACCATATCACCTTTATCTTCACCGGCAAAAACAAAAAGAAGACCAGCGACAATATGGACGCCTGGATTACCGCCAACTCCAAACGCGTACCAATGCGTCTGGAAGGTAAATTGCCTGTCGGCAAGGTTCAGTGCGAGCTCGTTACCGGTAAAAAATAAGAGTCAATGAAACAAAACTGAGGCGGGAACGGTTTCATAGTAATGAAACGCTATTACCGTAAATCCGACTCCATGCTGCGTCGTGAACTGACGCCGCTTCAGTGGGCTGTAACGCAGCATGCAGCCACAGAACCCCCATTTGAAAACGAGTATAACCGGGAGCGCCGTCCGGGGATATATGTGGATATTACCAGTGGCCAGCCGTTGTTTGTATCAAGCGATAAATTTGATTCAGGATGTGGATGGCCCGCTTTCTCCCGTCCCATAGACGATCGCCTGATAGAACGGCGTCACGACGATAGCCATGGCATGCATAGAACTGAAGTGCTGGCTACGGGTTCAGGCTCCCATTTAGGCCATGTATTTGCCGACGGACCGCGTGAGCGAGGAGGCCTTCGCTATTGTATAAACAGCGCCTCGTTGCGTTTTATCCCGCTTACAGAAATGGAAAAAGATGGCTATGCCGAATATATACCTCTCGTTTCAGACTCTGTAGGATGAATTTGAAGGCTTCAAACACGAGAATTCATAAAAAAGTCGTATCTTTGCATCCGTATTAAGCGCATGTGGCGTAATGGTAGCCGCGCCAGACTTAGGATCTGGTGTCTCACGACGTGGGGGTTCGAGTCCCCCCATGCGCACGAAGGGTAGGCTGGCGATACAGCCTGCATCTCTCTGTAAATTAACGTTTTGCGCAATAAGCCAACGAGTTGCGCGCTCATTGCGGAACTCGAAAAAGCGCGGTAGAGTCCGCGTACTTTCCACTCGTTTCCATCATAGAAGCATTTTTTGATACACTTTGATACACTGTTCAGCACGGTGTATCAAAATCATGTATCAATGTATCAATTTTTGTGACAATCTTAATGCTAACGATATGAGAAAAGAGGTAAAGGTCGTGTTCGACCGCAGGAAAGTAGCGACGGAGCGTCGCTCTGCTAATCCACAGCAGGGAACAGTGGAAATACAGTACTACGAGGGTAGCCGCCGCAGGTGGATTGCTACCGGCGTAAAGGTGTATCGTGATCAATGGCGCAATGGCCTTATCGTAAATGATTTTGCAGCCCGCGATAAGAATCTCAGGGTGCAGAAGGTGCTTGATGATGTGATGGAATCATTGCGCAATGAATCCATGTGGCCCACGTTGTCGGTGATGATCTGCGCGAGCATCGCGGCGCGCTCCATCTCCGTGCCGGTCTTCATCACCTCGGCCTGCGCCTCCGTGAAGCTGATGCCCACGCGGCGCAGTGCCGACGTCTGCCCCTGCATGGCCTTGCCCATCAGGTTCGCCACGGCCACGGCGTCGGCGCCAGTGGCCTGCAGTCCCTTCTGCTGGGCCACGAGGTCGTTCATGGCGGGCAGCAGTGTCTCCAGGCTGCTGCGCATGGTCAGGAAGGTAGCCACCTGCTGCGCTCCGGCCAGCTGCACCTCGTCGCCTATCACGCCGAGCGCCTGCTGTGCCGACGCCAGATCCTTTATCGCCTGGATGTCGGCCTCCGAGGCGGCCATGCGTTCGCGCATCACGGTGGCGAGCTGCGTCTCGGCCTGTATCTGCACCGTATAGGCGGCGGTCAGTTCGGACGTTATGGCTGTGATGCTGCGCATAGCCTGGTCGAGTCCGTCAAGGGTGGTTTTAACGGATGAAAACTCCACGGACTTTTGTACAAATTTGTCACGGGTTTTATCAAAAGCAGCCGCGGCGGCTCGGGTAGCCCTTTCCAGGTCCTCCGTGCTCATAGTCAGCGCGGTTATCTTTCCCGCGCCGTTTGTCTCGACATTTATCCGAAAGTCGATTTTTCTCGCCATTTCAGTGCATTTTTGTTAAGGGGTATTGTTTTTTGTTTGTTAGTTTGTTATATTTGCAGAAACTAAATGTGATTGTTATGATTACATCGGCTATATTTTTAATTAAGACCTTGGGAGAGAGTTTAAGGTCGTTATATACTATAAGCCCGACTTACACGGTGGTGTGCATTTTGGTATGGATCGTATGGCTGTTTGCTACAGTTCTCGGAATTAAGGGAATGAACGAGGCTTTTAAAAAACCCACGTCATTTTCAGATGCTGAAGCAGCAGCGGCCAGCAGTTAGCCTTTTCCCGTCAGCTGCAAAAATCTTTGCCGAGCCTGCTCGCGCGTCAGCTGCCTGCCATCTTTTGGGCGGCCGTCGGCGCGCTTCGTCTGTTTATCCCAGGGCAGCGGCAGCAGATTCCGCGGGCTGACGCGGCGGCGCAGATGCGGCTGCACGATGATGGCCGCCACCACGCGGGCGCGTTCCCAGGCCGCGCGCTCTCGGAACTGCGCGGCGTCGGCTATGGCGTTGAACTCTTCCGGGGTCAGATTGTCAAAATCGTGTACCGATAATCCACAGCTCACGCCGATGCCGAGCAGTTCCTCCGTGCTTAAGCGCTTTTTTTTTCAGTGTCGGCCTAACATGGTAAGTTTTTATGAATTAGTTTGTGGTTTCGAGAAAACGCCTTAATTTTGTATATATAAATTCACTCCATAATAAATATCACCGAACATATCGTTGCTGAATTGTTATATACTTGATGATACACGAATATACAGAACAGACGGAGGCATGGATTGCCGCGCATGCAGGTGACGATGTGAAAGCATTGTGGCTGAAATACGGACGTGAACGCGAGTTTGAAATCACCCAGATTGAATGTCGTCGACGTTTTGGCAAGAAACTGGCGGCTACGTTGACTCGTTGCCCGCACTGGCTGTTCCCGTCTGTGCTAAGCGGAGAACAGTCCACAAGCGACCGGCTTGCCACGTTCCACGCGGGACTGGTTCCGGAGTGCGCCCGTGTGGCTGATCTCACGGCAGGACTCGGCATAGATGTGCTGCATTTCTCGTCGGTGGCATCGGAGATTGTGGCGCTGGAAATGGACCGGGGACGTTGCGATGTACTTCGTGATAATCTCCGGCGTGCTAATGTGGAAAATGTCAGCGTGGAATGTGCCGATTGCCGGGAATGGTTGAAAACTTACAACGGGCCTAAACTGGATTTGGTGTTCATCGATCCTGCGCGCAGGGCGTCGGACGGCAGCAGGGTTTTCGCGCTGAGCGACTGCGAGCCTGATGTTGTAGCAATGTTGCCGGATTTGCGACGCGTGGCCCATCGGCTTATTGTCAAAATGTCGCCGATGCTCGACATTAGTGCGATATTGTCAACGCTTCCCGAGTGTATTAAGCTCTATGTGCTCGGCACAGCCACTGAATGCAAGGAGCTGGTTGCCGTCATTGATTTTGAACATCCGGCCCCGTCGGCATGCGATGTGGCGATTGAGGCGGTGACGGTGGCCGATGGCGGGACACATAGCTTCCTTTGTACTCGTGCAGAGGAGATGGTGGCCGATGCCGTCTATGGGCGTCCCCGTTCCGGCGACTGGCTCTGCGAGCCATGGCCGTCGGTCATGAAGGCCGGAGCTGTCCGCCTTGTGGCCGAGCGTTATGGATTGCAGAAGCTTGCGCCCAACACCCATGTGTATTTCGCGCCCGAAAAGGCCGCAGGCTTTCCGGGCACACAGCGTCGGGTGGTGGATGTGTTACCTTATGCTTCGCGGGTTATAAAACGTTTCAGCCGCACGTATCGCAGTATCGACGTAGCTGTACGCAATTTCGGCATGACGGCCGATGCTCTGCGGTCAAAACTCGGAGTACGTGACAGCGGCGCCCGCGGCAGGCTTATGGCCGTCACGGACGCCGGAAATGAAAAACTTCTGATTGTGCTTGAATAGGCGTTACCACTGAAATCCGACGGACAGGCCAACCGAACTCAAAGAGACATTCGACGCATAGCGATACCAGTAATTGGAGGTCACAAGCTGATAGCTCACGCCCACGTTTACGGCTTTGCGTCCGTTGTCGTCGAGAGGTATGCGCAATCCCGCCGACGGCTTGAAGTAGAAGCACTCTGTATTGGTAAGGAATCCGTCTCCGATTTCAAGATAATTGTCGCTTACGAGAAACGAAGCGCCTAACCGCAGGTCGATGTAGAAAGATGTATTTGTCGGAGAGCCGATGTCAAATCGAAAATCCGTGTAAAGCGGAATCACACATCCGGTTTTTGAGTGACTTCGGTCGGGGTCATAGTCGTCCGGATTGAGGGTAGGGAGGTTGGAGGCATCATGCGGATTTGTCATCACGGCCTGAACTCCGAGACCTACGCCCATAAAGAACCACGACTTATACTGGAAGCCCTGTGTGGTCGACAGTTCCAGATAGTCGGCATTTCTTGTTCCGACGCCTTTGGTATATGACATGTCTACAAAGCCGCGATAATTGAAACTGCCCGACAGCGCAGGCGATATGAGGTTGGAAACCTGATTGGCAATCTGATAGAACTGGGCTCCGGCGCTGCCGCACACCGACAGCATAACGGCAATGACAATAGTACGGAAAGTTTTCATGCTTTTTCTGTTTTATTTGCAAACATACAGAAATTTTTCATAAAAACAGCCCGAATTGTCCAATTGTTCGACAATTGGCGACTTTTTCGCCCTGTCAGCCCTGGAGGAGTGTCTGGTGCATCGCCTCTGCCGCACGCCGGCCGTCACCCATTGCGAGAATCACAGTGGCTCCGCCGCGCACGATGTCGCCTCCGGCATACAGCATGGGGAGCGATGTGCGCAGATTTTCGTCAACCGCAATTGTGCCGCGTGTCGTTATCTCCAGTCCGTCCACACACGATGGTATAAGCGGGTTGGGAGATACACCCACGCTCACTATCACGGCGTCGACCGGCATTTCCACAATTTCGCCCTCTATCGGTTCGGGCGAACGCCGCCCTGATGCATCCGGCTCGCCCAGACGCATTCTCTGAAGGCGTACGGCCTTTACGCGTCCACTGTCGTCGCCGATGTATTCAACGGGATTGTGAAGCGTGAGAAAGCGAACTCCCTCTTCTTCGGCATGACGTATTTCTTCGGCTCTGGCAGGCATCTCCTCGCGGCTTCGGCGATATACTATAACGGCTTCCTCTGCTCCCATGCGCCTTGCCGTGCGCACTGAGTCCATAGCGGTATTGCCGCCGCCTACCACCATTATGCGTCTGCCTTTCACCACAGGTGTCATAGCGCCTGGTTGCCCGGCTCCCATAAGGTTTATACGCGTAAGATACTCGTTGCTTGACAATACGCCATTGAGATTCTCGCCGGGAATACCCATGAAGCGGGGAAGACCGGCGCCTGAGGCAACATAAATAGCCCGGTAGCCGTCATTGGCGAGGTCGTCTACCGACAGTGTCAGGCCTATCACGGTATCTTTTTCGAAATGCACGCCCATCCGGCGCAGGTTGTCGAGCTCATAGTCTACAATGCTATTAGGCAGACGGAATTCCGGTATGCCGTATTTCAGCACGCCTCCGATTTCGTGCAAAGCCTCGAAGACGGTGACATCATATCCTCTGCGTGCCATATCGCCGGCAAACGACAGTCCCGACGGACCGGAACCGGCCACGGCTATTTTTATACCCAACGGAGCAGCAGGCTTCTGTCGCGGAGTCAGACCGTTCTCGCGCGCTGTATCGGCGGCATATCGCTCAAGATAACCTATAGCCACCGGCGCCTTCTTCATGCGGTTGTAGATGCAGCGGCTTTCGCATTGCTTTTCCTGCGGGCACACGCGTCCGCACACTGCCGGCAGTGCGCTCGTCTGCGCCAGCACGGTGGCCGCGCCTCCGATATCGTCGCGCTGCACGTTCTTTATGAACGCCGGGATGTCGATTCCCACCGGGCAACCCTTGACGCACTGCGGGTCGGGGCAATCGAGACAGCGGGTTGCCTCCATGTGCGCCTGTGCGGCTGTCAGTCCGCAGTTCACCTCCTCGTTGGAGTGTATTCTTTGTTCCGGATCCAATACAGGCATCACGGCACGCGGTATGGCCGTTCGGACGGCGGCTGGCATGGCGTCGCGCAGCTCTTTGCGCCATGGCGCGTTGCGGTCGGTGAGTGATTTATTCATCGTAGGCTCTCATTCTGGTGAGCATTTCGTCAAAATCCACCTGATGCGCGTCGAATTCCGGTCCGTCGACACATACAAAACGGAGTTTGCCGCCGACGGTAAGTCGGCACGCGCCGCACATGCCGGTGCCGTCGACCATAATTGTGTTCAGCGAGCATATAGTCGGCACATCGTAGCGTTTTGTCAGCAAAGACACAAATTTCATCATCACCGGCGGACCTATAGTCACGACCTCGTCGACATGTTCTCTTATCAGCACGTCCTCCACGCCTTGCGTAACAAGTCCGCGCCGACCGTAGCTACCGTCATCAGTCATGATTATCACATCGTCCGACCATCTGCGCACCTCGTCCTCCAGTATTATCAGCTCCCGCGTTCTGGCTGCAAGCACACTTACTACACGGTTGCCGGCCTCTTTCATCGCCCGGATTATGGGCAGCAAGGGAGCGACACCCACGCCGCCTCCGCAGCATACCACCGTTCCGCGCAAACCGATGTCGGTGGCACGTCCGAGAGGACCAACAAGGTCAGTAAAGCAGTCGCCCGGCTCCAGATCGCATATACGGCGCGTGGACGGTCCGACGGCCTGCACCACCAGTGTGACGGTGCCTGCCGCAACGTCGGCATCGACGATTGTGAGTGGTATCCTTTCGCCGTTCTCTCCGGCGCGCACGATGACGAAATGCCCCGGACGGCGAGCTCGCGCTACTCTGGGCGCTTCCACCACAAGGCGGAATACCTTCTCGGAAAAACGCGACTTGCTGACAATGCGGAACATGGCTCGTCAGGCTTCAGGCGTTTCTTCCTTGTCTTCGCCTTCGGTCTTTGTGTCAGGTGTGGAGAAGTCGGTTATGCCTGCTTCCACAAGCTGATTGTACCATGTGAGAGCCTTGCGGATATCACTGGAATACACGCGGTCGCGGTCGAAGTCGGGGAGTACTTTTGCAAAATACTCACGCAGGGCCTCGTCATCCTCCAGGCTCTTGATGTCAACAGCCTTGCCATCCTCAAGTTTGTAGATGTTCCCGTAGATCGTGTATAGCGGAACGTCTTCCGAGGTGGTGTACATGGCAATGTCGGCCAGCGACATCACTTTGTCGCGCATGTATGCCGGACGGCGTTTGCCGGTGGCTATGTCTTCGACTATGAGCATATTCTTGCCTTGGCTTACAAGCTTGAAGAGTCCGGGCTTACCGGATATGGACAGTATTCTTTCAGTCATTTTTGGAATCAGTTGTTAAATTCAGCGACAAATATAGCACTTTTGCCGTGAATTTTCGTTAACTTTGCATACTAATTTTTTAACAAGCCTATATAAACAGCCACCGCCCATGTCGGTCTACTTCAAATATCTCTTTCAGCTCATACTTTCCCCGTCGCGGGGATGGGAGGACATATCCCACGACGGCGTCGACCCGGACGAACTTGTGCGCCGTGGCTATTATCCCCTCACGGGCATCATGGCGCTGACTGAGTTTCTGAGGCTGCTGTATGAGCCGGGCGCTACCGTCGCCGGTGTGCTTCAGCGGGCTATCGCGCTGTTCTGCGCTTATTTTGCCGCGCTGTTCCTCTGCCGTCTGATGCTGGACGCGCTCCTGCCAAAAGTCACCGACGGAGCGCCGAGCGAACGCCGCACTGCCACTCTCGACGTGATGTGCCTGGGACAGATGGCGCTTATTGCCATCATCGGCAACTGCATCCCCACCGGCCTTACTCTTATTCATTTCCTGCCGGTCTATGCGCTGCTGATTTTCTATAAGGCCTCGCGCTATATGGCCGTACGGAAAGACAGCGAGATGAACTATCTCGTCATCGGTCTGCTTTGTGTCGTGGTGGTTCCCCTGGGGTTATACTGGCTCCTTTCTCTCATCCTCGTTTGAAATCAGAGATAATCCATGAATGTCAAAGACGTCAACATAAAGAATCGCCGCGCCACATTCGACTATGAGATTGTGGAGACCTTCACCGCCGGTATCGTGCTGACGGGGACGGAAATCAAGTCGCTGCGCATGGGTAAGGCGAGTCTTGTCGACACTTTCTGTTATGTCGACCGTGGCGAAGTGTGGGTGAAAAACATGTACATCGCCGAATATTTCTACGGCACGTACAATAACCACTCGGCCCGGCGCGACCGCAAGCTTCTGCTCCAGCGCAAGGAGATACGCCGCCTCGAAAAGGACGGCAAGGAGGCCGGATTCACAATTGTGCCCCTTAAACTGTTTATCAACGGCAAGGGGCTTGCCAAACTTGTAATCGGGCTTGCCCGGGGCAAGAAGGAGTACGATAAGCGTCAGAGTATACGCGAGCGCGAGGACCGCCGCAACATGGCGCGATTCTTTCAGAAAAAGTAATCTCACATTAATATATTATGTACAGAACCAAAACATGCGGCGAACTTCGCCTGAGCGATGCCGGTAGCCGCGTAACTCTTGCCGGATGGGTGCAGCGCGTCCGCAAGATGGGCGGCATGACCTTTCTTGACCTGCGCGACCGCTACGGACTGACACAGGTAGTATTCAACGTGGAGAATGACGCTGCCCTGACCGAGGCTGCCAACCATCTCGGACGCGAATATGTGGTGCAGGTGGTCGGCGATGTTGCCGAACGCACTTCCAAGAACCCGAATCTGCCCACCGGCGACATAGAAATTGTAGCGCGCGAACTGCGTGTGCTCAATCCCAGCGAGGTACCCCCATTCACCATTGAGGACGACACCGACGGCGGCGACGATCTGCGCATGCGCTACCGCTATCTTGACCTGCGCCGCAACTGCGTGCGCCGCAATCTGGAGCTCCGCCACCGCATGACGATGGAGGTGCGTCGCTACCTCGACAGCAAGGGCTTCCTCGAGATTGAGACCCCCATGCTCGTAGGCAGCACACCCGAGGGTGCGCGCGACTTCGTTGTACCTTCGCGCATGAATCCCGGACAGTTCTATGCTCTTCCTCAGAGCCCCCAGACACTCAAGCAGCTCCTCATGGTTAGTGGCATCGACCGTTATTTCCAGATTGTGAAGTGCTTCCGCGACGAGGACCTGCGTGCCGACCGTCAGCCCGAATTTACGCAGATTGACTGCGAGATGAGCTATGTCGAGCAGGACGACATCATCAACCTCTTTGAGGGCATGGCCCGTCACCTCTTCAAGGAACTGCGTGGCGTGGATTTGCCCGAACCGTTCCGGCGCATGTCCTGGGCTGACGCAATGAAATACTATGGCAGCGACAAGCCCGACCTGCGCTTCGGCATGCGATTTGTCGAACTGATGGATGTGCTCAAGGGTCACGGCTTCAGCGTATTCGATAATGCCGAGTACATCGGCGGCATATGCGCCAAGGGAGCCGCAAGCTACACCCGCAAACAGCTCGACGAGCTCACGGAGTTCGTAAAGCGTTCGCAGATAGGAGCCAATGGTCTTGTATACGCCCGTGTAGAGGCCGACGCCCACGTGAAGAGCAGCGTCGACAAGTTCTACAGCCAGGAGGTGCTTCAGGATCTCAGAAAAGCTATGGATGCCGAGCCCGGTGACCTCATCCTCATTCTCAGTGGCGACGATGCCATGCGCACGCGCAAGCAGCTCTGCGAACTGCGCCTTGAGATGGGTCGACGCCTCGGACTCCGCGACAAGAACAAGTTCGCATGCCTATGGGTTGTGGACTTCCCGATGTTCGAGTGGAGCGACGAGGAGCAGCGCCTGATGGCCATGCACCATCCTTTCACGCACCCCAAGGACGAAGACATACCTCTGCTCGACACCGACCCTGCGGCCGTACGTGCCGATGCCTACGACATGGTTGTCAACGGTGTTGAGGTCGGCGGAGGTTCTATCCGTATTCACGACAGCGCCCTGCAGGCCAAGATGTTCGAGATTCTCGGTTTTACGCCTGAGAAGGCTCAGGAGCAGTTCGGCTTCCTGATGAACGCGTTCAAGTTCGGCGCACCCCCTCACGGCGGCCTTGCCTACGGCCTTGACCGCTGGGTATCGCTCTTCGCCGGTCTTGACAGCATACGCGACTGTATCGCGTTCCCGAAAAACAACAGCGGCCGCGATGTCATGCTTGATGCTCCGGCTCCTCTCGACCAGAAGCAGCTCGACGAGCTTCAGCTCGCCCTTGACCTTAAGGATTGATGCTGATACGCGATATAATATCGGTCATCGAACGCTTCGCCCCGCTATCCCTTCAGGAAGAGTGGGACAACAGCGGGCTGCAGTGCGGCGATGCCTCCGCAGAATGCACCGGAGTGATGTTATGTCTTGACGTCACGCCCGATGTGATAGAGGAGGCGTCGGCCCGCGGCTGCAACCTCGTGGTGTCGCATCACCCGATGATTTTCCGTGGCATAAAGCGCCTAACGGGGGCGACAGTGGCCGAACGTTGCGTTATCGCCGCCATCAGCCACAATATGGCCGTTTACAGCAGTCATACGGCGCTCGACAGTTCCGACGGCGGCGTGAGCCATGCCCTTGCCGCGTTGCTCGGTGCCCGTGTGCGCCGTGTGCTCCATCCAATGGATGCCGAAATGCTGCGACTCACCGTGTATGCGTCGCGTGAAAAAGCCGATGACGTGCAGACGGCACTGTCCGACAGCCTGTCTCCCGGTGCGATAATAGCGTCAGACTCGCAGTCGCTACGTCAGGACATGAAGGAGGAGGCGGACAGTGTGCCTGTGATAAATCTGATACACAGGCCGCTGACATCGTTCTCACTTACGGTGTCAGCACTCCAGCGTCATGATGTAGAAACGGCCCTTATTGGATTCGGCGACGATGTCACATACAGTTTCGAGCGACTTGCCGACCGCGATCTCCGCTACGGACTCGGTGTGGTAGCCGAGCTGCCGGAGGCAATCAGTGTGGAGCATTTCATCAAACGAGTAAAGGACGCTCTCGGCGCAAACGTACTGCGTTGCAGCCGCACGGTGTCCGGTGCCATGGTGCGTCGCATCGCATTCTGTGGTGGCGCGGGGGGCGAATTCATCCCCGACGCAGTCCGTGCCGGAGCCGATGCTTACGTCACGGCCGACATACGCTACCATGACTTCGGAGAGTGGGGAAGCTCCATTCTGCTGGTCGATGCGGGGCATTTCGAGACCGAGACCTGCACAAAAATGATTTTAATGCAGCTTATTAAAGAAAAATTCGCTAACTTTGCAGTCTATATCGCAGCAAGCGAACACAACCCAATAACCTACTTGTAAAGAACCATATGGCCACCGAAAAGAAAAACGATGTCACCCTCAATGTGGAATCGCGCCTGAAATCGCTCTATGAGCTTCAGACAATACTCTCCGAGATTGACCGCATCAAGACCATTCGCGGCGAGTTGCCTCTGGAAGTCAAGGACCTTGAGGACAGCCTCGCCGGCCTCCATACCCGTATTGACAACTATAACGCCGACATCGAGAGCCTGAAGCGCGACGTAGCCGCTGAGAAAGAAAAAATCCGCAGCTGTCAGGTGCTGATCGACCGCTACAAGGAGCAGCTCGACAACGTGCGCAACAACCGTGAATTCGACCTCCTCACAAAAGAAGTCGAGTTCCAGACCCTTGAGATCGAGCTTGCCGAAAAGCATATCAACGACCATACCCGCGCCATAGAGGTAAAGACAGCCGAGATCGCAGCCACTCAGGAGAAGGTACAGGACCAGACCCACATTCTTGAGGAAAAGAAGTCGGAGCTTGACGAAATCATCAGCGAGACCCGACAGGACGAAGAAAACCTGCGCCAGAAGGCAAAGACTCTCGAAACAAAAATCGACGACCGCACTCTGGCAGCTTTCAAGCGCATCCGCAAGAACGCACGCAACGGCCTCGGCATCGTCTATGTGCAGCGCAATGCATGCGGCGGCTGCTTCAACCGTATTCCCCCGCAGAAGCAGATGGAAATCAAGCTCCACAAGAAAGTTATCGTGTGTGAGTACTGCGGCCGCATCATGATCGACCCTGTGCTTGCAGGCGTAGAGGAGCAGTAGACCATACTTCCGTACGGCGATAATATATCAAAGAGGTTGCGACAGCCATGAAAAAAGGCCGTTGTTGCCTCTTTGCTTTTTCGTAAATATTATATACCTTTGTGTCATGTATAAACAATGTCCCAAATGCGGTACAGCCGTTCCCGACAATGCGAATTTCTGCCAGTCGTGCGGCTACGATTTCAACAATCCTCCGCAATACAGAGATCAGCAATACGGTGCCTACCGGCAGCCGGGTTCCTATTACAGCAACAACCCCTTTGATGCCGCCGGTCCCGAGGGTAAGAGCCGTGGTGTGGCGGCATTGCTTGCCATCTTCCTCGGCTGGCTTGGAATACATTATTTCTATTGTGGCAAAATCACCGGCGGAGTGCTCACCATTCTGCTGTGCATTGTCACATGCTCACTATGGTCCATCCTGACCTTCGTACAAGGCATTTACTTCCTGTGTATAACCAATGATGAATTTGAAAGGAAATTTATAACCAATCCGTCAAATTTCCCGATTTTCTGATGCTCAAGTCTCTCCTGACAGCTCTCTTGCTCGCCTCTCCATGGGCGGCCTCCGCTGCGGTGCTTGGTTTTCCGGGAGAGGAGGCGGCATGCGTAGGCGTCTACATAAAGGACCTGCGTAACGGCAGCATTGTCGCCGCGGAGAATGCGGAAATGGCTATGGTGCCGGCGTCTACCCTGAAAGCCCTGACTACTGCATCGGCTCTCCGCCTGCTTGGCCCTGAGTTCAGATTCACAACCGAGGTCCGTCTTACCGGCTCTCGGGATGGTTCCACATGGACCGGAGATCTTGAGGTATGCGCCTCTGCCGATCCTTCGCTCGAAAGTGCGGAGTTTGAAAGCAATCTCGGTTTCTGCGACAGCATTGTGGCGCGTCTCGGCGCAATGAACATACAGCGCGTTTCGGGACGCATACGTGTCAAGGCGCCGATGCAGGATGCCGGGCCGTCTCCGAAATGGGAGATTGAGGATGTGGCATGGAGTTATGGCGCCTCCTTGTACGGATTCAATTGGCGTGACAATATTTTTAGATTGTGGCCCGCCACAGGACGTACCAAACCGCACATCCCGGACCTTAAGATTACGCTTAGGCATTCGCCCGACGGCAATGACCTGCTTCGCGGTGTCGGCAGCAACAATCTCGAGGTGTGGGGACGTAACACCAGCAACCGGAAGTGGAGCATCACGAGCACGATGCCCGATCCGCAGGCCGTCTTTGTCCACGAACTGAAAGAACGCCTCAGTGCTGCCGGAATAAAGGTACTCGGACGCGAAATAAAGCAGTCAGCAGCCGAGACAACATCGGTTTACACACATCGTTCGCCACGGGCTGCCGTTATCATGCGCAGCCTTATGGTACGCAGCGACAACATGATGGCCGACGGCATGCTGCGTGCTGTCGAACCGGACGGAACGCGCGCCGACGCTTTGAGCAAGGAAAAAGCATTGTGGGATTCACTGGGTGTCAGTCTGCGTTACTCAGCGGTTCTCGACGGTTGCGGACTTGCACGAGCCAACCGTATTTCTCCCGTTGCTCTTGGGCGTGTGCTTGAAACGATGGTTTCGGGTGAATACTCCGCCGACTATATCGGATTTTTCCCGCGTGCAGGTATTGACGGTACCCTCAAGAATTTCATGGCAAAAACACCGCTGCGAGGACGGTTGGCCCTGAAAACAGGAAGCGTAAGCGCTGTGCAGTGCTATGCAGGCTATCTGTTGGATGACGAGGGGCAACGGCCTACACACGTTGTAGTACTGATGGTAAACGCGTTCTATTGCCCCAGGGCTGCACTTCGGGAAAAAATATCGGATTATCTCATAGAAAAACTTACAGAAAAGCAATAAGTTCATGGAACAGGAAAACCGTAAAGGCCGCTTATGCGGACTCATTGCCGCAGGCTTGAGACTTGAGGGTCTCCTGCGTGTGTCGCTGGAACGTCCGGATGCCGATGCCGACACTGTGCCGCAGATACGTGAGGCGTTCGAAATGTATTCGGCGTTATTCAGTTCCTTGTTCTCAGAGAATAAGGAACCGCACACGGCGGAAGATGAAGTGATTTCTGTCGTGGAAACTGAACCGGAGGAAAAACCGATGGCTGACGAAATTGAAGAAGAAACACCACTCACGGTTGAAGAGGCAGAGGAAATAGAAGATACTGAAGGCAGCGCAGAGGATGCATCCGATGGTGTTCTTGGTGCTGAGGAGGAAACAGGGGTTATCTCTGAGCCTGAGCCTGTCCGTCCGCTTTCCGATACTCTAAAGGTTGACGAACTCATAGCGCGCAAAGAATCTGCCGATCTGCGCAGGGCATTCACGCTGAACGACAAGTTCCGTTTCCGTCGCACAATCTTTGGCGGAAGCGACGAAAAGTTCAGTCAGACTTTGCAACAGCTTGAGGCGATGCCGGACTTTGATACCGCTATGTCGCATCTTGAAGACATCCTCCCGGAAAACGGGGAGGACAATGAAGATTTCATCGCCATCATCAAGGCCCATTTCGACAGCAGGCAGTGAACGGAACGCTATATATAGTACCGACACCTGTCGGCAATCTTGCCGACATGACTCCGCGGGCGGTTGACATACTCAAAAGTGTGGCGCTGATTCTGGCGGAGGATACCCGCACATCGGCCGTTGTGATGCGTCATTACGACATCAGCACGCCGATGGCAAGTCACCATAAATACAACGAGCATGACAGCCTGCAACCGATTGTCGACCGGCTGCTTGCAGGCGATGATATCGCTTTGGTAAGCGATGCCGGCACCCCCGGTATCAGCGACCCGGGATTCATGCTCTCGCGCGAATGCCGCCGCAACGGGATTAAGGTGGTTACACTTCCCGGCGCCACCGCTTTCGTGCCGGCGCTTGTGAGCAGCGGACTCCCCTGCGACAGATTCGTGTTCGAGGGCTTCCTCCCGCCCAAAAAAGGCAGGGCCACCAGACTTGACATACTTGCCTCGGACGAACGCACATTCATACTGTATGAGTCGCCGCTTCGTCTTGCAAAAACCCTCGTGGAGCTTGCCGATAAATGCGGAGAGGAACGTCCCGCGGCTATCGCCAGGGAAATATCAAAACTCCACGAACAGACTCATTGCGGCACACTTGGTGAGTTGCGCGATTATTTCGCCGTGAACCAGGCTCGCGGCGAGATTGTTATAATTGTAAGCGGTAAGGAACGTGAACGTTCCAGAGAGCATCGCAACAAGTACCGCGAAACTGATAATAACTGAGATTCAAGCATATACGTCACACACTATTTATTCGTAAAAGCATGAAAAAGACATTATTGGCCGGCCTCGCGCTGGCACTCGTACTCGGAGCATGCAGCAAAAAGGATGAAACAGACGAACAACACCAGCAGGCGATTGCCGATGCATCAAAGGTGGAACTTCAAAACGCTGTAGCAGACCGTGACCAGCTGTTCTTGCTCGTCAATGAAATTTCTCAGGGCATGGACCAGATCAAGGCTCTTGAGAATATCCTGACGGTAAATGCCAACGTCAGCGGCGAGACTCCCAGCCAGAGAGAGCAGATCCAGGCCGACATAGCTGCCATACAGCAGGCTCTTCAGGAACGCCGCGAGAAGCTTGCCGAACTGGAAAAGCGTCTCAACAGCTCCAACCTCACCAACAACAATCTGCGCAACACTATTGCCACCCTGCGCAATCAGATCGACACTCAGGCGAATGAAATAACCGCCCTCAAGAACAATCTGAACGAGGCTCAGGCACGTATCGGCGAGCTGAACACGGCAGTAGACTCGCTTAACACCACGGTCACCACCGTCACCGAAGAAAAAGAGCAGGCCGAGCAGCAGAGTGTGGACCTTGCCAACGAGCTCAACACTTGCTACTATGCAATCGGAAGTAAAAAAGAACTTAAGGAAAACAAGATCATCGAGTCTGGCTTCCTTCGCAAGACTAAAATCATGAAGGGCGACTTCGACCAGAATTTCTTCACCACGGCCGACAAACGCACTCTCACCACGCTCCCCCTGCACAGCGACAAAGCCAAAGTGCTGACCAACCAGCCCGCATCCTCCTATGTGATTGAAGACCAGGGTCAGCAGAAGGTCCTTCGCATCACAAATCCCGCTTCGTTCTGGAGCCTCAGCAACTACCTTGTCATCGAGATCGACTGATAGTTGAGATAACAAAATAAGCCCGCAGACTGCGACATGTGCCGGTCTGCGGGCCTTTCTTTTATACCAATGTCAATCGTTGGTGAACAGCGATTTGTTGCGGTGCAGGAGCTGGAGGAATCGCAGGTCATCGCGCAGCGGTGCGCAGTTCACGCGTCCGTCGCTGTATTCCGTCCAGTTGTAGTAATTGGCATATCCATTCTTTAGCGATTTCTCGGCGGCCGCAAGCGCACGGTCGAAGTCGTCGGCCTGTGCGAAGAAGCATGCGGCGAGGTAGTTGAGATAGCCGTTGGTGTCGCTCGATTGTGCGAGCTCGTTCTCAACCTGTGCGGTAATCTCGGCGACATCATCTCCGGCGAAGAGCCGCGCGAAAGCGCTCAGCGAGCGAAGTGTATTGTCTCCGGTTACGTCAAGTCCGGCGGCCCGGCGGTATAGCCCGCGTGCGGCGTTGGGCTGGTTCATGCTGTTCTCAAGCACGTTGGCGCGAAGCAGGTAATACATCGGCTCCTCGGCATGATTCATGGAAGCCTCTCCGAACAGTTTCATGCTTTCGTCAAAATTGCCCTGTTCGGCATATATAAGAGCCATCTCGGCGAGTGCATCGCCGTTTTCAGGCATTGCGGCAAGCGCATCGGCCGCAGCCTTGAGAGCCTGAGGCAACTGACCTTTGTGACGCAATATCCGCGCGCGCAGCAGGTGATAAGGCCCGTTGCCGCTGACTGTGGTGAGCGCATACTCCACGTTGTTGAGTGCGTCATCCAGCCGACCGAGAGCAAACTGACACTCGGCTATGGAGCCGTATATTCCCCGATAGTTATCGAGGTTGTTGTCGAGAATATACTGATAGTCGTTGATGGCGTCGAGATAATGCGCATGCTCTTTCTCGATGCTGGCTCGCAGGTAGCGGTACATACCGTTGTCTGGAACCTGTGCAACCGCGTTGCTCAGAGAGGCGATAGTGGAGGGATAATCCTTGTGGCTGAACTCCATCAGGGCGTCTATCACGCTCTGCGTGTCGCCGCCCTTGGTACCGAGAGCGAGCAGCAGGTCGTCGACAGCCGCCTGCGGCTGATTCATCTGCTGACGTACGCGTGCGCGACGCACATAGATGTCCGGATTATTGGGGTCGAGAGCCACGGCTTCCTCCAGGTAGTCGTTGGCCATGCCGAGGTTGTTCTCCTGCATGGCTATGCGCGCAAGGCCGAGTGTGGCTTCGGGGTCGCGCATGTTCAGGCGCTTGAGGCGCAGGAAGTCGGCTTTGGCCTCGGCGAGCTTACCGGTCTCAAGTTCGGTATGAGCCTTCATCGACAGTGCTTTCTGTGATGCCGGCTCCAGTTGGCAGGCCTTCTGCAGGTCGGGAATGGCAAGTTCGTGGCGCCCCGTTTTGTTGTATATGGAAGCGCGCAGGAGATATTCGCGGAACAGATGGTCGGTCTGCGAGGACGGCGTGCATTCTATAGCGCGGGAAACGTCGTCAAGCGCCTTTCGGAACTCGTCGAAGTGATAATAGTCATTGGCGCGACGCAGCAGAGTGTCATAATTCTTCGGATTCTGATTGAGCTGTTCCTGATACACACGGAATACGGCTTGTGTCACCGGGTTGTTGATGGTCTGCCGGTGGCGCTGCGCGTCGGCAGGGCAGGCGGCGGATGCAAGCAGGCATGCGCCGAGTATTACGGTACGGATAGATTGATTCATTCCTGATTTATACGGTTGATTGTTTTCTTAAGTTCGGTGAGACGGCACAAGTTGCCGCAGGGCGATGATTGCAGATATTCGCTTGTAGTCACTTTGTTGTTTGCAATAATTGATTGACTATATGTATGGTGTCGCAGGCCACAAGTGCCGCCGTCTCGGTGCGCAGGCGGTTGTCGCCCATCGTGACGGGTGTGTATCCGGCCTGAAGGCACATGTCTATCTCGCGGGCGGAAAAATCTCCTTCGGGGCCGATGAGCAGTCGTACGGGCAATCCCGCACGGTAGCTACGAGCCAGAAGCATTCTCTGCACCCGCGATTCGTCGCAATAACCCACGAAGCGCTGTTCGCCGTCTGTAGCCGCTTCCGATAAATAGTCGGCTATCGGCGTCATTTCGTCGACTCGCGGCAGCACTGCCTTGAGCGACTGCTTCATGGCCGATACCGCAATCTTGCGCAGCCTCTCGGCATTTATCTCCTTGCGTTCCGAACGGTCGCAGCGCAGAGCTGTGATTCTGTCCACACCTATCTCCGTGAGCTTTTCCACAAGCCACTCCATGCGGTCGATATGCTTGGTGGGAGCGACGGCCACGGCTATGTCGGCGCACCACACGCGGGGTTGTTCTTCGACGTCCATTACCTCCAGCACCGTGTGTTTCTGGTGAGCCAGGGCTATGCGGCATGTATAACGCCGGCCTCGGCCGTCGACACACTGCACCGCGTCCCCCTCACGCATCCTCAGCACCCGCACGCAATGCTGCGAGTCGCTTTCGGGGAGAGTGGGGTCGGTGGCTATGTCGGGAGCGAAGAACTGTATCATCGTAGCTTTACTCGGCTTCTATGGTGGTGTCAGCTTCTGCTTCCTTCACGTCTTCGCCGTCTATGTCGCCGGGTTTCTCATGGAAGATGAAGAAGAACAGAACAGCCACAATCAGTGCGTATGCGGCGAAAATATACCACGACTCACGCCAGCCTTCCAGCTGCTGCACGGCGTCAAGGCCGGGAGCGAACACTTTTTTATTAACGACGAACGTACCGGCAATCCAGGTGCCGAGAGAGGCGCCTATGCCGTTTGTCATCATCATGAACAGACCCTGTGCCGACGAACGTATCTCAGGTGTAGTCTGCCTGTCGACATAGAGGCCGCCGCTGACATTGAAGAAATCGAAGGCCACGCCGTAGACCACGCACGAAAGCATCAGCAGCCACACACCCGAAGGACTGGTGTTGCCGAGCCCGAAGAAGCCGAAGCGCAGCGTCCACGCCAGCATAGCCATGAGCATGACGCCCTTGATGCCGAATTTGCGCAGGCACACGGGTATCAGCAGGATGCAGAATGCCTCGCTGCACTGCGACAGCGATATAAGGAATACTGAGTTGGATGCGAAGAAATCGCCGGCGTACTGCTCCACATTCTTGAAGTGCTCGATGAATGTGGTACCGTAGCTGTTGGTGACCTGAAGGGCCACACCTAAAAGCATTGAGAAGATGAAGAATATAGCCATGTCCTTGCGCTTGAACAGCTTGAAGGCGTTGAGACCGAAGGCCTCGGACAGCGAACTCTTGGCATTGCGGTTGATGGGGCAGGCAGGCATCGTGAGCGCGTAGGCGGCAAGCACCAGGCTCACCGTACCGCAGGCTATGAGCTGCGTGTAGCTGTTGGAGAGCGATACGCCGTCTATCTTCACAAAGTTGACGAACCATTCGGCGGCGATGAAACCTACTGTGCCGAACACACGTATGGGCGGGAAGTGCTTCACAGTGTCAAGCCCGGCCTTGTTCAGCGCGTTGAATGCCACTGAGTTGTTAAGTCCGATAGTCGGCATGAAGAAGGCAACCGAAAGGGTATATAGCGTGAACAGCGGGGCGAAGCGCACCTCGGCTCCGGCATGCGCACCGTAGAAGCCGGCTGCAAGCATGAATACGCCTGCAAGCACATGGCACAGGCTGAACATTTTCTGCGCCGGAATAAAGCGGTCGGCTATCATGCCCACAATGCCGGGCATGAACAGCGACACAAGGCCCTGCACGGTATAGAACCAGAAAATGTAGTCGGCGAGTCCTACCGAACTGAGGTACAGGCCGATCGACACCAGATAGGTGCCCCATACGGCGAATTCCAGAAAGCCGAGTGCGGCCAAACGTGTCTTAATGGATTGCATGATAGACGAGGTTTTAAGATTTTGTGCAAATTTAGTGAAAATTAGTTAGCCGACAAAATTATGCTGGCGTTTAAAATCCCATGATTTCTTTGTATATTTGTATTGTGATTGTTGATTCGATTAGTATCGCATGAAAACGCCCGTTCGTCAGTATATCGCCATCGACCTTAAGAGCTTCTACGCTTCAGTTGAATGTGTCGAGAGGGGACTGGATCCTCTCGACACACTTCTGGTGGTTGCCGACGAGAGCCGCACCGAAAAGACTATATGCCTCGCCGTGTCTCCGTCGCTTAAAAGCTTTGGTCTTGGCGGCCGTCCCAGGCTTTTTGAAGTAGTTCAGAAAGTACGTGAGGCGAATTCCCGACGTGGGCGTCGCGGCAAATCGTATTTCCGCCACGAACTTGACGCCGACTCGTCGCTCGCGGCCGACTATCTTGTGGCGAAACCCCGCATGGCGCATTATATCAGTTATAGCACGCGCATCTACAGCATCTACCTGCGCTATATCGCGCCTGAGGACATCCACGTATATTCTATTGACGAAGTCTTCATCGATGCCACGGCCTACCTTAAGACCTACGGTATGTCGGCACACGAGCTGGCCCGGACCATGATTAGCGACGTGCTGAAGGAAACCGGCATAACGGCCACCTGCGGCATCGGCACCAACCTCTATCTGTGCAAGGTTGCGATGGATGTTATGGCTAAGAAGATGAAACCGGATAAGGACGGCGTACGCATCGCCGAGCTGGACGAGATGAGCTATCGACGCGAACTCTGGGAGCACGAGCCCCTTACCGACTTCTGGCGCGTGGGTCGCGGCATAAGCAACAGATTGCTGGATTACGGCCTGCGCACGATGGGCGATGTTGCACGTCAGTCGCTTGTGAACGAGGGACTGCTCTACAAACTGTTCGGAGTCAACGCCGAACTGCTTATCGACCATGCGTGGGGATGGGAGCCTGTGACTATCAAGGAGATAAAGGCTTACCGTCCCGAGAGCCGGTCGCTGTGCAGCGGACAGGTGCTGAGCTGCCCGTACACATCCGAAAAGGCGCGGGTTGTCGCGCTCGAGATGGCCGACGCCGTGGCTCTCGACCTTGTCGGCAAGCGTCTGCGCACGCCCAAGATCATGCTGCACGTGGGCTATGACGCCGCATCGCTGAATACTCCGTCCATAGCCTCGCAATATGACGGCAAAGTGGCGCTCGACCATTACGGCAAGCGCGTCCCCGCACCTGCCACGGGCACCATAAACCCCGATGCACCTACGTCATCCTCAGCCGTCATGATGAAATGCGTCGGCGATCTCTTCGACCGCATCGTCAACCCCGTCCTACTCATACGCCGGCTTACGGTTTCAGTTCTTGAACTTGTCAGCGAGGATATTGCCGCACAGATTCCGGTACAGCTCGAATTGTTTTCCGACGGACAGGACACACGGCGCAGCCTTGAGAAGGAACGCCGCCTTCAGGAAACCATGCTGCGCATCAAGAGCAGCTTCGGCAAGAACGCCATCCTCAAAGGACTGAACTATGCCGAGGGTGCCACACAGAAGGAACGCAACGGACAGATAGGAGGACACCATGAGTAGCCGTTACGACGATATCATCAACCTGCCGCACCACGTGTCGCCATGGCGTCGGCCTATGTCTATGGAGAACCGTGCGGCTCAGTTCGCGCCGTTTGCCGCCCTCACGGGGCACGACCGTGCCATCGGCGAGACGGCACGCCTTACAAGCGAGATGATGGAACTGTCGCCCGACGAACAGGCCGAGCTCACCCGCCGCCTCGCCATAGCTCTTGACGAAAAGGATTCGGAGGTAAGTGTCACATACTTTATTCCGGACGACAGAAAACACGGAGGCGCTTACCGTAAAAAAATTGGTCGGTTAAAAAAGCTCGATGAATATGCCTCCTGCATCATCATGAGTGACGGCACATCCATCCCCCTGCGCAGCATAAAGTCTATCGAGGGTAGTCTTTTCTCCGATTGCTGATTACTCCTTTGTTTCTTCGTCAAAGATGCGGTTGAATATCTCGTCAAGCCGCGTCTTGTCGGCCAAAATGGCATGGAGTTTCTTCAGATTCCTTGCATTGTCGCTCCACGGGATCCATATTTTCAGATAACCATCCGGACCGTACTTTTTGTTAAGGTGGTCGATTGTCCGCTGATAATGCCCGGCCCTGTCAAGTTGAGGAAAATTAGCCAATCCATACTGGATGGTTCTTCGGATTATCGTCTCGGCGTCAATAAAGCGGTCGGCTTCGGCTACTGTCAGGCCATACTCGCTGCGGGGTTTCTGACTGTTGGACGCTCTATGGTCTTCAACGGCCTCGCCCATAGTTCGGACCTGCTCGGCGGTGAAATGCGATTTGACGAACTCGTCCGCTTCAAGAATCTTGCGCGAGTCTCTATGGTGGTTTTCCCGACCATTCACCAGGCCAAGGTCATGAAATGCTGCAATGACATAGAGCATATCTGCATCCATCGACGGAGTGTGCCCGGCAAGTTTCAGGCTCTGCTCTATCACCGTCCTGACATGGCCTTCCTGATGCGCCTTATCGAAAGCCGCATAGCGGGGAATAATCTCCTGTTCCACATATTCAATGATTTCCGAAGATACCTGTTTCAGTTTAAGCTCTGTCATGTTAGTCATTTTTTTTACACCATAACGGGTATAAATTTCTTCAACTCAGCACAAATTATACCCGATAAGTTATAATTATACCGATGTTTACTCTCCGATAACAGTGGCAACTATCTTCCGCGGACCGCCGTAATCACGGAACTCGCACAGATACACTCCCTGCCATGTGCCGAGATTCAGTCGTCCGCCGCTTATCGGTAGCGTCAGAGTTGATCCTACAATTACCGATTTGGCGTGCGACGGCATGTCGTCGGGTCCTTCGTCGGTATGCAGATAGAAGGGCGCATTCTCCGGCACAAGGCGGTCGAATATGGCGTTGAGGTCGTGGCGCACATACGGGTCGGCGTTCTCGTTGAGAGCAAGCGCAGCGGATGTATGCTTTATCAGCAGGTTCAGCAATCCTTTGTCAGGTAGGGCGGGTAGGGCACGAAGCACATCGCCGGTCACAAGGTGTATGCCGCGCGGCAACGGGCGAATTGAAAATTCAACTTGTTGTACCATTATATCTTATGCGGAGTGATTGTACGTTCGCCCAGGCAGCGGGCGAATTCCTTGCGCAACTCGTTCAGGCGCATCAGCTCGCGCAGGTCGTCGGCAGAGCTCCCGTTTGCGTCGAGCCGTGCCTGCAGGGTGCGTATCTCCACCTCCAGCACGGCGCTCTTTAGCTCTGAAAGTGCACGCGGCACAAGGCGTATCAGCCCCTCGCGCTCGCTCTCCACTTTGTTGTGCTTGGTGTGTACTTTGCTGAGCTGATATTTGTCGATGGTAAGGTTCGTAGCGAGCACGCGCACCTCGTCGTCGGGAGAGGAGCACAGCGTACGGCTCACGAAGTCCTCGGCGGCCATATCCGTCTCCTGTGCCACGAAAGCTTCGCACTCGGCCTTGATCTGCGCCTCGCGTGCGTTGATGGCGCTTACCGAGAGGTCTTCGTTCCGCAGGGCGGCTATGGCTTCGGCCATGCGGGAGGCGCTTTCATCTTTCAGTTGCCGGATTCTTTCTTCCCGGTATGCGGGCCACTGACCGGCGGACTCGCGTATCATGTCCATGACGCGGCTGCATATGGGATTGCGGAATTCTATGGCGTCGCGCTGCATCTCGGTGGTGACGAAGTCAAGCACGCTCATGGGCACAAGATTGCCGTCCTCGTCCTCTGCGTCGCAGAGCTCGCACAGGGCGTATTTCACGACATAACGCAGCAGGCGCAGCTCGTAACTGTAGAGGAAGGCGAGGGCATTAGCCTCGCTCCCGGCTCTTTCGGCTTTTTCTGCCTGTGCCTCAAGCGACTGCGCGGCACGCTGGCGCATTGCTTTCTTTTCGACGTCCTCCGCCTTCCCGGCTTTGATTCGAGCGAGCTGGAGTCCGAGCGATTCCTCGCTTACACCGAAATTCCGCGCGCATTCGGCGAGATACACCTGACGCTTCACCAGGTCGTCTATCGCGGCTACCGAACGCAGCACATCGTTTATCACGTCGGCGCGCCGTATGGGGTCGTCGGCGGCATCCTTCAACAGGATTGCCGTTTTGAAGCGTATGAAGTCGGTCTCGTTGTCGGCGATGTATTTCTCCACCTCGGCCGTGCTGTGGCTTTGGGCGAACGAGTCGGGGTCGTCGCCGTCGGGCAGCAGCAGCACCTTGATGTTGAGGCCCTCCGCAAGGAGCATGTCGATACCGCGCAGCGATGCCTTTATGCCTGCCGCGTCGGAGTCGTATATCACGGTCACGTTCTCCGTGAAGCGGTGTATCAGGCGTATCTGCCCTTCGGTCAGCGAAGTACCGGACGAGGCCACCGTGTTGCTGATTCCGGCCTGATGCATGGATATCACATCCATATATCCTTCCACGAGTATGCACTTGCCGCGCTCCACAATCGACCGCTTGGCCTGGAACAGACCGTACAACTGGTTGCTCTTGCTGTATATCTCCGATTCGGGAGAGTTGACGTACTTGGCTACCTGCTTGTCGTTCCGCAGCGTGCGGCCGCCGAAGGCCACCACCTTGCCTGAGATGGAATGCACAGGGTATATGACGCGTCCCTTGAAGCGGTCGTACACGCTGTGGCGTTCCTCGTTGCGGATGCACAGACCGCTTTTCACGAGGTATTTCTCCTCGAAGCCCTTGGCTATGGCGGCGTCATGGAGGGCTGTGCTCTTGTCAAGGGCATAGCCGAGATGGAAGCGGCGCACCATCTCGTCGTTGATGCCTCGTTCGCGGAAGTAGGCGAGACCTATGTCCCGGCCGTCGGGAGTGGAGCTGAGGTTTTCCTCGAAGTGAGCCATGGCGAAGTCGTTGACGGCGAAGAGCGATTCTCGCTCGTTCTCCATCTGCCGTTCTTCGTCGGTCAGTTCGTGCTCCTGGATCTCTATGTTATATTTGTGGGCAAGATAGCGCAACGCTTCCTGAAAGCTCATCTGCTCGTGCTCCATGATGAAGTTGACGGCCGAACCGCCTTTGCCGCAGCTGAAGCACTTGCATATTCCTCTTGCCGGAGAGACGCTGAACGACGGCGTCCTCTCGTTGTGAAAAGGACATAGACCTATATAGTTGGCACCGCGTCGCTTGAGGCTGACGAAGTCGCTCACCACCTCCACTATGTTGGCGGTGTCGAGTATGTGCCGTACTGTTTCCTGGTCTATTCTTCCCATTTATGTTATTCGATTATACCGTCAAGGCCGGAAAAACTGGGTTCCCGGCCTTGACGAGATGGGTATTTCCTGCCTCAGTATTTTATAAGATACTGCGACGATATGCTCTGGTTACTGTGTACGCGGCGTATCGTGTCGGCGAAAAGCCGGGCCACGGAAATGATGGTACACTTGGTGCAGGTGCCGTGGTAGGGTATCGAGTTGGTGAAGATCATCTCCTGGATGGCCGACTCCTGCACGCGGTCGCTGGCGGGGTCGCTCATGATGGCGTGGGTGCAGAGGGCGCGTACGCTCAGGGCGCCGTTCTCCATCATCAGGTTGGCTGCCTTGGTGATGGTGCCGGCAGTGTCCACCATGTCGTCTATGAGTATGACGTTCTTGTCCTTCACATCGCCTATGACGGTCATTTTAGCCACCACATTGGCCTTGGCACGCTGCTTGTGGCAGAGCACCAGAGGCAGGTCGAGGTATTTGGCGTAGCTGTTGGCTCGCTTCGCGCCGCCTACGTCGGGCGTGGCTATCACCATGTTCTCCAGCTTGAGCGACTGGAGGTAGGGAATGAACACCGACGACGCATAGAGGTGGTCCACCGGTACATTGAAAAATCCCTGAATCTGCTCGGCATGGAGGTCCATGCATATCACGCGGTCAACGCCGGCCGTGGTGAGCAGGTCGCTGACGAGTTTTGCGGCGATGCTGACGCGGGGTTTGTCCTTGCGGTCCTGACGGGCCCATCCGAAGTACGGCATCACGGCCACGATGTTCTTGGCCGAGGCGCGCTTGGCTGCGTCGATCATCAGAAGCAGCTCCATCAGGTTGTCGCAGTTGGGGAAAGTGCTCTGCACGAGATACACCTCGCAGCCGCGGATGGATTCCTCGAACGATACCTCGAATTCACCGTCGGCAAAGCGTTCTATCTTCATTTTGCCCAACTCGACGCCGAGTTCTTTGCAAATCTCTTCGGCGATGTAGCGCGAGCGCGTGCCGGAGAAGATTTTGAAAGGAGTGGTTATGGAATTTTCCATTGTTATTTAGGGTATGATTGGATGCGCAAAATTAGTCATTTTTTTGAAGATTTCGGGGATGTTCCCGATACTTTTTTGCGAGGAATACGCCAGATTGCGGCGCCATGGGGTGCAAGACGGCACGGGAAGGGCTTCTCGGCGCAGAAGTCCACGCTGGCTTTGTCGCCGCCGAGCAGTTCGGTGGCCCTGGTCTTGCGCGGCTCTATGCCCAGCGTGTCGAACGCATGCTGCGGAATGTTTATGAGCATGTCCGCCTCGCTGTCGCCGAAGTTCACGGCCACAAGCAGGGTGGCATCGGCGCCTCCGCGCAGGAAGGCGTACTGACGGTGAGGATTGAAACGCGGGTTGTCGTAGTTCACGTACATCAGGTCGAAGAATCGGCCGTCCCGCAGTGCGTCTTCGGAGTTTATCAGGCCCAGCACACGGCGATACTGGGCGAGCAGTGCCTCCTCGTCGGCCGACAGCGGACCGTCGCAGCCGCCGTTGTTGTACAGACGCCTTACCGTTGCCACGCTCCAGTAGTCGAAGATGGTGGTGCGCCCGTCATGTCCGCTGTAGCCCTCGGCATCGGCTCCGGGTTCGCCTATCTCCTGACCGAAGTATATCATCATCGCACCGGTACCTATGGCGGCGCTGACTACGAGCGAGGGTAGGGCGCGCCGTGCGTCGCCGGCATACTGCACCGACGCGAAGCGCTGCTCGTCGTGGTTCTCCAGGAAGTTGAGCATGTGGCCGGATATTCCCTCTACGGTCTGCCAGCACGATGTCAGGCAGGCGGCCGACACGTTGCCTGTCTCTATCGCGCGCAGCGTGTCGTAAAGCGTCACCTTGTCATAGAGGTAGTCGAATCCGCCCTCAAATATATACGGCCGGTAAAGTCCTACGTCGTAAATCTCGGCGATGAACTTGATGTCGGGGTAGTGTGCCCGCACGTTTGCGATGGCCCAGTGCCAGAATTCCACGGGCACCATGTGTACCATGTCGCAGCGGAAAGCGTCCACGCCCTTTGCGGCCCAGTAGCGCAGGATGCTGAGCATCTTCAGCCATGTCGGCGGTATGGGGTCGAAATGCTTGCTCCCGTTGGCGGGGTCAACACCGTAGTTTAGCTTCACGGTGTCATACCAGTCGTTGACGCCGGGGAAGGCTGTGTAGCAGTCGTTGCCGGTGGCGCGCGCCGGAAACTCCACATAAGCGTCGTCGCCGCTGCCCATGTCTGCGTGCGGCTCGAATTTCTGCCGCGGTATGTAGTAGAAATTATTGGAGGGCGAGAAGAACATGTCTGTATTGTCGCCGTCGCCGAAGTCCCTGACTCCGGCAGGCGCCGCGTCCGAACGGTATTCCCTCGCCACATGGTTGGGCACGAAGTCAATCACCACTTTCATGCCGGCATGGTGGATGCGGCGTACGCAGGCCTCGAACTCGTCAAGACGGTGCGGCACATCCTCTGCAAGGTCAGGGTCTATGTCGTAGTAATCAGTTATGGCATAAGGACTTCCGGCATGGCCCTTGATGACGTGTGGATTGTCGCGGGGGATACCGTAGCGAGTGTAGTCGGCGTCGTGTGAGTGCTCTATCACTCCTGTCAGCCATATATGATTGCAGCCCAGGCCTTTAATGTAGCCTATGGCTTCTGATGTTAACCCGTTCAGTTTTCCGGATCCGTTCACTTCGATTGGCGCTCCGGGCAACGGGCACAGACACGTGTTTGCGAAAAGACGGGGAAGAACCTGATATATTACCGGACGTTGTGTATGTTTCATGGGGTTTATTGTTTCAAAAGCAAGAAATATCAGCGGTCGGGGTGGGGATTCTGCCACATACCGGCATCGCGCAGAGCACGCCGCATATGCATGTATCCACTTTCGTAGACATTTCGTATAAGTTTCAGATTGAAAGGAGAATAATGCGAGATTTCAGGCGTCTGCACCGATATGTCGCACAGCGCCATATCCTCGGCCTGATTGGCTTTCAGCATCATACTGTACGACCGCAGAGCCACGCCAAGCAGCGTGTTGCTCTTGTGGGTCAGACGCATCGGACTCACGTTTATGCCAATCAGCGTCTCGCATTTGTCCCTGATAATCCAGGCCGGATGGTTGCGCAGCACGCCGCCGTCCACATAATATGTTCCGTCTATCTTCACCGGCTTGAATACAATCGGGATGCTGCACGAGGCCATCATTCGCGGACCTATCGGACCGGTGTGGAATTCAAACGGCTCGCCGCGGTCCAGATCGGTTACACCTATATATGTAGGTATAGGAAGATCCTCAAGGTTACGTTCGCCGCCGATAGCACGCATTATGAAATTCTTGAATTTCTCAATGCCGAACAATCCGCCGCTGCCGAGCTGGAGAGTGGCGAAATCGGAAAAGCCGCGCTCGCTGAACAGCCGCAGCATATTCTCCGGCGACACACCCGCCGAATACAGCACGGCAACTATCGAGCCGGCACTCACACCGGCAATAATATCAGGCTTCAGACCGGCTTCCTCGACAGCCTTAAGCGCTCCGGCGTGTGCAAAACCGCGAGCACCGCCGCCGCTGAGGGCAATACCGAGACGATACGGACGCTGTTCATTAGATGCCTTTTCCATCCACATTTCCAATTTTATTGCAAAAATAAGGATAATCAACCAAAACCGCAAACATTTATCTCCAAATAAAAGTTTGATAATCCGTATTATGTTAAATTGCGCAACCCACATCCGCCCTCTTACATATAAGTTATCAACTATCCGCTAAAGAAGAAGGAGCGCGGGAGCGCTCCACGCGCGAATCCAGTTAGCAAATTGTAGGGGCGCGATACATCGCGCCCGCATCCACAGAAGCAACCACCGCCCCCTTACCTATCCCCAATAAACCATCAACTCAAAAAGAAAAAGCACGGGACGCGCGAGTCCATGATTAACCACGTGTGAAGCGCAGCGGAACGCGTGGCAGAGAGTCCCATGGCTGTGACCCACGGAGTGGTGGGCTCGTATCTGATTAAATTTCAATCTGTTATTTTTGTTATCTCTGTATTTTTGTATCGATAACACCCACTTGGCGATTTCCCCCAAACTAAAAATTTTTCTGACGAAAATGCAAATTTTTTCGCCCTATCCCACAATGAGTTATCCTCGATTTTAACATTTATTAGCTATGAAATGAACCGGGGGGTGGTTCATTTCATAGTTCCAAGGGGTATTTCGT
>PPYF01544456.1_pt1 | contig 41139 bp, 25 predicted proteins | sample 1559871 | NCBI WGS metagenome assembly PPYF01 (sample SAMN08240021, study PRJNA423297) | Human gut metagenome, whole genome shotgun sequencing project.
TATTCTTGCCCTCAGTCCTGTATGCTCTTATCCTGAACTGATAACCGGCTGTTCCTGCCGCTAATCCCTTTACTGTATATGAGGTCGTTGCATTGCTCGTTATCTTGGCAACATTAGTCCACTTGCCGCCCTTGTACTGCTCAATTTCGTAACCGCTTGCATTTGCATTCTTGTTCCACTGCAATGTTACATTGGTGCTGGTTAATGATTTAACCTTGAAGCCGGTAACATTAGCAAGCGTGAGCTTTGCAATTGTCGCTGTTTCAGTCTTTCCACACTTTGTGCAACTTCTAATCTTTATGCCTGTTGTTGTATATGTAGCAGCCTTTGCGGTTTTCCATTTGCCGAATGTATGCTCATGATTATCAAGCAGTTCATAATAAAAGTCATTGTCTATAGCATACTTTTCGCCGGCTGTGCCGCTGTAGCAGTAAATTATGAAGTTACTATTTTTCGTATTTCCACCGTCATTATAATACCCAAAAGCATTTTCTCCTATATTAGTAACGTTGCGGGGGATAATTACTTTTTCAAGAGAAAAGCAATTGTAGAATGCAAAACTATTTATTATTTCTACACTTTCAGGAATTACGACCTCATCTATCCCGCTAAAATTGAACGCACTTGCAGCTATGCTTTTTGTTCCTTCTTTAACATAAATTATAATTTCATCTGATGTATACGTGTCAGTAGAATAATTCATCAGCCATTTATCAATATATTTTACGTCATCTGTTTGTTCATTTATAATTGCCGTATGATTAAAAGCATAGCCTCCAACATACGTTATGCTATTCGGCAAATTGATATTATTTAATTTTTCACAATAGCCAAATGCCCATTCACCAATACTTGTCAAACCATTTGAAAGCTTCACTTTTGACAATGAATTACAGTTGTAAAATGCAAAATCACCTATTTGAGTAATTCCATCAGGTAGCGTTATTTCGGTAAGACTACTGCAATTAAAAAAAGTATTATCGTTTATGCAAGTCACACCGTCCGGTATCGTTATACCTTTAAGGCTTGTGCATTCGCAAAAAACTTGATCTCCTATACTTGTAACGCTGTTCGGTATCGTTATACTCGAAAGGCTTGTGCACCTATTGAAAGCACCATCGCCTATACTTGTCACACCATTTGAAATAGATATGCTCGTAAGACTTGTACAACACTGGAAAGCGGCTACTCCTATTTGTGTCACACTATTTGGAATTACTACTTTAGTAAGACCTGAACATTCATTGAAGACACCATCGCATATACGCATTACACCATCCGGTATCGTTATACTTGTAAGGTTTGAGCAACGATTGAAAGCCCAATCAAATATATTCGTCACACTGTCCGGTAGCGTGATGCTTTCAAGATTTGTGCAACAACCGAAAGCCGAAACACCCATACTTACTACACCGTCAGGTATTATCACGCTTGTAATACTTGTGCAATCGTAAAAAGCCGCATCGCCTATACTCGTAACACTCTTCCCGTCAATCTTCTCCGGAATATCAACCTTTTCCGCACTGCCGATATATTTTGTAATCTCCACCGTTCCATCATCAAGTACGCTGTACTCAAAATCCCCATAAGTCTCCGCACTTGCCACATCAGCTACACTTTCACTGACAATAGGCAGATTATCCCCCAGCGGCGTCACAACAGCCGTCAGCATCATAACTGCCGACAATACTGCCGCGCTGATTTTTCTTGCTTTCTTAAACATAATATACCTCCTTTATCTCACGCAAGCTTGATTACTCCCCACTTGCCGTTTTGCTTAGCCCATGCCTTGCCGTCATAAACCGAAGTGATATCTTCAAACTGACATTTAAGCACTTCTTTTCCGTTGACATCTATCAAACCCCATTTACCGTCCTTGCACACAGTGAGATAGCCGTTGAAATAGTTAAGCTCCTGATATCCGTTATCAACCTTGTCGTATTTGCCGTCTGAATAGCATTTGCCGTTCTTGTCGAAAATGTATATCTTGTTGTTCTTCCAAAAAACAGCTCTGCCGTCTTTAACATCGCACATTTCCGTAGAATTTTGATCATATTCAAGCAGATTTCCGTCACTGCCGCCATCGTATTTAAGCGGTACTATAATTTTGTTTCTGAACATCAGACCGAATTTTGCAACACTGTCTTCCCTACAACCGTTATTCTCATCTAATGTACCGCTTTTTAACAAGATAGCACGATTAGCAATCTTCTCCATATCATACTCATCACAAATAATAATACCATTCGGATCAATGTAACCGATTTTACTATTACTCTCATCATATATGTAATATGTTGCGTGACCGCCATGCCCGGCGTTCTCCATAATATGTACTTCATAATCACTGCCGAGTGTATACGAATAACTGCTATCCGTTTTCATCGCCTCAGCAAATCCACTAAACATACTGATGTAACTATACTCGCAATCCATCAATAAGTCGCCGTTTAGCGAAATAAGACCGTAATTATTGTTTCGACTTACTACAAAACCGACAGGTAACTTCTCTCCGCTGTCATGGTCATCGGTATTATCATCCCATAATCTGATATCAGCAACCGGTTTGTCGCTCATACTACATAATATATTTACATCATCATAATCATAACTCGGCTTTATCACCCACGAGTACTCTTCGGAAGTCTGCGACTGTACCGGATCCTGCTGTGCAGGCTTCTTTGTCGTTGTGCTTGCCGGAGCAGTCGTTACCGTCACCTTGCTGTCCGACAGATAATCTGTATGTATAAATGTACCGTCTTTCAGCTTTGCGTATCCCGTATCGGTCACAGCGACCACCGTAACCTTGTCGTTGACGTTATACAGTTTTACCGTTTCAGCTCCGAGAACCGCTTTATTTCTGCTGTAACAATCAACTGTCACATACCTGGTACCCTCTGATTTTGTTTCTTTCCATTCGGATTTTGTCGTGCTGTCATTCTTTGTTGTGACAGCTGTGGTTTCAGGCTTTTTTTCGGTTGTTGAGGCAGGCTTACTGTCGGAAGATGCCTGACTTTCGGTTTTTACACTCTCGTCTTTGCCGGAAGTGTTAAAAAAAGCAGATACATCTGCTTTCACACCCGATTCGTTGTGCGAAACTCCGCCGTCAACCGAACAACCGCTCACTGCAACCGCCGACAGAATTACCGCCGACATTATCGCCGTTTTCACTCTCTTACCATTCATTGATTTACTCCTTTTACTCTTTTTTCGTAATTGTCACTGCTCACGCAATTTCTCTGTATTCTGTATTGATAATAACATTCCCCTTTTACGTCTTTCAACCCATCCGACAAAATCAGCATAGAAAACAGCAAAATTTGCAGATCCGAATTCGGTATAATTCATGCCAATACGATAAATTTAAAAACACACCTGTTTTGCCGATCAGACTTTCAAAAACCACAAACCGTAACATACGCAATTTGTATACAAATCGTCGTATATTATCCCTTTGCCACGAATACTATCGCTTCTGCCCGTATAATACTTTGCCCGACATTTCCCGTATTTCTTTGCGTAATACTGTTACTTACTGCGACAAAAAGCGCCGTATATCAATTGTAAAATAATAACATATTAATATTCCCGCTTTTTTCGTTTTGCATCGGGAATATCTGCATTTGCGAAAGGATGTTTACAATGTCAAGGGCAGTAACAAAAAACAACGTACATATACGCGACCGGTCGGTGATAAGATGCGGTACGGTAATGCTTATTGCGGCGGTCATTTCAATGAGTACCGTGTTCGGAAAACCGTCGCCGTTCGCAGCGTCATTTGCGGCGGCGATGAGCGGCATCGATTGTATAAGCGCTTTTGTCGGCAGTGTGGCAGGCTATATTCTGGGCGGCAATTATTCGGACGGCGTTACCGTCACATCGGCACTGCTGTCGGTGGTCGCTATCCGCCTTATCGTTTCCCGCAGAAAAACCGCCGCTTCCGATGCAGTATCGGCTATAACTGCGGCAGGCTCTGTTTTTGCCGCAAACTTTCTGACCTCGTCTTCCGTAAGCGATATTATGAACTGCATTATCCTGTCTGCTATGGCAGGCGGCGGCGCAGTCGTGGCGCTCAGGCTTATGCGCCTGTCGTCAAAGCGTGAGCTTGTAAAGGTGACTGTCAGGAGCGACCTTCTCAGTTTTATCAGCGTTATCGGCGGCTGTGCCATAGTATCGGGGATTTTGTCCCACTATAGCATAGGCATATTCAATTTCGGTGTTATCTTTGCATCGGGACTGGCTCTTTGCGCCGCTATGAAATACGGGAGCGGAGCGGGGGCGGTGTGTGCCGCCGCCTGCGCACTCGGCACATCGGTAGGTATGGACGGCAATGCATTTCTTGCGGCGGCTCTTACACCTGCGGCGTCTCTCGCAGGTATGTTCTGCGGCGGAAAGAAGATAAGCGCAGCAGGAGCGTTCGTGCTGACTGCTACAATCTGCACCGCCTTTTTTACAATGGACAACTCAAAGCTTGCCGTAGCGGCTGATATTTTTATGTCGTCGGCAGTCTTTATGCTCCTCCCGTCAAAGCTTACCGTTGAACAGACCGACATGGTCAAGCTGACCGCCGGCGAAAACAGTATACGCAGATTGTTTGCGAAACGGCTTAAGTTTGCAGAAGGTGCAATTGCGGAGGTACGGCGCACAGTCGGACTTACTGCCGAAAAGCTTGACAACGTTCAACCGAGAGATATGAGCTGGGTATATAATACAGCCTGTGACAGTATTTGCAGAAAATGCAGATATAATATGCAATGCTGGGGAAAAGAATACGGCGACAGCATAAAGCAGTTTGCCAGACTTACAAATGCTGTTAAAAGCGGCGAAAAACCCACTCCGGAACTGTTTTCCGCACCATTATCAGGGCGTTGTCCGCATAAGGAGCAGTTATGCGATAAAATACACAAGCTTTACACCACATTGTCCGAAAATGAAGCGGAACGCAGGAGAATAGCACGCATGAGGTCTGTTCTGACCGCTCAGTTATCGGCTACAGAACAGATCCTGTCCCAGTTATCGGATGAAATCGAAAACAGCGGCGACATTGAGCCCGAATATAACGAAACTGCGATAAACGTCCTGTACAAGCTCGGCTGTGAGGATGCCGAAGCTGTCAGCGTTCAGCTCGGCGAACAGGGCAGGATGTCGGTAGAAGCCTATTCCGATACCGGCTTTTTCGCATCAAAGCAGGATATCTGCGAGGCGCTGACGCTTGCTTTCCGCCGACATTTTGACCTCCCCGCAATAAGCCGTGTGGGCGGCGGCTGTAAGCTCAGCGTTTTCTCCCGCACCACCTATACGCTTGATATTGAGATATGCCAGCTCAGTAAAACCGAAGGCACCGCCTGCGGCGACTATTACGACAGCTTCATTGACAAGAGCGGCATTGCCTATGTAGTCTTGTCGGACGGAATGGGCAGCGGAAGCAGAGCGCGTGTGGACTCGTCCTTTGCCTGCGGTATGCTGATAAGACTGCTGCAAGCGGGAGTGGGTATAGACGCGGCGATAAACGTCATAAATACATCCCTTATGTGCAAGTCCTCCGACGAGAGTTTTGCAACGCTTGAGATATGTGCTGTCGACCTGTACAGCGGTAAAACCGACTTGTATAAGGCAGGCAGTGCAAACACCTATATCAAGTGCGGTAGCCGTTGTATGCGGCTTGGTTGTAAAGGACTGCCTGTCGGCGTAAAGGACGAACCTGTCTACGACCGCAGAACATTCACGATAGGAAGCCGCGATATGATAGTAATGACAAGTGACGGTGCGGAACTTAACGAGAAGTGGCTTTACCGCGAAATGGATAAGGAACCCGACTTAAAGGAATTTTCAAAAGAAGTAGCTGCTACTGCCAGATTTTATGCGGGTGAAGACAAAAGCGACGACATTTCCGTAATTGCAATGCGGCTGAACAAATAATTAACTATAATTATAAATGGTATTGACCTCGGAGCTGTCGGGTGTTAAAATATAAAGCGGTACTGTCTGCCTGTGACAGTGCCGCTTGATTTTGTTATATACGAGGTTTTTATGAAAGCGGATACACTCAGAAAAACATATATTGCGGCGTTGCTTGCAATGCTCTGTTCTGCACTGTGGGGCAGTGCATTTCCGTGCGTCAAGATAGGATACGGATTGTTCTCTGTAGATACAGCAAACCCGGCATCGCTGATACTATTTGCCGGAGTAAGATTTTTCATAGCCGGAATTATGGTTATCATAATCGGCAGTATTATGCACAAAAAGCCGATGATACCCAAACTCCGTGAAGTGCCGAAAGTTATCTCGCTGAGCTTGTTCCAGACTATTCTGCAATATCTGTTCTTCTATATCGGACTTGCAAACACAAGCGGCGTAAAGTCCTCCGTTATTGAGGGAATGAGCGTGTTCGTCTGCATTCTGATATCATCGCTTATATTCCGCCTGGAAAAGCTGACATGGCTCAAGATAACGGGCTGTGTGCTCGGCACTGCGGGCATTATCATAATCAATCTCGACAGCTCGCTGCTCAGTGGATTCAATCTTACCGGCGACGGATTTATCCTTATCTCCACAGTTGCATACGCACTGTCATCGGTGCTTATAAAGCGCTTTTCTGCCGATACAGACACTATGATGCTCAGCGGTTGGCAGTTTCTGTTCGGCGGTGCTGTAATGACTGTTATAGGATTGATTGCCGGCGGAAGTCTGGGTATTGCCGGAAGTCCCGCACCCGCAACGCTTATGCTCCTTTATCTTGCTTTTATTTCAGCCTGCGCCTATTCGATATGGAGCACACTACTGAAATATAATCCTGTATCAAAGATTGCAGTGTTCGGATTTATGAACCCGGTATGCGGAGTACTGCTCTCGGCGTTTCTGCTGGGTGAGACACAGCAGGCATTCCGACCTGAAGCGCTCATTGCACTTGCGTTTATCAGTCTTGGAATTTTCATAGTAAACAAAGGACAGGAACAAAAAGGTTGAAAAATCATATTACAAATTGCAATATCATTGGCGAAATATACTTTTTGTATTAATTACGTATAGTTTTTTCATGAAAAAGCAAAAAAGTTTTAAAAAACGCTTGACATCAAAGTTTTGTTGTGATATAATAATCTACGTTGTCACGGCAGCGGCAACAAAACCGAATATTGGGGTGTCGCCAAGTGGTAAGGCATCGGACTCTGACTCCGCCATTTCGAGGGTTCAAATCCTTCCACCCCAGCCAGTAAAGAACCGCATAAAATGCGGTTCTTTTTGTAATATGCAATAATAGGTTAGTGGTATTAAATACCGCCGTTATCAGAGTATCTAACTTTGATAACGGCGGTTTTGTCTGTAGGCATATAAGAATGGTACTATATATTAAAGCTTGATATAATGCGGAATTATGTCCTCGTAATTTCCGTCTTTCAGCCTGAATCCGCCCGGAATAACGCCGAGCTGTTTAAATCCGAGCGACTTATACAGTGCCAATGCCGCAGTGTTGCTTGCCACCACCGCATTGAACTGTAAAATGCCAAACCCAAGTTCCTTCGCCTTTTTGATACAGTCGATAACCACTGCTCTGCCTACGCCTTTTCCTCTTGCAAAAGAGCTTACCGCATAGCTTGCATTGCTAATATGACCGCATCTGCCGACATTATTCGGATGAAGTATGTACAATCCATATACCTTTCCGTTTTTGTCACAGGCTATACCTGTATAACTCTGTGAACGGAAAAATTCGTCCGCGTCGGTGTCGCTCATTTCATTTTCCTGAGGAAATGCAACTCCGTCACGCACAACCTCGTTCCATATTTCTGCCGCAGCGTGTGCGTCCGTACTTTTATATTCTCTTACCGTAATATTCATCTTGTTCCTCTTTTCTTTTGTTAAAATTAATTATACTGCCGTGTTGCACAATTGTAAAGAAACATTAATAATCCCAGAAACGTTTTGTGCGTTATGCACAAAAACAAGCAATATATTTCTACACCCGTATTTCAGTTTTCACGAAAAATCCCTTGTATTTTTTCCAAAATCCGTATATAATGTATTTATCCGAATTTTTGATGAAAGGATAAAAGGATAAAACCATGAAAACTTACACTTGCAAAAACATACGAAACATAGCCCTCGCAGGACACGGCGGCAGCGGTAAAACATCCGTAGCGGAAGGTCTGCTCTACAAGTGCGGTGAGATTGAGAGAATGGGTAAAGTATCGGACGGCAACAGCGTCTGCGACTATGATCCCGAAGAGATAAAGAGAAAGATCTCGCTCGGCACATCGCTTGCTTACTGCCAGTGGAAGGACGTTAAGATAAATATTCTCGACACACCCGGTCAGTTTGACTTTGCCGCAGGACTTTACGAGGGCATCAGCGCCGCTGAAAGCGTTGTAATAGCTCTTCCTGCAAAGGACGGCGTTCAGGTCGGCACTATAAAAGCATACAGAGAGGCAGTAAAGCACGGCAAGACAACAATGTTCGTTGTCACCCGTATGGAAGAAGAAAACAGCAACTTCTATAAGTGCCTTGAAGAGCTTAAGACGCAGTTCGGTCCGTCCATATGCCCCATAGTAGTTCCCTTTGACAAGTACGGCACAGTAGAAAGCTATATAAACCTGCTTGAAATGAAGGCATATACATATGATAACGGCGTACCTACGGAAGTACCCATGCCTGCGTCTGAAAACCGTCTGAAAGGTCTGCGTGCCGCAATGGCTGAGGCTGTAGCCGAAACGGACGAAGAGCTTATGATGCGCTACTTTGAAAACGAGGGCGAGGACTTCACCGAGGCAGAGATAGTAAAGGGACTTCACGACGGTATACACAAGGGCTACATCACACCTGTCGTATGCTGTTCGGGCGACACTCTCGCAGGCATTGATATGATGCTAAACACAATAATATATATGCTTCCAAGCCCCGACGAAACAGACGGCGAGCTTTGCGATGACGGCTCAAGGGTTGAATATGCGAGCCGTGACACGCTTGAAGCAAAGGTATTCAAGACGGTAGCCGACCCCTTTGTCGGCAAGCTCAGCTATATAAAGATAGTCAACGGTACTCTTGCCGCAGGAACGGAAGTAGTTAACCGCACAACAGGCAATCTTGAAAAGCCCGGTAAGCTTCTTAGTATGCAGGGCAAGAAAACAGAGGATATGATTGAAGCCTACGCAGGCGACATAGTAGCCGCAACAAAGCTCAGTGCAAACACGGGCGATACGCTCACTGCGTCAGGCGATGAAACGGTATTCGCCGCAGAGAAATACCCCGTTCCCTGCTTCTTCAAGGCAATCTCCGCAAAGGATAAGAATGACGAGGGCAAGATAAGCAATGCGATAAAGCGTATGGTTGAGGAAGACAAGACATTAAGCTACGACCACAACCACGAAACGCATCAGCGTATATTAGGCGGTCTTGGCGAACAGCACCTTGACGCCGCAATTTCAAAGATGAAGGCTAAATTCGGTGTGGATGTAATAGTTTCCGACCCGATAATTGCCTACCGTGAATCTATCCGCAAAAAAGTACAGGCTGAAGGCAAGCACAAGAAGCAGTCGGGCGGTCACGGTCAGTACGGTCATGTAAAGATTGAATTCGAGCCTTGCGACAGCGATACTCTTGTATTTGAGGAAAAGGTTTTCGGCGGAAGCGTTCCGAAGAACTATTTCCCTGCCGTTGAAAAGGGTCTTGCAGAATCGACAGCACACGGTGTACTGGCAGGCTATCCTGTCGTTAATTTGAAGGCTACTCTGCTTGACGGCTCATACCACCCTGTAGACAGCTCCGAGCAGGCGTTCAAAATGGCGGCTCATATCGCATACAAGCAGGGACTTACGGAAGCTCAGCCTTGCATACTCGAGCCTATCTGTCTTGTAAAGGTAATTCTTGACGATGCAAGCACAGGCGATATAATGACGGTCATCAACAAGCGCAGAGGCACTGTTCTCGGTATGAATCCCAGCGAGGAAGAACAGGGTATGACCGAGCTTGACGCTCAGATGCCCCAGTCCGAGATAACCGACCTTGCAACCGTTATCCGCCAGATAACCAGAGGCTTAGGTCATTTCACCGCTCAGTTCGACCACTACGAGCAATTACCGCAGGCTCTTGAAGCCGACGTAATAGCCAACGCTCCCAAATTCTCCGAATACGAAGGCTAGTGCCGATGCGGCACTTCAAATTCCGCCTTTAATAACGCTACATATCTTTAAAGGACGGCAAAACGGCGGGAATGCGGCAATGTGCCGCCCCAAATTCCGCCTTTAATAACGCAATATATCTTTAAAGGACGGCGAAACGGCGGAAGTTACACAAAGCAATAATCAATAAAAGCGGTTACAGTGATATGCTGTGACCGCTTTTTTATATTCTTGTAGTTAGCTACCCTTGCCCAGCACCAATCCTTCCAAAACCGCACTATCCCTCGCCCCACATCTGTCCTTTTATACAATACGTCAATCACTCACAAGTCTGTTCACAGACTCATTCGTCAGCCTTTGGAACAGCTTCACCGCAAGACCGGTACAAAGTGCCGAAATAACAGTACCCTCCCTTGTGCCGACTATCGTGAAATCAAAGAACAACAGTGAAAGTATCAGTGCAAGCACCACACAGCTTACATCAAAAGCTATCTTTACATTACCGAAGTTTTTGTTTGTTGTATCTGCTATCGCCTTTACAAAAGCCTCTCCCGAGTTCATTATAACATTTGCCGAAACCGACAGCGACACGCCGAAACCCAATATCACTATTCCGATAACCACCATCACAAGACGCATTATGTAGCTTTCCGCAGGAATAAACCCGACCAGCCACAAGCCGAAATCGGTAAAATATCCGAACAAGAACGACAGCGGAATCTGCAAAAGCTGTATCGGCTGAAACTTCTTACGAAGTATCAGTATCTGTCCGAGTATCAACACGCAGTTCCAGATTATAAGCCATACACCGAGCGTGAAGAAATCAAGCTTATAGCTCATTACATTCGCAACGGACGAGATCGGCGACACGCCAAGCTCCCCGTGCTTTGTAAAAGCCACTCCCAGTGCGGAGAAAAACAGACTTATTACAAATAAAACATATCTCTTTGCGGTTTCTTTCTTTGACATTTTCGTCTTTCCTTTGTTCTTGTATTCAGTCAAGATTTTCACGCATCCTTGACAACAGCGAGATAAGCAGTTCACGCTCTTCATCTGAAAATCCGTTTGTAGCCACGCTCTCTATCCTTGCAAATTCCTGCTCTATAAGCGGGACAAGCGCCCTGCCCTTCTCAGTGAGATAAACGCTGAGCGAGCGTCTGTCCGGCGCAGACCGTGTTATCAGACCTTTTTTCTCCATACCGCAAAGCAGTGAAGTCATCGTTGCGGGCTCAATGCGGCAGGCGGCGGCAATATCTTTCTGCATCGCTCCGTCATGCTCTGCAAGATATTCAAGCACCTTCGGCTGTCCCGAAGTCAGTCCCTCGTTTTTCAGAGCGGAAAAAATCCGCTTATGAAAAGCGGTGTGGTCGGTCATCAGCAAATGGTGAAGTGAATTTTCCATTCGTACCTCTCATTAAATTAAAATTAGTATTTAAACTGTTAGAAATCTAACATATTATAACCCAACTCCGGCATTATGTCAAGAGTTTCCTTGACATACCGCATATGCGGCTGTATAATATGTAGCGATAATAACTGAATGGATCAAGAGGAAAAAAATGCGTGGTATCGGAACTGTAATAAATGTAGCTTTACTTATACTCGGAGGACTATGCGGTCTTCTGTTCGGAAAAAAGCTCAGCGAAAGAATAAGGGACACACTGCTCTCAATAAATGCGGTGGCGATAATGATGCTTGCCATCGGCGGTGTTATGCAGAATATGCTGTCGCTGTCAGACGGCAAGCTGTCAACGGGCGGCACGATAATGATGATAGCAAGCCTTACTGTGGGCGGTCTTATCGGTGAAATAATAAATATAAACGCATTGGTCGACAGGTTCGGAGAATGGCTTAAAATCAAAAGCCACAGTACAGGCGACAACTCTTTTGTATCCGCATTCGTAAACGCCTCCTGCACCGTCTGCATAGGCGCAATGGCGGTGATAGGCTCGATAAACGACGGAGTAAGCGGTGATTGCTCGGTTCTTATCGCCAAAGCGATCCTTGACGCAGTGATTATCTGCGTAATGACCGCCTCTCAGGGCAAGGGTTGTATCTTCTCCGCCGTACCGGTAGCGATTTTTCAAGGTGTTATAACTATAATTGCGGTGTTTGCAGGCGGATTTATGACAAAAGCGGCTTTGAGCAATCTTTCGTATGTCGGCAACGTTCTGATATTCTGCGTAGGACTTAACCTGATTCGTGAAAAGCAGATAAGAGTGGCAAATCTCCTGCCGTCAATAGTAATTGCGGCAGTATGGGGATTTATCGCACCGCTTATATAAAGGAAATACATAATGAAAAACCGTGATCTTACCGTCGGCAGTATAACCGGCGGACTATGGGCATTCGCTGTGCCGCTTATGCTCGGAAATATAATGCAGCAGCTTTACAACCTCGCTGATACGTGGATAGTCGGCAGATACATCGGCGACAACGCACTTGCCGCCGTCGGCTCGTCATATACGCTCATAACCTTCCTTACATCCGTGATTATAGGTCTGTCGCTCGGTACAGGCACATTCATCTCCATCGCTTTCGGTAAAAATCGTGATGATATGATAAGGAACGGCGTTTTCACTTCGGGAATTATAACAGCGGCGGTAACGCTTATCATTACCGCCGTTTTCTACATTTTCCTTGACCCGATAATTTCACTGCTGCAGATACCTGCGGAGCTTACAGCCGACACAAAGACTTATCTAGCGTTAGTATTTATCGGATTTTTCGCAACGTTTATCTATAACTTTTTTGCAAATATCTTAAGAGGTATGGGCAACTCGGCAATACCGCTTATATTTCTCGGCGTCTCTGTTATTTTGAATATCGGGCTTGATATGCTGTTTATAATACCCTTCGGTATGGGAATAGCAGGTGCGGCTATAGCCACAGTTATAGCGCAATATTGCTCGGCAATCGGCTTACTGTTGTATTTTTTCATCGCAGGAAAGCAATATATTCCGCATAAATGCGATATGAAATTTGACCGCAGTAATATCAGGGATATACTTTCGCTGTCGGGCTTTACCTGCCTTCAGCAATCGGTAATGAATTTCGGCATACTGATGATACAGGGACTTGTCAACAGCTTCGGCTCGGCTGTTATGGCGGCATTTGCGGTTGCAGTAAAGATAGATACTATAGCGTATATGCCTGTGCAGGACTTCGGAAACGCATTTTCCGTTTTCACCGCCCAGAATTTCGGCGCAGGAAAGCACGACAGGATAAAAAGCGGCATAAAGCAGTCGCTGATAAGCGTTGTGCTGTTCTGCGCCGCCGTCAGCACGGCTGTGTTTTTCCTGTCCGAGCCGCTTATGAGCCTGTTCTGCTCCGACAGTGAAACTGTAGCGATAGGTGTACAGTACCTCAGAACCGAGGGTCTGTGCTACATCGGCATAGGAATACTGTTTATGCTCTACGGCTACTACAGAGCGGTAAATAAACCGTTGATGTCGGTAGTCCTGACGATTCTTTCACTCGGAACAAGAGTGCTTCTGGCATATATTCTGTCGCCCGTACCTGCATTCGGAGTTATGGGAATATGGATCGCTATACCTATCGGCTGGTTTATTGCCGATGCAATCGGAACAGGATATTATATGATCTGCGAAAAAAATGCACAGTATTACGATAAACAGTGAAAAATGCGTAAATTTACTCTGCCGCCTTTTTTATCCCGTAATCACTGTACTACGATTGACAGGTATTGAATATAGTAGTATAATTTAACTGATACCGTTAATAACGGAAACTTATTAAAATTCAAGGATGGTGTTACATGGGCGCAGTTCTGACACTCGGTTGCGATATGATACCGAAAATCAATTTCGCAATGCAACAAAATTTCATACCTTTCATAAGAAATCTTACCGTCAGCAATGAGGGCGATGAAGATATAAGCGATGTAAAGCTGACTATCGCCTTTGATCCCGGCTTTGCAAAGACATTCACATACGACATAAATGCTGTCCCCGCAGGACAGTCTGTCGAGATATCACCGCTGAGGATAATTCTAAGCACGGAAATGCTGTTTTCTCTGACAGAAGCCATATCCGGTACGGTCAGCTTTTCACTTACAAAAGACGACAGCGAACTTTATCACAAGGACGTCCCGGTTCAGTTGCTTTCATTCAACGAATGGAGCGGTCTTGCATTTGATCCCGAGCTTATTGCGGCATTTGTGACGCCCAATCACCCTGAAATCGCAAAAGTCATATCGGAAGCGTCTGTATATCTTAAAAAGTGGGCGGACACGACTGCGTTCAGCGCATATCAGCGGCAGAATCCGAACTTTGTAAAACAGCAGATTGCGGCTTTATATGCGGCACTGTGCGCAAGGAAGATTGCATACAATATGCCGCCTGCCAGCTTTGAATATATAGGTCAGAAGGTACGCCTTGCAAATACTGTACTTGAGCAAAAGCAGGGAACCTGTCTTGATCTTGCGGTGCTGTATGCGTCCTGCCTTGAGGCTGTAGGTCTTAATCCTATTATTATATTCATAGAGGGTCACGCTTTCTGCGGCTGTCATCTTGAGGAGGAAACCTTTGCGGACTGCGCTACCGACGATGTATCGGCAATCGAAAAACGTATCGTGACAGGTGCAGAAGAAATATTGCTTGTCGAATGTACCGATATCACAAAGGATAATACAGACTTTGATGCGGCACTGAAACACGGCAAGGATCATTTTAATATGCCGGGTGAATTTATATGCGCTGTTGACATCGCACGCACAAGGGGCAGCGGAATACGTCCTATACCGTTGAAGCTTGAACAGGCGATCGCTTCGGAAAACGTTGAGAACGAAAGCGCAAAGCGTATCAGAATGAGCGCGCCGAGCGAGCTTGATACATCGCTGTACGGAAAAGTTGCACAGGGCAGTAACGAGCCTATGACAAAGCAGAAACTATGGGAAAGAAAACTGCTTGACTTTTCACTCAGAAACTCACTTCTTAATTTCAGAATGAACAAAAGCACCATAGAAATTATGGCGTCCGATCTTTCACTGCTTGAAGATAAGCTGTCGGACGGAACGGATTTCCGCATTCTTGAAGCTCCCTCCGAGTGGACGGTATCAATGCGTGATATTAAGACGTTCGAGATAGAAACAAACAAGGATCTGGTAAAGAATATTGCCGAGCAGGAGCTTAAAAACAAAAGAATAAGAACATTTATGGATGCCGCAGAGCTTGAGGAAAGCCTTAAAAAGCTGTACCGTGCGGCAAAGGTAAGTATGGAGGAGAACGGCTCAAACACCTTGTTCTTGTCGCTCGGAATGCTCAGGTGGTTTGAAAGTGAAATGTCGGAAAAGGCGAGATATGCGCCTCTTGTGCTTATACCGATAGATATAGTCAGAAATGTCCGTGACAAAGGTTACATAATCAGAAGCCGTCAGGAAGACGCTCAGATAAACGTAACCATGATCGAGTATTTAAGACAGGATCACGGTATAAATATAGACGGGCTCGATCCGCTCCCCGAGGACGAACACGGCATAGATCTGCCGCTTGTTTTCAATACCGTACGACAGGCGATAATGGGCAAGAAAACGTGGAATATCCTTGAAAACAGCTTTATCGGTCTGTTCAGCTTCGGACAGTTCGTAATGTGGAACGATATAAGAAACCGCAGCGATGAGCTTAAAAACAATAAGGTCGTTTCCTGCCTCATGAACGGTGCAACAAGCGAAGAGCTGACAGGAGATTTTATTGCCGATACCGAAATAGACAGCAAGATCTCGCTTACCGACATAGCTGTACCGGTTGATGCGGATTCTTCACAGCTCAGTGCGGTTGTGGCGGCGTCGGCAGGCAGAAGCTTTGTACTTCACGGCCCTCCGGGAACAGGTAAATCACAGACTATCACAAATATGATAGCCAATGCGCTTTATCACGGCAAGAGCGTATTGTTCGTTGCCGAGAAAATGGCGGCGCTCAGCGTTGTACAAAAACGTCTTGCAAATATAGGGCTCGATCCGTTCTGCCTTGAGCTTCATTCCAACAAGACAAATAAATCCGCTGTACTCGGCGAACTCAACAAAGCGCTTGAAACCGCACTGGTAAAATCCCCGGAACAACACGCCGCAACAGCTGAAAAGCTGGCACAGCAAAAAGCAAAACTGAACTACATAATAGAAGCCCTGCACGAAAAAAGGTCTTTCGGGCAGTCGCTGTATTCGGCTATAGAACGGTACGAACAGTGCCTTGGCGACAAGGAAAAAATCAGGATCGACAGGGAAACATTGCGTAATGCAGACGAAAGCACGCTTGCACGCTATGAGGATATCATTTCACGCTATGTTGTTGCAATATCCGCTATCGGACTGTATTCAAAGCACCCGCTTTTAAGATACGGCGGACGTGAGTATTCGATCGAACTGCGTGACAATCTCAAAAACAGTCTTGACAGACTTATTGACGAATACGGCAAAGCGGACGATGCACTGAATTTTATTGCGTCTGCCGTAAAACTGGACGGAAACATTAGCCGTGATAAGCTGGATGCCGTATCGGCGCTTATAGATTCCTGCTGTACGGACGTACCCGTAATATCCGATATGATCGGCACGGCGGATTTTGAGGGAACTGTTTCTAAGCTGACTTCCCTTTGTGAAACGGGAAAAGCATATAACGCACTCAGCGCCGAAATAGAAAACAGCTTTGATAAGTCGATATTCTCATACCCTGCCGAAAGCGCAAGGGTACAGTGGAAACAGGCAGAGGCAAAGTGGTTTTTGCCGAAACTGCTCGGTCAGAATAAGCTTTATAAAGAGCTTAAAGTCTACAGTAAAAACCCTGCCGCATTCACAAAAAACGATGTCTGTGCAGTATACGACAGACTTACAGAGCTGTCCGAAAAATCGGCGCAGATACAACAGATTTCTTCAGCGCCGAATATTCCGGGCGGAATACTGAACGGCGTTGCGACAGACTGGGAACAGCTGTCGAAGGCTTTGCAGAAAACCGTAACAGTAAATAATATAGCTTGCTCCGATAAATTCAGCGACAGTGAAAAACAGCATATCATAAACGGCTTTGTTAAGTGTTCACCGCAGGAAATATCGGAATGTGCAAAGAATCTTGCGGTTGTCAGAAGCTACACCGAAAACGCCGACAGACTGACCGCCGACTATTCGATAAATGCCGTATTCGACAACAACGCAGACTGGTTTACAAGCATAAATTCCGTGTTCAGAACAATTTCTGACAACATTTCACTTGTAAAGGACAAGGCGGCTTTCAATGCTGCCGATAAGGAACTTTGCGATGCGGGACTGTCGTCTGTAAGCCGTGCATACAAGAACGGCAATATATCTGCGGATAATATAAGATCCGCTTATTACTGCGAGCTTTACTATCAGCTTGCGCTTATGACGATTGCGGAAGATGAACGCCTTTCGGGCTTCAACGGTAAGCAGTACGACGCACTTGCAGAGGAATACAGAAAGACGGTAAAGGAATATCAGCGCCTTACTGTACAGGAGCTGGTTGCAAGATTATCCGCAAATGTTCCTGCGTCAAACGGTACAAGCGCCGCATCGTCCGAGATGGGCATACTGAAAAAGGCTATCAAGAACAACGGCAGAATGATGCCGCTGAGAAAGCTGTTTGATGAGATACCCACACTGCTCAGAAAACTCTGCCCGTGTATGCTTATGAGCCCTATCTCCGTAGCGCAGTACATTGATCCGTCATTTCCGAAGTTCGACCTTGTAATATTTGATGAAGCGTCACAGCTCCCTACAAGCGAGGCTGTAGGCACTATAGCAAGAGGAGAAAACGTTGTTATAGTCGGCGACCCCAAGCAGTTACCGCCTACATCGTTCTTTACAAGCAACCGCATAGATGAGGACAACAGCGAGATAGAGGACCTTGAAAGTCTGCTTGACGACTGCCTTGCAATATCAATGCCGCAGATGTATCTCAAGTGGCATTACCGCTCACGTCACGAGAGCCTTATCGCATACAGCAATATGAAGTATTACGACAATAAGCTTTATACTTTCCCCTCGCCGAACGACCTTGTATCACAGGTTAAGCTTATCCGTCCCGAAGGCTTCTATGACAAGGGCAAAACAAAGCAGAACAAGGCTGAAGCTGAAGCTATCGTAAACGAAATTATCCGCAGACTGAGCGATGAAAAGACACGTCACGAAAGTATAGGCGTTGTAACGTTCAGCTCGGTACAGCAGAATTTAATAGACGATATGCTGGTTGACGCATTCGCCGAGCACCCCGATATTGCGGACTTTGACGCCAAGTGCGAAGAACCTGTATTCATAAAGAATCTTGAAAATGTGCAGGGCGACGAGCGTGACGTAATACTGTTCTCGGTAGGTTACGGTCCCGATGAAAACGGCAAGGTGTCGATGAATTTCGGACCGCTCAACCGTGACGGCGGCTGGAGAAGACTTAACGTTGCGATTTCAAGAGCCAGAAAGGAAATGGTTGTTTATTCCGTTCTCCGTCCCGAACAGATAGACCTTGCGAGAACACGTTCCGATGGCGTTGCAGGACTGAAGGGCTTCCTCGAATTTGCCGAACGCGGCTCGAATGTAATTGCACGCCGTACCGACATTACGACAGGCGCAAGCGACAGCCTTGCAAATGATATAGCAAAGGGCATAGAAACACTGGGCTATAGCACAAAGTGCAATATAGGCTGTTCGCAGTTCAGAATGGATATAGGCATAATAGATCCGGACAACCCCGAAACATACATTCTCGGCATTATGCTTGACGGCGAGAACTGTCGCAGAAGTGCAACCGCAAGGGATAGATTTGTGGTACAGCCGGGAGTGCTGAAAGGCCTTGGCTGGAGCGTTATGCGGGTATGGACTCTCGACTGGCTCGACGACAGTGCAAAGGTATTGCAGGATATAAAGCAGGCAGTGGATAACGCACAGCACCCTGAAGAAAAGCCTGTAGAAGAAGTAAAGACTAAGCAAGCCCCCGTATTTGAAACGGTGGAAAAAGCACCCGTTCAGAGCAAGTCTGCGGTTTACGAAACAGCCGTACTGCCTGTAATGGGTACGTCCGATGAATTCTATCTTCCGCAGAACGCAGGAAAAATACAGTCGCTTGCACTGCGTATAATGAACACAGAAGCCCCGATAAGCCGTAACGCTCTTGTACATAAACTGCTCGGAGCGTGGGGCATAACAAGGAGCGGCGACAGGACGGATACAGTACTTGCAGGTGTATTCAAGTCGCTCGACAAGCGTATCACGGTTGACGCTGAAAATGCGTTCTTCTGGCTTGGCACGCAAGATCCCGATACTTATGATATTTACCGTCCCGCAGACGCTCAGGGCAACAGAAGAGAACTCACCGAAATTCCGTCTGAAGAAATAATCTCCGCTATGACGGAGGTGCTTTCCGAGCAGATAGGGCTTTCAAGAGCCGACCTTATCCGTGAAACAGCAAAGAAATTCGGCTACACAAGGCTCGGTACGGTGATGACCTCTACAGTCGAATTTGCAGTTGACAAGGCGGTAACGGGAGGTAAAATCAAGAATAACGGTGATAAATACACGCTCTGATTTATGGTGTGTCTGCCGCGAATTACATAACGACGCTATGATAATAAAAAGCACCCCGCTGTGTCGGGGTGCTTTTACTATATGTGTTTACTGCATACTGTAATAGTCAAGATCTATCTTGTCGTATCTCTTTACCGCAGTTTCGATTGAAGTTACTTCTTCATCTATTTTTACGATCTTGCCGTCCTTATAAATATACAACGTTCCGCCGCGAAGATCGTCTTCATACTTCATGCCGCATATCATCGTTATATTGTCCTTATCAAGCACGCAGTAACGGCTGACATCATCTTTTATCGCTGTTTCCTTGCCGTCAGTATTTATAGTGAGAACGCTTGCCGGTTCTTCTTCGTCCGTGCCATAGGTGTTTTTGATATAGTAAAAACTGCCGTCAAGATATGTTATATTATCGCTGTCGGCGTTTTCCGAAATCAGCTTGCCGTCAACGTAAATGTTACGCATCGGTGAGCCGTACTCTGTTTTTGAATATACGACCTTTTTGTCGCCGGTAAGCGTTATCCGTGTTACATCTGTATTATCATCGATCGCCACAGGAGTTTTATCAGAGCCGTCCGAAAGGTCAAATCTGTATATCTTTGAGCCATCGTCCGTACTTGCCGTAAAGATAAGCGTGTTTCCGTCGGGGCTTACTTTACGCACAACGCTTGACGAAGCGTTTAAAGTTATCTCTTCGGTTTTACCCTGCTTTGCTATAAGAAAACCCTTTTCGGAGTATGCGACCATTACAGGTACATCAGTGGCACATAAATCAAAGCTGTAGTATTCATAGCTGTAGTTATCCTGTATTTTGGTGCTTTTTCCTTTTTCATAATAGTAAAGTGTGCCGTCCTTAGTGTAGTACATTGAATTCTTTTCGGGGTAAGCTCTGACTATTTCAGCGTTTTCGATAATGTTTTTTGTTTTGCCGTTGTCGGAATACATGTAAATATTGTTCACAGGCTCGTTGTCAATATAATAGAATTCTCCGATAATTATTACAGAAAGATTGTCCGAGCAGCGTACTGCACTGTCACCTCTGATTAACTCGTTTACGATAATTTCGTTGCCTTGCGATATATCTGCAAGAATAAACTTGCGATCGTTTGTAAAATAAGCGATCCTGTCGGCACTGTCATTTATAAACAGTTCATCGTTATCGCTGCAGTTTTCGCCGACCTTTTTCGTCTTACCGTCTGTCGTTCCCGTGAAAATATCGCCGTTTTCCTTGATATAGACTATTTTACTGCCGTCTGAGTTTGCGTTGTAGGCGGTAACATCGGTCGCTATTTTATGCGGTTTGTCATCTTTATTTTCAATATCACGATACCACAAATCTCCTTTACTTATATATATCAGTCTGTTGCTGTCGGTTGTCAGCGTGTATTTATCGCAAATGTCCTCGCTCATACGCTCACTTGTGCCGTCGTCATACATATACAGCACATTGTTCTTTGAGTAAATAAAGCGTGGCTTTGCAGGCATGATATAATTTGATGAACTTGCGGTATCACTGCCGTTTGGAAACAGCAAAAGAATAATTGTCACGGCTGCGACAGCGATAACGGATAATGATACAATGAGTAGCGGTAGGGTTTTAATGCGTTTTTCGGATGATTTCATAATAATGCTCCTTTCGTAAAGGCGAAACTGTATGACGGACTGCTCTTGTTATATATAATACACTACAGAAGCACGTTTTGTCCATGAAAAAAGTAAAAAAGTGCAAAAAATACGGACTGCTTTTCACAGTCCGTAGCAGATTGTAGAAAAAGTATTTTATTAATGTGCTTCTGCTATATCGTTCGGTTTTGATTACGATAGTAAGGCTACCGATAGTTCTGTTTGTCGGACAGCACTTCTCGGGTTCGCTATTCGAGTGGGTACACTTGTCAATATGAAAGAGGGAAAGAACCAAAGTAATTAGAAAAACAACTTCTAAGCAACTACAATCCCTACCGTCACGGCTCGGAAATATTAGCAATATATAAAAGCCGGATCTCTAACTTATATACCGAAAATTCGAATTTGTTGTAGCAGCCGTGCCACCTCCCCTTTTTCGAGGGGAGGCAAGTGTGGTGGTGCTTTTCGAGGGATAGTGCGGCTTTTTTGAAGAGTCAATGTTAGAGCAGTTGCACCGATACACTCACGAAAATATTAATGCCTTGTCGATATGGAAACAGTTTTAAGCGGTGTTGGCGATATATTTCACTGTGTGGGATTTAATAATAATCAGTTTATCGACAGTCTGATACGGGCTGATTTTCACAGCCCGTAGCAATATTAAAATTCTTATCTTACAGCGTCCTTCATACTCTTTACATATTCGCCGACATACTTCGGAGCGTCCTTGCCGTACTGCTCGATTATCTTGATGATAGCCGAGCCTACAATTGCGCCGTCCGCAATGTCAGCCATTTTTTTTGCCTGCTCGGGCGTTGAGATGCCGAAGCCTATAGCGCAGGGAACGGAAGTGTTCTGCCTTATCACATCTACGATAGATTTAAGGTCGGTGCTTATCTCGCTTCTTGTGCCGGTAACACCGAGGCTTGATACAAGATAGATAAATCCGTCCGCTTCCTTTGCTATCATAGCGATGCGGTTTTCGGAAGTCGGAGCGATAAGTGAGATAAGGTCAACGCCGTACTTTTTGCACTGCGGCAGAAATTCTTCCTTTTCCTCATAAGGCAGGTCGGGGAGAATAAGACCGTTTATGCCTATCTCCTTGCAGGTCGAAATGAATTTCTCCGCACCGTAGGAGAACACCACGTTTGAATACGTCATAAATACCATAGGAACTGTAACGTCTTTTCTAAGCTCTCTGACCAAGTCGAAAACCTTGTCTGTGGTAACTCCGCCCTTTAACGCACGGATATTAGCCCCCTGTATTACAGGACCTTCCGCTGTCGGGTCAGAGAACGGAATGCCAAGTTCTATTAAATCCGCTCCGTTAGCAACGGCTTCTCTTACTATCTTTGCGGTGGTTTCAAGGTCGGGGTCGCCGCAGGTTATGAAAGGGATAAACGCCTTTCCGTTTTCAAATGCTTTTGCTGTTTCAGTCATGTATATCCTCTCCTCTGTAACGTGCTATTGCGGCGCAGTCCTTGTCGCCTCTGCCGGAAATCGTTATAACTATTATCTTGTCCTTATCCATTGTGGGAGCAAGCTTTATGGCGTGAGCTACCGCATGGGCTGATTCTATTGCGGGGATTATTCCTTCCGTCTTTGAAAGGTACTCGAATGCGTTTACCGCTTCATCGTCTGTGACGGGAACATATTCCGCTCTGCCTGTATCGTGAAGATATGCGTGCTCAGGACCTATACCGGGATAGTCAAGTCCTGCGGAGATAGAATAAACGGGAGCTATCTGACCGTACTTGTCCTGACAGAAATATGACTTCATACCGTGGAATATACCAACCGAGCCTGTGTTTACCGTTGCCGCAGTTTCAAAGGTGTCAATGCCTCTGCCTGCCGCTTCACAGCCGATAAGTCTTACGCTCTTGTCCTCTATGAAGTGATAGAACGTACCTATCGCATTTGAGCCGCCGCCTACGCAGGCGAGTACGGCATCGGGAAGTCTGCCTTCTTTTTCTTTAAGCTGCTGTTTTATTTCTTTTGAGATAACCGATTGAAAATCACGCACGATAGTGGGAAAGGGATGCGGTCCCATTACAGAGCCTAAGCAGTAGTGAGTGTCGTCTATTCTCTTTGTCCACTCACGCATAGCCTCCGATACGGCGTCTTTAAGGGTCGCTGTGCCTGTCTTTACGGGGATGACCTCTGCGCCGAGCAGACGCATACGGTATACGTTAAGCGCTTGTCTTATCGTATCCTCCTCGCCCATGAACACTACGCATTCCATACCCATAAGTGCGGCGGCTGTGGCAGTTGCAACGCCGTGCTGACCTGCGCCTGTTTCTGCGATAAGTCTTGTCTTGCCCATCTTCTTTGCAAGAAGCGCCTGACCTAAAACGTTGTTTATCTTGTGCGAGCCTGTGTGGTTTAAGTCCTCACGCTTTAAATATATCTTTGCGCCGCCGAGATCCTTTGTCATCTTCTCCGCATAGTAAAGTCTTGACGGTCTGCCTGCATAATCGTTTAAAAGCTCGGTCAGCTCCCTGTTGAACTCCGGGTCGTTCTTGTAGTGATTATATGCCTGTTCAAGCTCTATTACGGCATTCATCAGCGTTTCGGGGATATACTGTCCGCCGTGTATGCCAAAGCGTCCTTTTGGATTAGTCATTGTTTGCTTCCTTCCTTACGGCTTTTACGAATGCCGTCATTTTATTTTTATCTTTATAATTATCTGTTTCTATTCCGCTGCTCACGTCTACCGCAAACGGCGAAAGCGTTTCTATCGCATTTGCAACATTCTCGGGGTAAAGACCGCCTGCGAGAAAATACGGCCTGTCGATATTTTCAAGCAGGGTCCAATTAAAACTCCTGCCTGTTCCTGCGCCCGAATCGAGAAGAATGAAATCCGCTTTGCTGTTTTTGGCGCTTGTAATATCGTTTTCGTTTTTTATGCGGAACGCCTTTATAACAGGCTTATCTGTAAGCGCTTTCAGCCTTGCGATATATTCCTCGTCTTCACTGCCGTGAAGCTGTGCAAGGTCGATTATATTGTCGCTCAGCAGTTTTGCGATATTTTCAATCGGTTCGTCTACAAAGACACCTACCGCCTTTATATCGGGGGAAAGCAGGGATTTAAGCGCCTTTGCCTTTTCAGGCGAAACATATCTCTTGCTCTTTTTTGCAAAGACAAAGCCGATATAATCGGGGCAAAGTGCATTTGCCCACTCAATATCGCACTGCCGTGAAAGTCCGCACAGCTTGATTTTTGTCATACTGCCTTGCCTTTCAGCTTAGCGAGTTTTGCCGTCTTGTCTTTTGCACGCATAAGCGTTTCACCGATAAGCACGGCATCTGCGCCGATCTCACGCAGAGCGTTTATATCATCGGCATTTTGTATTCCGCTCTCCGAAACAAATACCGCACTGTCGGGGATTATACTGCGCAGCTTCCTGCTGTTTTCGGTATCGACCGTGAAGTCTTTGAGGTTGCGGTTGTTTACACCAATAACTCTTGCACCGGCTCTGACAGCCATTCTGACTTCGTCCTCGCTGTGCGTTTCCACGAGGGCGGAAAGTCCGAGCGTGTCGCATATCCCGATATATTTCTTTATCGTTTCTTCGGGGAGTATCGAGCAGATGAGAAGTACGGCAGAAGCGCCGAGCAGCTTCGCTTCGTATATCATATATTCGTCAACGGTGAAGTCCTTTCTTATACAGGGAATATTCACTGCCTTTGCAATCTGCTCAAGATAAGCGTCACTTCCTAAAAACCATTTTGGCTCGGTAAGCACCGATATGCAGTCTGCACCTGCCGCTTCGTACTGCCTTGCTATTTCAAGATACGGAAAATTCTCCGCTATGATGCCCTTTGACGGTGAAGCCTTCTTGCACTCGCATATAAAAGCGATGTCGTCTTTTTTCAGCGCCTTTTCAAAAGCAAAGTTGCCTTTCGGAAGTGCCAGTGCGAGCGATTTTACTTCTTCGGCGGATTTTAGTGCTTTTGCCTTTTCAACTCTGAGCCTTGCGTAATCGGCAAGCTCGTCAAGTATTGTTGCCATTATTCCTCCTCGGGACGATTGCTGACTTCAATCAGCTTGTCAAGGGTTTCAAGTGCCTTGCCCGAATCTATTATTTCAGCGGCAAGGGCGATACCGTCCTTTAATGTTTCGGCTTTTCCGCCGATGTAAAGTGCCGCACCTGCGTTCATAAGAACAGCGTTTCTCTTGTGACCCTTTGCACCGCCGAGAATTTCACGGGTGATTTTTGCGTTTTCTTCGGGCGTGCCGCCCTTGAGATCTTCCTTTGTACAGCGCTCAAATCCGAAATCTTCGGGAGCGATAGTATACGATTTGAACCAACCGTCCTTGAATTCACATACCGCTGTAGGTGCGCTCATTGATATTTCATCGAGCCTGTCCTTGCCGTATACGACCATACCACGCTTTACACCGAGATTTATAAGTACCTGCGCCAGAGGCTCTACAAGATATTCGTCATAAACGCCGAGCAACTGCATTTTGGGACTACCGGGATTAGTGAGAGGACCTAAGATGTTGAACACCGTGCGGAAGCCGAGTTCTTTTCTGATAGGGCCGACATATTTCATTGAGGTGTGATACTTCTGGGCGAAGAAGAAGCACATTCCGGCTTCTTTTAAAAGTTCGATACAGCGGTTAGGGCTTTGCTGAATGTTTACACCGAGCGCTTCAAGGCAGTCCGCAGTTCCGCAAAGTGAAGATGCGGCTCTGTTGCCGTGCTTTGCTACCTTCATTCCGCCTGCCGCCGCAACAAGTGCAGAGGTCGTGGAAATGTTGAAGCTCTGCGCATTGTCGCCGCCTGTGCCGACTATCTCGAATATATCCATGCCTGTGTCCACCTTTGTGGCATTGTCACGCATAGCGGCGGCACAGCCTGCTATTTCATCGGTCGTTTCTGCCTTTGCGCTCTTTGTCGAGAGAGCGGCAAGAAATGCGGCGTTCTGGGTGGGGGTCGTTTCACCGCTCATTATCTCGTTCATTACGGTATATGCCTCATCGTAAGTAAGGTCTTCCTTGTTTACTATCTTTACTATTGCTTCCTTAATCATTGTTTTAGTCCTCCTTTATGAAATTTCTCAACATCTGTTTTCCGTCGGGTGTCATTATTGATTCGGGGTGGAACTGCACTCCGTAAACGCTGTAATCCTTATGCTGTACCGCCATTATTTCGCCGTCGTCGGTCACTGCGGTAACTTTTAAGCAGTCTGGCATTGTCGCAGGGTCTGCGGCAAGCGAATGGTAACGTGCAACGGGCGCTTTATCGGGGCAGTTTTTGAAAAGCAGTGAGCTTTTGTCAAACGTTACGTCCGACTGCTTTCCGTGCATAAGCTCCTTTGCGTAGGTTATCGTTGCGCCGTATGCCGAGCATATAGCCTGATGACCCAGACACACGCCGAATATCTTAAAATCCTTGCCGAGCTGTTTTATAACATCGATTATCACACCGGCGTTTTCGGGTCTGCCGGGACCCGGTGACAGAATAATTCTGTCAGGATTCAGCTGTCTTATTTCTTCGACCGTCATTTCATCGTTTCTTATGACCTTTATGTCGGGGTTTATCTCGCCGACAAGCTGATAAAGGTTATATGAAAAGCTGTCGTAATTATCTATAAGAAGTATCATATATCTGCCTCCTCAGCCTTTTTCAGTGCGTTTACAACCGCCTGCGCCTTGTTTATACATTCCTGATATTCCTTTTCGGGAACGGAGTCTGCAACGATTCCTGCTCCGCTTCGTATGAATACCTTGCCGTTTTTCTTGTAGGCGATTCTGATAGCTATGCAGGTATCCATATTGCCTGTGAAATCAATATAGCCTATCGCGCCGCCGTAGATGCCACGCTTGTTGTTTTCAAGCTCTCCGATAAGCTGACACGCTCTTATCTTCGGTGCGCCTGAAAGCGTTCCTGCGGGAAGTACCGCCGAGATAGCGTCCAGTGCGTCAAGATCGTCTTTTATCTCGCCTCTTACCGTTGAGCCTATGTGCATAACGTGCGAATAGCGTTCTATGGAATGCAGTTTTTCGACCTGTACCGTGCCGAACTTGCTTACTCTGCCGAGATCGTTTCTGCCGAGATCTACAAGCATATTGTGTTCGGCAAGCTCTTTTTTGTCCTGCAGAAGATCTTCCTCAAGAGCCTTGTCCTCTTCGTCCGTCTTTCCTCTGGGACGTGTTCCTGCAAGTGGGAAGGTGTGGAGGATGCCGTTTTCGAGCTTTACGAGCGTTTCGGGGGAAGCGCCTGCGACCTCGACATCCGTACCCGAAAAATAGAACATATAGGGCGAGGGGTTTATCGTCCGAAGCTGTCGGTAGGTGTTAAGCAGGCTTCCCTCAAACTCGGCTGAAAGCCTGTTGGAAAGCACTATCTGGAATATATCTCCCTCTTTTATATAATGCTTTGCCTTTTCTACCATACCGCAGTAATGCTCTTTGTCGAACAAGGGAGTAACTTCGCTTAGAAGTCTGCCGGCAGGCTCGTTTTTCTTTTCGCCGCGGCTTAGAAGTTCCGCCATTGCCTTAAGCTCGATTGTTGCCTTGTTATAACCGACTTCTACATCGGAAAGCGGAATATTGACTATAAGCACTATCTTCTGCTTTACGTTATCGAATGCTATGACCTTGTCGAAAAGCATAAGGTCTATATCCTTGAACCTTTCGGTGTCTATTGTCTTCATTCTTACGGTCGGCTCGCTGTAGCCGAGAAAATCATAAGCGAAATATCCGACCAGTCCGCCTGTGAAGGAGGGAAGATAATCGAACTCAGGGCTTTCATGTTCTGCGAGTATCTGTCTTAAGTATGCGGACGGGTTATCGGTGTGTACTGTTATGTTTCCTGCTTTAAGCTCGCCGTCTATGCAGGTGATCTCCATTTTCGGATCGTAGCCCATAAAGGTGTAGCGACCCCACTTTTCGTTTGCCTGAGCCGATTCAAGCATATAGCAATGAGTTGATACGTTTTTAAGTATCTTCATCGCCTCTATCGGCGTACATATATCGGCAAGAATCTCACAGCTTACAGGCATGACCTTGTATCTGTTTTGCGCCGCTATTTCCTTTGCTTTTTCAAGGGTGGGTAAAAACTCCATTTTCTTTGCCTCCGTTTTTTGTCTGCCAAAAACAAAAAAGTCCTTGACAGAAAAATATCTTTTCTGTCAAGGACGAATAATCTATTATCCGCGGTGCCACCTTGATTTCACGATTTGAGGTCGTGCGCTTTGCAGGATACCTACATATCCCCGGCAACTGACGTATGCCCTACGTTGCAGAATACTGGGCAATATTTAACATATTGCTTTTGACTGCACCCTCAGCGGTCCATTTGACAACCCGTGTCTTGCCCCTTCTCAGCTATCGGGGTTCTCTGTAAAGTCGTAACTGCCGTTATCTCCGCTTCAACGGTTTAAAGTGTTTTGTTTGTGATTATTATAGCACTGTGCTAAAGCGTTGTCAATAGGAAATCTGAAATTTTTATTTAGCTCCGCATATTTGCGGTATAAGAAAAATGTGCCAGTTGACAAATTCTTTTGGCAATGCTATAATATTATTAAAGAAATACGTTCATCAGGCGTACTAAGTACAAGGAGGATTTTTTATGGCAACATCAAGTATCAACAGAAATTTCGTTATAACAGATAAAAATCAGATAAAAGCCTTTGCAGATGCTGTAGAAAAATCTTCTGCAAATAGGTATACACATAGTGTCAATGTCAAAGCGACAAAAGTAAACAGTGCAGACGCTTTGAAAAAAATAATGGATAAAAGGAAAAGACATGGCTGCTGATTTTTCGATTATAAATCTGAATGAATTTAATGAATCAGAATACGGAGATGATATTGAAAGTATTATCTCCGATTTTACTTGTCCTAAAAACTCAGATGTAGAGAAATTTCTTCATAAAAGCGCCATGGAATTTACAAAGAAAAAGCAATCGGTTACATATCTTGTCCTATCATCAGATGACGGCAGTTTACTTGGGTATTTTTCACTTGCCGTAAAACCGATAACGATTGAAATAGGAAACAATGCTAAAGATATCAGTAAAACTATGAGAAGAAAAATAGAAAGAGTAAGCAAGTTCGATGAAACGCGTAACTGTTATGTACTTTCAGCTTATCTTATAGCGCAGTTAGGCAAAAATTTTTCCGATAATGCCAATCAAAAAATTACCGGCAGTCAGCTGTTGCAGTTAGCAGTGAATCAGATTAAAGAGGTGCAGGGACTTATCGGCGGAATGGTAATTTTTCTTGAAGCAGAGAGAACAGATAAGTTATTGAAGTTTTATATATCGGATAACGGTTTTGCTGAATTTGGGTCACGATATACTGAAAATAAAGATGATCCGCATGAATTGGTCCAGATGTTGAAAGTAATCTAAAACAGTAAAAGAGCCTTGCCTTGCGGCAAGACTCTTTTGCTTTTTACCTTGAATACTATATGATGCAATTAATGCAATTATTCGCATTGTTATCAGGAATATAGAAAAATGTACGAAACTCCTCTGAATAGCCTGACTTAAAACCCGAACCGATTAGTATTGCCGATAAACTTAGTGCTCGTTTCTCTTAGCGAAGCACTCGCTGCAGTAAACGGGTCTGTCGTCACGGGGCTGGAAGGGAACCTTAGCCTCGCCGCCGCAGCCTGCGCATACAGCTGTGAACATTTCACGCTTAGCTCCGCCGTTCTTCTTAGCGTCACGGCAAGCCTTGCATCTCTTAGGCTCGTTTGTAAAGCCGTTCTGAGCGTAGAACTCCTGTTCGCCTGCTGTGAATACGAAATCTGCACCGCAGTCCTTGCACTTGAGAGTCTTGTCTTCGTACATAGTAAAATACCTCTAAAATTTCTCACGCTTTTTGCGTGTAATAATATGAAAAAGACTGATAGTCTTATTTCCCCATTGCCTTTCTTATCTTCGATTTTGCACGCTGAAGTGCGTTATCTACAGATTTTTCATTCATAGAGAGTTCATTTGCTATCTGCTCGTATGAGCAGTGCTTGAGATACATATCAAGAACATCCATCTCTTTTTGTGAAAGTACGCCTGACAGACGTTTCATAAACCGGATACCGTCGACCTTGTCAACGACTGCGTCCTCAGTGGAAAGCGAATCGTCGCGTATCAGGTCAAAGTCAAAGTCCTCGTCTTTAATAACAGGATTATCCTTGATAGCTTTTGATATGCAGGTTTTCATTGCCGAATCGGTACACAGATTTGCAAACGTTGCAAATGACGCTCCCTTTTCTCCGCTATATAGCCGCACTGCCTTAAGCAGTCCCATAAGCCCCTCTGAAAAGAGATCGTCCTTATCGGCTGACGGACAGCGCATTGCCATTTTAGCCGCTTTGACGCGCACGATCGGTATGTAGCGCTTTATAAGCTCGTTGGCGTATCGTTCGCCGTGCTCCTGTACTATCAGATCGACGAGCTGTTCGTCGGTCATATCAGAAATATTAAGCTCTTCCGTCATCTGACCTCCGAAAATCGTCCTAATAGTTTCACTGTATATCTATAGATTATTCTATCATAATATACGAATTTTGTCAATAGGGAAAGTTTCAAATTGTTTACATTTTTCACTGTCATTTAAAATTGGAACTGTCGCTCTTATGATCTTCAATTGTTATAGTTCCGCCTTATATATCAATGCGTCGCAGACAGGCTCGGTATAATAGTTTCTGCGCCGTCCGACCTCAGAAAAGCCGTGCTTTTCATAAAGGTATTTTGCGGGTTCATTGTCACAGCGGACTTCAAGAAATACGTTTTTAATTCCGTTTTCACGGCATTTATCAAGAAAATAGTTCATAAGGCGGTCTGCCGCTCCCTGCTTTCTGTATTCAGGTATAACGGCAATGCGATACAGCTCGCATTCGTCCGATACGCTCTGACCGCAGATAAAGCCTACCGGCTTGTTTTCGGCTTTCTCATCACGAATAACGGCATTGATCGAGCCTTCTGTGAACACCTGCGACTCAATACTTCGCTCTGTCCACGGCACTGAAAAGCATTCTTTTTCAATGACCCCGATATCACGGCATAAATCCGTGCTGTTGCTATCTTTCTCAATGAGTATCATACCACGTTTTGCCGACATTTACATCTACCGTCATCGGTACGGTGAGCTTTACGGCATTCTCCATTTCTTCCTTCAAAAGTGCAGCTACCTTGTCGGCACAGTCTTCTCTCGCTTCTACAATAAGTTCATCGTGGACCTGAAGTATCAGCTTTGCGTCAAGCCCGCTGTCTTTAAGTCTGTTGTAAACCTTTATCATTGCGATCTTTATGATATCGGCGGCTGTACCCTGTATGGGGGTGTTCTTAGCGACACGCTCGCCGAAAGCCTGCAGATTCTTGTTCTTTGCGGCAAGCTCTTTTATATATCTTCTTCTGCCGAACATAGTTTCGACATAGCCGTCACGCTTAGCCTTCGCAACGGTCTGCTCCATATAGTGAGCTATACCGGAATATTTGGAAAGATAGGAGCGGATATATTCGCTTGCTTTCGGTACTGAAACGCCGATGTCCTTTGACAGTGAGAATGCGCCTATTCCGTAGACGATGCCGAAGTTGACTGCTTTCGCCTTACTTCTGAGATCCGGCGTTACCCACTCTATCGGCTGATTGAACACCTGAGAGGCGGTAACGGTATGAATATCCACTCCGTCCAGGAACGCTTTCTTCATTATCTCGTCGCCCGAAATATGAGCCAGCACACGCAGTTCGATCTGTGAATAGTCGGCGTCAACGAGCAGGTAGCCGTCCTTTGCGGTGAAGAATCTTCTCATCTCCCTGCCGAGCGGAGTTCTTACGGGGATATTCTGAATGTTCGGCTCGGCGCTTGAAATTCTTCCCGTCCTGGTTTCGGTCTGTTTGAACGTGGAATGCACCCTGCCGTCCTCGCCGACTACCTTAAGAAGTCCTGTGACATAGGTATTCTGCAGCTTCGTGAGCGCACGGTATTCGGTTATCAGCGGAATTATCGGGTGCTTGTCCATAAGGCTTTCAAGCACCTCTGCATTTGTGGAATAGCCTGTTTTTGTCTTTTTTGCACTGGGCAATGCAAGTTTTTCAAAGAGCACGCTTCCGAGCTGTTTTGGCGAACCGATGTTGAATTCGTGACCTGCATATTCATAGATCTCACGGCTGATCTTTTCAGCCTTTGCCGAAACCTCTTTGCCGAAAGCCTTAATGCCGTCAATGTCGATCTTAACGCCTTCACGTTCCATTGCGACAAGAACTGTGGCAAGCGGTATTTCGATATCGGTAAGCACGGTGGCTGAGCCTGTTTCGCTTATCTTGCTGCTGAGTATATCGTTCAGCGCCGCCGCTGTGATTGATTTTTCCTGTACGCTGTTTCCCTCGGGCACACCATACTGCGCACACAGCCTTGACATACTGTAGTCGTTTGAATCAGGGTCGGCAAGGTAAGCCGCAAGAGTTGTATCAAAAAGATTGTTCTTAAGCCTTTCACAGCCGGTAACGGTCAGCGTTTCCTTAATATCAAAGGTGTACTTCGTGCTGTCGCTGTCGGCATAGGCTTTAAACTCTGCATCGGACAATTTTACCGGAGCGCCTACTGTGCCTGCGTATACGCTCCCCTCCTGCGTCAGAACTATATCGCCTGCAGGCATTGCAGGTATCTGCTTTGCGGCGGATTCTTCCAAAGCCTCTTTTGAGCCTGCCGGTGCAGATGTCGGATGCAGCTTCAGCTTCTGGAGCATCTTGTACATTTCAAGCTCCGACAGCAATCTTGCAAGCTCGGTATCGTCACGTTCTTTCGGAACATAATGCGTAAGTTCGGTATCAATAGGTGCTGTAAGGCATATTTCGGCAAGCTGTCTGCTCATATAACAGCTTTCCTTGCCGTTTTCGAGTTTTGTGCGTACACCCTTTGTGATAAGCGTTGAGCCGATGTTTTCATAAACTCCGTCCACGCTTGCAAATTCCTTTATAAGTGAAAGAGCGGTCTTTTCACCGATGCCGGGAACACCGGGAATATTGTCGCTTGTATCGCCCATAAGCGCCTTTACTTCTATCATCTGTTTCGGGGTCACGCCGTATTCTTCCATTATTACATCGGGCGTGTAGTAAATGTCGCCTTTTGTCTTGGCAAGCCTTACGGTAACGTAATCATTTACAAGCTGGAACGAGTCACGGTCGCCCGTTGACACTGTACAGGGTATCTTCTTATCCGCACAGGCGGCTGAAACAGTGCCGATTATATCATCGGCTTCAAAGCCCTCTTTTTCGATAATGGTTATACCCATCGCTTTTATTATCTTTTTCATATAGGGGAGCTGTTGTGCGAGGTCTTCGGGCATACCCTTGCGGTTTGCCTTATAGCCGTCGTACATTTTATGGCGGAATGTCGGCGCTTTAAGATCGAAAGCTACCGCTATCATATCAGGTTGAACGTCCTTTTCAAGCATAAGCAGAGTGTTCATAAAGCCTGTTACGGCATTTGTGGCAACACCTCTTGAATTTGTCAGCACACGGATACCGTAGAATGCACGATTTAATATGCTGTTGCCGTCTATTACAAGAAATCCCATAGTAGTCCTTTCTGGCAGAATGTACTGTTTCATATGTTTATTGTGTTATTCCCTGTTATAAGTATACCATAAATACCGCAAAAATCAAGCGCCCGTGGAGCGCGGCAAATTCCGCCTTTGAAAACGGCAGTGTATTGCTAAGGACAGTGCAACGGCGGGGATAAACGATGAGCATATAGAAAGCATTTTAAACTGCGTGTCGCCGCTGACAATTCCGCCTTGATCAAGAAAGTCGGTTCACAGTACCGGGTAAAAAACGTCAGATATTGACCGCCGCTCTGTTATCGCAAGCAACAACCCCGACAGAAAACTCTGTCGGGGTCGCTTGTTCGTTTATTTACCCGAGAATCTTATCTCATTTATAAGTGCCGTACCGTTCTTCTCCTTAAGAAGCCAGTAGAAATCCTTCGTCAGCTCAAATTCCTTATCAGGCACTGTAGTTTGCGGATAGGAAACTACCTTGTTTTCCCCACCCTCAAAGTCAAACGCCTGAATTGCCGAATTTCCTGCCGCTACCGCAAACAGTACGGAGTGTCCCTTGTCAAGTGCCACCGTCAGCAGTCCGCTTGCCGTATCCGCCCAGTCCTTTGTCTTGCACTTTACCATAACTGCCCCACCATATCCGGAGGTAACTTTTCCGTCTGTAGCACCCGAAATATTAATTGTTTCACCGTATATTCCGGTTCTTATGTCTAAGCTGCAGTCAACGATCGAAAGGTCATTGCCGTATATGCCGGTTGACGATTTAACGTCCGTTCCCGCAAGACCTGTTGTTATTATACTGCATCTGTCGAAGCGGATCGTTTCTGCGTGTACGCCGTAATATTCAGCTGCTGCGGTAAATGTCATATCGCTGAAATCAACACTGCCCATACTCTGTATAGCGTAGGTATTTCCCGTTACTGTGAGATTCGGGCTGTCGCCGCCGATAAACTCCATACTCATAGGAGTTACATCATCGTAGTCAAGGTGCGCCTGATATATTGCAAACAGGTTTTCGGTAACCGCCGTGTTACGTTTTGAAAGCGTAACATTTCCGTTTATGTTTACCTTAAGGCTGTTCGAGCTTACATACATCAGATATTTGTCAGCCGAGCCGTGTCCGTCGCCTACGCTCATGCTGTTGCTGAAATCGTCGGGCTTCACGCCGTTCATATCTCCTGCCGTAAGCATAAGATTTTCAAACGTAATATCCGAAACGCTTTGCTTAACATACAGCATTATATTCTTTCCGACGCCAGACAGCTTAAGACCGTTTCCGGTCACTGTCAGTATGCCTGTAGCGGTATCGTACTCAAATCCGCTTGCCTTGTTACTTATAAACGTCTTGCTTTCGGTATCTATTATCGTGCTTTCACTGCCGTTTGAAACTGTCAGATAACCGCTCATATCCTTTTCGGCTGTAAACGCTACATTCTTTGACGGCATCGTGAACTTTCCGCCTTCAACCGTCACATCGTCCGTTGTCCACTCAAGATAACCTTCGGCTTTTTCCTTTACTGTAACCTCAGCACCGATTTTAGCCTTTTCCCTTGAGCTTTCAACGCCGTCAAGCGAGTAGATGACATAAACAGGAGTGATAGTACCCGTCAGCGTCATATCGGACTTGATTTCTTTTCCGATGACTGAATAGCCGTTTTCGCCAAGCCAGCCGCCGAACAGACAGCCGTCTGTATCAGGAGATGCCTCAAGCATATCAGCTGTGAACACCGTTCCGTAGTCAAACTTGGCTGTTTTATAGCTTTCGTAAACCTTGTTGGTATCAAGGTTTACAAGACGATAGGTTATCGTCATCTTTTTCAGCTTGTATGTTGCTTTGATCTCGGTCTTTGTAATACCGTCGTCATTACCGAACGTTGTCGGAATGGCTTTATCCCAGCCTGCAAACTCATAGCCCTCTGTACCTGCCGGCACAGGAATATCCGACAGTGAGATTGCATCGCCGTATTTACCGGTTATCTCATAACGCACCGTACCGTCATCGAACTCACCGCTCATAGCATAGAACACCACGCTGTAGATTTTGTCGGTAGCTTTCCATACTGCCTTCAGCGTCATATCGCCAGTTACCCTGAACGATTCACCCGGCATCACATCCGCTGTGCCGTTACCGTCAAGGTCAAATCCGACAAGCTCATAATCGTTGTACTTATCATCCTTTAAGGCACCTGCCGTTGCACGATACAGATAGCCGTACTTTACCTTTACCGTTTCGTTTTCCGTGCCGTTGTCATAGTCAAACGTTACATCAAACTCCTTCGGCGTTCTGTTCCACCTTACAATTACAGTCTTGTAGGTCTTGCCGTCAATCGTTGTGTTTTCTTCGTTTATCGGCTCTTCCTTAAGAGTATATGTGTAATACTCATCGTCATACTCTGCAAGTGCCTTGACTTCAGCGTCATAAATTCTGCAAAGTTCGTCATATTCGGGTCTGTAGCCGTCAAACTCAGCCTTTACCTCGTGTGAAACCTCCGCTCCGTACTCGTTGTAAATATAAACGTCATAGTTTATATAACAGCGTCTGTCGTTGGTATTCCACTTCATATAGTAGGTACCGGGCTTCTTCACATTATCGTTACTGCCGATTCTGTTTCCGTCTGCGTCCACAAAATACGACAGCAGATATTCGGTAGTATATGTGTCCTCAGGCGCATATGCGGAATATCCGTAAAGCGCCGTTGCAAAACGGTAACCGTCCTGTACAACCGTCCTTATCCTGTCAGTTTCTACTTCAGCGCCGTTTTCATCGGTATATCTGAAGCCGCCGCCCTCGTTTGCGATAAGCGTTATGTAGTGATACAGCTTCGCAGAAACTATCTCAAAGTACACGTTGCCCTCGGGCATAATGCTTATATCGCCGTTGTACCTTACAGTTTCGCCTGCCGTATAACCGCCTACCGTGACATCGCTCTTAATAAGCACATATGACGGCTCGTAGAACGAATCCTCGCTGTCAGGCTTCGGATTATCGGGAACGCTGTTTATAAGCCGGTCAAGCTCCTGCGGTAAAGGCTTGCCGTAAATAATGTCAAACTTTCTTTCGGTATAATCCGCAAGTCTTACCGTTACCGTGTACAGCTTTCGCTTCATTACAGGCTTCAGCCTCATATCGCCCATAACGGTTATCTTTTCATCGGGAGCCATATCAGCCTTGCCGTCACCGTCAATATCCCAGCCGATAAGTTCGTTTTCCTTACTGCTGTTGATGTTGTCGATAAATGTATCCGGCACTCTGAACTCAGTGCCGTATTCAACATATCTTGCGCCCGCATAACCGCTCTCGTTATAAATGTCGACTATGCATCTTCTTACAAGATAGTTCGCTTTAAGCATAATGCTGTAGGCTGTCGGGTACAGCTTTTCGTATTCTGCCCTGAATGACTGCAGATCTTCTTCACTGCCGTAGTTCACCGCAAGCGGTTTAGTCGTATCAAGACCGTGTACACTTCCGCTGTAACTGCTGTCATAGTATCTGTATGTCAGAGCGTCCTTCATGTACATCCGGTATCTCATACCGTCCGCTCTGTCGATACCGAAGTTTGCAAAATGAGTAACACTGTTCACAGACTGTTTATATCTGTCGAACATTTTTATATCGTCAAGATAATCTACCGCCCACAGCTCGCTTACCCATCTGTCATTTTCTGCGTCAAAGTATTCCACCGAGTACAGCTTCTGTGCGGTGTATGTGTTGAGCGTGATGGTCATATCATCGCTGAGCCAGTAGTACGGCTGTATCTCTGTATCAAACAGCGACTTATCATAGATATAGCCGTTTTTATCGCAGTAGGTCGAAACCGCAAGCGAATATCCGCTTACATATCCGCCCTTGCGTACAGTTACCGTATCTACAATTTCCGTTCTGCCGTCAGCAGATACCGCAAACTGAAGCGTTGCGGTCTTATCCTTGTCTTCAAGAGGGAAGTCAACTCCCTTGCGGTAATAGTATACATCAACGTCGCCGATATACTTTCTGCTGACATAAGCGCCCTTATCTGCATCATAGTACAGCTTTTCCGTGTCGGACGTGAACAGCAGATTCTGTCCGCCCGTATAGTACACGCGCAGGATACAACTGAGAAGTCCGTTTGTATATCTGCTTGGAGCGTCGGGAGATACGGTAAGAGTTATCCTGCCGCTGTCGTCCTTATTTGCCTTGAAATATTTACTGTAGCAAGCCACCTTGAACTCGTTGCTGTTCATCTGACGTGTTACAACATCACCTGTGGTTATGTCAAGATATGTGCCTTGTGCAGGGATAAGTCCGTCTATCTCATAGACATTCGTATCTGTTTCCCGCAGTATTATGTCGGTATTGCCCTCAAGCGTCGGCTTATCCGCATATATATATTTGTCGCCTACGCTGAATATCGGGAATTTGAACTGCTTTGCAAGCTCCGCCTTTTTCTTAAACAGCTTGCTTTCCGCAAATATCGAGATTTTTATATACACGCCCATTTCGAAGTATATTCCGCCTTGCAGGTCGGAGTAATTCTCCTTTGAAGAAGCGTAATACTTATTCATACGCATATCCTGCGAATGGTAATGGAGATAGCCGTAAAGATCCGCATAAGCGCCTATTTCAAGAGCCGCGCCTACACTGCCGAGGTCATTAAGACCTAACAGCGATACAGATACCTTACCCTCTATTCCCGCTTCTACTCCGAGATAACCGTATGCATACATATCGAATATGTAGCGGTCATCGCCCGCCATAATAAATCTGTAGACGTTTATTGATGACGGATCTTTGATATTGCCGCGTATTCCTATTCCCTTTGCCTGAAGTACGGAGGCTTCCATGCTTATACCTGCCGCAAACGAAACGTTAACGACAAAATTCAGTTCCATCTTTACAGACAACGGGAATATCGGCATAAACGAAGCACTGAACAGATTTACCTCGCACAGTCTGATTGCTCCGCCCTTGTTTTCGAGCATTTCCTGTACATCCTTGATTATATTACCGCTGTCCTTGTCCTCGCCGTTCAGAATAGCTTCTATCTCAACAGAAACATCTCTCTTGTTTTCTTCCTGCTTATCATTTCCGTTGCCGTCATCTTCTTCGTCAGCCGAGCTGACAAGTATTTTAAATGCTACGTCTGTCTGTGACAGCGGCAGGAATTTTGCGTTGAAATCACGTTTAGAGTTTACAGAGCCGCCTACTCCGATAATGAAATACTCGCTTATAGTAACCTCTGCGTCAAGCTTTACCTTGTTTTTAAGCGTTGCTTCATAGCTGAACGTGATATTCAGAGCCGTCCAGTCCTGCTCATTCGGGAAACCGTTTATACATTTGAAATTAGTGTTCTTCGCCGTACCGACCTTTGCGCTGATTGTAAGCCCTTCGAGAAGCTCCTTTACATTCAGCTTTATCTGCTTGTCGTTCCAGTCTACACCGTCCATATAGGTGTTTGACATAAGCTCAAACGGTGCGTCGCCGTTGCCGAGTTCGTTTACAGTCTTGCTGTCGTAAAGGGCGGCGGCAAGCATATATGTAAGCTGCTGTGTTCCCTCGCCGTCATACAGTTTTGCAACAAGCTCCTCAGTATCTACCGACTCTGCAAGCACCTCATTGTCAACGTACTTCTCACTGAAATAGATGTCAAGCTCATCATATATATCGTCAACGTCACTGCTTTCAACAAGTATCTCATACTCATCTCCGACAAGCTCATACGATATAACGTTCATATAGCGTGACTTTTCACTGTCCTGCGCATTGTCCGAGAAAATTACCGTACCGTTTTCAATTCCGAGCGTTTCAAACTCTTCTTTTTTTATACGGATATGTTCGCTGTCTGCATCTTCTGTGATACGTCCTGACGGAATTGTTACTATGCCGTCTTTAAGCTTTACGTTGTTCGTTTCTTCCCTGTAGATAAAAAGCGTGATGGTTCTTATCTTCTCATCAGGCATAATGTCGGAATTGATACCGTCAAACCGTACCCCGTTATCTATAAGCTTCAGCACATATGCACCGCCGGCAGTCCATTCGGTAGCAGGCTTTACCGTGTATACTCCGCTGCCAGTGTTTTCCACTTCGAACTGCGGCATATCGCCGAACTGACTTTCGATACTGATAACGTCCTGCAAATTATCGTCCGTTATGATCTGTGATGAGATAAGCGAGAATGAAAAATCCTCAGGTGCATCCGATATGGTTATCTCGTTATATTCAGGCGTTTCCTGCTTTATCTTATCCTCATCATATCCCGCATAAAGCGTTATATCACGATTTACAGGCTCGTCCTCATAGAACGGTGTCAGGCACTCCTTATCAAGATACCAGCCGTTATTGACAGCGTTTTTCTTTATCGCTTCGGGGAGCCTGCCTATAGTTTCTCCTGCGGCAAGCGTAACGCTGTCTATCTCATTTCCGCCCAGCGTATCGTATGTAACAGTTACGCTGTCGGCGGTTTTTCCTGCCGTTACCCGTGCGGTAAACGTCTTTTTAGCACCGCCTGCGGTAATATCCTTTGTAACCGTCACATCTGCAGTATCAGCCGTAGCTTTGCCGATTTCGTCTGCGGCAACATCAAGCGGCAGAGCCGATGCAGATAAGGTTATGCAAAGAATAAGCGCAATAAGATTTTTAGCTTTCTTCCTGTGAAGCATAAATAATGCCGCAACACATACAGCCGCCGTTATAAGCGGTATGACAGGGTTTATACTGCCGCCCGTTTCGGGATTGTCCGGCTTATCCGGAACGTCCGGCTCGTCGGGAGTCGCTTTTACCGCAGAATACACGCTGTCATACTTAAGCGTTCCTCCTGCAAGAAGCTCTGTTTCACCGCCGCTCACACTTCCGCTTTTAAGCTCATAGCCGTCCGGTGCCGTAATATCGTAAGCAATATCGGCAAGCCTTCCCGTACTGCTGTTTCTGATCTCAAGCGTTAATGCTATATCCTCATCCGCCGTATATTCTTCCTTGTCGGTTTTAAGCTGTACCGACAGCGCCGCCGCTTCTGCGGCAGATACCGAAAAGGTGACCACCGACATTATCAGCGTCAGCGCAAAGAATATCGACAGGATGGTTTTGCATCGTTGTTTTGTTTTCTTCTTCATAAATGCCATATAAATACCACCCTTCCTCAGATTGCCGCTATAACCGCCATAACAGGCAGTTATACCGACAGTTTCTCATATTATGATTATACAGCAAATTATTTCCTTATTTCGCTAACTTGCAAAATTGTAAGAAAAAAGATTTTCAGTCCGTCGAAAAAACCTATATATTTTTTTAAAATGGGGTTTGGGGCGTAGCCCCAATGCGGGTTGTCAGTCGTTGGTGTCGCTGCGTCGTGCAGCGACTGTGTGCGAC
>PPYF01102608.1_pt1 | contig 41086 bp, 43 predicted proteins | sample 1559871 | NCBI WGS metagenome assembly PPYF01 (sample SAMN08240021, study PRJNA423297) | Human gut metagenome, whole genome shotgun sequencing project.
ATTGAGTTATTAAAGCTTTACAGTATTGGAAAATGTGATATAATAAATAACAAATAAGGTGTTTTAAAACAAAAATATTAAAATAAAAAGGAGAAGAAGAATGAAAGCGAGACTGGTAGAACAATTCAAACAATTATTTGGACCAGAAGGGGATATCCGGGCGTATTTTGCTCCGGGACGTGTGAATCTGATCGGGGAACACACAGACTACAACGGAGGGCATGTGTTTCCATGCGCGCTGACATTAGGTACATATGCGATTGCAAGAAAGAGAGAAGATGACAGGCTGAGACTGTACTCTGTGAATTTTGAATCTCTCGGTGTGATCGAGTCAAGCCTGAATGATTTGGTTCCGTCAGAGGCAGCAGGATGGACGAATTATCCGAAGGGGGTTATGTGGACATTTGAAAAGCGCGGATATAAGCTTACAAACGGACTGGATATTCTGATTTACGGAAATATTCCGAACGGCTCAGGGCTTTCTTCATCTGCATCGTTGGAAGTTCTGACAGGAGTGCTTTTGAAGGATATGTTTGCGTTTGACGACTTGACGATGGTTGAGATCGCGCAGATTGGGCAGTATTCAGAAAATAACTTTAATGGCTGCAACTGTGGAATTATGGATCAGTTTGCAAGCGCGATGGGAAAGAAAGGCAATGCCATTTTCCTGGATACCAATACGCTGCAGTATGAATATGCACCGGTTGTGCTTGAAGATGCAAAAATTGTAATTGTAAACAGTAAAGTAAAACACAGCCTTGTGGACTCTGCATACAATGACAGAAGAAATGAATGTGAGACTGCCTTAAAAGAACTGCAGAAAGTGTTGGATATCCAGACACTTGGTGATCTGACAGAGGAGGAATTCGAGGCGCATAAAGACGCAATCCAGTCTGAGATCAGACAGAAAAGAGCAAAGCATGCAGTGTATGAGAATCGAAGAACGATCAAGGCGGTAGAAGCGCTCAAAGCAGATGATATTGAGACATTTGGAAAGCTGATGAATGCATCTCATGTATCGCTTCGAGATGATTATGAGGTATCTTGTGAAGAGATTGATATTTTGGTGGATCTCGCATGGTCAATCGAGGGCGTGATCGGATCACGTATCACAGGAGGCGGATTCGGCGGATGTACAGTAAGTATTGTGAAAAATGATGCAGTGGATCATTTCATCGAGACTGTCGGAGCACAGTATGAGGAGAGAGTGGGACACAAAGCGGAATTATATGTAGTAGACATCGGAGATGGAGCAAAAATTTTAAAATAGGCAGGAGAGAAAAAATGTTATTTGAAAATATTAAAAAATTAGTACAGTATGGAATTGACACAGGATTGACGCCGGAGTGCGAACGTATTTATACAACGAATCTGTTGTTGGATCTTTTTCACGAAGAAAACTATGAAGATACGGATATTCATGATGAGACAATTGAACTTGAAACAGTTTTGGCAGGACTGCTTGATGAGGCATGTAAAAGAGGAATTATCGAAGACAGCATTGTGTACAGAGACTTGTTTGACACAAAGATTATGAACTGTCTGACACCACGCCCGGCGCAGGTACAGGCTGAATTTGCAAAAAAATATGAGGTTTCTCCAAAAGAGGCGACAGACTATTTCTACAAATTGAGTCAGGACAGCGATTATATTCGTCGCTACCGAGTGAAAAAAGACCGCAAATGGAAAGTGGACAGCGCTTATGGTGAGATTGATATCACAATCAACTTATCAAAACCGGAGAAAGATCCAAAGGCGATTGCGGCTGCGAAGAATGCAAAAGCAAGCAGTTATCCAAAATGTCAGCTCTGTGTGGAGAATGAAGGATATGCAGGTCGTGTGAACCATCCGGCGAGAGAAAACCACCGTATTATCCCGATCACAGTGAATGACAGCGCATGGGGATTCCAGTATTCGCCATATGTATATTATAATGAACACTGTATCGTATTTAATGGTGAGCATACACCGATGAAAATTGAAAAACAGACATTTGTAAAATTATTTGATTTTGTAAAATTATTCCCACATTATTTTCTGGGATCAAATGCAGACCTTCCGATCGTAGGAGGCTCTATCTTGAGTCATGACCATTTCCAGGGCGGAAATTATACATTTGCAATGGCAAAAGCGCCGATGGAAGAGACATTTACAATCAAAAACTTTGAAGATGTAGAAGTTGGAATTGTAAAATGGCCATTGTCTGTATTGAGATTGAGAAGTACAGATGAGTTGCGCTTGATTGAACTTGGAGCACATATTTTAGATGCATGGCGAGGATACACAGACGAAGCGGCGTTTGTATTTGCGAACACAGATGGAGAGCCACACAACACAATCACTCCAATCGCAAGAAAAGTTGGGGATACATATGAGCTGGATCTTGCGCTCCGCAACAATATTACAACAGAAGAGCATCCGCTTGGAGTATATCATCCACATGCACAGTGGCATAACATCAAGAAAGAGAATATTGGACTGATCGAGGTAATGGGGCTTGCAGTGCTTCCGTCTCGTCTGAAAGAAGAGATGGAAATCCTTGCAAATTATCTTGTGGAAGGCAAAAATATCAGAGAGAATGAAAAGATTGAAAAACATGCAGACTGGGTAGAGACATTCCGAGGAAAATATGACGGATTTACAAAGGAAAATGTAATGAAAATTTTGGAAAAAGAAGTTGGAATTGTATTTACCAATGTTTTGGAAGATGCAGGTGTCTATAAATGTACAGAAGAGGGAAGAATTGCATTCAAACGGTTCATAGAGACACTGTAGGTATTTGGAGAGGTTGAGAACAGAATGGAACAGAGAGCATTTGGAGCGAACAGCAAAGGTGATGCTGCTTTATTATATACATTTACGAACAAGAACGGCATGATGATCAGGGTGACTGATCTGGGGGCAACGCTCCATGCGGTCCTTGTGCCGGACAGGGATGGCAGTCTCTGTGATGTGGTACTTGGATATGACACGGCAGAGCAATATGAAGAAGGAGCTACTTTTTTTGGAGCTACGGTCGGCCGGAGCGCGAACCGCATCGGTGGTGCATCATTTGTGCTGAATGGGAAAAAATATAATCTGGATAAAAATGACGGTGAAAACAATCTTCACAGCGGGTTGGATTTTTATAGTTTCCGTGTGTGGAAAGTGAAAGAACAGACGGAGAACAGCATTACATTCGCACTGCGCAGTCCGGATGGCGATCAGAATTATCCGGGTGAATTGGACATTGAAGTGACTTATACGTTGACAGATGACAATGAAATAAAAATTCAGTATCATGGAGTGCCGACAAAAGATACGATCATCAATATGACAAATCATAGTTATTTTAATCTGTCCGGACATAATTCCGGTCCGGTGTTAGATCAAGAGGTATGGATTGATGCGGATGCTTACACGAGAGCGGATGCAACGTCGATTCCAACCGGAGAGATCGTTTCCGTAGACGGGACACCAATGGATTTTCGTGTGCCAAAGACGATTGGAAGAGATATTGAAGAAGATTATGAGGCATTGAATTTCGGAAATGGATATGACCATAACTGGGTGTTAAAGACATGTGACGGAGTTGGAAAGGTTGCAACACTTTATTCTGATAAAACAGGGATTGAGATGGAAGTGTATACAGACCTTCCGGGAGTGCAGATGTATACAGCCAATTTTGTAGAGGATGAGTATGGAAAAGAGGGCTCAATCTATCAAAAACGCCATGCAGTCTGTTTTGAGACACAGTATTTCCCGGATGCAGTGAATCATGAGAACTTTGTAAGCCCGATCTGTCGTGCAGGTGAGGCATATGACACGACTACGGTTTATAAATTTGGGGTGAGATAGGAAGGATTATTGTATCCAGCCTTGACAAGGTAAAAAAGGTGGCATATAATGAATACTACGTTTGCGAACCACGACAATGCTGAATTAGGGCTTGTACTGGTTTCGACGGGGGTTCAGAAGTTTGGGAAGCCATCTGCGGGGCGGGACCGCATAACAATCCGTACTTTAAAATTAAACGCAGACGAAAATTTAGCGTACGCTGCCTAGTGGCAGCAGTCGGCCTTAAGTCGCTCACTGCTTAAGTCACCGGCTTCAACGAGGTGAGGCACTTCGTTTCCAAAGCTTTGAGGGGATGGAAGAATTTATGAAGCTACTGAGATCAGAAGCCTGTCATTAGGCGTCTGATGGAGGGAATGTCAAAATAATGACTGTGATGGGAGATGCCTCGATGGAAGGGCTTTCGGACAGGGGTTCGATTCCCCTCAGGTCCATTTCAAAACCTCAGCATATGCTGAGGTTTTATTTGCATATGTTTACAAGTAGTGCTATAATTTTTTTTACAGGGGAAAATGCAAAAAAGGGGTATCAGGATAAATGGATAAGATAAGTATTATTGCTATTGTAATTGCTCAGATTGTAGTTGTCATCTGTGTGTTGGTCGTATTTTTACAGAGAAGAAGTATGAAGAATCTCATCGAGAATCTGACAACGATGATTGATGATGCAACAAAAGGAACATTGAAATCAAAAAGGCCGGATGGCTCTGTGTTTTCGGATCTGGAAGTTAAGATGAATCAGTATCTGAAAATATGTATTGTGAGAAACAGACGTGCAAAAGAAAAAAAAGACAGGATCAAGTCATTGATTGCAGAAGTTGCTTTTCAGACGCAGGCACCACTTGCAGATGTGAAGATGTATTCTGACATGCTGGTTGAGCAGAAAGATCTCTCAGATGACAGCAGAAAGATTGCAGAGCGTATCAGTGCACAGGGGGAACGCTTGAATATGATGTTGGAGGCAGTTGTGAGAATTTCTGTGCTGGAGAGTGGATTGAATTCTATTGAGCCGAAATCACAGAATCTTGGGAATCTTTTATGTGAAGTGAGTCAGGAATTGCTTCCATTGGCAGAGAAAAAGGGAATTGCAATTCAATATAAGAAAAAGAAGATTCAGGCGGTGTTTGATTATCCGTGGACGCTCGTGGCGCTTTCGAATATTTTGGAAAATGCAATTAAGTATTCAAAACCGAATTCCATGGTCAAAGTAAGTGTGATGCAGTATGATATGTATGCGAGAGTAGATATTACGGACAATGGAATGGGAATTGATTATACAGAGACAGAGGCGATTTTTAAGAAATTTTATCGCACAAAAGAGGCAAAAGAGCAGGAAGGTCTTGGAATTGGTCTCTATCTTGCGAGACATATTATACGAGAACAATGTGGATACATTAAAGTGTCCTCGATTGTTGGAAAGGGAACGATGTTCTCTGTATTCCTACCGAGGGTATAAAATATAGTAAAGAGCAGATGGCAGTTGGAAAAACTAAAAAAAGGAGTTTTCTGACTGCCATTTATTGTTTCACAAAGTTGACATAAATCTTTGGTATGATAAAAAAGAGAATATTAAACGAGGTGAAGATATATGGAAAAATTGAAAATATTGGTTGTAGATGATGAGAGCAGAATGAGAAAACTGGTAAAAGATTTTTTAGAGAGAGAGGGACATATTATTATAGAAGCTGCTGATGGGATGGAAGCGATGGATATTTTTTATGAGAATAAGGATATCGCTTTGATTATTCTTGACGTGATGATGCCTAGAATGGATGGATGGCAAGTGTGCAGAGAGGTGCGTGCGCTGTCTCAGGTTCCGATTATTATGCTGACAGCACGCGGGGAAGAACGGGACGAGCTGCAGGGATTTGAACTTGGAGTGGATGAATATATTTCAAAACCGTTCAGTCCGAAGATTTTGGTTGCGCGAGTGAATGCAATCTTAAAAAGAGGAAGAGCAGCGGCTTCTGAAGATTTGATTGATGCCGGGGGCATTGTGATTGATAAAGCAGCACATCTTGTAAAGATTGATGATGTACCGATTGATCTGAGTGTGAAAGAGTTTGAACTTTTAACATATTTTGTGGAAAATCAGAAGATGGCATTGTCCAGAGAAAAGATACTGAACAATGTGTGGGATTATGATTATTTTGGCGATGCGAGGACAATTGATACCCATGTGAAAAAACTGAGAAGCAAGCTGGGAGAAAAAGGAAATTATATTAAGACGATATGGGGAATGGGATATAAGTTTGAGGTGGAATAATGCGAGGATCAATTAAACGTCAGATTTCAGTCATATTTATCGGGCTGGTAGTGGCAATTCTTTTGATTTCACTTGGAGTGAATGCAAAATTTCTCGGACAGTATTATATCCTGAATAAACAGGCGAGTCTGACAGAGGTATATGAAAAGTTAAAAACAGCTTCTGAGAAAGGGAAATTGACATCTGACAGCACGGTAGAAGAATTGAGCGAGATGGTTGAGATTGGTAATATTACGCTTGCTGTTGTTTCAGGAAAAGAGAAAGTCCGTCTTTCGATTGCGCAGAATGAACAGAAAAGTGATGAACTGGTCATGCAGCTGATTGGCTATATGCTAGGGCGGAATCAGGAGAACGGGACGCTTTTAAAGGAGAGCGATACCTATCAGATTCACAGTGCAAAAGATGTGCAAAGTGGGTACGAATATATCGAGATGTGGGGATATCTGGAAGATGGAAGTACATTTATTTTAAGAAGTCCGCTGGAGAGTATTCGGGAAAGTGTGGCGCTCTCGAATAAATTTTTATCTTACATTGTAGTTGTAGTTGTACTGATCAGCACCGTCTTGGTATGGTATTTTTCTAAAAGGATTGCAGATCCGATCATGGAATTGGCAGTTTTGTCGAAGAGAATGGCGGATTTGGATTTTGATGCGAAATATACAAGCGGCGGAGATAATGAGATTGGAGTCCTTGGAGAGAACTTTAATGCGATGTCAGAGAAACTGGAGCAGACCATTTCGATGCTGAAGAAAGCCAATTATGAATTGCAAAAAGATATTGAGAAAAAAGAAAAGATGGAAAATATGCGAAATGAGTTCCTTGGAAATGTATCTCACGAATTAAAGACACCGATTGCTTTGATACAGGGGTATGCGGAAGGACTGAAAGAGGGAATCTCGGATGATCCGGAGAGTCGGGCGTTTTATTGTGACGTGATTATGGACGAAGCAGGAAAGATGAACCGTATGGTGAAAAATCTGCTGACACTGAACCAGTTGGAATTTGGAGAAGAGGAAGTGTCTTTTGAGCGCTTTGACATCGCGGAGCTGATTCGCGGAGTAGTGCAAAGCTGTGAGATATTGATACAGCAGAAGAATGCCACAGTGCATTTTACGCAGAATGAACCTGCGTATGTCTGGGCGGATGAGTTCAAGGCAGAGCAGGTTATTCGAAACTATGTGAGTAATGCATTGAATCATGTAGAGGGGCAGATGCTGATTGACATTCGCATTTCAAAAGGAGAAGAGCCGGATACGACGAGAGTTTCGGTGTTCAATACCGGAAAACAGATTCCAAAGGAGGATATCGGGCACATTTGGGATAAATTCTACAAAGTGGATAAAGCGCACACAAGAGAATATGGTGGTAATGGAATCGGACTTTCTATTGTTAAGGCGATTATGGAATCGTTCCATCATGAGTATGGAGTGAACAACTATGAAAACGGAGTGGAATTTTGGTTTGAATTATCTGCAAAATAGAGGAGGGCACAAGTGATATGATAGCGATTATTGATTATGATGCGGGGAATATAAAAAGCGTAGAAAAAGCATTACAAAAGTTGGGACAGGATGTTGTGATCACACGAGAGAAAGAGCAGATTTTAGCTGCGGATAAAGTGATTCTGCCTGGAGTCGGAGCATTTGGAGATGCGATGAAGAATCTGAAAGAGTATGGTCTGGTGGAGGTTATTCATCAAGTGGTGGAAAAAAGGATTCCCTTTTTGGGGATTTGTCTTGGGTTACAGCTTTTGTTTGAAAAAAGCGACGAGTCGGAAGGCGTGAAAGGACTTGGAATTTTAAAAGGAGAGGTTTGCAGAATTCCGGAACAAGAAGGACTTAAGATTCCGCATATGGGATGGAACTCTTTGCATCTTCAGAATGACGGAAGACTCTTTCGGGGAATTGAAGAGGACGCATATGTATATTTCGTGCATTCTTATTACCTGAAAGCCAAGGAGGAACAAATTGTGAAGGCGACGACAGAATACGGTGCACACATCCATGCATCTGTGGAAATGGATAATGTGTTTGCATGCCAGTTTCATCCGGAAAAAAGCAGTGATGTGGGACTTCGGATTTTGAAAAATTTTGTAGAGCTTAGCTAGGAGGAAGAGAGATGTTTACGAAAAGAATAATCCCTTGTCTGGATGTGCACAATGGGCGTGTGGTGAAAGGAGTTAATTTTGTAGATTTGATAGATGCCGGTGACCCGGTTGAGATTGCGAAGGCATATGATGCAGCAGGAGCAGATGAGATTGTATTTTTGGATATCACAGCATCGTCAGATGAGAGAGAAACTGTTGGCGATATGGTGCGGAAAGTGGCCGCCAATGTATTTATTCCTTTTACGGTTGGCGGAGGAATCCGGACGGTAGAAGATTTTAAAGTACTTTTGCGGGAAGGAGCGGATAAGATTTCAATCAATTCATCTGCGATCAATCGTCCAGAGTTGATACGGGAAGCAGCAGAAAAATTCGGCAGTCAGTGTGTGGTTGTCGCAATTGATGCGAAGAAAAGAGCGGATGGAACCGGATGGAACATCTATAAAAATGGTGGAAGAGTCGATGTCGGTATCGACGCGGTTGAGTGGGCAAAAAAAGTGGATGCGCTCGGAGCGGGAGAGATTCTTTTAACGAGTATGGATGGAGATGGAACAAAGGCAGGGTATGACCTGGAGTTGACAAGAGCGATTGCGGAAGCAGTATCGATTCCGGTCATCGCATCAGGCGGTGCAGGAACGCTGGAACACTTTTATGAGGCGTTGACGGAAGGAAAGGCAGATGCGGCGCTTGCAGCATCTCTATTCCATTTTAAAGAATTAGAAATTAAAGAAGTCAAACAATACTTGCGAGAGAAAGGCGTTTCAGTCAGAATGTAAGGAGGAAGAAAAGATGGCGGCAATCAACGGAGATTGGCTGGAAGCATTAAAGGATGAATTCAAAAAAGACTATTATAAGCAGCTGTTTCAGAAAGTGAACGAAGAGTATCGGACGAGATTGATATTCCCACCGGCAAATGACATATTTAACGCATTTCATCTGACACCTTTAAAGGATGTGAAAGTGGTTATCTTAGGACAGGATCCGTATCATGGGAATAATCAGGCGCATGGACTTTGCTTTTCGGTAAAGCCGGAGGTGGAGATACCACCATCGCTTGTAAATATTTACAAAGAACTGCATGATGATTTGGGGTGCACGATTCCTGACCACGGATACCTTGTGAAATGGGCGAAACAGGGAGTGTTAATGCTCAATACTGTTTTGACTGTGCGGGCGCATCAGGCAAATTCCCACAGAGGAATCGGCTGGGAAGAGTTTACAGATGCGGCAATCCGTGTGTTGAATACACAGGATCGACCGATTGTGTTTATTTTGTGGGGAAGACCGGCTCAGATGAAAAAAGCGATGTTGAATAACCCAAAGCATCTGATATTGGAAGCTCCACATCCAAGTCCACTGTCTTCTTACCGTGGTTTTTTTGGAAGCAGACCATTCAGTAAGACGAATCAGTTCCTTGAGACGAATGGAGTGGAACCGATCGACTGGCAGATTGATGAATTGTAGAGAAAAGAGATGTAACATAGAATAAAAGTTGAGATATGCGAATGGAAGGCGTATGTTTCAACTTTTTTTAATTGATATCTTGACATTTTACATAAAATATGGTTATATGAACATATGAACAATCGATCATATGAGGAGGTAGAAAGATGAAACAGAATCATGAAGAACATAAAGAGCAACATCATCATAACCATGAAGCATGTGGATGTGGTCACGACCATGAACACGAAGCCTGCGGATGCGGGCATGATCATGGTCACGAAGTCTGTGGATGCGGGCATGACCATGAACATGAATATGGGAGTGGTGACAAAGAGAGTCATTCGCATGTTCAATCGGATGCGAAGCAAAAAGTATATATCTTAGAAAATCTTGGCTGTGCAAACTGTGCGGCGAAGATGGAGAGAAAGATTAAGGAATTGCCGGAAGTGGAAGATGCGGTGATCACATTTGCGACAAAGCAGTTAAAAGTTGCATCGAATCATCAAGAGGATCTTCTTCCGGTACTGCAGGAAATTTGTGCATCGATAGAGTCTGAGGTAGTGGTAAAACCAAAAGAGTCAAAAGTACACAAAGAAAAACAGGAGGAGAACAAAAAAGTGATAATAGGTATCCTTGCGGGTGCAGTATTGTTTGCAGCAGGGATGATATTTGAGGATTCTTATCCGACAGTGACATCAATTGGATTTGTTATAGCCTATCTGATTCTTGGAGGGAAAATTGTATTACAGGCAGCGAAGAATCTGAAGAAGGGGCACGTGTTTGATGAAAACTTTCTGATGAGTATTGCGACGCTGGCGGCATTTGCAATTGGAGATTTTGCTGAGGCGGTAGGTGTGATGCTGTTTTACCGGTGTGGAGAGTTGTTTGAAGATATTGCAGTGGAAAAGAGCCGTGGACAGATTATGGATGCGGTTGATATGAGACCGGAGGTTGTAAACCTTCTGCATGGAGATGAGGTGGAAGTGATTCCGGCAGCGGAAGCTCAGATCGGAGACGTGCTCCTTGTGAGAGTTGGAGATCGAATTCCGCTTGACGGAGTGATTTTAAGCGGTGAGAGCCGCATCGATACAGCGCCGGTGACAGGTGAACCGGTTCCTGTAAAAGCAGGCGAAGGTGACCGGGTAATCTCAGGGTGTGTGAATACTTCCGGAATGTTAAAGGTTCGGGTAGAAAAGACACTTGGCGACTCTATGGTTACACGGATTCTGCAGTCTGTAGAAAATGCGGCGGCAAGCAAGCCGAAGATAGACCGATTTATTACAAGATTTGCAAGAGTCTACACACCATTTGTAGTAATCCTGGCATTGGGAACTGCAATTATCCCTTCACTGATTACGGGAGATTGGAAATTTTGGATTTATACAGCAATCACATTTCTCGTTATAAGCTGTCCATGTGCGCTCGTATTAAGTGTGCCGCTTGCATTTTTCTCCGGAATTGGCGCGGGATCTAAAAAGGGAATTCTTTTTAAAGGCGGAATTGCTTTGGAGGCGTTAAAAGAGGTCAAGGCAGTTGTCATGGATAAGACAGGGACTATTACAAAAGGAAATTTTGAAGTGCAGAAGTGTATTTCATTGGGGGCATGGAAGGAAGAAGAACTCTTAGCAGTTGCAGCAGGATGTGAGAGTACATCCACGCATCCGATTGGGAACAGTATTGTGGAGGAAGCAAAAAAACGTTTTGTAGAATTGGAACGCCCATCAAAAGTGGAAGAAATATCAGGAAAGGGAATCCGTGCGCAAATGAAACTCGGCGAGGTGCTATGCGGAAACAGAGCCCTTTTAGAAATGCATCATGTGAATGTGCAAATGATGGAGAGCAATGTTTATGGAACTGAAGTATTTGTCGCGATAAATGGAGAGCTGGCAGGATATCTTGTCATTGCGGACACTTTGAAAGAAGATTCCGTTAGTGCAATCAGAAAGATGAAAAAATACGGACTTCGAACAGCAATGCTTACAGGAGATGCCAAAACAAGTGCAGATGCCATAGCCAAAAAGGCAGGTGTAGAAGAAGTGTACGCACAGCTTTTGCCGGAGGATAAGGTAGAAAAATTAAAGGAGATACGTCAAAAGAACGGAGCTGTTATGTTTGTTGGAGATGGAATCAATGATGCGCCGGTGCTGGCTGGAGCAGATGTCGGAGCCGCGATGGGAAGCGGAGCGGATGCTGCGATTGAAGCGGCGGATGTGGTGTTTATGACATCTTCGATGGAAGCGATTCCGCAATCTGTTGCAATTGCAAAAGCGACCGGAGCGATTGCCATGCAAAATGTTGTGTTTGCACTGATTGTGAAAGCTCTGGTAATGATACTTGGACTTATGGGATTTGCAAATATGTGGCTGGCAGTGTTTGCCGATACAGGAGTTGCGATGCTCTGTGTATTAAATTCCATCCGAATTTTATATAAGAAATAAAAGAAGTGCGACTGTTGTCCTGCGGTGAGTCAGGGGAACAGTCGTACTTATTTTGCAGGAAAGTATTGACCAAACAGAGTACATCATTCATAATTGTTCTATGAATGTCGAGTCATATGAAAGGAGTAAGATATGGAAAAATCGGAAATAGAATGTTGTGGGACAACGCATTTGCATGACAGTCTGGTACACCAGATTGAAGACGGAATGCCGAAAGAAGAGACGATACGAGAATTGTCAGATTTCTTCAAAGTATTTGGAGATATGACGAGAATAAAAATTTTATGTGTGTTGTTTCAGGCAGAGTTGTGTGTGTGTGATTTGGCAGAAGTTGTGGGAATGACTCAATCTGCAGTGTCACATCAACTGAGAATATTAAAACAGATGAAGTTAGTAAAGAACAGAAGAGAAGGAAAGACGGTATTTTACTCGCTGGCAGACGGGCATATACAGAGCATCTTGAATCAGGGAATGGAGCATATAATAGAGTAGAGGCTGTTTGATGAGGGCAGGTTATGAAGGAAAGAATACGTAATAATGTGTACATGACAGTGTGCGGACTTTTGTTGTATTTGGGAAGTGTCTGGCTGAGCAGAAGTTATCATTTGCCGTCGGACATTGCGTTTAGCTGTTTTTTTGCAGCGTACCTACTGGCTGGGTACAGTGTGTTTCAGAAGATTGCGGAACATTTTTTGGAGAAAATTTTTCTGGATGGGAATGTACTGCTTGTAATCACTACAATTTGTGCGTTTGCCGTTGGATATTATGTGGAGGCAGTGGCGGTGATCTTGATTTTTCAGGTTGGACATCTGATCGAGATGATCACAATAGATCGCTCCAAACGAAGAATCAGAGAACTCATCGATGTACATGCAATCCTTGCAAATAAACTGGTAGATGGGGAAGAAATACAGGTAGAGCCGTCAGAGCTTGAAAAGGACGACAGAATCTTGATCAGACCGGGCGAACGAGTTCCGGTAGATGGGATAGTCATTTCGGGGACAACTTCGCTTGATACACAGATGATTACGGGAGAGGCAATTCCGCGTGAGGAAGAGCCGGGCGGAATTGTATATAGTGGAAGTCTGAATCTGACAGGTGCCATAGAAGTCAAAGTGCTTCATACATATGATGATTCTACGGTGTCAAGAATCTTGAATATCGTAGAAAATGTAGATACGAAAAAGGCAGAAAGTGAGCACAAAGTACAAAGATACATTCAGATTTATGTGGGTTTGATATTAGCGGCGGCAGCGATGCTTGTTGTTTTGCCAAGTCTGTTTGACAAGACATATGAGTATGTGACTGGAATGAAGAGAGTTGTTGTATTTTTGGCGGCAGCCTGCCCATGTGCGATTGGGATGTCTGTATCCACAGCATTTTTAGGAGGGATTCTGTCCGCTGCTAAAAAAGGTGTAATCGTAAAAGGAGGCGTGTATCTGGAAATTTTGGCGAAAGTGAACACCTTTCTGTTCGATAAGACGGGAACGTTGACGGAAGGTGTTTTTGAAGTGCAGGAGGTACATGCACAGTGGCTTACAGAGGAGGAATTATTGGAGATTGCAACATATGTGGAAAGCTACTCGAATCATCCGATTGCTGTTTCCTTGAAAAATGCTTATGGGAAGGAACTTGAAAAGACCCGTATGACTGAGATGGAAGAGATTCCGGGATATGGATTGACAGCAATTTACGAGGGAAAAAAAGTGTATGTTGGAAATGCAAGATTGATGGAAGAAAGAGGCATCCGGTTTCAGGAAATACACAAGTCAGGAAGCGTAATTTACATTGCAGTTGACGGGAAATATGCAGGTTATATCGTCGTTTCAGACATGATAAAAAAAGATGCAAAAGAGATGATCATGTATTTGAAAAAGCATTGTCAGGCAGTCACTGTGATGGTGACGGGAGATACCCAGTTTACTGGAAAAGAAGTGGCTGAGGAATTGGAATTAGACTATTATTATGCAAATCAGCTTCCGCAGGATAAGGTGGAGCGATTGGAAGAATTTTTGAATATGCAGGACGACACGGAATGTCTTGCATCAGTTGGAGATGGTATCAATGATGCGCCGGTGCTCACGAGAGCCGACGTAGGGATTGCTATGGGAGCGCTTGGCTCAGATGCGGCGATCGAAGCGGCGGATATTGTCCTGATGGATGATGAACCGTTGGCGCTGGTAGATGCAGTCCGTATTGCAAAGGAGACGTTGAAGGTCATCAGGCAGAACACGGTTTATGCGGTTCTTATTAAAATAATCGTATTGGGATTGGCACTGTGCGGAATGATAACAATCAAGGGGGCGATCATTGTGGAAGTATGTGTGATTGTGCTTGCGATTGTGAATGCTGCATGGGCATCTAAAAATCCGGCATAATAGAAAAGGAGCAGAGATGAAAAAAAGGAAAATAGCGATGCTTGTCATGACGGGAGTTTTACTGACAGGCTGTATGGGAACAAATTATTTGGAAGAAGGCGTTTCTCAGTTGGAAGAAAAGCAATATGAGGAGGCGAGCAAGTCTTTTCAGAAGGAGATCGATGAAGAAAAGAACTTAGATGAGGCATACCGTGGAATGGGAATTGCATATTTTGAGATGGAAGAATTCGAAAAAGCAATTGATGCGTTCGGGGAGGCATTGGACAATGGGGCAGAAGAAACGGCAACGTTATATAATTTTATCGGTATCAGTAATATGAAAATCGAAAATTATGAGGAAGCGGTATCTGCATTTGAAAAGGGTATGTCTATGGAGGACTGCTCTGATACAATGAAACGGGAGATGCTGTTTAACACGGTTGTATCATATGAAAAGTTAGGGGACTGGGACAATGCAAAAGAGAAAGTGAGAGAGTATAACGAGCAGTATCCTGGAGACTCGAAAGCAGAAAAAGAAGCAGAATTTTTGGAGACCAGATAGGAGGGCTTTATGGCGGAAATGATAGAACTGAAACAGGTGAAGGAAAAGGTCATTTTGGTCGGAGTCAGCACGGATGATCATGATGATACGGAGAAATCGCTGGATGAACTGGAAGAACTGGCGTCAACTGCAGGGGCAGTGACGGTCGGGCGTGTTGTCCAAAACCTGTCACAGATTCACCCGGTGACCTATGTCGGAAAAGGAAAGTTGGACGAGATAAAAGACCTGTTGTGGGAGACGGAGGCGACGGGCATCATCTGTGATGATGAATTATCGCCGATTCAGCTTGGAAACATGGAAGATGCGTTGAATACAAAGATTATGGATCGAACCCTCATTATTTTGGATATTTTTGCAAACAGGGCGTCGACCAATGAGGGGAAGATTCAAGTAGAACTTGCGCAGTTGAAATACAGACAGTCGCGTCTTGTGGGACTTGGAAAATCATTGTCAAGACTTGGCGGCGGAATCGGGACAAGAGGTCCGGGAGAGAAAAAGCTTGAGATGGACAGGCGTCTGATCAAGGGGCGGATTGCCCAGTTGAACCGAGAATTGAAAGATGTCAAGCGGCACCGTGAGGTGACAAGAGAGCAAAGAAGCAGAAACCAAGTTCCGGTCATTGCGATTGTCGGTTACACAAACGCCGGAAAATCTACACTTTTGAATACACTGACGGGGGCGGATGTGCTGGAAGAAGATAAGCTGTTTGCGACACTGGATCCAACAACCCGGAACTTAAAACTCCCAAGTAAACAAGAGGTATTGCTGACGGATACAGTTGGATTTATCCGAAAACTGCCGCACCATCTGATTGAAGCCTTCAAAAGTACGTTGGAGGAAGCAAAATATGCAGACATCATCCTGCATGTGGTGGATGCATCTAATCCGCAGATGGATGAGCAGATGTATATTGTCTATGAGACACTGATGAATCTGGAAGTTAAGAATAAACCGGTTATCACGGCGTTTAATAAACAGGATAAAGTAGATGGTGAGGTTATTTTACGTGATTTTAAAGCAGATCATGTTGTGAATATTTCGGCAAAGACTGGTGAGGGATTAGAGAATCTGCAAAATGTAATCGAAGAAGTTTTGCGGGAACAGAAAATTTTAATTGAGCAGCTTTATCCGTATGCTGATGCGGGAAAGATACAATTGATTCGAAAATACGGGGAATTGTTAGAAGAAGAGTACCGGGAAGAAGGTATTTTTGCAAAAGGGTACGTTCCGATTGAAATCTATGAGAAAGTGAAACTGTGAGAGAAATGAAAAGATATCAGATTACAGAGTGGTGCCATCATTTTATGGAGAATCATGTGAAAGAAGGAGATCTCTGTATTGATGCGACAGCCGGAAACGGAAATGATACGCTCTTTTTGTGTGAACTTGTAGGAGAGTGTGGACGGGTGTTGGCATTCGACATTCAAAAAGAAGCGGTGGAAAATACGAAAAAGCGGATTTTGGAACATCAGATGGAAAAACGTGCAGATGTTTTTCTGGAAAGTCATGCGAAGATGCAGAAGTATGCAAAGGAAGAAACGGTAGACTGCATCGTATTTAATTTCGGATACCTTCCGGGCGGTGACCATCAGCTTGCGACTAAAGCAGATACAAGTATAGAGGCAATCAGACAGGGACTGCGACTGCTGAAGGTGGGAGGCATGATGAGCCTTTGCATTTACAGCGGAGGGGACAGCGGATTTGAGGAACGGGATGCAATCCTGTCATTTCTGAAACTCCTGGATACAAAATATTATCTTGTTATTCTGAGTTCCTATTACAATCGCCCCAATCATCCGCCGATACCGGTGATGATTCTGAAGCTAAAGTCTGACGTGGCGATTCATGAAAACACTTCCGATAAGCACGGGAAAAAGTAGAATAATCTTGAAAACCACAGTCAAAACAGGCTTCTAGAACCGGAGTCCCCTGTAGGATCAAGTCTTTGGCAAAAAGAAGTCGTTTTTGTGTAATATAATTTCCGAGGCTGTATCCGGTCTCGGATTTGAACAGGCGCATCATATAGTATTTGCTTAGATAGAATCTTGAGGCGAGGTCATCAATTGAAAGATGGGCGGACAAATTGGCATTGATATAGTGCAGAATGTCCGCTATTTTTTCGTTGTAGACGGCGGTATCCAAAAAGAAAAGCTGTCTTGCGTGCGCCGCGCGATTGAGATGAATCATAAATTCTAAAAAAAGAACTTGCCTGTAGAGTTCGTTGGCATAGCCATCCGAGGAAAAGGATTCTTCCAATCTTTGGATTGTCTGAAACAAAATACTTTTTTGACGAGTGGGAATCCGAAGCACACTGGATTCCTTTTTTGCTGCTTTTTGAAAACAATATCCCAAGTCGTAGTCCTGTGTACGGTAATTTTCAATAAAAGTGGGAGAGATGTAAATAATAATCCGCTCATATGGCGTGGTTGTGTCGACGACCGGGCGGTGAATCTCATTATGGCGGACAAGAACCATATCGTAAGGTTCGAGCTGATAGGTTCGTCCCTCGATGGTATAATGCACATTTCCCTTGATTAAAATAGTGATCTTATCAAATTCATGGTAATGATATTTAATATTTGGAATACTCCTGTCTGTCAGATGAAACAACCGGAAATCACTGCTTAAATATCCTTTTTTTTCATAGTGTTCCATATCAAACCCTCCTGCTATGAGAGTATTATATAGCATCATTTGCAATATAGAAAGCATTATTTGTGTATTTGTGACATATAATGCCTGTTAAGATAGAAGTAGTAAAAATGCCGTGGAGGGTGAATGTATGAACGTTGTATTAGAAAAATATCATGGACTTGGAAATGATTACCTTGTATTTGACCAAAATAAAAATGAAATGGAATTAAATGAAGAAAATGTCAGACTGTTATGTGACCGCAATTATGGTATAGGAGCGGAAGGGATTTTGGAAGGTCCTGTTTTTGAGACAGAGCAGATGGGTGTTCGAATCTGGAATCCAGATGGAAGCAAGGCAGAAATGAGCGGAAATGGGGATCGTATTTTTGCAAAATATTTAAAAGATGCCGGTTATGTACAGAAACGAAATTTTCATTTTCAGACACCGGGAGGAGAAATTGAGGTTTTCTACTTAAATGAAGATGGAAGCCGCATCCGTCTTTCGGTGGGAAAAGCATCTTTTTGGAGCGACGAAATTCCTGTGACAGGGGAACGAAGAGAAGTGGTCGATGAGGACATGGTATTCGGAAGAAACCTGTATCCGACGACTTGTGTGTCTGTCGGAAATCCACACTGTGTGATTCCGATGAAAGAAGTGTCGAAACATCTCGTGTGCAAAATCGGAAATCATTCAGAGATTGCAAGATATTTTCCGAATAAGATCAACACACAGGTGATGCAGGTGATTGATGAAGAAAATATTCGGATTGAAATCTTTGAGCGCGGCGTGGGATATACGCTTGCATCTGGCAGCAGTGCATGTGCCGCAGCGGCAGCTGCATATAAACTTGGACTTACGAATCCGGGTGTGACAGTGCACATGCCAGGTGGTGAGTTGCAGGTGGAGATTCAGGAGGACTGGGAGATATTTGTGACAGGTGAAGTATTTTATATTGGAAAGATGATACTTGGAAATGAATTGAGTGAAAAATTGAGAATGATGTAGAGAAGAGGACTGTCCGCGATGGATGGTCCTTTGCTGATATTAAGCAAAAAGTTCTCTGCCCGAATATTCAAGCGTAAAATGCATTGCAACTTAAAAACAGATTGTTTATACTAAAGGAGAGAAATATTGACAGAGAAAAAGCAGAGCAGTATTACCAACAAAATCTGAGAGAGCTGAAAGGATAGAAGGAATGGCATTACAGTTTATTATGGGACCACCCGGTTCGGGAAAGTCCCATTATTTATATGAAAAAGTAACAAAAGCATCTTTGGAGCATCCCGAGACCAATTATATTGTGCTTGTGCCGGAACAGTTTACCATGCAGACACAGAAAGATCTTGTGATGGCAAGCCCGAAAAAAGGAATTATGAATGTAGATGTGCTGAGCTTTGGACGACTTGCACATCGTATTTTTGAGGAGACCGGTGGAAATCAGCGGACGGTTCTTGATGATGTGGGGAAAAGTTTTGTGCTGAGAAAGATTGCGGGGGATTGTGAGGCAGAGCTTCGCGTACTTGGAAGTAATCTGAAAAAGACCGGATACATCGGGGAAGTGAAGTCGGTTATATCGGAATTTACACAATATGATATACAGGAAGAGACGTTGGAACAGATGATAGAAGAGGTCGAAGACTCTTCTAATCTTTATTATAAATTGCAGGATATCAAGACTATTTACCATGGATTTCGAGAATATCTGAGAGAAAAATATATTACAGGGGAAGAACTTTTAGATGTCCTTTGTACTGTGGTGGGGAAATCTAAGATTTTAAAAGACAGTGTGGTTGTACTGGATGGGTTTACCGGATTTACGCCTGTTCAAAATAAGCTTTTGCGTGAACTGTTTGGTGTCTGCAAGAGGGTTGTGATTACAGTGACAATGGAGCAAAAGGAGAATCCATTTTCTTATAAACATCCATACCAGCTGTTTGCATTGAGCAAGCAGATGGTGACTTCCCTGATTACAATTGCCAAAGAGACAAAGACAGATGTAGAGGAGCCGGTATATCTATATGACAGACCGATTTATCGATTCCGCGAGAATACAGCGCTTGCATTTTTAGAGGCGCATCTGTTCCGCTATTCAAAAGAGCAGTATGAAAAGGAACAGGATTGTATTCAGGTTTATTGTGCGAAGAATCCGAAAGAAGAGGTCGATTTTGCTGCGCAGAAGATTCGAAATCTGGCTCGGACAAGAGGATACCGTTATCGGGAGATTGCAATCATTGCAAGTGACTTGAACACATATGGAAATCAGATTGAAAAGATTTTTGGAGAATATCAGATACCGATCTTTATGGATCATAAAAGAAGTATTTTGTTGAATTCATTTGTGGAATACGTCAGAAGTCTTCTTGCGATGGTGGAACAGAACTTTTCATATGAAAGTGTATTCCGTTATCTGCGCACGGGACTGACCGGGTTTTCAGACGAAGAGATTGACATTGTGGAGAACTATGTTATTGCACTTGGAATCCGTGGATACAAAAAATGGCAGGAGAAATGGATTCGAAGAGCTAGAGGGATGGAGGAAACGGAATTGGAACGTATTAATGACATCAAAGAACGTTTCCTTATTCAAGTGGAAGATGTGACAATGGTATTGAAAAAACGAAACAAAACGGTCTCAGAAGTCACAAAAGCACTGTATGACTTTCTTGTGAAGGAAGAATTGCAAAAAAAGGTAAAAGAATATGAAATTAGATTTGGAAATGACGGAGAACTTGCATTAGAAAAAGAATATGGACAGGTATACCGTATTGTAATTGAATTATTTGATAAGTTTGTAGAGTTGCTTGGAGAGGAACAGATTGCGCTGAAAGAGTATTGTGAATTGTTGGATGCAGGACTTGAGGAGGCGAAGGTTGGTGTGATCCCGCCAAGTCTTGATCAGGTTGTGGCGGGGGATATTGAAAGAACCCGTATCAAGGACATCAAGGCGGTGTTTTTGCTTGGAGCCAATGACATGTATATTCCAGGAAAAGAAAATGCGGGAGGTATTCTCTCAGAGCATGACAGGGAGCTGTTCCAAAAAGGAGGAGTGGTACTGGCTCCGGGAGCGAAAGAAAAAGCATTTATCCAGAAGTTTTATCTCTATCTGCTGATGACAAAACCATCCGAACAGTTGTATGTGACATATAGTAAAGTCTCTGCGGATGGAAAGACACTTCGGCCGGCATACCTGATTCAGGATTTACGGCGAATGTACAAAAAGATGGAAATTCAAGATGCAGATTGTCAGCCAGACAAAAAAGAATTGACACCGAAAAGCGGATTTGCATATCTGATTGAAAAGTTACAGAAAAAACACGAAGGATTGGGCACTGAGTGGCAGGAACTGTATACATGGTACAGACAAAATCTAAAATGGCGAAAAAAAATAGAACAGATAGTGGAGGCTTGTTTTTATGAAAAACCAAAAGATGGTCTTACAACAAGAACAGCACAACGATTGTATGGGACTATTTTAGAGAACAGTGTAACCAGACTAGAAAAATTTTCGGCATGTGCCTATGCTCATTTTTTATCTTACGGGCTAAATTTGCGGGAACGTGAGGAATATACTTTTCAGGCGATCGATCTGGGAAATATTTTCCATAGTGCCATTGAACATTTTGCAAAAAAACTGGAGGCGGAGGGGTACACATGGACGACGCTTCCGGAAGTAAGAAGAGAAGAGCTGATTGAAGAAAGTGTGGAGGAAAGTATTGTGGATTATGGAAATACAATCCTCTATAGCTCGGCGAGAAATGAATATATTATCAAACGTCTGAAACGTATGATGAGGCGCACCGTCTGGGCGCTGACAAAACAGTTGGAGAAGGGCGATTTCATGCCGGGCGGGTATGAGATTTCTTTTGGAGGAGCATCCGGACTATCCACATCGGACATTGCGCTGGATGGACATGGGCGAATGAGACTGTGTGGAAAGATTGACCGGGTTGACATCTGTGAGGATGAGGACAATGTCTATGTCAAAGTGATTGATTATAAGACGGGGGCAAAAGCGTTTGATCTGGGGGAATTGTATTATGGCTTACAGTTGCAGCTCGTTTTATATCTGAATACGGCGTTAGAACTGGAGAGCAGAAAACATCACGGGAAAACAGTGATACCTGCCGGGATTTTTTATTATCAGATGAAAGATCCAATCGTGGACAAGGAAAAAGATGAAGAAAAACTGGAAAAGAAAATATTAAAAGAACTGCGTTTGGATGGCGTGGTGAATGCAAGGGAAGAAGTGGTGCGGCATTTGGATAGGGAGATATCCGGAAATTCACTTGTTGTGCCGATCGGGCGAAATAAAGACAGGAGTCTGTCAAAGGCATCCAAAACAGCGACACAGGAAGAGTTTGAGCTGATTTCAGAGTATGCCAAGAAGCAGATGAAACAGATTGGGACAAGAATATTAGAAGGGGAGACGGAGGTGTCCCCATATGAGCTTGGAACGATGACAGGCTGTAGTTACTGCCCTTACAAGGCCATTTGCGGATTTGAAGAAAAAATTCCGGGATATGAATACCGGAGACTGCAGAAACTCAAAAAAGATGAGGCGCTTATGAAGATGAGAGAGGAGGTGTCAGAGTGGGAGTAACATTTACACCGGAACAAAAGCAGGTCATTGACCTGCGAGATCGAAATATTTTGGTATCGGCGGCAGCCGGATCAGGAAAGACTGCGGTACTTGTAGAGCGTATTATTACGAGACTTACAAAAGATCAAAATCCGATAGATGTGGATCAGCTTTTGATTGTGACCTATACGGAGGCAGCAGCATCAGAAATGAAAGAACGTATACGTACAGCAATTGAAAAAGCACTGGAGGAGAATCCGGATAATGTGCATCTGCAGCGTCAGGCGACATTGATTCACAGTGCACAGGTGACGACGATTCACAGCTTCTGTCTCTCTGTCATAAGGGATTATTTCCATACGATCAATCTGGATCCGGGATTTCGGATTGCCGAAGAAGGAGAACTCAAACTACTTAAGCATGACGTGATGGAAGAGCTTTTAGAAAGGTATTATGAAGAGGGGAGCCAGACCTTTCAGGAATTTGTAGAGTGTTTTGCATCTGGAAGAGACGATAAGAAACTAGAGGAGCTTATTTTGCAGCTATATGAATTTTCAAGAAGTTATCCGAATCCGGGAAAATGGCTGCAAGAGTGTGTGCAACAGTATGAGTTTGACAGCCTGCAGGCGTTGTCAGAGTCAGAGTTTGTAGAACATATTATGCGCAATACCAGATATTATATGAAAGATCTGAAAGAAACTATTGTATCAGGGCTGCAAGTATGTGACTGCGAAGATGGGCCGTATATGTATCGGGAGACTCTGGAAGCAGACCTGCAGAATATAGAAAAAATTAACAGTGCAGAAGACTTTTTGGAGATGTCCACCTTGATTTCTAAGGTGAAATGGGCAAGGCTTGCAACCAACCGCGATAAGAGTGTTTCGGAAGAACTGGCTGCCTATGTGAAAGGTGTCCGGGAGGAAGTCAAGAAGACGGTGGCTTCGGTTGTAGAACAGTATTTTTTTGACGATCCCGAAGAATTGTATCAGGATATGCTCTCGGCAAAATCGAATATGGAAGTGCTTGTACAGCTTGTAAATGATTTTGCTGATACCTTTGCGGAGAAGAAAACTGGGAAAAATATGATTGATTTCGGAGATATGGAACAGTTTGCTCTGCGGATTCTTACATTGGAAGAGGACGGAAAACTAGTGCCGTCTAAGGCTGCCAAAGAGTATCAGGAGAGATTTGCGGAAGTTATGATCGATGAGTATCAGGACAGTAATCTGATTCAGGAGGCGATTCTGACGAGCGTATCCAAAGTCTCTAAAGGGAGCTATAATATTTTCATGGTGGGGGATGTTAAGCAGAGCATCTATAGGTTCCGTCTGTCAAGACCAGAGCTTTTTATGGAAAAGTTCAACACATATAGTCTGGAGGAGAGCGACAAGCAGAGAATTGATTTACACAAAAATTTCCGAAGCAGAAGAGAGGTACTTGACAGTACGAACTTTATTTTTGAACAGATCATGACAAAAGGGCTTGGAGGCATCGCATATGATGACAAAGCTGCTCTCTATGTCGGAGCAGCCTATGAAGAACAGGCTGGAAATGAGACAGAAGTTATTTTGGTAGATACGGATTTTGAGGATGAGGATGATCAAAAGATAGAGGAAACGAACCGAGAGCTGGAGGCGAGAGCTGTGGCAAGACGGATCAAAGAACTTGTCGGTCATCACATGGTATTGGATAAGGAGACGGGAGAATACCGAACTGCCAGATATAGTGATATTGTAATTTTAACGCGGAGCCTGAAAGGATGGACAGATGTATTTACCAATATTTTGAACCGGGAGGGGATTCCGGCGTACAGCGGTTCTAAGGAAGGGTATTTTGAGACGAGAGAAATTCGGACAATTTTGGACTATTTGCGGATTTTAGATAATCCGAGACAGGATATTCCGTTTGCGGCAGTGCTGACCTCCTGTTTTGGCAAGCTGACGAGTGAGGAGCTTGCGAATATACAGTGTGAAGGGGAAGGAAAGACATTCTATGAGCGGACATTGTTCTATTTGGAAAATGGAAGTGACGAAAATCTCAAAGAGCGGATCACAGATTTGCTGAGAAAGTACGAAAGATTCCGAAGAAAAGTACCTTATACGGCTATTCACGCATTGCTATGGGACATCATAGAAGAGACAGGATATGGAGATTATGTGGCATCTTTACCTTCCGGAGAACAGAGAAAGGCGAATCTGGAGATGCTTGTGGAGAAAGCAGTAAGTTTTGAGAGCACCAGCTACAAAGGATTATTCCATTTTATCCGCTATATCGAGCAGCTTCATAAATATGATGTGGACTATGGCGAGGCATCTGTTTTGGATGAACAGGCAGACACCGTCAGGCTAATGAGTATTCACAAAAGTAAGGGATTAGAATTTCCGATCGTGTTTGTGTCCGGCATGAGCAAACAATTCAATACACAGGATATCAAAGGAAGTATTGTGATTCATCCGGAATTTGGTGTCGGAATTGACGCGGTGGATGTAGAAAGAAGAACGAAGGCACCAACATTGTTGAAACGGATGATTCAAAGAGAAGTGTTGATGGAAAATGCAGGCGAAGAACTTCGTGTTTTATATGTGGCACTTACAAGAGCGAAAGAAAAACTGATTATGACGGGAACGATATCGAATTTGGAACAGAAAATAAGAAGTTATGAAGGGCTTCGCAGCCACGAGGAAACGGAGCTTACATTCAGCAGACTGACAAAAGCAAATTCCTATTTCGACTGGGTACTTCCGGCACTTTACCGTCATGCTTCCTTTGCACCGATCTTAGAGACGTACAATATAGGGGCACCGTTTATGAATCCGCTGTATGATCGTGATGTGCCAATCCGAGTATACAAAATGGGAATCGGAGAGATTGTCGCGGGGGAAGTTGCAGAGGAGCTGACCGGACAGTATACGAAAGAGCTGTTGCATAACTGGGATGATACACGCACCTATGACGAGCAGATGAAAGAACAGTTGGAAATACAGTTTGGGTATCAATATCCATATGAGCGTGAGCGAAAACTGAAGCAAAAAATGACGGTATCAGAACTGAAAAAACGTGCTTATTTGGAAGAAGAAGCCGGAGAAATTGTGTTTGATGAGGCAGATGTCATTCCGCTTCTTCCGAAATTTTTACAGGAAGAGGAGGAGCTTGCCGGGGCATCAAGAGGAAGCGCTTATCATAAATTGCTGGAATTGCTTGATTTCTCGAAAAAGTATGATGAAGTTACATTGAAGGAACTGATCGAGGAACAAAAACGAAGCGGAAAGCTGTCGGAGGAGATGTGTGCTTCGATTCGGGAGAAGGATATTTTACGGTTTTTAAACACACCTGTCGGAGAGAGAATGCATCGGGCCGCAGTTCGGGGAACACTGTGGGCAGAGCAGCCTTTTGTTCTTGGAATAGATGCAGATGAACTTTATAAAGGGGAGAGGCTGGAAGAAACTGTTCTGGTTCAGGGAATCATCGACGTCTGGTTTGAAGAAGATGGAGAATTGGTTGTTTTGGATTATAAGACAGACAGAGTGTTCAAAGAAGAGATATTGAGGGAAAAATATCATACACAGCTTGATTATTATGCGCGGGCATTGGAACAGCTCACAGGGAAATGTGTGAAAGAGAAGATTATTTATTCCTTTACAATGCAAAAAGAAATCGAGGTATGAATATGAGATATATAATGTGGTATTTACTGGCGATCAATATCTTGACATTTTTCTTATATGGAATAGACAAACAGAAGGCGCGCAAAAAAAGGTGGAGGATACCGGAGGCGACGCTTCTTTCGATGGCGGCTTTGGGAGGCTCTGTTGGAGCCTGTGTCGGGATGCAAATATTCCGACATAAGACTCAGAAGCCGAAATTTTATATTGGAGTGCCTGTAATTCTTTTGTTGCAGGCTGGAATTGTGATATATGTTTATTTGAAGTAGGAGATAAAACTCCTACTTTTTTTGAATTATAGGAAATTCCTTTGGAATCCTATAATTCAAAAAATGCACTTTGTGCAAAGATGCGCAGCTCGCGGGGGTGAAATTATCACTGCGTGAACCGCTCGCGCGCGAAGATTGCGCTATTGCGCAATCTTTTTTGTAATATTATATTGACTAATAATATTATATGACATATAATATGTGTATAAAAATAATATTGCATCAAATAGAAAGGAGTGAGGTCATGGTATTTAATACAGGAGCAGCCTTGCTGGATGCGATTGTTCTGGCTGTAGTATCAAAAGAGCAGCAGGGGACTTATGGATATAAGATCACACAGGATGTCAGACAGGCGTTGGAAGTATCGGAGTCAACCTTATATCCGGTGCTCAGGCGACTTCAAAAAGATGGGTGTCTGGAGGTGTATGATATGCAGTTTGACGGCAGGAACAGGCGATATTACAAAGTGACAAAGAGAGGGGCAGAACAGTTGGAGATGTATCGAAAAGAGTGGAAAAGCTATTCAGAGAAGATCTGCAAGATATTTGAGGGAGGTGTGGACGAATGAACAGAGTAGAATATATGACAAGACTTGCATCGATGCTTCAGGACATTCCAGTGGAAGAAAGGCAGGAAGCAATGAAATACTATAACGACTATTTTGATGAGGCTGGTGAGGAGAATGAAGAAAAAGTTGCAGCAGAATTAGATAGCCCGGAAAAGGTAGCGGCGGCAATCAAAGCGGAAATTTACGGAAGAAATAATACTGGGGAAACGAAAGCACCTGTGTATCCGGCAGAAAAAGAAGAGAAAGATACGAACAATTGGTGGAAGATTCTCCTGATCATAGTAGGTGGACTGTTTGTTTTATCCATTGCCGGCCCGATCGCTCTAGGTGTGGCGCTGACGGTATTGGCAGTGGTGTTTTCGGGATTTATTGCTCTGATCGCATTTGTTATAGCGGCAGGCTGTCTTGCAATTGTAGGGATTGCATTGTTTATTGGCGGGCTTACGCAGATTGCCGTGGCGCTTCCGGAGGCATTTACGTTGATTGGCAGCGGAATGATTTTATTCGCAGTTGGAATGGTGGGAGTTGTGTTGCTTGTGCAGCTTTGCTTCGTTGCATTTCCGAAGATGTTTCGGTGGATTGTAAAAATCTGCAAAAAACCATTTCATAGAAAGGCGGTGTCATAATGAAAAAAGGATGGAAGAGATTTTGGATCACAAGTGGTGCGATTGCCGGAATCGGCGTGCTGTTTTTGATTTTGGGATTTATACTGGGGGTCTCTTTTTCAAAGAGCAATTTTAGCTTCCTACATATATTTCCATTGAGCAATAGAGTGGTGACAGTAAAGGAAAGCGCAGGGCAGACCGGCGAAGAGAAAACGTTCGAAGGGGTAAAAAATCTGGAAATTGATGTGGATCATATGAGTGTATATCTGAAGCCTTCCCAAAATGGAAAAGTATGTGTGGACACTGAAAATATTGACGAGAGAGCAAATCTCCAGATCTATAAGGAAGGAAACACACTGAACATTGAGACAGATTTGGAATATAATCGAATCAATCAGGCAGGGACGATTATCTTGTACTTGCCGCAGGATGTGAAATTCTATGAGATGGACATTTCAGTAGGAGCAGGAAGTTTGAAATCAGAGCTCCAAAGCGTACATGCGGAAAATGCGGATGTTGCGGTGGCAGCAGGAGCCGCAGAGATACAGGGCATTATGGCGCAAGAGATGTATCTGGAATGTGGAGTGGGTTCTGCAACGCTTGTGCTCCATGGAGAACAAGAAGACTATAACTATAGTTTGGAGTGCGGAATGGGTGAAGTGAAGATTGCAGACGGAAGTTATTCAGGAATCGCAGTTGAGCAACAGATTGACCATGGGGCATCGAAAAATTTGAATATTCAATGTGGCATGGGAAGTGTCAATGTAAAATTTGAAAAATAGTCTGGAATAAAAATGAAAAAAATGGAAATCCTCTTACCATCACGGAAAGGGGATTTTTATTATGTCTAAAAAGAAAGAAAAACCGATTTGCTTAAGCAAGCTGGAGCCGGAAGAAAAATTAAAATATGAGATTGCAGAAGAATTGGGATTGCTCGATAAGGTGCTGGAGGATGGCTGGAAGGCGCTTTCTTCAAAAGAGACTGGGAGAATCGGCGGACTGATTACGAAGAAAAGGCGAGAGATGGAGAAAGCAAAAGAGTAGTGACCAAAGTGTGAACAATTTCGAACCGGACTTGAAAAGAGGAGGGAGATTTGTTATAATCGTAAAACTGGGGAGAAACAACAGGTGAGGTTATGAATGAGAAAATAAAAGTATTAGGCGTGTCAATTGATCATTACACGGCTAAGGAAGCAATGAAAAAGGTCATGGAATATATGGAGACAGAACCGATCAATGTGATCGAGATGGTGACGATGAATACGTTGTCGCAGCTTTTGAATAAAGAAGAAAAGCCATATATTGATGAGTTTGACCTTACATTTGCAGGAGATAAATCAATATTAGAGGCGGCAGGAGTGACTGACTCAAAATATTTGAATGAGGCCAAGACACTGCTGTTTGTGAAAATGGTAATGCGATTTCTGCATAAAAGCCACAAAAAGGTTTTTTTGCTCGCCGAAGATGAAGAGGCTTTGGCTGAACTGAGAGAATATGTGACGGGAAAATACAGTGGGGTTGTTATCTCTGAGACTGCGACCATGGAAGAACACGGAAAGTCCGATGACATGATTGTCAATCGAATCAACGGTGCAGAGACCGACTGTATCTTTGCGGCACTTCCATCTCCGCTTCAGGAAGAAGTCATTCTTCGTAACCGCACACTTTTGAATGCCAGAATTTGGTTCGGAATGGGTACTGGATTGAAAGAACGCAGGAGAACGGGATTTGGAAGAAGACGGCTGAAGGCATTTTTTACACAACACATCGTGAAGAAAAAGATTGAGAAAGAACGTAAGCAAAATCAGAATTTGTGAACAATGTATAGTGTGGAAAAAGGATAAGAGCAAAAGGAAAATTGAGGAAATGCATAAAAAATTATGATTTCCTCTTTCTTTTTTTGCTGTTTTGCATTAGTATATAACGTAGAAATATGCGTTTAACCATTTTAAGAAAAAAATGTATTGTAGAAAATGCATATGAAAATTACGAGTGGAGGGAATTGAATGATATCAAATCAAATACTTCAAAACACAATTGAAGGACTAAAAGCAATTACAAGAATTGATTTATGTGTAGTAGATATAGAGGGAAAAGTGCTTGCGGGGACTTGTACAGAGACGGATGACTATGCAACCTCGATAAAATCTTTTGTAGATTCACCGGCAGACAGCCAGGTGGTGCAAGGATGTCAATTTTTTAAAATTTTTGACGAATATCAGTTAGAATATATATTACTTGCTTACGGGGAAAATGAAAATGCATATATGATCGGAAAGCTTGCAGCATTCCAGATTCATAATCTGTTGATTGCATATAAAGAAAGATTTGACAAGGATAATTTTATCAAAAATCTGTTATTGGATAATCTGTTGCTTGTGGATATTTATAATCGTGCAAAGAAACTACACATTGATACAGACGCAAGACGTGTCGTATTTATTATCGAGATGGCGCATGAGAAAGATGCGAATATGATTGAACATGTGCGAGTGTCCATTGGAAGAAAAAACAAAGATTTCATCACAGCTGTCGATGAAAAAAATATTATTGTCGTAAAGGAATTGGAAACGAGCGAAGGCTATCAGGAGATGGAGCAGGCTGCGAATGCAATGCTGGAATTATTAAAAGCAGAAGGCGAAGAAGGATTGCATGTCGCATATGGTACGATCGTAAGCGACATCAAAGAAGTTTCAAAATCTTATAAAGAAGCAAAGCTTGCGCTTGATGTCGGAAAGATTTTCTTTAACGAAAAAGATGTGATAGCATATAGTACACTCGGAATAGGACGTCTGATCTACCAGCTTCCGATACCACTTTGTAAAATGTTTATCCGAGAGATTTTTGAGGGGAAATCACCGGATGATTTTGACGAGGAGACTTTGATCACAATTAATAAGTTCTTTGAGAACAGTCTGAATGTATCTGAGACATCAAGACAATTGTACATTCACCGTAATACGCTGGTGTACAGACTGGATAAGATTCAAAAGAGCACAGGACTTGATCTGCGTGTCTTTGAGGATGCCATTACATTTAAGATTGCGCTGATGGTTGTAAAATACATGAAACATATGGAAACGTTGGAGTATTAATAATTATGGAGGAGCGTATGATAGAATTAAAAGATGTTACGAAGGAATACTCAAAGGGGATAGCTGCGCTCAATGGAATCAGTCTGACGATTGAGCAAGGTGAGTTTGTATTTATCGTAGGAGACAGTGGGTCGGGAAAATCGACTTTGATTCGTTTGCTGATGAAAGAGCTGGATCCAACATCCGGAACAATCACTGTTATGGGTGAGGATCTTGGAAAAATGAAACACAAACATATTCCGAAATACCGCAGAAGAATCGGAGTTGTGTTTCAGGATTTCCGCCTTTTAAAGGATCGGAATGTATATGAAAATATTGCATTTGCACTTCGTGTGACAGAGGCACCAACTCGTATTATCAAACAGAAAGTTCCTGCGGCATTATCACTGGTGGGACTGGCACAAAAGTATAAATCGTTTCCGAAGGAGCTGTCAGGAGGAGAACAGCAGCGTGTGGCGATCGCGAGAGCGATCATCAATGAGCCGTCTATTTTGCTGGCAGATGAGCCGACCGGTAACCTGGACCCGTCTAATTCATGGGAGATCATGAAGTTGCTGGAGGAGGCAAACGACAGAGGAACTACAGTCATTGTAGTTACACATAATCATGAGATTGTAAATGCAATGCAAAAACGAGTTGTAACAATGAAACAGGGCAGCATTGTCAGCGACGAGAAAAAAGGTGGGTATGTATAATGAGAATCAGTACACTAGGATATTCGATAAAGCAAGGGGTTAAGAATATTGGGAGAAACAAGATGTTTTCCATTGCCTCTATGGCGACGATGGCAGCATGTATTTTCCTGTTCGGCGTATTTTTTTCAATCGTAATTAATTTTAGATACATTGTAGATAAGGCTGAAGAAGGAGTAGCAATTACAGTGCTTTTCGATGCAGATGCGACGGACGAGCAGATTAAAGAGATCGGCGAGAAACTAAAGAGCCGAGATGATGTTGCAGAGGTGAAATATATTTCCGCGGAACAGGCATGGGAAGACTTCCAGAAAGATTATTTTGGAGAGGACAATGCGGATGCGGCAGCAGGATTTGAAGGCGATAACCCGTTGATTGACTCTGATAACTACGAAGTATATTTAAAATCAGTTGAGACACAGGCAGACCTTGTAAAATATGCAGAGGGACTTGACGGAGTTCGCCAGGTCAACAAATCAGATGTCGTTGCAGATGCGTTAGGAAATGTGAATGTGCTCATTGCATATGTCTCAGGAGGAATTATCCTGATTCTGCTTGCAGTATCTATTTTCCTGATCAGCAATACGGTTACGATGGGAATTACAATCAGACGTGAAGAGATTGCGATTATGAAATACATAGGTGCAAAAGACTTTTTTGTAAGAGCGCCATTTATCGTGGAAGGTATCTTCATCGGTTTGATCGGAGCGGCGGTACCGCTTGTGGCACTGTACTTTGCATATGGAAAAGTTGTTAATTATGTTTTGGAAAGATTTAAAATTTTAAATAATATTTTAGACTTTCTTCCGGTGGGGCAGGTATATCAGATATTACTGCCGGTTGGATTAATTCTCGGAGTAGGAATTGGTTTTGTGGGAAGTTTCTTTACGATTAGGAAACATTTAAAGGCATAGGTGACTTTATGACAAAAAGAAGAAGAATTGCGAACTGTATGATTGCCGGAGTACTTTCACTCAGTTTTATCATGCCGACATATGCGACGGATTTATCCGATGCACAACAGAAGGCACAGCAATTAGAAGAACAGAAAAAGGCCGCCGAATCAGAAAAGTCTTCTTTGGCGGAACAATTGAATACCATTGTGACGGACATGAAAAAGTCAGAAGAGGACATGACAAAAAAAGAGTCGGAAATCGAAAAGGCTGAAGAAGAACTTGTCAACGCAAAGGTAGATGAGCAGAATCAGTATGAAAGCATGAAAAAAAGAATCAAGTACATTTATGAAAATGGAAGTTCCGAATTTTTAGAGATCATGCTGGAAGCAAAAGATATGGCAGACTTTTTGAATAAGGCGGAGTATGCCACAAAGATGTCTGAGTATGACAGAGATATGTTGAAAAAATTCCAGAAGCTTGTAAAGAAAGTGGAGGAAGAAGAGGCAAAGTTAAATAAAGAATATGAAGAGCTGCATACACTTCAGGCGAGTCTCACAGAAAAGCAGACAGCAGTGGAGACGCTTTTGACGGAGAAGGCTTCGGAGATTGCGAGCATTGAATCCGAGATGACCGAAGTGCAGGGATTGATCACAGCTGCCAAGGAAGCAGAGCGAAGAAGGCAGGAAGCAGAGGAGGCAGCTAAGCAGCAGGCACAGCAGAATAATGGGAATTCTGGTGGTAGTGCCGGAGATTCTGTTGTGAGTGGGAATGGTTTCTTCACTCACCCTTGTCCGGGTATGAGTTACCAGTCAAGCTACTTCGGAGAAGTACGTGAGGGAATCGGTGATTCCAGACCGCACAAGGGACATGATTATGCTGCGGCGCCGGGGACTCCGATCTATGCGGCAGCAGCCGGAAAGGTGACAACAGCCGGATACAGCAACTCTGCCGGATACTGGGTTGTTATCAACCATGGCAATGGGCTTGTGACAAAATATATGCATATGTGGCAGATGCCGTATGTGTCAGAAGGTCAGACAGTAGAAAAAGGGCAGAATATCGGAGGCGTAGGTACGACAGGACAATCGACCGGAAACCACCTGCATTTTCAGGTGGAATTAAATGGTGTTCCGGTGAACCCGTCAAATTATATGTAAGAAGGTATATTGGTGAATGGAAAAGAAAAATAGCTTTTTAAAAGGGGCACTTTGCGGTGCCCTTGCTATGTTATTAGCGGTAGCATTTGTAGGAGGCAGCTTCTTCATCTATAAAATGTCTAGAGATGACAAAGTTGTCACGATGGGAACTGAAAAGAAATTGGAGACACTTAGAGGCTTGATCGATGAAGTTTATCTTCATAGTGATGAAGTTTCAGATGACGAATTGAAAGAGTTTTTGATCAAAGGATATGTAAGTGGTCTTGGTGATCCGTATTCTGTTTATTATGACAAAGAGGAGACGGACAGTCTGTTTGAGTCAACAGAAGGAAAGTTTAGTGGAATTGGTGTTTCAATTACGCAGGATTCTGAGACAGGAGCCATGACATTTGTGAATGTGTACGAAGAAGGAGCCGGAGCAGAAGCCGGATTTCAGGCGGGAGATATTCTCTATAAAATCGATGGAGAGGATGTGACCGGTCAAGATCTCAATAATGTTGTTGCCAAGATTAAAGGCGAAGAGGGAACGCAGGTAGAGATTACAGTTCTTCGTGGTGAGAACATGGAAGAGTATACGGCGACAGCGACGAGAAAACTGGTGGAAGTACATACGGTTGAACACGAGATGAAGTCAGACGGAATCGGCTATATCAGAATTACAGAATTTGATTCCGTGACGTATGATCAGTTTGCTTCTGCCTTAGAAGATTTACAGGGGCAGGGAATGACAGGACTTGTCATTGATCTTCGCAACAATCCGGGAGGAAATCTTGACACGGTTTGTGACATCCTTGATCTGATTTTGCCGGAAGGAACTATTGTTTCTACGAAAGACAAGAATGGAGAAGGAGAAACTTACACATCAGATGAGGAACATAAGCTGGAGATTCCGCTGTCAGTGCTGACAAATGGAAACAGTGCCAGTGCATCTGAGATTTTTGCGGGTGCGGTTCAGGATTATGGAGTTGGAACACTTGTGGGAACAACTACATTCGGAAAAGGGATCGTACAACAGATATTCCCGTTGACAGATGGAACAAGTATTAAATTGACCATCTCCGAATATTTTACACCGAAGGGAAGAAATATTCATGGGACGGGGATTGATCCGGATGTGGAAGTTGAATATGAATACAATGAAGAAGATCCGGCGGCAGATAATCAGCTGGAAAAAGCAATTGAGATTGTGAAGGAAAATGGAATGTAAATTTTGCATTCCATTTTTTTTGTCTCTATGATAGAATAAAAGTAGTATGTAATTTTATGCTCAAATCTAGAAGAAAGGATGAAAACATAATGAAAATTTTGATTCAAAATGGACATGTGCTGGATCCGGAAAGTAAAACAGAGGGGATATATGATATCCTTGTGGAAGAAAAAAAGATTGTAAAGGTGGCAGAACATATTACAGATGCAGCAGATAAGGTGATTGATGCGAAAGGCTGTTTTGTGATGCCAGGATTTATTGATTTGCATGTGCATTTGCGAGATCCGGGACTGGAATATAAAGAGACGCTTAAGACAGGAGGAGATGCGGCGGCAAGAGGTGGTGTCACGACAATCTGTGCAATGCCAAACACAAAACCTGTTATTGATACAGAAGACAAAGTGAGACAAGTGCATGAAAGGGCAAAAAAAGAGTCCAAAGTGCATGTGATACAGCTCGGCGCGATTACAGTTGGACAGGCAGGCGAGGAGCTCGCAGATATTGTCGGAATGGCAAAAGCAGGATGCCACGCAATCAGCGAAGATGGAAAATCTGTGATGAATGCATCTTTATACCGCAAGGCGATGAAGATCGCAAAAGAACAAGGAATTTCGATTTTTGCACACTGTGAAGATATTACAATGGTAGAAGGCGGAGTGATGCACGCCGATAAAAAGGCAGAGACACTGGGGCTGAAAGGAATTACGAACGCGGTGGAAGATGTCATTGTGGCAAGAGATATTCTCCTTGCGAAAGAGACTGGGGTGAGGCTTCATCTTTGTCATTGCTCAACAGAGGACAGTGTCAAACTGGTGAGGGCAGCAAAAAAAGAGGGCTTGCCGGTCACAGCAGAGGTGTGTCCGCATCATTTTACAATGACGACAGAGGATATTACAGAAGATCATGGGAACTTCAAGATGAATCCGCCGCTTCGAGGAAAAAGCGATGTGGAAGCGCTGAAAGCAGGACTGAAGGAAGATATTATGGATGTGATTGCTACAGATCATGCACCGCACTCAGAGGAGGAAAAAAATAAGTCGATGAAAGAGGCAATGTTCGGTATCGTAGGACTTGAGACAATGGCAAGTCTGACTTACACGGAGTTGGTGGATACCGGAGTTCTGACACCGATGCAGATGGCAGAAAAAACAAGCTATTACCCGGCAAAGATTTTAGGCTTGCAGGACAAGGGAGCAGTTTCGGAAGGAAAGATTGCGGATCTCGTGATTTTCGATCCGAACAGAGAATACATAATTGACAAAAATACATTTTTCTCAAAAGGGAAAAATACACCGTTTGACGGTTGGAAAGTGAAAGGCGATGTGCGTTACACATTGGTGGACGGCACTATCGTATATGAAAATACATCATACTAGGAGGAATGAAAGATGATTAACAAGTTAGTAGAAAATATTAAAAAGACAAAGGCGCCGATCGTAGTTGGTCTGGATCCGATGCTCAATTATATTCCGGAGCAGGTGCAAAAGAAAGCGTTTGCAGAATTTGGAGAGACATTGGAAGGCGCTGCGGAGGCAATCTGGCAGTTCAATAAAGAAATCGTGGATAAGACATACGATCTGATTCCGGCAGTCAAACCACAGATTGCAATGTATGAACAATTTGGAATTCCGGGATTGGAAGCATTTAAAAAGACAGTGGATTATTGTAAAGAAAAAGGACTTGTTGTCATCGGTGACATCAAACGTGGTGATATTGGTTCTACATCAGCAGCATATGCAGTCGGTCACCTTGGACGCGTGCAGGTGGGAAGTAAATCATATGTGCCGTTTGATGAGGATTTTGTGACAGTGAACCCATATCTTGGTTCGGATGGGGTGAATCCATTTATCGATGTGTGCAAAGAAGAAAAGAAGGGACTCTTTATTTTAGTAAAGACATCGAATCCGTCAAGTGGAGAATTTCAAGATCAGTTGATCAATGGAAAACCATTGTATGAATTGGTAGGAGAAAAAGTGGCACAGTGGGGGGAAAGCTGCATGGGCGACGAATACAGCTATATCGGAGCTGTTGTAGGGGCAACTTATCCGGAGATGGGAAAAGTACTTCGTAAAGTAATGCCAAAATCTTACATCCTTGTTCCAGGATACGGAGCGCAGGGAGGCCAGGGAAAAGACCTTGTTCATTTCTTCAACGAAGACGGACTAGGAGCAATCGTAAATTCTTCACGTGGAATTATCGCGGCGTACAAACAGGAAGCATATGCGAAATTTGGCGCAGAGAATTTTGGAGAGGCTTCAAGAGCAGCTGTTGAGGCAATGGTGAAAGATATTAATGGAGCGCTCGAGAGCAGATAAGGAGAATGTAAGATGGCAGCGAGAAAGAGAGAGACAGTTACAGTTGTTTCACAGGAACAGCTGGCAGACGGGATTTTTAGTATGTGGATTCAGACGGAAGCTGCAAAGACTGCAAGACCGGGACAGTTTATTTCCATGTACACAAATGACGGAAGCAAACTGCTTCCAAGACCGATCAGTATCTGCGAGATTGATACGGAAACATCGAAACTTCGGGTTGTATACCGTGTGACAGCAGAAAAGACGGGGACAGAGCAGTTTTCCAAGATGAAAGCGGGAGATACACTTCCGATCATTGGACCTTTAGGAAATGGTTTTCCATTAGAAGCAGGAAAAGGGAAACGAGCATTTTTGATAGGTGGAGGTATTGGAGTACCTCCGATTTTGGAGCTTGCAAAACAGCTTGACTGTGAGAAGCAGATTATCATGGGATATCGTGATGCAGATACATTTTTAAAAGAGCAGTTTGAGGAAAATGGAACCGTCTATATCTCGACAGAGGATGGAAGTGTCGGAACAAAAGGAAATGTCATGGATGCGATTCGTGAAAATGGACTTGAGGCGGATATCATTTACGCATGTGGACCGACTCCAATGCTTCGCGCAATCAAACAATATGCAGAGGAACAAGGAATTGAATGTTATATTTCTCTGGAAGAGAGAATGGCGTGCGGTATCGGGGCATGTCTTGCGTGTGTATGCCAGTCAAAAGAAAAGGATCATCACAGCAATGTAAATAACAAGCGCATTTGCAAGGACGGTCCGGTATTCCTGTCTACGGAGGTGGAAATCTAATGAATATGAAAGTAAATATTGCAGGTGTAGAGTGGAATAATCCGGTGACAGTGGCATCCGGTACATTTGGTTCGGGGGCAGAATTTGCAGAGTTTGTTGATTTGAACAGACTTGGAGCTGTTACGACAAAAGGAGTTGCAAATATTCCTTGGGCGGGAAATCCGACACCGAGAGTTGCAGAGACATACGGTGGAATGATGAATGCAGTAGGTCTTCAGAATCCGGGGATTGAATTGTTCTGTGAGAGAGACATTCCGTTTTTAAAACAGTATGACACAAAGATTATCGTGAATGTGTGTGGAAAATCTACAGAAGATTACTGTGAGGTTGTGGAACGTCTTGCAGACGAAGATGTAGATATGCTGGAGATCAACATTTCCTGTCCAAATGTCAAGGAGGGTGGAATTGCATTTGGTCAGAATGCGAAAGCGGCAGAAGAGATTACAAAAGCAGTAAAGAAATATGCAAAACAGCCGGTCATCATGAAATTAAGTCCGAATGTGACTGATATTGCGGAGATGGCGAAGGCGGTGGAAGCAGGCGGAGCAGATGCAATTTCTTTGATCAATACACTTACCGGAATGAAGATTGACATTAACCGTCGCAAATTTGTGCTCGCAAATAAGACGGGCGGAGTGTCAGGACCGGCGATTCATCCAATCGCAGTCCGCATGGTATATCAGGCATTCCATGCGGTAAAAGTGCCGATTATCGGAATGGGAGGAATCGCAAGTGCGGAGGATGCAATCGAGATGATCCTTGCAGGAGCAAGCGCAGTCTCTGTCGGCACAGCGAACTTCCATAATCCATCTGTGACGATGGAAATCGTAGATGGAATTCAAGATTATATGAAACAATATGGATTTACTTCTGTGAATGAGATGGTTGGACTGGTAGACTGATTGTAGTGTGAAGAAAGAAGGGATACAAGATGGATAACCAATATAAAGGACTGGGAGTTACCTCTATGGTACTTGGGATTGTCTCTATTCTTTTGTGCTGGACGGTGGTGATGTCCGGATTATGTGCAGTTGTGGGAGCAGGACTTGGGGTCTATTATCTGTCTAAGAGAAAACAGGAAGGTGGATTTGCGATTGCAGGTATTGCGACATCTGCATTTGGACTGATTTTATCCGTATTTGTGGTTGCTATAATTTTGATAGCGGGCACGGTGGAAAGCCAGGTTCCTTCCATAGAAGAACAGACTCCGTACTATGAAGAACAGCCGCGTGATGATTTCTTCGATGATTATTATGACGATTTCTTTTACGATGATGATATGAATCAATATCGAGACTTTTTCTAAATAGAGTGTGATGAAAATGCAAAGATGCAATCCAAAGCAGATAGAAAAACCATTACATGAGATTAATTATTATACGGATAAAGGGTTTCCGATTGAGATGTACACGGTAACGCAGAGGAATATTGAACCATCGGGAAGGGGATATATGGACTTACACTGGCATGAGGAACTGCAGTTTACTGTCGTGACAAGGTAGTATCTTTCTTCTCAGGGAGTACTATGGAGGAGAATTTTGTTCTTCCCTATGTGGGAAATTACGGGATACCGGTAGTTGAGTTAAAAAGGACAACGTCATGGCAGAAGAAGATACTGGATACTCTGCTAAAGATGGAGCTCCTGTTTAAAAGAAGAAGAGAGAAAAGACAAGCATTCGAAAAAGCATTTTCTTGTGCAATAAGAAAAAACGAGTTTCTTTTTGGTCGTGCTTCCGGCAAACAAATCTTTGGATACGAACACATTGAGAAAAAAATCGGAGTACCGCATCTTTCATTTGCCTCAGGAGAACTGATGGAAGAGCATCTTGGAACGAAACCGGGATCTGCGTCTGTCATGGGATTGATCAATGACGAAGACGATTATGTTCAATTGATTGTGGACAAAGAAGTTGCACAGGAAGAATGGTTCGGCTGCAATCCGGGGATTAATACAAGTCATTTGAAAATGAAGACAGAAGATTTGTTGAATAAATTTTTGCCACAGATCAGACATAAAGCAAAGATTATGGAATTGTAATAGAATAAAGAATTAGACCAGCGGAGATTCAGGGAAAGATGAATGTCCGCTGTTTTTTTGCGTGATAAAGGCCGGTATTATTGTTTGTAAAGATGAGAATGGCTCTAGAGCAGAGATGAAATTACTAAAGAAAATAGCAAGGAAGCGCAAGAAATTCCTAAAAAGAAAAGTTGACATAAAACAGCACATAAGATAAAATAAAAGAAGAACATTTGTTCTTTTGGAGCGAGAATATTATGATGTAACAGAATAGATGATTATTTACGGATGACCAAGAGAGATATTCTAGATACAAAAGCAAAATATATGGTATAGAAATTATGAAAGGTGGGAGAGAATGAAAAACAAGAAAGAGATATCTATGATACGTTCTTCAGCAGCACAATATTTAACCTTTATTACAGCAACTGGAGAAAGTGATGTTAATGCTATATATTTTGATGAAAATGTGTGGCTGACTCAAAAAAATGATGGGAATCCTGTACAATGTAGAAACACATACTATTAATTATCATTTGAAGAAAATATTTTCAGATGGAAAAGCTATAATACGAACCATTATAATTTAAAATCCATTATTGCAGTCGGCAATAAAGTTGACTCACCTAGAGCAGTTCAATTTCGTAAGTGGGCAAATGAGATTATAGAAGCATTGGGCAATTCATGGAGAAACAGCGGCAGAAGTAATTTATCATAGAGTAGACAGTGAAAAGCAAAACATGGGATTGCAAACATGGAAAGATGCACCTAACGGGAAAATACAAAGATTCGATGTGACAGTTGCAAGAAATTATTTGACTGAGCAGGAACTTTCAGCAATGGCAAGGATTGTTAATGCTTATTTAGATTTGGCAGAAATGCGGGCTGAAGAACAAGTTCCGATGACAATGGAAGATTGGGCAGAACAATTTGAAGGTTTATTGAGACTGTCCAAGAAGGAAATTTTAACACATGCGGGGAGTATTTCTGCTAAGATAGCAGAAACACATGCGCTAAATGAATTTGAAAAATACCGTGTGAAGCAGGATCAATTGTATCAGAGTGATTTTGATCGTGTTTTGCTGGAAAAAGAAAAGGTGGTGGATGCAAAAGATGAACAATAAAATATATTATCATTATTGCTCTGTGGATACATTTTATAATATTTTACAAGCAGGTACCATTAGATTTGGTAATCCGTTAAATATGAATGACTCGGCTGAAAGTATTTGTCTTCATTGATATAAATCATAGCATATAACTATTTTAGAAAGGATGTGTCAATATGGATAACATTCAAAATGAAAATTTTTATAATAAAGTGATAGCGTTATTCCAAAATGCAAAAAAAATTATCAGTTGCAGTAAATATGACGATGGTATACTCCTATTATGAAGCAGGGAGAATGATTATCGAAGAGGAACAGGATGGAAAAGAACGTGCAGCATATGGAAAGTATATATTAAAAAAATTATCAAAGAGGTTAACGCAAAAATTTGGGCGAGGTTACTCGTATGATAATTTAAAATTGATGAGAAAATTTTATCTGGTATATTCTAAAGATTCAATTGGGGAAACGGTGTTTCC
>PPYF01660345.1_pt1 | contig 41065 bp, 27 predicted proteins | sample 1559871 | NCBI WGS metagenome assembly PPYF01 (sample SAMN08240021, study PRJNA423297) | Human gut metagenome, whole genome shotgun sequencing project.
TCAACATGCGCTACGAACACCGCAGCATCCTAATCACCAGTAATAAATCGGCTAGTGAATGGGCGCAGGTTTTAGGCGATACCGCCATGACCACAGCGATCTTGGATCGACTGCTGCTCTCAGCAAGGTGATTCTGATGCTGGGGAAAAGCTACCGCATGCTGCAGGCACAGAAAGAATCAGTCTTGCAGGAAACCCAGATCGAATGGGCGGAGAAATAACCAAAGACGGGAGCAGTTACAACGAAGAAATAGGATAAAGGACACAACCAGGGTAGCTCACGGCCATCCGCTCTTTGGACTCCTCGCTCTGAGCCGGAAAGACGTAAAAAACGAACATCAACAGGTAGGTTAATTTATCGTTCGCTTGACAATCATGGCAACCAGAGTGCAGGGAGAGTTGCTGGTCACTCCGGGGAAACGGAGTGTCTGGATAAATTCGATTTCAATCCATCACCGGAGCTGATGAAGTCCTCGTGGAGGTACGTCTCATTAATGCACCGCGGACGTATTCTCGAGTGATACAGCTTAATTTTGCAGCTTGCACGGTGCTGCATTAGATCCATACGGAAACAACATTGATCTCGAACTGCACGAGTATTTTTGTTGTGCGGTACATAATGTTTAAGGCTTTTATTGCACAGGTGTTCAGTTAGATATTGTAGTTATCAGAAGATTTAAGATTAGCCTTGCTTACAGGCTTGTAGCTCCAATGTTGGCGCAAAATGAGTTTCCCCGTTCACTGTGTGCTTGCAAATTGTGCTGGCCAAACTTGAGCTAAACGGAATTTGGAGAAAGGGAAACTCATATTTTAAATGACAAGTAGCGCTTCGACAGATTGATTTTGAATTTTGAGATAATGGTTGATTTTATTTTCTGCGGAATTTTCTCCTATGAATAGATAGATAGGGCTATAGTCGGTAAATTTCCAGCAGAGTTCTCTAGAGACAGGGGGGCCGCTAAAACTATGTTTGGTAGCAATCAGTATATCGGGTGTATTGTGTATCGATACAACAGTCTGGGACAATTGATGCATTTAATCGTTGGATCGTACTCGCAGATTGAGTTGTTTGATCATTTTGTACTGCTTGAATGAACCCCTATATAAAGTAAGCTAATTTAGCTAAAAAGTAAGATTGGCAACTAGCCTCTTAGAAAAACACTTTGTAGTCATCTAAATGTTTTAATATTGACAGGGTTGCCATGGGATATTATTTATTAACAATTTTTCGAAAAATATCATCCCAAGTTTTAAATATTTCTTCTTTGGAGAAATATTTTACTTTCATCCGGCCTTTATTTCCCAAAGCCACTCTTAATTCAAAATTATCAATCAATTTTTTTATAGATTTTGCTATTGCTTCAACTGAGTCTTCGCATAAAATTCCAACATCATCGGCAAGCAACTCGTTAACTGCTGGACAATTCTCGCAACCAATTGCGGGAAGTCCGACGGCCATTGCTTCTGTTAATGCTAGCCCGAACCCTTCATATTGAGAGGGGAAGCAAAAGATAGAAGCCTTTAATAATCTATCCTTAATTTCCTTCGCGGTGCCGCAAAGAATAACTTTTTTAGTTAGTCCTAAGTTTTTAATCATTAATTTCAATGTGTTTGTATAATCTCCACAATCTTGTCCCCATAACTCAACTCGCCATTCTGGATATTTTTGATGAATCAATGAAAAAGCTTGTATTAATAGGTGCTGTCTTTTTAGAGGGGTTAGCCTAGCATCATTAATAATTGTAGGCGTTAACAGGTTAGATTGCTCAATATATTGTGGAACGATGTTGGGTATGCATACTATATTCGCATTTGGCATGTATTGTTTTAATGGTTTAATAAAACTTGGCATTAAAACTTGTATGAATGCAGAAGATTGTTCAATAAGTTGACAGAATGCAGTAAACTTTTCTCGGATGATTTTGTCTCTGTATATACTATTTTTGCATATGTGTAATTCTTTGAATAAAACACATTCTACAGTGCTATGAAACATAGTTATTATTGGTGGTGTTGATGATTTTTTTAGATGTTCATAAGCTCTTTTTAAAATGTATGTTCCAATTGCTGAAAAGGATAAAATTAAATCTGGCTGTTCGTATTTTATCTTATCGGCTAAATGGTTTGATAAATTATCTAAAATATAAAGCTTTTTGTATAAATGTCGTCGAGCTTTGATTGGTGAGAATGTTTTTAGTGATCGAAAAATATCCTGTTTTATATTATCAGAGCTAAAGTGGTCAAAAATAATTTTATCTGAGCATGGATAGGCTAATTGACCACCTATTTTATCGTTGGAAAGTATTTTTACTTTATGCCCTTGTTCAATTAAATGAGAGGCGAGTAGGCTGGCAACATTTTCAGCTCCTCCTACCGCGCCATAAATTGGCCAAGGTATAAAAAATAATATATTCATTTCTTCGAGATATAAAATTAAGCGCATTCAATTTATTGAATGCGCTGTCATGTTATTGATTATTGATGAACCCTGCTATTTAAAATTTCTTCCCAGCGCTTTACCTGAGCAAGTACTTGATTCGGTGCCGTGCCGCCCACATGATTGCGGGCTTTGACGGAGCCTTCAAGACTGAGCACCGGATAGACATCTGCTTCAATCTTGTCGCAGAAGCTCTGAAGAACTTCAAGAGGGAGTTCTTCAAGCCCACATTTGCGTTCAGCAGCAGCTCGAACCGTCTGACCGACGATGTCGTGGGCCGTACGGAAAGGAACGCCGTGACGGACAAGATAGTCAGCAAGGTCAGTTGCAGTGGGGAAGCCCATCTGCGCAGCCTGATGCATGGCTTCAGGCTGGGGTTCCACACCAGCCATCATGTCGCAGAAGGCGCGAAGCGTATCCTTGACGGTATCAATCGCATCAAAGACCGGTTCTTTATCTTCCTGGAAATCCTTGTTGTAAGCGAGCGGAGTCCCCTTCATAAGGGTGAGCATCGACATCAAATCGCCATAAACACGACCGGATTTGCCGCGAGCTGTTTCCGGAACGTCCGGATTCTTCTTCTGCGGCATGATGGAGGAGCCCGTCGTAAAGCGGTCCGGCAACTTGATAAAGCCGAAGCGCTGACTCATCCAAATGACGAGCTCTTCAGAGAGGCGGGAAATGTGCGCCATGATGAGAGAGGCTGCTGCACAGAACTCGATGGCAAAGTCACGGTCTGAAACGGCGTCCAATGAATTCTGAGCAACCGTTTCAAAACCAAGGAGCTTCGCTGTGTATTCTCGATCAATGGGGTAGGTCGTACCCGCAAGGGCAGCTGCGCCAAGAGGTGACGAATTGACGCGATGACGCAGGTCAATCAGACGGGCATGATCGCGTTCGAGCATTTCGACATAGGCAAGCATATGGTGGCCGAACGTAACCGGCTGAGCAACCTGCATATGCGTAAAGCCAGGCATGATGACGTTGTAGTTCTTTTCAGCCTGGGCGACAAGGACCTCCTGAAGATGCTCGACACGACGAATAATTTCGTCGATTTCACCGCGCAGGTAGAGGCGGATATCGGTTGCAACCTGATCGTTGCGGGAGCGGCCGGTGTGAAGACGCTTGCCGGCGTCACCAATCAATGCAGTGAGTCGAGCTTCAATATTGAGATGCACGTCTTCAAGTTCAAGCTGCCATTCAAACTTGCCGGTTTGGATTTCCTCACGAATCTGAGCCATGCCTCGCTTAATGTCTGCCAGATCCTGCTCTGAGATGACGCCAACTTTGGCGAGCATCGTGGCGTGTGCAACGGAGCCGTCGATATCAACGAGCGCCATGCGTTTGTCGAAATCAACGCTTGCCGTATAACGGAGAACAAAGGCGTCGACGGGTTCGCTAAAGCGGCCGGACCAGGCCTTTTTCTTGGCATGCAGGGGATCGTTGGAATTGTCTTGAGCTTGGCTCATGGACTTGCCTCTTCTTAGTATGAGAATGGAGATAAAAAATTAATTTTAAGGGGTGTCGGCCTAAATCGGCCTTTAATAGAGGGGGTGCGGAAGCAAAAGAATCAAGGATCCCCTATAATCCGCATTCTTCGGGGCGTAGCGCAGCCCGGTAGCGCGCTTGCTTTGGGAGCAAGATGTCGCGAGTTCGAATCTCGCCGCCCCGACCAGAATTCAATGTAGACCTGCCCGTAGCTCAGTTGGATAGAGCATCTGCCTTCTAAGCAGAGGGTCGCGGGTTCGATTCCTGCCGGGCAGGCCAAATAAAAGGGAAAGAAAGAGCCGCGAAGTTAACTTCGCGGCTCTTGTGTTATCTGCGATTGGAGAGATTCGCTAAACCGAATCTCTCCGGACGTAAGCAGTTTATGCCTGAGGCAGTTTGCTGAGTTGCTCCTCAACCTTAGCAAGGAGCGCCGTGAATTCCGCAAGGCGCTTCCTTTCTGTATCCACTACAGAAGCAGGAGCCTTGGAGACGAAGCGTTCATTGCCCAGCTTGCTCTGGCATTTCTTGACTTCTCCGGCAAGACGAGCAGCTTCCTTGGAAAGGCGTTCTCGTTCAGCTTTGACGTCAATTTCAACCTTGAGCATCAGTTTGAAATCGCCAACGATGGCCACGGGCGCGACAGAGCCCTGAGCGGCCTGCTGAAGATCCTCGACATGTGTAACGGATTCAAGGCGTGCAAGCTGCTGCAGATAAGGTGCTGCAGCTGCGCATTCTGCTTCTGGTCCAGAAATGAGGAGCGGCATCTTCTGCGACGGCGGAAGCTTCATTTCGCTTCGCAGATTGCGGATGGAGTCGATCTGCGCCTGAATGGTCGTCATGCGCGCCACTGCGTCGGTATCCACTTTCGCCGCATCAAATGTCGGATAGGTCTGGAGCATGAGGAAGGCATCTTCATCTGCCTTACGCACGCCAGCCGTGACAGAAACCTTCTGCCAAAGCTCTTCCGTGATAAACGGAATGATCGGATGGGCGAGGCGCAAAACTGCTTCGAGCACCGTGACAAGGGTATGACGCGTAGCACGCTGTTCGGCTTCAGAACCGCGCAGCTGAACTTTGGAAAGTTCCACATACCAGTCGCAGTACTGATTCCAGACGAAGGAATAGATGGCATTGGCAGCATTGTCGAGACGATAGTCCTCGTAGGCTGTCGTCACTTCCTTCACCGTGCGTTCGAATTCGCTGATGATCCACTTGTCGACAAAGGAGAACTGCATGGGTTCGTTCGCCGTAGCGCCGACTCCGCAGTCCTTTCCTTCAACGTTCATCAGTACAAAGCGCGTAGCGTTCCAAAGCTTAGTGCAGAAATTGCGGTAGCCCTCAGCTCGCTTCAAATCGAAGTTGACGTTGCGGCCGAGCGTCGCATACGCCGCCATGGTGAAGCGAAGGGCGTCAGCGCCATGGGCAGCAATCCCGTTCGGATAGTTCTTGCGGAGCTTGGCTTCAACGATCGGAGCTTTTTCGGGCTGGCGCAGACCGCGGGTGTTTTTCTCAATGAGGTGCTCAAGGTCAATGCCTTGGATGATGTCGAGCGGATCAAGCGTATTGCCTTCGCTCTTAGACATCTTCTTACCTTCTGCGTCGCGCACGAGGCCGTGAATGTAGACATTCTTGAAGGGAACCCGACCCGTGAAGTGACGCGTCATCATCACCATGCGGGCTACCCAGAAGAAGAGAATGTCATAGCCGGTTACGAGCACGGTGCTCGGCAGATAAAGGTCGTAGGCGGTTTTTTCGTCGCCTTCGGGATGGGGCCAGCCAAGGGTTGAGAAGGGGACTAGGGCGGACGAGAACCACGTGTCAAGCACATCTTCGTCGCGCGTAAGCTTTACACCTTCGCCTGCCTGCTTCTGCGCTTCTTCTTCTGTACGCGCTACATAGACTCGGCCAGCTTCGTCATACCAGGCAGGGATCTGATGACCCCACCAGAGCTGACGAGAGAGGCACCAGTCTTGAATATTTTCGAGCCACTGACGGTAGACGCCGCGCCATTCAGCCGGGAAGATATTGACTTCGCCGGATTCAACCGCATCAAGTCCCACTTCAGCGATTGACTTGCCCGGATAGAGGGAGCCCTCAGGAGCGGGCTTACTCATTGCCATGTACCACTGCTCGGAGAGCATCGGTTCGACGATCTCACCGGTACGAGAAACACGAGGCACCATATGTTTGATGGGCTTCACGGCGACAAGCAGACCTGCAGCTTTGAGATCCTCAACTGCGGCCTTGCGGCATTCGTAGCGATCCATGCCCTGATACTTCGCCGGTACATTCTCGTTCATACGAGCAGTCTTCGTCAGAACATTAAGCATGGCGAGATTGTGGCGGCGGCCGACTTCAAAGTCGTTGAAGTCATGGGCCGGCGTGATCTTCACGCAGCCCGATCCAAACTCACGATCAACGTATTCGTCCGCAATGACAGGAATTATACGATCAGTGAGCGGGAGTTTCAGCATCTTGCCGACAAGCGACTTGTAGCGTTCGTCTTCGGGATGAACCGCAACGGCTTGGTCGCCAAAAAGCGTCTCCGGACGGGTCGTTGCAACGATGACGCCTTCAGAGCCATCAGCGCCGGGGTAGCGAATTTCCCAAAGATGACCGTCAGCTTCTTCGCTTTCAACTTCAAGGTCAGAAACTGCGCTCTGGAGTTTCGGATCCCAGTTGACCAGGCGCTTGCCGCGGTAGATGAGACCTTCTTCGTAAAGCTTCACGAAAGTTTCAATGACAACCTTCGAGAGCTTCGGGTTCATCGTGAAGTAAAGGCGATCCCAATCCACGCTGTCACCCATACGGCGCATCTGTTCCAGAATCGTGCCGCCGGAGAACTTCTGCCATTCCCAGATTTTCGCAATGAAGTCTTCACGCTTCATGTCTCGACGGGAGATGCCTTCCTTTTCAAGCTTGCGCTCTACAACGATCTGCGTGGCAATGCCGGCATGATCTGTGCCCGGCAGCCACATTGTGTTGTAGCCCGCCATGCGGTGATAGCGGGTAAGCGTATCCATTACGGTCTGATTAAAGGCATGGCCCATGTGCAGGATGCCTGTAATGTTGGGCGGGGGGAGCTGAATGGAAAAAGCAGGCTTTTTCGGATCAAGGCCGGCTTTGAAGCAGCCGCTCTTTTCCCAGGCAGGGTACCAGCGCGCTTCAATTTCATTGGGTTCAAAACTCTTGGCGAGTTCCTGCGTTTCTTTATCCGTCATGGTGAGTTGTCGACTAACAAAGAGGGTTTCGCGCGATCGCTGGGGGTCATACCAAGAGCGCGCAAGGAAAAATCAAAAGCAGAGGCAGGTCAGACGACCGTCCTCTGCGTAAATTCAAAGCATTTCGCCATTTTCTCACGAACAACTGCTGACTTGAGTCAACGGGTTTCTGCATTCGAAAATGATTCAGCGCTTGATGATGTCAGAGAGGTCGAGTTTTTGGACTTCTGCGGCGACGGCCTGCTGAATGGTTGATGCTACGGAACGTTCGAGATCTGCTTTGATCCGGGTTACTGCATTTTCGGCTGCCATCTCAACCGTATTCTTCAAGTTTTCTCGAAGTGCGGCTTCTACTGCTGGTGCAAGACGGGCAATAAGCGCTTTCTTTTCCGCTTCAGTCAGAATCAAAGGCTGAGGCTCGAATGGCTGAGGCTCAATTTCAGCAGCGGGCTGCGACTGAACATGCACCTGCGTAGGGATTGGTGTCTGCGTCTGTTTCGTTAAGTTTTCGACAGTTTCCCAAGGAAGATCCACGCGATCCTTCAGCGTGCGGCATTTAAGAAACCGTGAATCGATAACAGGTTCCTGACGGTTCATGAATGATGTCCTTCAAAATGGGGCGGCAGCGGATTATTTGCGGCGGTCATAGGCAGCAAGTTCCACCCCCGCCGCTTTATAGGCACGCCAACGATCGCGCGAAAGTTTGAGTTCGGTGGGTTCAGTGCTCACAACATCAATGATGCGTGAAAAACGTCCAAATTCTTTCTGCCAATCAGTGGGCAGTGCGTCGTCAAGCAGCACAAGTACGTCGCCGGTGAGCTGAGGCAGTTGTGTTGAAAGAATAATGGGCGTTTCAGCCGCGTGACGATCATCAGCGAAAACATGCGGAAGAAATGCGAGATCGTCAAACCGCCACAGCAGCTCGTCGAGCTCTGTGAGTTTTTTCGTCTCCGACGACCACATCGCGAGTGTGAGTCCACGCTTATAGACAGTACGCGCAACAAGACACGCATACCGTAGGCGATTGGGGACATTGAAGTGAAAATCAATCTTCTGCATGTGCAACATTATGGCGCATGCCACTGCCGAATCTGTGATGTGGGAAGACGGAACGATTCTTTGCTAAATGTACAAAGAGCCGATCTGAGTTGTGATATACCGCATATACGTGATGACTGGATGAGTTCTCTTGCCAAGTATTTGGGTGAGAGGCATAATTTCACTCCTCTGGCGGGGGGGTAGCTCAGCTGGGAGAGCGCTGCGTTCGCAATGCAGAGGTCGGGAGTTCGATCCTCCTCCTCTCCACCACCAGAATTTCAACCGGAAGGTTCCGTGGAACCTTCCGGTTTTGTCGTTATGCAGTCTTGAAACTGACATATTTGCTGTTTCTGAATGCAACGGACAATAATTTTGAAGATTCTCTAGTGAAGTAGAGTGTTGGGGTATTGAGTGTCAGTGCTCCTAAAGCTGTAAAGGATGCATCATGGCTGATAGTGATGATGAAGAAGTGAAACTTCCGGGACTTCCCCCCAATACTAAGAATTACATGACGCCGGCTTGCTACCGCCGCTTACTTGATGAACGTGAGCATCTAGTGAATGTTGAGCGTCCTGATGTTGTGAATGTTGTGGCTTGGGCGGCCAGCAACGGTGACCGCAGCGAAAACGGTGACTATCTGTACGGCAAAAAACGACTGCGTGAGATTGATCGCCGCATTCGCTTTTTGAATAAACGTATTGAGTCCGCTGAGGTTGTGGACCCTGCGGCTCATCCCGAAACGGATCAAGTCTTTTTTGGCGCTACGGTTCTTTACTGCAATCAGCGTGGTGAAGAGCGCAAGATTCGCATTGTTGGAATCGATGAAGCAGATGCAGAGCACGGCGATGTGAGTTGGATTAGTCCCATTGCGCGTGTATTCCTTCGTCGTCATGAAGGCGACGAAGTGAAGCTCCCGACGCCGGCTACAAGCACGCATCCAGCCGGCGTAGATACGTTGGAAATTCTTGAAGTTACCTATACCGACCAGCAGCCGGTACCGTAAAGTCGGCACAAAAGGCCAATGAGGAAGGGACGATTTGAAGCTTCAAAATCGTCCCTTCTTATTGGAGCCGCTGTTCAAGGCGCGGAGGTTCTTGAGACCGGGTTAATTGATTTTCTTTTTGGTAGAAACGCCTTCCTCAAGACTGCGTTTGACCTTGATAACAACGTCATTTTGACGAATCGTGCGCATGACATGAATGAGGTGATTTTTATCGCGCACTAAAACCGTTACATGCACGATGTGCTCGCCTTGAGAGTCATCGAGCGTTACCGCAGTGATGCTCGAATTAGCCTCGGCCACGGCAGCGGCGACAGTCGCAAGGCCGGCGTGTGCGTCCTTCACGCGAACTTCAAGCGGCACTGAGAAGTGAGCTCCCTGCTTCGTTGGCCCCCATTCCAGATGCATCCAGCGGTTGGGATCCGCCTGCTTGCCGCGGGCGGCATGCGGGCAGTCCTCACGGTGTACTGTGAGCCCAAGTCCCGGGCGGTTGTAGCCCGTGATGTCGTCACCTGGAATCGGATGGCAGCAGACCGCAAGATGCTGGGCGATGCCTTCGTTGCCGTTGATGATGACGGCAGGGAGTTCTTCTCCGGAGGAATCCAGATTTTCCTCGCGCATAAGCGAGCGCAGTCGATGAAGAACCGCGGCAGGGAGAGCCTTGCCGAGCCCGATCATGGCGTATAGCGAAGCAAGGCTGTCGGCGCCAAATTCCTTGAGAAGCTTCTCCTCAATCGAAATCGGAATGGTGGTGAAGTCAATCTTTTGTTCGTTGGCCAGGGCTTCGAGTGCTAGACGGCCGAGTTTCGTGGATTCATCGAATTGGCAGCTGCGCAGGTATTGACGAATTTCCGCGCGGGCGCGGCCGGAATGCACATATTCGAGCCATTCGGGGGATGGGTGCGCATCCGGAGAGGTTTCAACTTGAACAAGGTCGCCGTTACGAAGCGCAGTTGAAAGCTGTTTGGCTTCGCCGTTGATGCGAACGGCTTGAGTATGGTTGCCCACGTCGGTATGAATCTCGTAGGCAAAGTCGATGGCTGTAGATCCCTTGGGAAGCGAAATAATCTTGCCCTTCGGGGTGAAGACGTAAATGCGGTTGGGGAAGAGGTCGACTTTGATGTTTTCAAGAAACTCTGTGCTGTCCGTGCTGGTGCGCTGGATTTCAAGCAGGTTCTGAAGCCACGCAGCTGTCCGGGACTGCAAGTCAGAAGTGTCTTCGCTGCTGCTGTAGAGCCAATGAACGAGAATGCCGTTTTCGTCGATACGGTGCATTTCCTCTGTTCGTATCTGAAACTCAACCGGCGTGCCGTCCGGACCAATCACTGTCGTGTGCAGACTTTGGTAGCCGTTCGACTTCGGGATGGCAATAAAGTCCTTAAAGCGCGAATGAACGGGTTTGAAACGGCGATGAAGGGCTCCGAGCGAGAGATAGCAGTCGTCAAGATTTTTCACAACGAGTCGGAAGCCGTAAATGTCGAGCGCGTCCGAAAAGGATTGATGCTTTTCGCGCATCTTGTTGTAGATGCCGTAAATGGTTTTGTCACGACCGAGGATTCGACAAGGAATACCGGCTTTGAGAAGTGCCGCACGAGTATCCTCCATCATCTTTTCGAGGAATTCGCGGCGAGCCTGACGCGTTTTCAGAACATTGGCGTAGAGAACTTTGTAGCGGAAGGGGTAGCGGTTGGCGAACGAAAGTTCCTGCAGTTCGCGGAACACATTGTTAAGTCCTAAACGATGTGCGATAGGCACATAGATATCGAGCGTTTCGCGAGCAATGCGGGCGCGTTTTTCAGGGCGCATGACGCCAAGCGTACGCATATTGTGGATGCGGTCAGCGAGCTTGACGAGAATCACTCGAACGTCGCGGGCCATGGCCAGCAGCATCTTGCGGAAACTTTCGGCCTGAGCAATTTCGTTTGAAGAAAAGCGGAGCTTATCGAGCTTGGAGACGCCGTCGACGAGTTCTGCCACTTCAATGCCGAACTTTTCGGCCATTTCCCGCTTGCTGGTACCGGTATCTTCAAGCACGTCGTGCATGAGGCCCGCTTCAATCGTTTCGGCGTCCATGCGCCAGGACGCCAGAATGGAAGCCACGGCAATCGGGTGCGTGATGTAGGGCTCTCCGGATTTGCGGAACTGTCCCAAATGAGCGTTGTCGGCGTAGCGGTAGGCTTCGCGGATTTTTTCAACGTCGGCATGTGAAAGATAGCTGCGGCAAGTATCAACCAATGCTTGAGCAGTCACGACACCAACGGGAGGCTGCGGCGTGAAGAGCGGCAGGTCCGCGTCAGGCAGATCTTCCGGAACGACGGCTACCGGTACGGGGGTACGCGTAAGATGCTTCGTGAAGCTGAAGGGCGAAATGGGCTTACGCGGTGTGACGGGCTGCGGAACGGCACCATCATGAGCGGTGTCGTACATGTCGTCGGGAAAGGCAGGAAGGTTGTCGAGGGCCATTGCTCTGATTCCAGTTCTTTTATCTGCCTACCATTGTGGCGCGATTGCAGCGAAATGTCGCGTATTCATCTTTTATAGGGACGCAGTTATTTTTCCAAGAGACGACAAACGGCCGGTGTCTCCCCTTAGCAGAGAGGCTTTCCGGCCGTCCTGAAGCGCGCCTAGAGAGGATCAGCGGACGTTCTTAAGCATGTCCGTACCGATCAATCCGTCGGCGATCTCGCGCAGTGCGATAACGCCGGGCTTGTCCTTGGCATCGATCTTCGGCGCATAGCCCTGAGAGAGCTGACGTGCGCGGTAGGCGGCAACTAAAACCATCTGGAAGCGGTTGGGGATTATCTTCAGGCAGTCTTCAACAGTAATGCGGGCCATTTTTATCTTGAGCGGAAAATGAAGAGCGCTCCTCTATAGTGAGAATGCGCTCCCAGTAAAAGAAATTTTTTAAGAGAATGCTGCTCGTTTGAAGAGCGGCAGGTTCAATCGTCAGGAAATTAGACCGGAACGCCGAGATTGGCGAATTGGTCGCGGTGACGAAGCGCCTGCTGTTCATAAGTGAGGCGGCTCGCTGTTACGATAGCTTCGAGCTGCGCCAGAGCCGTATCAAATTCTTCATTAATTATAACGTACTCGAATTCTGGAGCATGTGCAATCTCGGCGCCTGCGCCCATCAGACGACGTGTAATCGTCTGGGGAGAATCGGTGCCGCGATGGTGCAGCCGCCATTCAAGCGCCTCAATCGAGGGCGGCAGGATGAAGATGCCGACGGTCCCTTCAAATTTTTCGCGCACCTGACGAGCGCCTTGCCAATCGATTTCAAGGAGCACGTCATTGCCCCGAGCCATTTGGGACTCGATCCAGGGGCGGCTCGTGCCGTAGTAGTGCCCATGGACGTATGCGCTTTCGAGGAATTCACCGCGCGACTTCATCTCGAGGAACATGTCTTCGGTGACAAAGTGGTATTCGCGGCCGTTCACTTCCCCGGGCCGCGGGTCGCGCGTGGTATTGGAAATTGAAAGCTTGATGTTAGGCTGACGAGCGAGAAGCGCATTGACGAGTGACGACTTGCCGGCACCAGAGGGTGCCGTCACGAGAAAGAGTCGTCCGGGATGGCGGGTTTTGCGGGCATGTTCACTAATGCTCACTTCAGGCATGGTCGTCCTTCCTTATTCCAAATTCTGAATTTGTTCGCGCATCTGATCAATGGTGATCTTGAGTGAGAGCGAAGCCTGCGTCATTTCAATGGCAGCAGCTTTGGAGCCCAGCGTATTGGCTTCGCGGTTCATTTCCTGCGCCATGAAGTCCAGTTTGCGTCCGACAGCGCCGCCAGCGGCCAGCAGACGACGAACTTCAGCAATATGAGTGGTCAAGCGGTTCATCTCTTCGTCAACGTCCATGCGCATGGCGTAGAGCGTGACTTCCTGGCGGATCCGTTCGGTAATTTCTTCCTTCGTCAGCGTTCCCTGCTGAGTGAGCGTCTGAGACAACGCGTCTTCAAGGCGTGCGGCGAGTTTGGCCTGCAGCTGGGCAAGGATCTGCGGAATAGCCGCACGGACTTCTTCAACGACGGACGTCATTTTGTCCATATAGCCATTGATGACCTTGGCGAGCGCAGCGCCTTCACGTTCACGGGCGGCGATGAAGCCGTCCAGGGTCTTGTCGAGCACGGCAAGAACTGCCTGCAGCAGTTCGTCCTTATCCGTTTGAGCGGTATGGGCGATACCCGGCATTTCAAGGATTTCTGAAACCGAAAGTTCTGCCGCTTCAGGAGAATGACGCAGCACGGCAGACTGCAGCTCAAGGAGGCGCTTCAGCGCACTTTCATTAATTTGAGCCGGCAGCGCCGATTCATCGGCTGACAGCGACATGCGGACTTCAACTTTGCCGCGCGTGAGGCGCTTTTGCAGACGCTCGCGAATAGCGGGTTCGGCAAAGCGCAGTGTGTCGTCAAGACGAAGCGTGAGATCTAGAAAGCGGGAGTTGACGGAACGGCATTCAACGGTGACGGTACCGGCGGGCGTCATCCCGTCCGCGGCGAAATAGCCCGTCATGCTGGCAATTGAAGGCATGGAAACTTTTGCTCCTTCAGAATAGCGGAGGGTGGAGGGGGCTGCATCCACCCAAAATGAGTGAAGCTGACTTAACTTCAAGGTTTGCGAATTGTAGAGCGCCGGCCGGCGGGATTGAAGCTTTCAAGCATCTTTAGGTTTGTCAGAAACAGAATCCGAGCGAAAGCAGGGCGCATAGTCCTGCGGATACAGTGTTCGCCGTTCGACGATAATGACGCTTCGCAAGATGATGAATATTGATGCGCAGATCAGTGCGTCAAATGCACTTATGCTTGAAAAGATGATGACTACACCCAAAGAATCTTTCGTTCCGCGCCCCGACGGTCGTGCAGTTGATGCGCTCCGCCCGGTTGAAATTATTCGGCGCTTCACCAAATATGCTGAAGGCAGCGTTCTCATGTGTGCGGGTGAGACGCATGTGCTCTGTACCGCCAGTGTGACGGTCGGCGTGCCGAATTTCCTTCGCGGCAAAGGCGAAGGCTGGGTGACGGCTGAATATGGGCTGCTGCCTCGCTCTACCGGTACCCGCACCGACCGTGAGGCGGCCCGCGGCAAACAGACGGGGCGCACGCAGGAGATTCAGCGCTTGATTGGCCGGAGTCTGCGCGCCGTTGTGGACCGCAAAAAGCTCGGCGAACATACGATTCAGATCGACTGCGATGTGCTGCAGGCCGACGGCGGCACGCGCTGCGCTTCGATTACAGGCGCCTGGATTGCCCTTCGCGATGCCGTGGATTGGATGCTCGCCAAGGGCATGATCTCTGAGGATCCAATCCTTGCACAGGTGAGCGCGGTATCCGTAGGCATGTGGTCCGGCGAACCGGTGCTGGACCTGAATTACGTTGAGGACAGTGCTTCCGACACGGATATGAATGTCGTCATGACGAGTGCCGGAAAGTATGTCGAAATTCAAGGCACTGCCGAGGGAGATCCGTTCTCTGAAGGTGACCTCGCCAAACTTCTTGCGCTGGCAAAAAAAGGGAATGCCGAATTGGCTGCTTTTCAGCGCGAGGCCCTGACGGAAAAGGCAGAAGCAAAGCAGTAAAAAAAATCATGACGAAAAACGATCCTATTCTTGTGCTTGCCTCCGGCAATGCCGGCAAGATCCGCGAATTTCAAGCGATGTTCTCGCACCTCAATGTACACGTAGAAAGCCAAAAGACCTTCGGCGTAAAGCCTTGCCCGGAGCCCTTTCACACCTTTATTGAAAACTGTCTGGCCAAGGCTCGGCATGCCGCTAAAGAAACCGGACGTCCGGCGATGGCTGACGATTCGGGGCTGTGCGTGGATGCATTGGGCGGTGCGCCGGGCGTCTATTCCGCCCGCTTTGCGGGTGAAGATGCCACAGACGAAGACAACAACTGCCTGTTGATGGAAAAACTGCATGGCGTTAAGAACCGTCAGGGGCATTATGTCTGCGTGCTGGTTGCTGTTCGGTCGCCCGACGATCCAGAGCCCCTCATTGCTGAAGGCACCTGGGAGGGCGTGATTGCTGAAGCTCCCAAGGGCAGCGGCGGCTTTGGGTACGACCCCTATTTTTATTTGCCTGAAGCCGGCGCAACGGCAGCAGAACTTTCGCCAGAAGCCAAAAATGCTTCCAGTCACCGCGGCAAAGCACTCGTGAAGATGGCTCAGCTGCTGAAGGAACGCTGGGGCTGGGGTGCGGCGTGAGCGCAGAAACGCCCTTAATCAGTCCGCCGGTCATGCCGCCGCTCTCCATTTATCTGCACTGGCCTTGGTGCGTTCGTAAGTGTCCGTACTGCGACTTCAATTCACACCGTCTGCCGGCTTCTACAGCGGATCGATTGGCTTTTGAGTCGGCATATGCGGCGGGCGTACTGCAGGATCTGGAGGCTTGGTGTCGTCAAGCGCCGGAGATTGCTGATCGTCCGATTGTTTCGATCTTCGTGGGGGGCGGAACTCCCTCTCTGATGTCGGGAGAAACGGTTGAGCAGCTCTTAACTGGCATCCGCAGCCGCTTTCGACTGACCGAAGACTGCGAGATCACGATGGAAGCGAATCCCGGTACGGCAGAAAGCGAGAAATTCAAAGCCTTTCGTGCCGCAGGGGTGAATCGTCTTTCCATCGGCGTGCAAAGTTTCAGCGACGAGAAACTCCAGCGCTTGGGGCGGATTCATACTGCTGACGATGCGCGTGCAGCCATTGATATGGCGCGACAGTCGTTTGAAAACTTCAATCTCGACCTGATGTACGCGCTCCCGGGAGAATCAATAGCGGATCTGCAGATGGAACTGGCAGAAGCATTGTCCTCAGGAGCGACGCATCTCTCCTGCTATCAGCTCACGATTGAACCCGGCACTGCCTTTGAAAAACGCCTGCCGGAAGATTTGCCTGATCTTGATGAAACGGCAGAAATGGGTGATGTCGTGGAAGCTTTACTGGCGCAGGCGGGTTATACACGCTATGAGGTATCAGGCTACGCGCAGCCCGGCCGTCAGTGCCGGCACAATTTGAATTATTGGATGTTCGGCGATTATCTCGCGGCGGGGCCGGGCGCCCACGGCAAACTTTCCGTTGTGAATGCTGAGGGCTTCAGCATCCTTCGAGAGGCTCGGCGGGCCAATCCGCGGAAATGGCTTGCAGCTGTTGAGGCGACGGGGAGCGGCGCGGAAGAAAGTCATTTCGTGCCGCCCGAAGATCGTCCTTTCGAATTTATGCTCAATGCCCTCCGACTGCTGAACGGCGTGCCGGCTTCGCTTTATGCGGAGCGCTCAGGGCTGCCGCTTGAGTCCATCCTGCCCCAGCTCGAACGCTTGCGCCGTGACGGTCTGCTTTCGGCGGATCCCGACCGCATTGCGCCGACGCGCAGGGGACTGGATTTCCTGTCGGATGTTCAGGAAGCTTTTCTATAAGCAGCCCGCGCTGAGTTCGTCTTGGCCATGCACAACTTTGGCGCAGCTTTTGAGTTTCAGAGCGGCCGTCATTCCTCTGCAGCCGCATCAGCCGGGCTTTTTCGAGCCTAGACGTACATAACGTTGTGCATGGGACTGCACCGGAAGGTACTGACGAGAACGACTTTGGTGCGTATTGCGCCCGGCATGCACTTTATTGGTGCGCAATGACTGAGCTTCAAGGCATAATGCCGAAGGTCGGAAGGTATTGCGCCCCAAAGTTGAGAGACCTGGCAATGAAATGTCTGGTCAGGGGTTTCACGAATCATTCGGGGAGTCCCGCAAATACGTCAACGGTGCGGTTTTCGGGTATTTGCGCCGTCGCATTGTTTGGCATGTTCAGCATTTGGCACGGACCTTGCTTCTCATACGAGTACGCCTTCTTCAAGGCAGCTGCGTCGGAGAGTGCCTCCGGCGGGCCGCTTTAGAGGGGCTTCCCCCATTCAGTTTTTACCCCGCAAGGGAACCGCGGCGGAACCCGTTGGTCTGGAAAGGTTCCAGAACCGAACCGCCGTCGAAGTAGGAGAGATGAATATGACGTCCGCTGCTGATGTACTGCAGATGATCAAGGACAACGACTGCAAGTACGTGGACTTGCGCGTCACCGATCTGCTTGGCAAGGAAATGCATCTGACGATTCCGGCCGATAAGATCGATGAAGACACGTTTGAACTTGGTCAGCCCTTCGACGGTTCTTCCTTCGTCGGCTGGCGCGGCATTGAATCGTCCGACATGCTGCTGCAGCCGGATCCGAGCACTGCCCGCATGGATCCGTTCCGCGAGGCCAATACGCTCGTGCTCAACTGCGACGTGCTTGAACCGACGACCGGCAAGGGCTATGAACGTGATCCGCGTTCGCTCGCCCACCGTGCTGAAGCCTATTTGAAGTCAACCGGTATCGGCGACACGGCTTATTTTGGCCCGGAACCCGAATTCTTCATTTTTGATTCCATCCAGTGGGATCATCAGTCCGGCTCCTCCTTCTTCAAGATTGGTTCGGAAGAAGCGCCCTGGTCGTCCGGTCTTGATTTTGAAGGCGGCAATCTTGGTCACCGCAACCGCGCCAAGGGGGGCTACTTCCCTGTTCCGCCCTGCGACAGTCTGACCGACATGCGCAGCGAAATGTGCACGCTCCTTGAGCAGCAGGGTGTGCCCGTTGAAATTCATCACCACGAAGTGGGCGGCGCCGGCCAGTGCGAAATCGGCACGCGCTTCAGCACCCTCGTGCAGCGCGCCGACTGGACGCAGATTCTCAAATACACGGTGTGGAACGTAGCGGCTGCTTACGGCAAGACCGCCACCTTCATGCCGAAGCCTATCGAAGGCGACAATGGTTCGGGCATGCATGTCCACCAGTCCATCTGGAAGGACGGTCAGAACCTCTTCTCGGGCAATGGCTACGCCGGGCTCTCTGAAATGGCGCTCTATTACATCGGCGGCGTGATCAAGCACGCTCGTGCGCTTAATGCTATTACGAACCCCGGCATCAACTCCTATAAGCGTCTGGTTCCGGGCTTTGAAGCGCCGGTGAAGCTTGCCTACTCGTCGCGCAATCGCTCGGCCTCGATCCGTATTCCGTTCGTCAACAGCCCGAAGGCACGCCGTATCGAAGTGCGCTTCCCGGATCCGCTCTGCAACTCTTACCTCGGCTTCTCGGCTTTGCTGATGGCTGGTTTGGATGGTATTCAGAACAAGATCCACCCGGGCGAAGCCGCTGACAAGAACCTCTACGATCTGCCGCCCGAAGAAAACGCCAAGATCCCGACCGTTGCGCCGAACCTCGAGGTTGCGCTTGACAGCCTTGACCGTGACCGTGAGTTCCTCACCCGCGGCGGCGTATTCACCGACGATCTGATCGACGCCTGGATCGCCGAAAAGCGTAAGGACGTGCTCCGCGCTGAAATGGCCGTGACGGCGCTTGATTTCGATCTCTACTACTCGCACTAATCCCTTTCAGCTTCAGCGGCTCCGAACCCCCATCGGTTCGGGGCAGCAGTCAAAATGGGATCCGGCCGTCCGGACAATGCTGACTGATTGTTTGACGGCCATGGTCGAAATGAAGGGAACGGTGCGTGCACTGTTCCCTTTTTTCATAAATAGGACCTGATGAGCTTGAATGCTCCGCCTGCCTGCTTTGAGAGGAGTTTTTGCAATTGACTGAGAAGGAAAGCATGACGGATGCCGTCGGCACCAGCTTTGATCTCTTCGATGCGCTCGCCGAAGCAGTGTTTCTGCTCGATGACGAAGGCCGCATTACGTCGGCCAACGCAGCCGCGGAGACGCTTATCGGTCGTACGCGCAGGGCATTGTCAGGCGTAGATGTAGCGGAGTTCCTCCCCGAAGCGGCCGGCTGGTTTCGACGGCGTGCGGCTGCTCCGAGAGCCGTTGAAGCAGCATCCTTCATGCTTCCGGCGGTGGAGTTTCTGCGGGGGCTTCTTCCGTCCGTGCGGGTGCGAGCCTCTTTTTCGTCGCTTTCGCCTAAGCCTTTGAATGCCCCGTCGGGCACCACGGCGCTTCTGGAAGTGGTTGATCTTGATGATGCGCTTCGCGCTGAACGCGACGCGATTGCAGAGGCGGGGCGTGCCGCCAACAGTGAGCTGCTGCGCAATTTAGCGCACGAAATCAAGAATCCCTTGGGCGGCATCCGCGGTGCGGCGCAGCTGCTTGAGAGCGAACTTGTGCGTGATGAAGACCGTGAATGCACGAACGTCATCCTTGAAGAAGCGGCAAGACTGCAGGAGCTCGTTGACCGACTCCTCATGCCTTATCGGGCGCCGGCAGCAGCCGGCGCGGTCAATATTCATGAAGTGCTTGAACATGTGCGCAGCCTGATCGGCCTTGAATTTGCCCAAGGGCTCAAGATTGAGCGTGATTACGACATTTCTGCGCCTGCCGTTTTCGGTGACCGCGGCCGTTTTACACAGGTTTTTCTGAACCTTGCGCGCAACGCCGCAGAGGCCATGACGGAAGGTCGCGCTCACGGGACGGCCGTCATTATTTTTAAAACACGCATTGCGCGCGATGTGATGCTTGCAGGGACCCGCACCCGTACGGCACTGCGTATTGATGTCGTCGACAACGGTCCCGGGGTGCCGGAGCACTTGAAGGAGCGCATCTTTTTCCCGTTGGTGACCGGCCGTGCGGAGGGCTCGGGCCTCGGACTCGCATTGGTAAAGACCTTTGTGGAGGAAGCCGGCGGAAGCATTACGCTCGAAAGCCGTCCCGGCCGGACGGATTTCACGGTGCTGCTGCCGCTTGAAGGCCGTGAAGCGCGTGAAAACCGAGAAGCAAAGAACGGCAAAGGCGCGTAGCGAATCGTTTTTGAAGACGCTCTGAAACGCTGACGACAAACATTGGAAGAACAAATCATGGTGGACGACCTTTACGGCACCTCGGACTACGGCACAACTCAACCGGCAGCAGCCGGCAGCACAGGCAAGCCACCTCTGCGGGAGCTCCGCGGCGCACATGATGCCGGCCGCGAACCTGTTTGGGTGATTGATGATGACCGGGCAATCCGCTGGGTGCTTGACCGTGCGCTTGCGCGTGCCGGCATTGGCTGCCGCACCTTTGAGCGCGGTCAGGACGCTTTGAATGCGCTCGACGCCGCGAAGACCGTGGGCGGAGAGCTTCCGCTCGTTCTGGTTTCCGACATTCGTATGCCTGGTCTCTCGGGTGTGGATCTTCTCACGAAGGTGAAGGAGCTCGTGCCGGAACTGCCGGTCATTATCATGACGGCCTTCTCTGACCTGGAAAGTGCGGTTTCCGCCTTTCAGGGCGGTGCGTTTGAATATTTGACCAAGCCTTTTGATGTGCTGAAGGCTGTTGAACTCATCAGCCGAGCCATGGAAGACGCCCGCCGCCGCGGTCTGCATGCAGCGGCCGGTCAGGCAAGCGCGGCCGCACAAGGTGCGGCGTCGGCAGCCTCGCCGATTGAAGAACCCTCGGCACCGGTGCCTGATCTGATTGGTCAGGCGCCCGCCATGCAGGAAGTTTTTCGTGCCATCGGACGGCTTTCGCAGAGCAACGTCACCGTGCTGCTCACCGGAGAGTCCGGAGCGGGCAAGGAGGTCGTTGCTCGTGCCATTTGGAAGCACAGCCGCCGCAGCCGTGCCCCTTACATTGCGATCAACATGGCGGCCATCCCTCGAGAACTGCTCGAAAGCGAATTGTTCGGCCACGAAAAAGGCGCCTTCACCGGTGCGGTGGCCACGCGTCTGGGCCGCTTTGAGCAGGCCAAGGGCGGCACGCTCTTTTTGGATGAAATCGGCGATATGCCGATGGAGCTGCAGACTCGGCTTTTGCGTGTACTCTCCAACGGGTACTTCTACCGCGTAGGCGGTCACCAGCCCATTAAGGCCGATGTCCGCGTCATTGCGGCGACGAACCAGAATCTGGAAGAACGCGTCAAGAGCGGACAGTTTCGAGAGGACCTCTACCATCGCTTGAACGTCATCCGTCTGCGCTTGCCGCCGCTGCGTGACCGAGTTGAGGATATTGCCCCCTTGTCGGCGCATTTTCTCGCTGCCGGTGCGCGGGAACTCGGCGTGGAGCCTAAGACCCTGACGCCAGAAGCATTGAATGTCATCCGTGCGTTCCCGTTCCCCGGGAATGTTCGTCAGCTCGAAAACCTTTGCCGGTGGCTTCTTGTCATGGCGCCGGCTCAGGAAATCCGTGTGGAAGACCTTCCCTATGAAATTCGTCATAAGGAAGCCGCGGCGGCCGCACATCCGGAGGCGCTTAATGCGGTCAATACGCACGGAGCCGTTGGCAATCCGGCAGAAGAGGGTTTCAAGACAGAAACGCCGGAAGCGGCTTCCGCACAGTCGCATTCTGCGCCGCTTCGTGCCAAACCCCATGCAGCGGCCGCCTCATCGACGGATTCGGAGGGTGACTGGAAGGCGCTTTTGGCTGCCGAAGCTGAGCGGATTCTGGAAGCGGGCGAGCCGCAGGTTTGGGAAACGCTGGCGCACGAGTTTGAGCGCACGCTCATCCGCACGGCCATGAGCGCCACCCGCGGACGCCGCATAGAGGCGGCCGAGCGCCTTGGGCTCGGGCGCAATACACTTACCCGCAAAATCGCTGAGCTTGGCCTCACCGATGAATTGGCAAGCCGTCTGCCGCCGGTGCGAAAGAAGGATCAAGTCAAGTCCTTGGACGATGGCGCAGCGTAATGCGTATGCGCCTTGAGGGATCAATGGGTTCAAAGGCTAAGTTTTCTCAGCGGATTGACGTACCGGGAACGGCTGATACGCCGGAAAATCTGCAGGGCGGCGTGCTTCTCGTTTTCCCGCCCGGCTTTGGACCGACGCTCAGTCCTGGGCTAGATGCTTCAGCGCAAGCGCTGGAGCGGCAAAAGCTTTCTCGCCCTCGCGGGCGCATCACCGCAAGACAGGTTGACCGGGGACCGGAGGTTCCGCAGCTGCTGAAGTGGCTCGAACGTGCAGGATTCCCCGTTGCGCAAGATGCTGCGCGTTTTTCGATCTTCACTTGGCCGCAGCACTGGGAGGCTGATCGGCCGCTGGATCGACGGGTGCTGAAAGCAGCTGCCGCAGATGCGGCGCGGCTTGCCGAAGAAGTAAAAAAGCGTCGGCCGCTCCTTCTTTTCTTTGTTTCCGCTCAACTCCTTGATGCCGCCAATCTCCCCGAAGTCTTAGAGGCGCTTGAGCCTGTGCTGGCGCATCCCGCGGAACCCGTACGCCGCATTACTGACCTGCGCTTGCGAGTGACCGCACAGCGCTGGGTGAAAGCGCTCTGCTTCGGTTTGCCGATGCCTCGCAAGACCTTTACGCCTGAAACAGAAGAAACGATTGCGGCGGGCATTGCCGCTATATTTCGCCGTGAAGAGTTCTGTTAGCTTAATGCTTCTTTATTTTTTACGAGATCAAGACTCGCTTAAAGGTACATTTATAAAATCTAATAGTTCATGCTCTTTCGAAATTTGAAATCGCTGCCAATCCTTTATACTTCTTTGCATTGCAAGTTTATGTGCAGTAGTTTTTATATTCGACAAGCTAGATTTGTACGAATTTACATCTAATATGGAGTAATAATATTCACATCGCAGGCAAAATGCGTAAATCCAGAGAGATGTAAATATTGAATTGTCCCAAATTTTCCAATTGACTGTACTCGCTAATGGCCGGTATATTATTTTTTCATTATGCCTTAGTACGTCTTTCATATATTTTAAGTGCTGTTCTATTAATTCTGGATCGCATTGGGCACATAAATAAGCTGCTATATCCGTTAAACATCCTTCATGTGTTATCCTAAATTGAATAAATTGATCTGAACGCAATAGCTTGTTAAGCTCACCTACCCATATCTCGCATGCACAATTAATTAACGATTTATCCTTCATTATAATTGGTTCGACAACATCTTTGAGCAACCATTCATTTTCAGATGCCAATCTTTCATATCGATTTGTTAACGCAAGAACTATTTTCTTAAAATATTCAGGAGATAATTTAATAGGTAATTTTTCATGAAAAATAACCATCAATTTGTTATAAGATATCGCTTTCTCTTGATCTTTAGCTTGAGCTATTTGCCTTATCAACCAACATAACAGAAATATGTATTCTTCTGAATCTAGATGATCCATCACCTCAAGTATTTGTTCTGCACTGTATGACTTTTGGTCCATAATTAACAATGCTACATACTTAATAAAGTTATTGTTGCTATGGATGAGTTTGCTTAATAATGTCAATCCTTGCCCGCAATAAACATAAGTAACTATAGTTTTTAAAATTTGATTTAATATAATTAATCGATTTACTTGATTATTTGACTCATGTTTTTTTAGGTTTACGACCTGTAATTCAAATATTTTTAATAAATCGTCAGGCACGCATTGCCACAGGATCGTTATGGCGTAATAGTTTGCATATGAAATACCTGATAATTTAGTGAACCCTATTATTCGAGAGATGTTTAATTGTTTATTTAATAAAGATTCAAGCGAGTCGATTAATAAATTTTCTGCTATCCCATAAATGGGATTTGTTAAATTGACAATAGCATTGCTATTAATGGATGAGTTAAGATAGTTCTTTAAAAAATTAATAAATGCAACATCTGATTCTTCGATACAATATATATATTTATTGTTCGTGCGGGCGATTATTTCGCTCAGTACCTCCCAAAATCGAGAATAATTGCAATTAGCTATTATTTCAGGCGTAATACAATTCCTTATTCCATTTGGAAATTTTAGTTCATTATTCCAAATGAGGTTCTTATCTTCTAACTGTTTCTTCAATATGTTCCCATCGTTAGCTAAGAATGTAATGTCTTTAAACCATGTACTGATAACCTCTGGTGCTTCTGGAGCATAAAGAAAATTCAAAGTATTCAGATTATTATTCGCTTCTTTTTTCTCACGAGAGATGTTTTTATAATCAAATAATATGTGAAATTTATTATTCACAGAACCCGATCCCGATTCATCGTTTGAGTATTCTTTAATTAATTTTTGTTGATATTCATTTAATTCATATAGTATATCAAGAGGAATTGGTGTAATTAACAGAGGATAATTCTCAGCCTCATTCTGAAGAGAGTTAGATAAATGGAATCCGGCAAGTGGCCAGTTATCTTGGTCAAAAATTAAAATGTATCGATCATGTAGCACCCCTTTCATTAACCCGAAGATGGATATTTTTGAATTTTTAATTAAATCATTATTTGCGCACTTTTCTAATATTTCTGTGATTCTATTTTTGGGATAAGATTCTTTGCCGAAACTCTTGGGCACTGATGTAAAAATGATATAGCGGGATTTTAGTGTTGCGCTAAGCGATAAAAGAGTTAATGCATCTGCGGAAAAGAATGGGTCGAAGATGATTATCTGCTTATCATCATATTTTCCTAATAATGATTTAAACCATGTGACAAATTTCAATCGACTTGTCTGATCTTCATTTTTCCATCGAAGGAAGAAGCGTCCTTTTGAATTATCTGGATTTATTAAATCAAAATATGATTTGAATTGACGGTTATAGTCAAACCAATTTAGGATATTGTTTTTTCTTATACAATTAGTAAAGGTTGTTTTTTTTGCGATTAGGAATTTGTCTTGAAGACAATTTTTTGTTAATATTATTGCCTAACGTATTCTCTAGCCAGTCAAACCTTATTGAGTCACACTCATTTTTGATCAAATTTAATTGTAGTTGAATATTTGATATATAACTTTGCCCCCCATTGATAACAAAGAGTTAAGCTCTTAAACTCATCGAGTACCGAACCGAAAATTTCAAGTTCGATAGCGCATATTTCATCTTTAATACTGTTAGATATTTGAAAAGTATATTCAAATATACCTTGATTATTTTGGATTGCTGAGACCAATTCTGCAGTCGCTATTGAATTGCCAATAAAGGTTTTCAAATAAAAGAAGAAGTGTTTGAAATCTAATATCTGTTCGGAGTTAAAGGCAATAAATAACCTTTCATTGCCCTCGCGCCATTCAACTTCTAATAAGTTTTGCTCTAATTCGTTCATGGCTGGAAATGATAATAATTCAATATCTCCGAATCGCCAATGATCAATGTTATTAAAATTCAATCCTGTTTCTTTGTTCATTGTATTGACAATGAATCTTGTGACTGAAAGACTGTATTTGTTGTTGATGTAAAAGATGCTGGCTTTGTCTATTTGTGAAATTGAAGCACTAAATGCTCCAGCTGTTTTGTGAGGACTTAAATAGAGTTGATGAGTATACAAAGCATCTCTATTAAATAGGCAAGATGCTGTACGAAAAGTTAGTTTATTGGGATCAAGAGAAATGTCACCAATTTTAGAATTAACAATCTTATCATTGATTCCCATTTTTATATTGATAGAGGTTATTGTGTCACCTTGAACGAACATTTGTAATAATTCATAGCAGTATTTGCTGCTAAGAAATAGCTGTGCCTGTATAATTTCAATATTGTATTCTTTTTTTACTTTAATTAAATGCCATGTCATATCACTATGGCGACAAGGTAAAAGTCTGCCATAAATTATTTTCTTTTCGATCAGAGGGCCGTTTTGTATTAATGTAATCCATAACTGTAATACGCAAGTATTGTCATTGATTTGTGAAAATATACGATGAAATCGAGGATCATCTACAATGTTATTTATCTCGGAAAGAATATTGTTTTTCCTGTCGATATTTTTATTGTCGATACGCATACATTTCACTCATATTTAAATGTCATGGTAAATTTCAATTTTTGTAATAGATTAAAAATTCAAATAGCTTTAAATGATTGTGTGTGTAATAAGTGCTGTATTTCATACTGCGCTGGATAATGTGTAATTATTATAAGGATAGTAAACTTCAGCATCTTGAACAAGCCATTTAATTAACTCTATGAGTTGGTTTAGAGACATTGTCGTGTCTAAAGACTTTAAGATATTTGATACTTCTATCTCGTACCCGTCGCTTGCCGCTTTTGAAGCGCACCTCGGTGCGCTCGGAGCGAAGCCCGCGCATCTGCGCCGCATCTGCCGCGCTTGGCTGGGTTCGGCGAGTGCGGCATGGCCGGATGCGCTGGGCGCTGAAGCCGAGCAGCCTGCCCGCAGCCGGGCGGCTCGGCTGCCTGCGGCGCTTATGGCGGCCCTTGCGGACATCCGCAGCCGACTCGACGCTGTGCTGACGGTGCGCTCTCGCCATCCCGGAGCGGATCCCGAGAGTGAACGGCTGCTGCTGACACTAGCCGACGGTCAGACCATTGAAGAGGTGCTGCTGCCTCGTCGAGGGGTTTGCGTTTCCACTCAGATGGGGTGCGCCGTCGGCTGCGTTTTCTGCATGACAGGCAAGGGTGGTCTGGTGCGGCAGCTCTCTGATATGGAGATTGCGGCGCAGGCCGCGTTGGCTCGGCGTTTGCGTCCAGAGACCAAAAAGGTGGTCTTCATGGGGATGGGCGAGCCGTCACACAACCTTGACAATGTTCTTCGAGCAGTGGAGTTTCTGGCGCTCTACGGCGGATTCGGGCATAAAGACCTGGTGATCTCGACGGTGGGGGATAAACGGCTATTTGAGGCGCTCAACCGAATGTCTGCTCGTCCGGCACTCGCCGTTTCGCTCCATACCACCGATGATGCGAAGCGCCGAACGCTTTTGCCCCGCGGAGCAAAAATGACCGTGAAGGCACTCACCGAGGCAGCGGAAGCTTGGGCGCGGAAGACGGGCTACCCGACGCAGTACCAGTGGACGCTGATTCAGGGGGTAAATGACGGTGAAGAAGAGGTTAATCGGTTGATTGAACTGCTGACCGGCCATTACGCCATGGTGAATTTCATTCCTGTGAACGCCGTAGAAGGGAGCGTCTATAGCCGCCCTGACCGCGAACATGCTGCCCATCTCGTACGCCGTTTGAAATCGGCCGGCATTGTCGCAACGCTGCGCGATTCCGCCGCGCAAGACGTTGACGGCGGCTGCGGACAGCTTCGCGCCCGAGTGCTTTCTGCTGAATCGAAAGCTCGTGCCGAACAGGCCGTACGGCGTACCGCGACGCCATTTGATCGGAATTCAAACGCATGACTGCTCAATCTGCTTCGAAGGAAACGACGCTTGACTTGGTCGACCGTCAGGTCGAAACACCGGTTTGTACGGCCCGCCGCCGCCGTTACTGGCTTGTTTGGTGGCTTTGGGCTGTCTTTGGCGCAGCTGTATCCTTTCGCGGCATGCCCGCGGGGGGACTCCTCATCGCCGCGGCGGTGCTGACGGCGCCTTTCTGGGTGCTCTTTGCGGCCTGGCCGATTTTATGGCTGCGAGATCGCCGGCGTTCAAAGACACTTTGGGCGGAAGAAACGGCTGTTCTTCTGGCTTCCAATCCGCAGCAGAGCGCATCGGACTCATCGGCAGACGCTCAAGGCGGCATTGCGCTGCCGGTCATTTTGGGTCATGAGCGTGAATCGTCGGGCGCAGGCATTCTCATTCCAATGCTCGGCTGGGAGGCGGCTTTCCCGACGCTTGACCCCAAAAGGATGGGGCTTCACCTGGTGGCGGCCGATACGCTTCCCGGGGTTCACTTGCCGGCGCTCGAGGCCGGTGACTTGCTCGCTTTCTCGGGGTGGAACCAGTCCGCTCAGTCATTTGGCGCCTCGGAGGACGACTGGCAGGCGGCTCGCCGTTGGACGGAGCATCTGCGGACGGTGCTTGCCGGCAAGGTGTTCTGAAGCGCTCAGGAGAAAAAAACGTCCGGTTCGCCGTAAAACAGCGAACCGGACGATGCAAAAGTTTTATGGAAGCGGTCTCGTCAGAGGCTCACTCGCTAATCCTCTTCAGCAAATGCCTTTTCGCGTCCCGAACGCACGGCCGGGAGTATCACGATGAGAAGGAGAAGGGCTGAGACGGCGAGCAGACTGCCCGAAATCGGGCCGGTCACGAAGGTCGAGAGATCACCGCGGGAGAGCAGCAGCGCCCGCCGCATATTCTCTTCGAGCATCGGGCCCAGAATGAAACCAAGGATCAGCGGGGCGCATTCGCAACCCAGTTTATTGACGACCCAGCCGAAGATGCCAAAACCGATAGTGATCCAGATATCAAAGGGATTGTTGTTGATCGAATAGACGCCGATCGCGCAGAAAACGAGGATCGCCGGATAAAGCAGCCGATACGGTACGCGCAGAAGTCTCACCCAAAGACCGATCAGCGGGATATTGAGAATCACGAGGAAGACGTTGCCGATCCACATGGAAACGATGAGTCCCCAGAAGAGTGAGGGGTTGTTGGTCATTACCTGCGGGCCCGGAGCAATGTCGTGGAGCATCAGAGCGCCGATCATCAGGGCCATCACGGCATTAGACGGAATGCCGAGCGTGAGCATCGGAATGAAGCTCGTTTGTGCGCCGGCATTGTTTGCCGATTCGGGGCCGGCTACGCCGCGGATGTTGCCTTGTCCAAAGGGCGGATTGGCCTTTTCGCCGGCAAGCTTCTTTTCAAGGGTGTAGGACGCAAAAGAAGAGAGCAGTGCGCCGCCGCCCGGGAGAATGCCAAGGAATGAACCGATCAGTGTGCCGCGGGTAATCGGGCCGGCAGAAATTTTGAGGTCATTTTTGGACGGGAGTACGCGGCCCACAGGAACGGGCTTGGCTTCTCGGTCTCCGAGCACATCCAGATTGCGGATGATTTCAGCAAAACCGTAGACGCCCATCGAGAGCGCGACGAAGTCAAAGCCGTCCATCAGCTCGTCAATGCCGAAGACATAGCGGAGCGCTCCGGAATTGACATCCATGCCGACGCAGCCGAGCAGAATGCCGATCAGGATCATGCCGACCGCTTTCAGAAGCGAGCCGGATGCAAGCACAACAGCGCCGACCAGGCCCAGAACCATCAGGCTGAAGTATTCGCGGGGGCCGAATTGGAAAGCGACTTGCGTGAGGGGTTCAGCAAAGGCGGCAATCACCACAGTGGCAAAGCATCCGGCGATGAAGCTGCCGATGGCGGCGATGCCGAGCGCAGCGCCGGCGCGGCCGGCAAGCGCCAGGCGGTGGCCGTCCAGACACGTCACGACTGCCGAAGCTTCGCCTGGGATGTTGACCAAAATGGCGGTGGTAGAGCCGCCGTACTGCGCACCGTAATAGATGCCTGCGAGCATGATGAGCGCTGTGGACGGGTCAAGCGCATACGTGATGGGGAGGAGCATCGCCACGGTGGCCACAGGTCCCATGCCTGGCAGTACTCCGACAAGCGTACCCAAAGTCACGCCGACGAAGCAGTAAAGCAGGTTCGTCCAGGTGACGGCGTTCTCAAAGCCGATAAGGAGGTGGTTCAGAAGATCCATGTCTAAGTGCCTCCTCTCAGAAGAACGTCGGCCACATCGGCACGATCAGTCCAAGTCCGCCCACGAAAAGCAGCGCTGAAAGCGTCGTAAGAATTACCGCGGAAATAACAGCGTCTCGAAGGCGAAAGAGCGGGTGTGCACAGGAGGCGGCAATCACCATCAAGCTGATGGAGAGCACGAAGCCAAGTGTCAGGAGTGTTGCGGCATAGAGCGCAACACTTCCGAGAATGAGCAGGCCTGAGAACGGTCTGCTGAGCTCAATTCGGCCTTCTGAGGGCAACGCCGGCGTGAGGAGAAGCGATTTAACCGCGATGGCCAGTCCGGTGAGGATGATGCCAGTCGAAATGATGAGCGGGAAGTAGCCCGGGCCCATGCGTGAGAGGCTGCCGATTTCATTTTCGCCGAGTGTTGTCGCGCCGAACAAGCCGATCGCGATGTAAAAAAGTCCTGCGGCGAAGTCTTTTTGATTTTTAATCATTGCGGTTGCAACCATTTCTTCGTGCTGAGCAGCAGACCGCATTGCAGGGGCGCGGATACGTGAACAGCAGGTCGATACGGTTGGGGTGTGGTTGTTTCCGCGCGCATTATAAAAATGCTGGCCTAAGCAGGGAGTCGTTTGGGCTGCTTAGGGTGAAGCCAGAAGCGGAATTAACAAAAAAGCCAAAGGAGCCGGTTGATGGGTCAACAGGCTCCTTCTTCGGGAAGATTTTCAGAACGGCGAGGAGATCATCGTTCTGTACACCGTATTGGAGTACATCAGTCGACGCGAGCGCCGGAAATCTTCACGAGCATCTTGTACTTTTCGGCCTCACGCTCAACCATGGCGGAAAAATCGGCCGGCGTGTTAGGCGCAGGCAGTGCGCCAAAGCTTTGGAATTTCTTTACGGTTGCCGGGTCACGCAGAACCGGAACGATGGCTGCGTTGAGCTCATCGACGATGTCATCGGGCGTTGAGCCCGGCACCATCAGACCGAACCACGTATAAATGTCGAAGTCGGGAACTCCGGCTTCCTTCATTGTGGGGACGTCGGCAAGCAGCGGCGTGCGTTCTTCCGTGGTGACGGCAAGCGCGATGAGCTTGCCGGCATGAATGTTCGCGGCGGCGCTCGCCAGATTGTCGAAGATGAGGTCGGTCTGTCCCGAAATGACCGAAAGGAGCGCCGGCGATGCGCCCGCAAACGGAATGTGAACGATATCGATGCCCGCCTTGTTTTTCAGTAGCTCACCGGCCATGTGCCCGGCAGAACCATTGCCGCCGGAGGCATAGTTGAGTTTTCCTGGGTGAGCTTTGGCGTAGGCAATCAGGTCAGCCACCGATTTGACGCCGGTCTTTTCAGAGAATGCGGGCGTAATAACGAGAACGTTGGCCGCCGTAGCGACGAGCGTTACGGGCTTGAAGTCGCCCTTCGGATCGTAGGGCAGCTTCTTATAAAGCGAAGGATTGATGGCAAGCGTCGCCACCGCGCCCATCACAAGCGTGTGGCCGTCACCCTTGGCGTGACTCACGTAGCTCATGCCGACATTGCCGCCGGCACCAGGGCGGTTTTCCACGACAACCGTGCCAAGTACAGGCGAAATCGCATCAGCAATAGCGCGGGCAGAAACGTCGAGCGGGCCTCCCGGCGGATACGGCACAACGATGCGGATGGGATTGCCGCCTTCGCCTTTGAGCGCCGCTTGGGCGGTCAGCGGAAAGGATGCGGCAGTTGCGAGTGCCACCGCTCCGATGGCGCCCAACATAGTACGACGCTGCATGATGAATCCTTTTTTTGCAAAAAAGCTCTTCCTTATCTTGAAGAACTTTGATTTTTCAAAAGATGACGCCGTCATTCTACGAGTAGACGGCGCCCTTAATTATTAGAGCATGCTCGCGATCGGTGCGTTGTGCCCGTCGAAGGAGCGTTGCGAAGCCTCATGCAGGCTAGGACAGTCCTCTTAAGAAAATGTCGCAGTTCTCTGAACGCGTTGGATTGAGTGCTGACGACAGACGCATTTCTTCGGATGCTTTCCTTCGGATGCTTTCCTTCGGATGCTTTCCTTCGGATGCTTTCCTCAAATAGATCGCCCAATACCGAGCGGAATCATTGATGACTGGATTATGTGAAAACGATTCTCATTTCGTACCTCATTTTAAGTATCGCTATTTAATACAAGAATAAGCAGTGGAATTACGAATTTAGATATCAATTCGTCACGATTAGAGTGGATTTCACAAGACGGAAGCTGTGCATGAAAACACAATATTTTGTGGTATATGAGTTTACATTTCACAAAATAAAGACAATTGATGCTGATAGAGGTCTATCCGACAAGCAGAGCTGCTGAGCTTGATAACATAAGGAGGGTCTTAATATGACAAATATTTCTCGTCGTCATTTATTCAAGACGGCAACAGCGGCTGGGCTGGCTGTCGGTATCCCGTCCACTCAAAAGGCGCAGGCGCAGGCATCTGATATCCGTAAGATTCCGAGAGAATTCACGGCAGGCCTCCAGAGCAAGATGGTGTATGAACCGGTGCCGGCAGCCGGTATTGATCTGAATACAACGGGCACCTTTGAGCAGGCCGCGTCCATTTTGAATGAAGGCGAGAGCATCAATGCATCGCACTGGGGCATCATGCGTACGGTCGTTCAAGGCGGCCGCATTACTCGTGTCAAACCTTTTGAGTTTGACTATGCGCCGAGCTTTGTTTTGGAGGGCCTTGCCGAACTGCCTTATTCAGAGGCTCGCATTCACTATCCGATGGTTCGTGAAAGCTACCTCAAAGATGGTCCGGCTTCTCGCGAACGCCGCGGCGAAGACCGCTTTGTGCGTGTTTCTTGGGAGACGGCTCTCGATCTCGCCGCTAAGGAAATTCAACGTGTGTATGACACCTATGGTCCGTCGGGCGTCTATGGGAGCTCTTACGGCTGGAAGTCCACTGGCAAGCTCAATCAAGCCACGGTTATCGTCAATCGTTTGCTCAATCTGATGGGCGGATTCTCACGCAGACGCAATTCATACAGTCAGGCAGCCCATGCGTCGATCATGCCGTATGTTGTCGGCACCTCCAATCCGCGCATGACGACTTACGAAGTGATTTTGAAGCACACGGAACGTATCGTTTTTTGGGCCTGTAATCCGCTCGTGACAGCGGACGTCAATGCGGCTACGCCTTTGCACAACCATGCTGGTTATTTCCGCGCTCTTAAAAAGAAGGGCATCAAGACCTATTCCGTTAACCCGTTGGTGACGGATACCGCTGCCTATATGAATTCTGAATGGATCGCGCCTAATCCGGGCACCGACTGTGCCTTGATGGCTGCGATGATGTATGAGCTCGAAGTGACCGGCAAGGCCGATCATGCGTTTCTTGCCAAATACTGCTCCGGCTGGGAGGAGATGAAGAAATACCTTTTGGGTGAAGAGGACGGCGTGAAAAAGACGCCGGAGTGGGCGGCTGAGATCACGGGTGTGCCAGCGCAAAAGATCCGTGCCTTTGCGCAGGACCTGGCCGCACACCGCACAATGATTATGTTTGGCTACGGCATGCAGCGTGCACAGTACGGTGAACAGACTTCTTGGATGGTTGTTACGCTCGCGGCTGTACTGGGTCAAATTGGCCTTCCCGGCGGCGGCTTCGGCACTCGCTATCAGTCGGCAAGCGCGGGTTCGCCGGTCTCTAATGGTCCCATCATGAGCGGTCTTCCGGGTTCGCCCAAGCCAGTGCGCCCGGTTTTGCCCTGGAAATCTACAAAACTGCTTCCTGTTGCCGCTATCACGGAGGTGTTGGAACGTCCCGGGGCGACCGTTGATTTTGACGGTCAGAAATGCACCTATCCAGATATTCATTTGGTGATGTGGGGCGGGGGCAATCCGTTCTGCCATCATCCTGATACCTTCCGCCTTGAAAGGGCGTGGAAGAAGCCCGATACCGTGATCGTCGCAGACTATGTATGGTCTGCGACGGCTCGTCACGCCGATATTGTGCTGCCGGCCTGCACGACCTTTGAGCACAATGACATTACCAACATCGGCGCAGAAACCAATGACGGTCTGGTTGCAATGAAGCAGGTTATCAAGCCGCAATACGAGTCGCGCAGCGACTATTGGATTGGTACGCAGCTCGCTAAGCGTTTGGGGATAGAAGAGGCCTTTACGGAGGGCCGCACCGAAATGCAGTGGATCGAAAAGTTCTACAACGATTGCCGCAACAACGGTGCTCGAAAAGGCATTGTCATGCCGGAATTCAACGATTTCTGGGAGAAAGGGTATCTCTTTTTCGAGGTGGAAGAAAAGGACCGAGAGTTTGTTTCCTTTAAGACATTTCGAGAGGATCCAAAAGCCAACTCCCTAGGTACAGAGTCGGGGCTCATCCAGATTTATTCACCCAAGCTCGCGAGCTACGGCTATGACGACTGTAAAGGCCATCCTAGCTACTTTGAACCGATTGAAGGTACCGCTAAAGCAACGAAGGAGTATCCGTTGGCTTTTGTGAGTCCGAAGTCACGCTATCGGATGCACAGCCAGCTCGACAACGTCAACACAGCCAGACGCGGGTCGGTTGAAGAACGAGAACCCGTTTGGATGAACCCTGCGGATGCGCAAGTGCGCGGCTTGAAAAATGGCGACGTCGTACTTGTGAAATGCTGTCGCGGAGCATGCCTCTGCGGGCTGCAGGTCAGTGACCGCATTAAGCCGGGCGTGGTTTCTATTCAGCACGGCGCTTGGTTTGAACCGGAAAACACGCCGGCAGGCCGCATCGATGTTCACGGCAATGCCAATACGATTGCCATTGACGTTATTACCTCCAAAATTGCCCGAGGCAATGTTTCTTCAACCGGCAATGTGGAAGTTTCACTCTGGAAGGATGAGGTGCCGCCCGTTCGTATTTTCAATCAGCCGCGCAGGGTGAACGCAGTCAAATAATCCAAACGCCTGGGGGGCTAGCTTGAAAGGCTTTCTCGTCCCTCAGTCTGCTTGGCGAAGTTACAGCAAACAGCGCGAAACATTCGCGCTGTTTGTTTGAGATGGTGCGCCCGGCAGCGCACGTGTGATTATGTGGTGAAAGTCCGCTGTCTACCCGGTCGCGGGAAGAATTAGCGACTCGGCGGACTCGAAGAGGCAACGAATTGATGAAGGAAGCCGATTACAAACATCCAGCCTGACGAACAGGAATTTGGATATGAGGTGCAAAGCCTGAGAGAGCAGTCCAAATTCAGTTAACCGGAAAGGTGATGCGTAAATCCGACAGGTAGGGCGGTGATACCCGGGGAGATCTCTGTCGATGCTCGCGAGGGCTACCGATACCGCAAGGCAGAGGGATGTTGACTGGGAAGTCAGCCGAGGTCGTAGTAGAGGCCAAACCACGAAGGACCGCTCTGAGGGAGACACAAATGGACAGAGACCAAAGCGGCGAATGAAAGGCGGACGAAAGCAAGAAGGAAATATTCAGCGATCACATCTGGACCAGGTGCTCTCAGGGACACACGTCCTGCGAGCCATCAAACGGGTGGTTTCCAATAAGAGGGGCTCAGGGCGTTGACGGCATGACTGTTGACCAATACGAAGCTCACCATCGGAAACACTGGCGGAGCATTGTCGAACACATCAGGGCGGGAATCTATATTCCTGCTTCTTCGGTGCGTCGCGTGGATATTCCTAAACCGAACGGAGGGACGAGAATGCTCGGCATATGGTGCAGAACCGCGTGATACAACAGTCGATAGCTCAGATACTTGTCGAAGCCTATGACCCCATTTCTCGAACTCCAGTTACGGGTTCTGTCCTGGTCGAAACGCCCTCGAAGCGATCGAACTGGCCTATCGGTACATCAAGGAGGGAAAGAATTAGGTGGTGGAAATGGGCTTGGAAAAGTTCTTCGACACCGTGAACCGCGACTGTGTTTAATGGTTCGTCTGAGCGATGTGCAATGTATGGTGTCGGTGCAGGTCATGCGTGCCCTATATTTTCAACTTCTTGGTCTAGCAGGATTAGTAGCAGGAAAGCGAGCAGGCGACCATCGTCCACAAATGGAATTCTATCAGCAGGGAATAAACGAGTTTTTTACCTTTATCTGCTTTTTGACAGCCGCAAAATGCGATGGTTGGTGGCACTAAAATTAAATATCAATCTGTTAGATGTGGTCCGGAAGGACTCTACACTGCTGGCAGGACAAGTCTGCGAAGAGCCGGAGAAGATCCACCGCTTTGGGGGATCATTTTTGGCAGTGGCAAGAATCGCGAGCAGATTGAGTGCTGGAGAAGGATAAATTAAGCATCCACGTTGCCGAGTACCCGATTAACTTTCTATCGTATACCGCACTGACGAAACTCCGCAGTAGGCGACAGAACGGGGAAGTGCTGCAGAATGCGTAGAGTCAGCAAAACACCGAGTAGACGAGTGGACCAAGCAATATTCGCGCCATTATTGGGCTCGTCGGTTGCCCGTACCTCGTGCCGAATTGTGTCTACACAGTTTGAACGTTGATCTCTCCGGTATTTATGGGGCTACGTGCTCCGCTCGCATGAAGGCGATTGAGTACGACGGATAAGTATGAACAGTCTTCTCGCCCCTTTTTGTCATAATTTCCCGTAGCATATTAATTACGTAATACGGAGGAGGAATATTCGATTTCCAACATCAAAACGTTTTCTTAGAGGTAATAAATAGCTTCTGATTATAGGGAATATTATCGTATAAAAACTTACATTCAATAAGCTTTTTAGTCGCCCGATATTCTGTCTTGGAGTATTTATCGATGCGCCCGCGTTCAGATAGTAGGTGCAGATTTTTCCGTGCACGAGAAGCAATGACGTATAATAGCTTCTCTGCGCTAGTTTGTCCATCTAGATCATTTCTGTTAGGAAGTATATTCTCCAGTAATGCGTAAGCGATAACGACATCAAACTCAGATCCCTTTATTCCATGTATAGTTGATATTGTAATGCCGGTTCGACTTTGAAATACTTTCTTGAAGGAATCTATGTTTTCAATCATTTTTGTTCCTTCTTTTTTTAATCTTTCGATCCTAGCCTCTGAACTTTCAAAGAATGCCATATAATGCTCACGAAGAGGTGTGAATGCACTGAAGTCAATAGATAAACGTGAAAAGAGTAAATCAAAAAAAACTCGCAGATACGAAAGTCCGTTTGTCTCATTTACTGTAATGGTGTTGCATTCCTTTAACAAACTCTCTCGGGTACATAGGGATACACTTGCCCCGATTTCTTCTAAGTCATGGAGAATCTCACCTGCCCAACGGAGTCTACGTACATACATACCTGGAGAGGCTTGTGTGAGTGCGATTCTTGAGAGTTTGTACCAAAAATTATCTTGGTCATACGCAAAAGGAACCATTCCAGGACCATTAAATGTATATTCTGGCATGCTTGAAGTTAAGCGGCGGGTCATGCTTGCCAAGTGTATCCACTGAGGCGCTAAAATACAGATTTCGTGTGGGGCAATGCCAATAGTTTCGACATTGAAGCGGATAAGACGAATCAACTCCGCCTCCAAACCGTCTTTAGTCACAGAATCATTGAATGAAATCAAGCTGCGATAAGATTTTTCGTTTGATGCTGGCTCAATCCGCGTGTTATACACGTTGAAGTTTCTGAAGTATTTGATGATGCGTTCGGAGGATCGGTAGTTCTTGGACAATTCAAGCTTTTTTAACTCGATGTTCGCCATCGACTGGAACTCATTGAAAGCGATTGGATATCCGCCAAGGGACTCATAAATGGCTTGATTAGGGTCGCCGACGATAAATGTTTTCGTCCCCCGACCGGCTTTTAGAATAGATGCAATAATGGAATACTGAATTTGTTTCGTATCCTGATACTCATCGACCATTATGAAAGCGAATAATTGGCCAAGAATAGTGCTGATCGAAGGATGAGCAATGATCAACTGATAAGAGTAATAAAGGATAAGTTCAAAGTCAATTTGTCGATTTTTCCGGAGGTAGGCTAAATATTTCTTCAGAATTTCTTGAAGTCCTGCATGCTTCCGCTTTTGCGGACAAGAAATTAGACCACCGGATTCAGTAAAATAAAAGTTGCAATCCCAGATGTTAATCTTAGGATTTTGATATGGTTGGCACAGATTTTTTAACACCTTCTCACGTTCGTACCGATCGATTATGCGGAAGCCTCGATCCAACGCATCATGATAGATGCCATATGGCTTCAGTATCCACTCGAGGCAGAAAGAATGTATTGTTCCGATCCAAAGCTGGGATGTATCCACTCCGAGACTCTCGATGCGTTCATGGATCTCATCTGCGGCGCGGTGGGTGTAAGTGATCGCCACAATGAATTCTGCATCGGATTTAAGCTTTGATAATTCATGGGCAATCTTGTATGTTAGTGTTCGAGTTTTTCCACTGCCAGGGCATGCAATGAGAAACACGCTACCTGGTTCCAGAATAGCAGCCTCTTGCTCAGGATTCAGGTCCCCTTTATTCCATATAAACACTATTTAAATACCTTAAGAACATCGTTGATGCGATCATCAGGAAATTTGTCGTATAATTCATCCCTAATGGTATGAAAATCGATATTTCCATTCTGAAAATTCTGCAAATTTATTCTAAATTTATTCAATTCTGATGTTGTAAATAGATTGCTATTTTCTATGTATGTTAAACGATAGTTAATAATTTTAATTAAAACTTCTTTTTTTAAAGAGGGCTGAGCAAAAGCTATCGCATCGAGTATATATTGTGGAATGGTGGTTTGTGGATCAACCTTCTTTCCTAATAATATAGCAAACCATCCTTTCCCTTTTTTTTCTGCCATAGTCAGTATTCTCTTGCCGTATTGAGCAACGTCGGCAGATTTAAGATCTGATTCGGCTTCAGTCTTGATTTTATCATCATTGTAAACATCAGGAATCAACCCTATAACTTTGTCGGCATTACCTGCCATAACAAAATCAATCTCAAAAGTATACTGAGCAAAGAAAGGAGAAATCCAGCGGTTGTTATTGCATAGACTTTCCAGATTTTTCTTTCGAATACTCCCTCTTTCTTGAGAATTCTTATATTTATTCTTGCGCCGACATAGAGCATCATTATCATTCGGTTGAGGGGTGGTATCAATAATAGATTTATCAAAATCAGTCACAATACTGCATCGTTTACAAATGCGTTTATCATGAAACAGGATGGCTACATTTTGAAAACCTGTACTTCGAATGTTAATAAGACTAATGCCTAGCTCATCCAAACTAATTCCTAAAACTGTCTTAACCAAGATGGGAATTAGAATTTCTTCTGCATCTCCTTCTACCAAAATGACACTCTTGGCAAACAAAAGATTACTTCGTACGGCATCAAGATAACGCTGAATATTATTAATTTCTTCGGCTCTTAGGTCTGTAGTTGGTTGATATGCGTCGCATCGATCCCCAATTTTTCCAAGTATGTTCATGTTTTGAACATTACTAACTTCTGATATATGCGTCGAATGAGTCGAATATATAATCTGTGTGTCGTCGTAATTGAGATTATCAAACAGTGTCTTCTGAATATGCGTATGGATATGAGCTTCCGGCTCCTCAATCAACAAGAAATTTGCAATCGACTGTCTAGCCTTCTGATACTTGAATTCTAGTAATTTCAAGGTCAGAAAGATAAGATTTGCACCGCCTAAACTAAGATCATGAATAGGCCCTTCATGATTCTTATCTGACTCACCTACGAAAAGTTTGAGTGATTGGAATAGCCTTCCCGCTTCATCAGGCAGATCAGATTTTATCGACAAAGAGGATGGTGAGTATGCTTCACCTACAGCATCTTTGATGGTGTCACGAATATCGGTTCGCACTTTTTGCACATCTGGCAGAATCTCAATCGAATCATTGAGATTCTTTACTTTATCAGTAATTTCGGCGAACTGGTTTGGATTAATGTCACCACTCTTGCCCTTGAGTAAGGTCAACAGTGGATTGGTTCTGCTATTGTGAAATTCCGCTACAACGTCCCTCAATGCTTGCACAAAGGTAAATGCGATTTCCTTTGAAACAGAAAGAACACTGGGAATTCTGGAACCTATGCACGAAAATTCGAGTTCTTTGTTAAATTTCACATTATCAAAGTCTCCAACAACTTCTTTGTAGAAACTTTCATTGTTGAAGTTGGCTTCGCTGCGACCCGTGAATATCGTTTCATAGTCTTTAATGGTGATTTTATCTAGGATGGCATCTAGGGCCGCATGATCACCTTCGGCTACCTGGGAGAGGCTCAACCTGACATGCTTCTTGGGACGAAAGATAAGGTTATAAGTAGCCTCGCCCGCTGTTTCTTTGTCGATACGTCCAGTGCCATGTTGAAATAAGGCCTGCACAGCTTCATCAGCTGAAATCTCTTTGAATTCAAGACTGATGATAATCCAATGTCCCTGCCATCTCTTCAAACCACGGTGGAAATCGGTTTCATCTAGTCGGTAGGCGGAACGAAGCATGTTGTCATCTAGCAAAAGCCTGATTGCTCGGAATAGATTCGTTTTTCCTGAGCCATTCTCGCCAATAATGGTGTTGATTCCTTTATTGAACAGCACCTGAGTATTTGCAAAGTTCCTATAGTTAATCAGGCTAAGCTTGGATATATACATGAGTGACCTCGTTATTTTTGGGGCAGACTTTCATCAAAAAAGCAGAGATCCTCATCATATAAAGGGACATGTTACAAGGTCTTCAGGTCGTTCGACATGCTAAGCGCGCCCCTTTATTAGTGTTCAAATCAAAGATTGCCCATTTGTGAAAGTTGTTAGAGCCACAGTCTCTGTTGTTGTGCCGATGGGTAACACCGATACTGCAACATTTTCTATTCTGTAAAGTATACCTACGCCGCACTTCATGCTTCTGTATGTGCGTTCTTAGCTAGAAAAATATAGTCGGTCGAGCTTTAGTGCGCGTAATGCATCGAGCCACTTGCGGTATCTCGCTACTGTCAGACGTCCATCACATCCTCGATTTGGTTGGTGACACCTATGATCCAGGATTTCTTAATCCGGATCTGCACTTTGTTTGGGTGTGGTTTGGCACACAGGGTCGTGTCTTCGCGGCATCAAACAACTGAAAGGCTTGGCTCCGCATATAGGGATCGGGTGTAGTTTGAACAGCAAACGCCTTTTGTTAAGAGAAAGATCTTGCTTGCATTACGTTTTCCTTTCTATTCTCCAGTACTGCGCAGCGACGTTCCATTGACTGATGACCAGATTCGCCGTTTGGTGTCGTTCATCTTCGTTGGTATACTGCGTGAAGGCCGTTCGCAACGGTATACCTATAGCAGTCGCCGTGTTGGTTGAGCTTCGCAAAGAAGAGTTTCAGTCATAGTCCTTCATTTTGACGTCGATTCGCGTACGCGATAAGGGCAACTATGAATACGCCAAACTAATGATTAGCCTGCGCTATTCCAACGAACGTTGATAACGAACGTTGATAACGAACGTTGATAACGAACTTGTCAAAAGTTCTTCGACACCGTGAACCACGACCACTTAATGGTGCGCCTGACCAAACGGATCAAGGACAAGGTCCTCCTACTGAAGCTGAGGGCGTTATTTGCGCAATGGCATCATGCAGAATGGTCTTGTCTCGCCCCGAGAGGAAGGTACGCCGCAAGGCTCGAACCTTAGCCCGATTCTGTCGCTGATCGTCCTCGACG
>PPYF01544491.1_pt1 | contig 41034 bp, 42 predicted proteins | sample 1559871 | NCBI WGS metagenome assembly PPYF01 (sample SAMN08240021, study PRJNA423297) | Human gut metagenome, whole genome shotgun sequencing project.
GAGGGCTAAGCCGAAAATCCGGAGAGAAAAACAAAAGTCTGCTTTGATCACTTACTCTTAGAAAAAGGTATAAGAAAAAAGCCCATAATCGGCTTGATTACAGGCTTTTTCGGTGGCGGAGATGGAGAGATTCGAACTCTCGCGTCGGTTTGAGCCGACCTACCGCATTTCGAGTGCGGACCCTTCAACCGCTTGGGTACATCTCCGTATATTTCCACCTGTTTTTAACTCGCAAAAGCTTTTGGAGAGAAAAGCAGGAGAGAAAACATAAAAGTATTCGATTTGGAATTTTGAAAACCCGGAATTAGTAGGAGTTTTCGAGGGGACGAAATTCCCAGATCTCGCCGAAATTTCGAGTCAGCTCCGTTATGACCACTTCGATACCGCTGCTTGTCACGGGGTGTATCATACCATACTTTCCGCTGGGGTGCAACTTCTTTTTCTGCGGGGTATATTTTGACGCGGCGGCGCATGTACTGATGGGAGAGGGGGGACGGCTATGGAGAAGCGGGTGCTGATCTGGGATGATGGACTAAATTATGTAAACTACATGGAAGCGCTGCGAGCAGTGGACCTGACGCCGGTGGTAGGGCGCGAGGCGGCCGGCCCGTGCGCTGCGCTGCTGCTTCCCGGCGGTGGGGATATCGCGGATCGGCTGCCGGAGGATGAGATCCGGACGATCAGAGCCTATGCGGCAGCGGAGAAGCCGATTTTGGGTATCTGCCGGGGAATGCAGGCGCTGAACGTGTTTTTCGGCGGGACACTGTATGCACGTGTGCCGGGACACCAGGTCAAGGCGGGCGATATTCTGCATGATACACGGGCGGTGGGTGAACTGGCGGAGCTGGTGGGTACCACGCCGCGGGTCAACAGCAACCACCACCAGGCTATCTGCCGCCTGGGGCGGGGGCTGGGTGTGCGGCAGTGGGCGGCGGATGGCGTGATCGAAGGGATATGTCACAGCCGCCTGCCGGTGCTGGGGGTACAGTGGCACCCGGAACGCCAGGCATTTGCGCTGCGGCGGGGGGAGGCTGCGGACGGTGCGGCGGTGTTCTGGTGGCTGCGGCGGCAGGCAGAAAAGAACAGCGGCGGTTGACAAGGGCGGTCAAGTATGCCTATAATGGAGAAAATCGACAAGCGAGGTATACCGCTATGGAAAAGCTCCGCGCCTTTCTGAAACGAAAGGACATCGTTTTCTCCGCCAAGCGCTATTTTATCGATGCCATGGGTGCGATGGCCCAGGGCCTGTTCTGCACGCTGCTGGTGGGAACCATTCTCAACACCATCGGCCAGCAGTTCCACATAGGATTCCTGAACGCCGTCATCGTCACCATTGGCAAGGGCGACGGCGCAGTGAACTACACCATCGGCGGGCTGTGCTCCGCCATGGTCGGCCCCGGTATGGCCGTGGCCATCGCCCGGGCGCTGAACGCGCCGCCGCTGGTGCTGTTCTCACTGATCCCCGTGGGTTTTGCCACCAACTACATGGGCGACGCGGGCGGCCCTCTGGCGGTGCTGTTCGTGGCCATTGTTGCCGCGGAGCTGGGCAAGGCCGTCAGCAAGGAGACGAAGATCGACATTCTGGTGACGCCCATCGTCACCGTGCTGGTGGGCGTGGGCTTCGCCGCGCTGATCGCCGCGCCGGTGGGCACGGCGGCCTCCGCCGTGGGACAGGCCATCATGTGGGCAACGGAGCTGCAGCCCTTCTTCATGGGCATCATCGTCTCCGTGGTCATCGGCGTGGCGCTGACGCTGCCCATCTCCTCCGCCGCCATCTGTGCGGCTCTGGGGCTGACAGGCCTGGCCGGCGGCGCTGCCGTGGCGGGCTGCTGCGCCCAGATGGTGGGCTTCGCCGTTATGAGCTTCCGTGAAAACCGCTGGGGTGGCCTGGCCGCCCAGGGCCTGGGCACCAGTATGCTGCAGATGGGCAACATTGTCCGCAATCCCCGGGTATGGATACCGCCTACGCTGGCTGCCGCCATCACCGGCCCTGTCGCCACCTGCCTGTTCCGCTTGGAGATGAATGGCGCGCCGGTGTCCTCCGGCATGGGTACCTGCGGCCTGGTGGGGCAGATCGGCGTCTACACCGGCTGGGTCAGCGACGTGGCCGCCGGCACCAAGGCCGCCATTACCGGCATGGACTGGCTGGGGCTGGTGCTGATCTCCTTCGTGCTGCCCGCCGTGCTGACGTGGCTCATCGCCATCCCCCTACGGAAGTGGGGGTGGATCAAGGACGGCGATCTGAAGCTGGATCTGTAAAACACAAAAAGGCGGCGTCAGCCGCCTTTTTTGCTGAGTCGAAGCAGGCCGGAGTTGTCTAACATTTGGGAGCTGACTCACGGTTGCTTCTATCTCGTTTTTGTGCTTTCCGTTTCGCTCGTTCCTTCGCTTGACGTTTCCTCTGCACAGTCGGTGACAGGAAAATGTCGTATGCGCTAAGCGCAAAGATGCCGGTAAATACAGCGCCGATCGAAATGAGAATTACCCGGCTGGTTTTCCGCTCTCTGTTAGAATCACGCAGTGAAAAACACAGCGTACCATCCGCTTCCAGCTCTGCAATTTCAGGAGTCGCATCCCAAGGCCGCCAATTATAGCCGGTATAGACACGGATACGAATCGAATGAGGAGTGCTGTTGAAATCGGAAGGAAGCTTCTTGTAGCACGAAAAGCCAAAGGTGTATTCCGTTCCGTCCGTGCATATCAACAACGGAATAGGATATAATCTGCGGCTGTAAAGAAAAGACTCGTGTTTGAGACGCGGTACAAAAGCGGCTCGTTCGTCCGGTTTGGCTTGGTTTACAAGACTTGCACAATATGGTATAATCATCTATCAGCAACGAGGAAAGGAACGACCACAATGGAATTATCGGCAAAGCTGGTGCGTTCACAATTGAATTTTTTTAAGCCCTTTGTGGCGGGTTGCTCACTGGAGACCACCCGCAAGGGACAGGATAAGCTGGGCGAGCTGATGAGCGCCCTGCACAAGCGGGAGGTGATCTTCCGCGACCACGACTTCGAGCAGTTCAAGGGCGCGTGGGTCATGCCTAAGGACGAGCGCCGCAGCGGCGTGGTGCTGTATCTCCACGGCGGCGGCTATACCTGCGGCAGTCTGGACTATGCCAAGGGCTTTGCGGCTACGCTGGCCAGCGAGTGCGGCGTGCGGGTGTTCTGCGGGGCGTACCGCCTGGCACCGGAGAACCCCTATCCCGCCGCGCTGGAGGATGCACTGACTGCCTACGACTATTTGCTGAAAAAGGGCTACGCGCCGCAGCAGATCCTGCTGTGCGGCGAGAGCGCCGGCGGCGGGCTGATCTGCGCCCTGTGCCTGAGGCTGAAGCAGCTGGGTCGTGAGCTGCCCTGCGGGCTCATCGCCATCTCGCCCTGGGTGGACCTGACCGGTTCCGGGAAGTCCTACGAATTCAACCGGGACAACGATCCGTCCCTGACGGAGGAGCTGCTGCAATTCTACGCCAGGTGCTATACACAGGACCCCACGGACCCGCTGTGTTCGCCCCTGCTGGGCGACCTGACGGGCTTTCCGCCGACGCTGATCTTCGCCGGCGGCGATGAGATATTGCTGGATGACGCCCGGGGATTGCATGAACGGCTGAAAAAGGCCGGGAGCAAAAGCAGGCTGATCATCGCGCCGGGGCGCTGGCACGCCTATGTGCTCTATTGCCTGCAGGAGAACATGGAGCAGGATATCTATGAGATCAACCGCTTTATGACGCAGAACCTGTCCCCGGCCCGGAGCCTGCGGTGGATGCGTCTGGACAACGCGGCCAAGATATATCCCGCTGCCAAGCGGCGCAATTGGAACAACTTTTTCCGCATCTCCGCCACGCTGACGGAGCCGGTAGACCGCGCGGTGCTGGCAGCGGCGCTGGATGTGACGGTGCGGCGTTTCCCGTCCATTGCCGTACGGCTGCGGCGGGGTGTGTTCTGGTACTATCTGGAGGAGATACCCCACACGCCGCCCATACAGGACGAAAAGAGCTGCCCGCTGGCCCATGCGCCGTTCCGCCAGGTGCGGCAGTGCGCCTTCCGGGTGCTGGTGTATAAGGACCGCTTTGCGGTGGAGTTTTTCCATGCGTTGACCGACGGCACCGGCGCGCTGGTGTTCGTCAAATCGCTGCTGGCGGAGTATCTCAGTGAGAAGTACGGTATCTCCGTCCCTGCGGAAAAGGGCGTACTGGGACGGCTAGAGGAGCCGTCGCCGGAGGAGCTGGAGGACAGCTTTGCCCGGTATGCTGGGGATGTGACCGCCAGCCGCGCCGAGGCCACGGCCTGGCACCTGACCGGCACACCGGAGACAGATGGCTATAAGGACCTGGTGACGCTGATGGTGCCGGCGGATAAGCTGCGTTCCTGCGCCAAAGACCACGGCGTGTCCGTGACGGAGCTGCTGTGCGCCGCCATGATGCAGGCTATTCTGGAGCTGCAGGCGGAGAAGGTACCCAACCCCCGCCACCGCAAACCGGTGAAGGTGCTGCTGCCGGTAAATCTGCGAAAGCTGTTTCCCAGCAAAACGCTGCGGAACTTTGCGTCCTATATTACCCCGGAGATCGATCCGCGGCTGGGAGCGTGCAGCTTTCAGGAGCTGTGTGCGCTGGTCCACCACAAGATGGGGCTGGAGAACAACCGCTGGACCATGCGGGCCAAGTTTGCCGCCAATGTGGCCAGCGAACGTTCGCCCGTGCTGCGGGTCATGCCGCTGTTCATCAAGAATATCGCCATGAAGGCCGTGTTTGACACGGTGGGCGAGTGTAAGTCCTGCTTGTGCCTGTCCAACCTGGGCCGCGTGGAGCTGCCGGACGTGATGGTGCCCTATGTGCGCCGTATGGATTTTATCATCGGTGTGCAGGCCAAGGCACCCCACAACTGCGGTGTGGTCACCTGGGGGAACACGGCCTACATCAACTGTATCCGCAGTATCCGGGAGCCGGAGCTGGAGTATCACTTCTACCGCGTGCTGCATCGGCTGGGACTGCCCGTTAAGGTCGAGAGCAATATGCGCTGACACAACGGGAGAAAGGAGCCTTTCTTATGTATTGCATCAAATGTGGCGTGGAGCTGGCGGACAGCGAGCGCGTTTGTCCCCTGTGCGGCACTCGGGTATTTCATCCCGACCTGCCCTGCGGACAGGGTGAGCCGCCCTACCCGCCGGCTGACCACCCCCGCCACGAGGAGGTCAGCCGCATCGGCGTGCTGTTCGTCATCTCTGTGTGTATGCTGCTGCCGGCGGTCATCACCGTGCTGTGCGACTGGCGCATCAACGGGGCCATCGTCTGGTCCGGCTTTGCCGTGGGCGGGTTGCTGCTGCTGTATATCCTGGCGGTGCTGCCTCTATGGTTTAAGCGGCCCAACCCGGTGATCTTCGTGCCCATTGACTTCGCGGCCATCGGTGTGTTCCTGCTGTATGTGAACTACGCCACCGGAGGCCACTGGTTTTTGACCTTTGCGCTGCCGGTCACAGGCGCGGCAGGGCTGCTGGTGTGCGCCATGGTGACGCTGCTGCGGTATCTGCCCGGCGCGGCGCTGTACATCTGCGGCGGGGCGCTGATCCTGTCCGGCGGCATGGCGGTGTTGGTGGAGTTTCTGCTGAACCTGACCTTCGGCCTGCACGAGACGTTCCTCTGGTCCTTCTACCCGCTGGCGGCGGGGGTGGTGCTGGGGGCCATGCTGCTGGTCATCGCTATGTGCAAGCCCCTGCGGCGCAGCCTGCACCGTAAGTTCTTTATCTGAGAGGTACCCCATGCAGATGATTTTTATCGACATCGACAACACCCTGCTGGATTTTGACGCCTACATCCGGCAGACCATGCGGGAGGGCTTCGCGCACTTTGGACTGAAGCCCTACGAGCCGTACATGGAGGCCGTGTTCCACCGGGAGAACGGAAAGCTCTGGCGGCAGATCGAGCAGGGCACGCTGACCTTCGCGGAACTGGAGGCGATACGCTGGGACAGGGTGTTCGCCGCGCTGGATATTGCCTTTGACGGCCGGGTATTCGAAAAGTATTTCCGCGCGGCCCTGTACGACAGCGCTATCCCCGTGGACGGGGCCATGGAACTGCTGGAGGCGCTCCACGGCAAGTATCCGCTGGCGGTGGCCAGCAACGGACCATACGACCAGCAGCTCCACCGGCTGGAACTGGCGGGCATGAAGCGGTATTTCGATTGGTTCTTCGTGTCGGAGAGACTGGGCGCGTCCAAGCCGGCCCGGGCCTTTTTTGACGGGGCGTTTGCGGCACTGAACGATGGATGTGAAGCGGCCATCGCGCCGAAGGACTGTGTGATCATAGGGGACTCCCTGACCTCCGATATGACCGGCGGCCGGCAGTATGGCATGAAGACCTGTTACTACCGCCGCCCCGGCGCGGCAGAGGGGACGGATGTGACCTGGCAGGTGACGGATCTGCGGCAGATACCGGCATTGTTGGAGGGTACGGCGTTATGACCATCAATGAATACCAGCAGCGGGCCATGGCTTCGCTAAATCCCGAATTGAAGGGCCGGGATGTGCTTATCAACAGCGTCATGGGCCTGTGCGGCGAGTCCGGCGAGGCCATCGACATCGTGAAGAAGTGGCTGGCCCAGGGCCATCCGCTGGACCGGGAGCATCTGGCCAAGGAGTTGGGGGACGTGGCCTGGTATCTGGCCGAGGCGGCCACGGCGCTGGACCTTGATCTGGAGGACATCCTCCGGGCCAACCTGGAGAAGCTGGAGCGCCGGTATCCGGACGGCTTTTCCACGGAAAAGTCCGTGGGTCGGGATAAGAACGATCTGTAAGAAAAGCGGAAGCGGCGGCTTCCGCTTTTCTTCTTCATGGGTACTTGACACCGGGATTTTTTGTGATACACTGAGGCGGTGCGCATTTTTTGCTTAGGAGGGATAGCTGTGCTGCAATCATTCCTCACCGTGGGGCAGCAGATCCTCACACTGTACCTGCTGCTGGTGGTGGGCTTTGTACTGGGAAAGGTCAAGCTGTTGGATGACCGCGCCTCGGTGGCCCTGAGCAGCCTGGTCATGTACGTGGTGTCCCCCTGTATGATGGTGGTGGCGTTTCAACGGCCGCTGGAGCATACGGCACTGCACAACTTCGGCGTAGTGACGGGTGTCTCGGCCGTACTCCATGTGGTTTTTATTGCGGCGGCCATGCTGCTGATCCGCGATAGGGACCGCGAACGGCAGAACTGCCTGCGCTTCGCCGCAGTGTTCTCCAACTGTGGCTTTATGGGCTATCCCCTGATGGCCGCGCTGCTGGGCAGCATCGGCGTGTTCTATGGTTCGGCCTACGTCATCGTATTTACTATACTCAGCTGGACATGGGGCGTCTATGTCATCACAGGCGACCGCAGCCAGCTGCGGCTGAAGCCCCTGCTGCTGAACCCCGGCGTTATCAGCGTGGTGCTGGCTATGGCGCTGTATCTCGGGCAGGTGACGGTGCCGGAACCCCTGATGGTCCCCATCAACTATCTGGCGGACCTGAATACGCCGCTGCCCATGCTGGTGGTGGGCTATCAGCTGAGCCACGCCGATTTCAAGGCGGCGCTGCAGGGTATCAGCTCCTGGGTGACGCTGGTGCTGCGGCTGCTGGTGCTGCCTCTTGCCTCACTAGGCATCTGCCTGGCGCTGAACGTGTCCCATGACCTGACGCTGGTGCTGCTGATCGCGGCCAGCGCGCCGCCGGCGGCGCTGCTGAGTATGTTCGCCGCCCGCTTCGGCAAGGACACCGCCCTGACCTCGTCCCTGGTGTCAGTTCAGACAGCGATCTCCGCGTTGACCATGCCGGTATTGGTCGGCCTGGCAGAGGTGCTTGGATAAAGAAACATCCCCCGGCTCCGCCGGGGGATGTTTCTTTATCCGCGGTGCAGTATGGCGTCCAGATCCTGTTGGGGATGGGTGATGGGCTGCAGCTGATAGGTATCCACCAGCGTCTTGACCACCGTCTCTGACAGGAAGGCCGGCAGGGTGGGCCCCAGGTAAATGCGCTTGATGCCCAGAGCCAGCAGGGTCAGCAGGATACATACCGCCTTCTGCTCGTACCAGGACAGCACCAGCGTCAGCGGCAGGTCATTGACGCCGCAGCCAAAGGCATCGGCCAGGGCCAGCGCGATCTGCACAGCGCTGTAGGCGTCGTTGCACTGGCCTGCGTCCAGTATGCGGGGAATGCCGTTGATATCGCCCAGATCCAGGTCATTGAAGCGGAACTTGCCGCAGGCCAGCGTCAGGATCAGCGAGTCCATAGGCGTGGACTTGACGAAGTCCGTGTAGTAGTTGCGTCCGGGGTGCGCGCCGTCGCAGCCGCCTACCAGAAAGATGTGCTTCACCGCGCCGCTTTTGATGGCGTCGATCACCGCCGGGGCGCTGTCGCCCAGCGCCTTGTGGGCAAAGCCGGTGGTCAGGATATGTCCGCCGTTGATGCCGCTCATGCTCCGGTCGGTGCTGTATCCGCCCAGGGCCAGCGCCTGGTCGATGAGGGCGGAGAAATCCTTGCGGCCCTGCCGATCCTCCGGGATGTGCTTCAGTCCGGGATAGCCCACCACCGACGTGGTATAGATACGGTCGGCATAGCTGGGACGGGGCGGCATGATGCAGTTGGTGGTCATCAGAATGGGTGCGGGAAGGCTGTCGAACTCGCTTTGCTGGTTTTGCCAGGCGGTGCCGAAGTTTCCGGCCAGCTGCGGGTATTTTCGCAGCCCCGGATACCCGTGGGCGGGCAGCATCTCGCTGTGGGTGTACACGTTGACACCGGTGCCTGTCGTCTGCTCCAGCAGCTGGTGCAGGTCCTCCAGATCGTGGCCGGATACCACGATGAACGGCCCCCGACGGATGTCCGTGTGGACCTTTGCGGGCGCCGGGTCACCGAAGGCGGCGGTGTTGGCCTTGTCCAGCAGGGCCATGCATTGATAGTTTACCAGACCAAATTCCGTGATGAGGGCCAGCCACTCCTCAACGGTGTGCTCCTGCCGCAGGGCGCACAGCCCCTTGTAGAACCACTGGCTGACCGCCTCATCCTCCTGCCCAAGGCGGAAAGCGTGATGGGCATAGGCTGCCATACCCTTCATGCCGAACAGCAGTGTGGCGCGCAGAGACACGATGTCCGTATCGCCGCGCCATAGCCAACTCGGGTCTCGTATCGGCAGACGCTGGGGCGTCAGTTTTTCGGCGCGACGGATATAGCCCTGTAAGGCTGTATCGTCAAAATTTACGTTGGTCAGCGTGGCGAACAGACCGTCCGCCAGCAGGCGTGTGACTTCCGGAGGATAGTCCTCCTTGGCGGCATATATCTCCGCCAGGTGGATGAGGGAGCACACCAGATAGTCCTGCAAATTGGCGGTTTTCGGCTGCTTGCCGCAGACGCCGGTGCGGACGCAGCCGCTGTTGCCCGCCGTCTGCTGACACTGAAAACAGAACATTTCAGACATAGAATATAAACCTCCCGACAGTATAGCAGCGATAGTCTGCCCTGCCGGGAGGAAATATATACAAAAAGGGAGACGCGCAGCGTCTCCCTTTTCTCAAAATTTTAGCAGAACGCCCACCAGGGCGGAGATTCCGATGAACACGATGGGGTGCCACTTCTTTACCACAGGTACCCAGTTGGTACACACCAGCAGTACGGCCGCCAGGGCGATAGCCGGCCAGTTCAGCGCGGTCAGACCGGTCATACCACTGTGCAGCAAGGCGATAGGTATTACGGAGATGCCCGCCGCAGCCACCAGCGCGGTGGAGGCGGGGCGCAGGCCGTAGAACGCGGCGCTGACCCACTTGCTGTCGCGAAAGGCCTTCAGGAACGCCGCCACGATGAGAATGACGATAACGGAGGGGGTTACCAGCCCGATGGTGGCCACCAGCGCGCCGCCGATGCCACCGGTGGTGAAGCCTACATAGGTGGCCATGTTCACACCGATGGGTCCCGGCGTGGACTCCGACACCGCCAGCATATCCGCCAACTGGGCGTGGGTAAACCAGCCGGTGCGTTCCGCCATATCCTGCAGGAAGGGCAGAGTGGCCAGCCCGCCGCCTACGGCGAACAGACCGGTCTTGAAGAATTCCCAGAATAGTTGGAGGTACAGCATTATTTCGCCCTCCTTATCACGTTCTGAATGACGATGCCCAGCGCCGCGGCCGCCGCCACGAAGATGACGGGGGACAGGTCGGTGAGCAGCGCCGCCGCCAGCACAGCAAGGAAGATCAGCCCGGCGGCCCAGTCCTTCACAGAGCCCTTGAACAGCTTGACCACCGCGTTGAAGATCAGCACGCACACGCATACGCGGATACCCGCAAAGGCGTGCTGCACCCAAGCCAGATGGGAGAAGCTGTTGATGACGCCTGCCAGTGCGGTGATGATGATCAGCGATGGGAACACAATGCCCAGCGTGGCCACGATGCCGCCGATAATACCGGCCTGCTTCTGCCCTATGAAGGTGGCGGTGTTTACAGCGATGATGCCGGGGGTGCACTGGCCGATGGCAAAATAGTCCACCAGCTCCTCGTCTGTAGCCCAGCCCTTGTCCTCCACGACCTCGCGCTGGAGGATGGGCAGCATGGCCATACCGCCGCCGAAGGTCATGACGCCCACCTTGGCAAAGGTGAGGAACAACTGAGCGAGAAGTTTTGCATTCATGATCGTATCACCTCATTCTATATATCCGTACAGTCCCCGCACTGAGACCTCGCCGCTGCGGACTGTCTCCGTTTCGCCGTTTTCATACTGCACCGTCAGGCCGAACTGTTCGTCTATGGCCAGCGCCGTGGCCTGCCGGACGGTATTGCCTCGCAGGACGCGCACGGGCCTGCCCAAATTCACGCACCGGCGGCGGTATTCCGCCAGCCATTCCACTGGGTCGGTCAGCACCGTCCGCATGGCTGTCAGCTGGGCCAGTATGGCGTCTGCCAGCGCGTCCGGCGACACGTCAAGCTCTTGTAGGGCAAGGGATGTGGCCATGTCCGCGATGTCCGGCGGAAAAGTGGCCTGTCCCACATTGACACCGATACCTACCACCAGCCACGCCGCACTGCCGTCGGGGAGCAGGGAGGACTCGGTCAGAATGCCGCAGAGCTTTTTGCCGTGCAGCACCACATCATTGCACCACTTGATGCCGCAGTCCGTGTCGCAGAGGCTCTCAACAGCGCGGCACACAGCCACCGCGGCCAGCGGTGTCACGGTGAGCAGCTGCCTGGCCGGGCAGTCCTGCCACAGGGCGGAAAGATACAGGCCGCCCTCCGGTGATTGGAACGAACGGCCCAGCCGGCCCTTACCAGCGGTCTGCGCCCGGGCGATGACGGCGGTGCTGTCCAGCCCCTGCGCGGCAAGGGCCTTGCATACGTTGTTGGTGGAGTCCACGGTGTCATAGCGCAGAATATCCCAAGTCACGGCCATCATCTCCTTTCGGTCGAAAACACATTGTAGCACTGTATTCCGCGTTTGTAAATAGTTGACAGGTGTTAAGGAATTTAGTATCATCAGGACAGTTTTTGGAGGAGGGATGCCTATGAACACCCGTACCCGCAAGCTGGTCTATACCGCCCTGTTCGCCGCGCTGACGGCGGTGGGTGCGTTTCTGCGTATTCCGATGGTGTACAGCTCCGTGACGCTGCAATATCTGTTTACGGCCATGGCGGGGCTGCTTCTGGGCCGGAGGTGGGGCGCTTTGAGCCAGGCGGTGTACGTCCTGCTGGGGCTGGTGGGCCTGCCCATCTTCACCATGGGCGGCGGCTTTGGCTATGTGTTCCAGCCCACGTTCGGGTTCCTGCTGGGGCTGATCCCGGCCGCATGGGTGGTGGGTGCCGTGGCAGGGGAGAGTCTGGACCCCAAACGCATGGCACTGGCGTCGCTGGCGGGACTGGCCGCGCTGTACGCCGTGGGAATGCCCTACATGGCCTTGATACTCAACGCCTACATGGGCAAGGGTATGACGTTTTCCGCGCTGCTGTGGGCGGGGATGCTGCCCTACCTGCCGGGAGACGCAGTGAAGATCATCGTGGCGGCGGGCGTGTGCCCTGTTTTGCGGCGGCGGTTAAGATTGGCGGATGGCAGCGATAAGCGGGGCGAATGACCTTGTGCAATACAGCCAAATCGTCTTCTGAAATTTTGACAGGATATTGGCACAGAAATGTATTGCATTTTGCGGCCGAGCCCCGTATAATAGGCAAGAAAAATGAGAGGAGGGACACGCCATGACCTGCAAGACGATCGTGAAAAAGCGGACCGACGCTCCCTCTGTTTTTGTTTCTGATATTGTTTCCATTTGACCGGTGATTTTTCACCGGTCATTTTTTTAGACAGTTTGTAAGTAAGTAAACATATACGGATGAACGAGAAAGAGAGGACAAGTCACATGAACAAGAAATTAGGACACGACGCCATCTACGACGCCCGGGAGCTGGGCGTACCCCGGATGCTCCTGTTGGGTCTGCAGCACCTGTTCGCCATGTTTGGCGCTACGGTGCTGGTGCCCATCCTGGTGACGGGCTACGGCCTGCCCCTGTCCATCCAGACCACCCTGCTGTTCGCCGGTATCGGCACGCTGCTGTTCCACGTCTGCACCAAGTTTAAGGTACCCGCCTTCCTGGGCTCCTCCTTCGCCTTCCTGGGCGGCTTCCAGGCGGTAGCCAATCTGGATAGCGGCAAGTTCGCCGCCATGACCGGTGAGGAGAAGCTGCCCTACGCCTTGGGCGGCGTGGTGGTCGCGGGTCTGCTGTATCTGGTGCTGGCCCTGCTGTTCAAGCTGGTGGGTGCCAAGAAGGTCATGCGCTACTTCCCGCCCATTGTCACGGGTCCCATCATCATCCTCATCGGTCTGAACCTGTCCGGCACCGCCGTGACTAATGCCTCCACCTGTTGGTGGCTGGCCCTGGTGGCCATCGCCATCATCATCGTGGCCAACATCTGGGGCAAGGGCATGATCAAGATCATCCCCATCCTGCTGGGCGTGGTAGGCGCGTACATCGTGGCACTCATCGCCACCGCCTGCGGCGCGAAGCTGCCGGACGCTGACGGCGTCATGCAGCCCCTGATCAACTTCGCCTCCGTCAAGAGCGCCGACTTTGTGGGTCTGCAGAAGTTCGTCATCGCCAAGTTCGACGTGACCTCCATCCTTGTCATGGCGCCCATCGCCATCGCCGCCATGATGGAGCACATCGGCGACGTCTCCGCCATCTCTTCCACCACCGGTAAGAACTTCATTGAGGATCCCGGTCTGCACCGTACCCTGCTGGGTGATGGTCTGGCCACCGCCTTCGCCGGTATGTTCGGCGGCCCCGCTAATACCACCTACGGCGAGAACACCGGTGTTCTGGCCCTGAGCCGCGTCTATGACCCCCGGGTCATCCGTCTGGCCGCCCTGTACGCCATCATCCTGAGCTTCTCCCCCAAGTTCGACGCACTGGTGAACTCCATCCCCACTGCCATCGTGGGTGGCGTCAGCTTCGTCCTGTACGGTATGATCTCCGCCGTCGGCGTTCGCAACGTGGTGGAGAACCGCGTTGATCTGACCAAGTCCCGCAACCTGATCATCGCCGCCGTCATCTTCGTCTGCGGTCTGGGCTTCGCCTCCACCGGCGGCATCACCTTCACCGTGGGCAGCGCCGACATCACCCTGACCGGCCTGGCCATCGCCGCCCTGGCGGGCGTGATCCTGAACGCCGTCCTGCCCGGCAACGACTACGAGTTCGGCAAGAGCGTCGAGGGCGACGCCAGCGCCGACCTGGGCAGCTATTGAGCCATATCTTGAATGAATACCGGGCCGCGCGGCCCACACCCCGGGGACGCACGGACAAAAGGCAGGCATCGTAAGATGCCTGCCTTTCTGTTGCCTGTTTCCGTGCAACACCGGAGAAAAACACCCCGCATAATAGGACGGCATACACTGTAACGGTGCCGCTGAATAATGTGTGGGGAGGACACAAAGGATGAAAAACGAAACTTCTGTTATGGCAATTCTGGCGGCGGCGCTGGGTGCGCTGTGCAGCTACGCTTCGGCGCTGGTGGTGCCGCTGGCGGTGCTGATCGCCGTGATGCTGGCGGACTATGCCAGCGGTATGGCAAAGGCCTGGAGCGCGGGCAAGCTCTGCTCCAAAACCGGCCTGCGCGGTATCCTGAAAAAGTTGGGCTATCTGGTGCTGGTGGGTGTAGCCGGTGTGGTGGACTGGCTGGTGCGTTACGGCCTGACCCAGGTGGGGGTGGAGGTCAGCTTTCAGTTCCTGATGGCGGCGATGGTCATCGTCTGGCTCATCATCAACGAATTGATCTCCATCCTGGAAAACGTGGCGGCGCTGGGCGGCCCGGTGCCGTTTTTTTTACGCAAGCTGCTGACGCGTCTGAAGGCCACCGTTGAAACAAAGGCAGGGGAGGAAGACAAAAATGCAGATCAATGAAGTTGCCTATAAGTGGGCGGGCCAGCTGGCCCGTCGGACGGCCACCCGCCGCATTATCCTGCACCACGCCGCGGCGGTGACATGTACGCCGCAGCAGGTCCACCAGTGGCACCTGGCCAACGGGTGGACGGGGATCGGCTATCACTTTTTCGTCCGCAAGGACGGCACGGTCTACCGCGGCCGTCCGGAGGACACCGTGGGCGCCCACGCCGGGAACAATAACTACGACAGCCTGGGCGTCTGCTTCGAGGGCAGCTTTGACCGCGAGACTATGCCTGACGCCCAGCTGCGCGCTGGGCAGGAACTGGTGGCATACCTGAAGCAGAAGTACGGCATTTCCACCGTCCAGCGCCACAGCGACGTGAATGCTACCGGCTGCCCCGGGGGCAATTTCCCCTTTGATGCCCTGGCGGGCGCGCAGACTGCAAAGCCTGCGGTGCCGGCGCCGGTGGTCTCCGGCACGACGCTGACGCTGCCATTGCTGACCACCGCCAGCCGCGGCGATACCGTGCGCTGTGTACAGGCAGCGCTGACCGGATTGGGCTATGATGCCGGCGGGGCGGACGGTATCTATGGGACCAACACCGCCGCGGCGGTCAAGCGTTTCCAGGCATCCCGGGGCATTGCCGCTGACGGCTTGGTGGGCCGTGATACCTGGCACAAGCTGCTGGGTGCGTAGAAAAAATAGCGTGCGGAAAAAGGGCGGCGTCGGCCGCCCTCTTCTCTTGTATCCGAAAAGCCCCCATGCGTCCGCATGGGGGCTTTCATTATGCCAGAATGTTCTTCAGGTCCGTCAGACCGGGTACATTGGTCACCACCAGCACATGATCTCCCGGCTCAATGGTGGTCATGCCGCCGGGAATGATGGTCCGGCCCTCCCGTACGATGGCGGCCAGCAGGACGCCGTGGCGCAGGGGCAGCTTCATCAGCGGCGTGTGCAGTATGCCGTTGCCGTCGTTGCTGGCAGTGAATTCCAGAGCCTCCACCTTGCCGCCCAGCAGCTTGTACAGTGACTCCACCGCCATGCCTTGCGAGTTGGCCAGTGCGCGGACGTAGCGGGTGATCTGGTTGGCGATGATATCCTTGGGACTGATGATGCTGCCCAGTCCCGTCTCCTGTACCAGCTCCATGTAGTTGGGACGGGTCATTTTCGCCAGCACCTTCCGTACACCGGCACGGCGGGCGGCCAGGGCCATCAGCAGATTTTCCTCGTCACGGCCCGTCAGTGCCACGAAACCGTCCGCACCGAACAGGTTTTCCGATTTGATGAGGTCGATGTCCGTGCCGTCGCCCTCGATGATCATGGCGCCCGGCAGGTCCTGAGACAGCCGCAGGCACTTATCATGGTCCTGCTCCACCACATGGACCCGCGTGCCGGCCCGTGCCAGCTCCCAGCTCAGGTACATACTGATTCGGCTGCCTCCCAGGATAGATACATCCTTTACCCGCTGGAGGCTGCGGCCCATGCTCTTGAGCATTTTGTGCAGCTCGGCCTTGCTGCCTACCATGTACAGCCGGTCCTCCAGCTGGGGCACGAAAGCGCCGTTGGGGATGATGAACTCATCGCCCCGCTGGGCGGCGCAGATCAGTACCTCTGCCACGCGCTCCCGGTGAAAGTCGCTGAGGCTGCGGCCCAGGATGGTATCCTCCGGGTGCAGCTGAAAGCCGATCATGTCGATGCGCCCACCGGCAAAGGGTTCCACAGAGATGGCCGCCGGGAAGCTGAGGATCCGCGCGATCTCCTGCGCCGCGGCCAGGTCAGGGTTGATGACCATATCCAGGCCGATCTCCCGCTTGAGCATATCCGCGTCCCGGCGGTATTCCGGGTTCCGCACCCGGGCAATGGTGTGCTGCGCGCCCACGCTTTTGGCGATCAGCGCGCACACCAGGTTCGTTTCGTCCACGCCGGTGACGGCAATGACCAGGTCGGCGTTCCGCGCTCCGGCCTCCATCAGAACGCTGATGGAGGCGCCGTTGCCGTGGATGCACAGCACGTCCAGCGTGCTGTCCGCCCGGTTCAGGTGGGCGGCCTCGTCATCCACCACCGTGATGTCGTGCTTTTCCTGGGTCAGCTGCTGGGCAATGGCATAGCCCACCTTGCCGCAGCCTACGATGATGATCTTCATGCGTCCTCCTCTCCGCCCGAGGGGGCGGCGGTCTGCCTCTTTTCCAGCAGGGCGGCGGCAAACTCCGCGCCCAGTATCAGTATCTGTCCCGACATATACAGCCACAGCAGCACCACGATCACCGTGGCGATGGAGCCGTACAGCACCGAGTAGCGCCCCAGGTGCTCTACGTAGTACGAAAACGCCATGCTCAGCACCATCCACGCCGCCAGTGAACCGCCCACGCCGGGCAGCACCTCCCGCAGCGGCCGACGCTGGCCCTGGGAGAGCATATACAGGATCACCAGCGTGATAGCCATGACCACCGCCAGCAGCACGAAGCGCAGGGAACTCCACGCGGTGATGAACGAGTCGGTGATGGTGATGAACCGTCCGACAAACTCCAGCACGGACCGTCCCACCACCACCAGCACCAGCGTCACGGCGATAACGACGATCAGCCATACAGTGAACAGCAGGATCCGCAGCTGGCTGCGCCACAAGCTCTCCGGCGCGCTGCGGCCAAAGGCCTTGCGGAGCGAGTGCATCAGGCACCCGGAGGCCCGCATGGGGAACCAGATGGAGAAGATGAGACTGAACCACAGCAGCTGACGGCTCTGGTTGGCGGAGACGTACTCCAGATATGAGCGCACCACATCCACCACATCTGCCGGCAGCAGCGGCTCCAGTACGGAGGTGATATACGCTACGTCCAGCTCCAGCAGACCCAGCAGGGTGCTGATGAAGATCAGCAGGGGGAAGATGGCGAACAGCAGATAATACGTCAGCGCCGCGCTGTCCCGGGCTACGTCGTGGGTATAGTACCGCAGCACCATGTCGGCGGCCAGCCGACCGGTGTGGGTGCGGGGGAATTTTTTGTTACCACTCATATCAACATACCTCGGATGTTTAGTATACCATGATTGTTGGTAAAATCAAAGCATAATTTATCGGCGCGGCTATTCCCTCCCGGCGGGCTCAATTTTTTACAAAAAGCCGAAAAAATAAAATTTTTATTAAAAAAAGTATTTCAGGTTGTCGAAACGTGAAAAGCGTGTTATAATACTGTGAGCATAACTGGAAATAATAGGAAATCACTTTATCATTATTATACATGAGTGGAGGACGTATTATGGATAATCTGACTACCATCGTTCGTGACGAGATCTCGCGGCAGTACCGGAGTGTGCGGCAGTTTGCCTTTGCGGTGGGCGTGCCCCTGTCCACCATCAACAGCGCCCTCCACAACGGCGTCGGCGGTTCTTCGTTCGATACCGTCATGCAGATCTGCAAGACGCTGGGCATCAAGGCGATGGCCGATGACGCCGCCTTCTATCTGACCGATGATACCGAGCAGCTGCTGACCCAGTACGCCAAGCTGGATGACTACGGCCGCCACACTGTGGCCTCCGTCATGCAGGTGGAGTACGAACGTTGCTCCAAGCTGAATAATCTGGACGACTGACACATACGGCCCACCGCTCTCCGGCGGCGGGCCTGTTTTTTCCGCCGCCGCTGTGCGGCGGCTTTTTTCGCTTTTTTATTGCAAACACTGCCCTGCTGCGATACAATATATACGATAGATTTGTTGATGAATTTATATTATATTAGGTGTTGATATTACCATCGATTGACAAGGATTTGATTGCCAAGCGAGAATCGCTTTGCTGAGTACAATGGCCGGCCGGCTGCGGAGGAAGTCTATGGAACAGTTCACCGTCCAACTGAACAATGCGACCTGCACGGTGTGTATCGGCGCCGGTGTTCTGGGGCGCGCCGGCGCGCTGCTGCGGCAGCATGTGCCGCAGGTGCGCCGCTGGGCACTGGCGGCGGATGAAAATGCATCTGCCCTTTATGGCGAGTGGGTACAGAGCAGCTTCCGGGCTGCCGGACTGCAGGTGCGGTTGTTCCTGCTGCCCCAGGGCGAGAGTGCCAAAACGCCGGAGGCATGGTTGTCCCTGTGCCGTCGGATACTGGACAGCGGCTTTGACCGTTCCTGCGGCGTGGTGACGCTGGGTGGCGGCGCCTGCGGCGACGCGGCGGGCTTTGCCGCCGCGTCGCTGCTGCGGGGCGTGCCCTTGGCCCATATCCCCACCACGCTGCTTGCCCAGGTGGACAGCGCCCTGGGCGGCAAGACGGCTCTGGACTTGCCGGAAGGCAAAAACCTGCTGGGCGCGTTCCACCAGCCGTCTCTGGTGCTGTCGGACCCTGCCTGCCTGGCGACGCTGCCGCAGCGGCAGTTTGCCTCCGGTATGGCGGAGGTCATCAAGACCGGGCTGGTGGCCGATTCCGCCCTGCTGGCCGCCGCCGAGCAGGGCCTGCGGAGCGACAGCGGCGAGGCCCTGACGGCCCTTATTGCCGCCTGCGGACGGGCCAAGCTGCACTTGGTATCCGGTGATGCGGAGGACCACGGCGCGCGCCGCCTGCTGAACTTTGGCCATACCTTCGGCCACGGCTACGAGGCTGTCGGCGGGTATGACACCTGGACCCATGGCGAGGCTGTGGCCGCCGGGATGTGCCGTACCCTTCGCTGGCAGATAGCCAATGGCTATGGCGGCACCGATGTGCTGGCACGGCTGGAGCCGCTGCTGACGCGGTACGGCCTGCCCACGGCCATCGACTGTGACGAGGCGGCCCTGCGCCGCTGCGTGGGCCACGATAAAAAAACCGCCGGCGGTACGGTGCAGTTGGTCATCGTCCGCTGTATGGGACAGGGTGAACTGGTGACGGTGCCCCTGTCCGATTTATGGGAGGATAAAGCATGAAGCTGTTATTGACGCCTTCGTCTCTGCGGGGCACCGTCACGGTGCCACCCTCCAAAAGCCTGCTGCACCGCGAGCTGATCTGCCGGTTTCTGGCGGGCCAGGTCACGGAGCTGCCGCCCCACGCGGCACAGGATGTGCTGGCGACCTACCGGGGACTGGCCTGCCTGACCGCCCCGGCGCCGCTGGTGGACTGCGGCGACAGCGGCAGCACCCTGCGCTTTTTGCTGCCGCTGTTCATGGCCCTTGGCCGCACCGACGCGGTGTTCACCGGCTCCGACCGGCTGCTCTCTCGTCCTATCCCCGGGGATCTGGGCCTGCGGCGCACGGAGCAGGGCCTTGCCCTGACCCGCCCGCTGACAGCGGGCCACTGGTCGCTGCCGGGAGATGAGACGTCCCAGCTGATTTCCGGTATGCTGCTGGCGCTGCCGCTGCTGCCGGGGGACTCGGACATTACCGTCACCGGAGAGGCCGTCTCCCGGCCCTATGTGCAGATGACTCTGGCGGTCCTGGATCGCCACGGCGTCACCGTGGAGAAAATCACCGATGGCTGGCATATCCCCGGCGGGCAGTTCTGTCGCCCCGCGCCGCTGTTGGATGAGCCGGACTGGTCCGCTGCGGCCTATTGGCTGGTGCTGCGTGCCCTGCTTCCCAGACAGAGAAGAGAGGCCCTTCGTATCCCGTTGGCGCCGCCGCCCTATCTCCAGGGCGACGCGGCCATCCTACGCTATCTGGACAAGCTGCCGGAGCAGATCGATATCTCCGACACCCCGGACCTTCTGCCGCCGCTGGCCCTGTACGCCGCGCTGCGCCCGGGCCGCGATACCCGCTTTACCCACGCCGCGTTCCTGCGGCAGAAGGAGAGTGATCGCCTGACTGCCGTCTCCGCTGTGCTGAACGCGCTGGGCGCTTCGGCAGAGGTGCAGCCGGACGGGCTGATCATCCACGGCGTGAGCGCGCTGCACGGCGGAGATGTCTCTGCCTGCGGTGACCACCGCATCGCCCTGCTGGCTGGCTGCGCCGCTATGGTGGCCGACGGTCCCGTGACACTGTCCGGCGCTGAGACGGTGGCGAAGTCCCACCCCGCCTTTTGGCGCGAGCTTGCCGCCCTGGGCGGAAACTGGGAGGTGCTGGAATCGTGATGCACTACACGCTTTTCGGCGAGTCCCACGGTCCGGCGGTGGGTGTCCTGCTGACGGATGTGCCGCCGGGGCTGCCGGTGGACGAGGTCTTTATCCGTGAACAGCTGCTGCGCCGCATGGGGCAGGGCGGGCTGACCACCGCCCGGCAGGAAAAAGAGGAAGTGCACTTCCTGTCCGGTGTCTATCAGGGCCGCACTACCGGCGATCCGCTGGCGGCGGTCATTTACAACGGTGATGTCCGTTCCGCCGACTACGACAGCCTGAAACACAAGCCCCGGCCCTCCCACGGAGACTATACCGCCGCGGTCCGCGCCCTGGGCTGCAACGATCCCCGGGGCGGCGGCCATACCTCCGGGCGGCTCACCGCGCCGCTGACCGTGGCCGGCGCGCTGGCGATCACATACCTGAAGACGGCCCATATCGCCGTTCACGCGGATGTCCTGGATGAGGAGGCTCTGCGGGCACGCGCTGCCGCTGCCAAAGCGGATGGCGACAGTGTGGGCGGCGTGATCCGCTGCACCGTCAGCGGTCTGCCCGCCGGTTTGGGCGGCCCTGACTGGCGGGATACCGTGGAGGGCACCATCGCCCGCCATGTGTTTGCCATTCCCGCTGTCAAGGCCATCGGCTTCGGCGCAGGGGAGACCTTCGCCCAGATGCGCGGCAGCGCGGCCAACGACCCGTTTACGATGGCCCGTGGCGCTGTTCGCACAGCGACCAATCATGCCGGCGGTGTCAACGCCGGCGTCACCAACGGCATGGACGTGGTGTTCGACGTGACGTTCCGTCCCACGCCGTCCATCGCTAAGGAACAGCGGACCGTGGACCTATATACCATGACGGAGACCACCATCTCCGTCTCCGGCCGCCACGACGCCTGCATCGCGCTCCGCGCTGCCCCGGCGGTGGAGTCCGCCGCCGCCCTGGCGGTGTGCCAGCTGCTGCCGGACACGCCCGCCGACCTGGATGGTCTGCGCTGCCGATTGGACGAGACGGACGCGGCGATCCTGGAGCTGTTTGACCGCCGTCAGCGGCTGTCTGCCGCCATCGGCGCGTATAAGAGCGCCCACGGTCTGCCGGTCCGGGATAAGGCCCGGGAGGCGGAAGTCCTCCGTACCCGGGGCGATATGCTGCCGGAGCGCCGCGATCAGGCGGAGCGCCTGATGACCCTGCTGATGGCGCTCTCCCGGGAGGAGCAGGCATGACGGGGCGGATCATCCTTATCGGTATGCCCGCCGGCGGAAAGACCACCATCGGCGCCGCCCTGGCCCGGGCGCTGTCCGTGCCCTTTTATGACGCGGACACGCTGGCGGAGCAGACGGTGGGCTGCTCTATCCCTGAGATCTTCGCCGCGGAGGGCGAGGCTGCCTTCCGTGCCCTGGAACGCCGGACGCTGGAAGCGCTCTGCACAGAGACGGAAACACCCTGCGTCATCGCCACCGGCGGTGGTGCGGTGTTGACGGAGCAGAACCGTGAGCTCCTGCGTCGAAGCGGCACGGTGTTCTGGCTGGACCGGACGGTGGATAATATTATGTCGACTGATTACGCCGCCGGACGTCCGCTGCTCGCCGGGGGAGAGGCGGCCCTGCGGGCCCTGTATGCCGTCCGCTGCCCGCTGTACGCGGTCTGCGCCCATTATCGGGTGCCTGACGGCACTGTTGACCAAATGAAGGACTTTATTCTGCGACTATGGAGGGATACGCCATGAAGCTGCTCATCCTCAACGGCCCCAACCTGAACCTGTTGGGCCAGCGGGAGCCGGACATCTACGGCAGACAGAGCTATGACGATTTATGTAAACTGATTTACGAGCACGCCGCCGCCGTGGGCTGCCAGGTGGAGCTGTTCCAGTCTAACCATGAGGGCGCGCTTATCGACGCTATCCAGGCCTCCCGGGCCGGCTTCGGCGGCATCGTCATCAACCCTGGGGCCTACGCGCACTACAGCTACGCCATCTATGATGCTCTGCGCTGCGCCCCCGTCCCGGCGGTGGAGGTGCATATTTCCGATATCAACGCCCGCGAGCCCTTCCGGGCCGTGTCCGTCACCGCGCCGGCCTGCGTTAGAGTCATCACCGGCCACGGACTTGCCGGCTATCTCGAAGCCATGGACTATCTGCTCCAACACACCAATAACACTGCGGCTGCGCCCACCTGCGGCTGCACTGGGGAGGCACTTGTATGACCAACAAAAAGCTCTATCTTATCGGCGACCCCGTGGATCATAGCCTTTCGCCGCTGCTCCACGGCGCCATGATCGCCCAGACCGGCGTACACTACACCTATGAAGTCCGCCGCGTTCAGCCCCGCGATCTGGCCGACTTCGTGGACGAGGCCAAGGCCGGCGGCTGTGCCGGGTTCAACGTCACCATGCCCCACAAGGAGGCTATCCTGCCGCTGCTGGACGAGCTGAGCCCTGCGGCGGCCGCCTGCGGTGCGGTGAACACCGTCTGCATCAAAAACGGCCGTGCCATCGGCTATAACACTGACGGCCGGGGATTTGTGGACAGCCTGCGCGCCCGCGGCCTGGAGCCGGAGGGCAAGACCGTGCTGCTGCTGGGTACCGGCGGCGCCGGAGACGCCATCTGTGATGCGCTGGTCGGCGCCGGTGTGAAAAAGATTTTCGTCACCAACCGCAGCGTCTATCCGGCCCAGGATCTGGCCGCGCGTTACCCGGATAAGGCGCAGTTCATCTACTTCGGCATTTTCCCCGTCCGCCATGCCATGGCCGAGAGCGACCTGTTCATCAATGCCACCTCTCTGGGCATGGCCGGCATGAAGGAGTTTTCCGACCTGGGCTTCCTGCGTGACGCCCCGGCAGGCGTCACCGTCTACGATCTGGTCTATAACCCCCGGCAGACCATGCTGCTGCGCGAGGCCGAAAAGCGCGGCCTGCCCACCGTGTCCGGCATCGACCTGCTGCTCTACCAGGCGGCCCGTGCCTTCAAGATGTTCACCGGCAAGGACGTGGATATGCCCGCCCTGTTCTCGGCGCTGGAGGGCAAGCTGGACTGAGGTTGACACCCGTCCCGCGCGGTTATATAATACCCGAAGGCTTTTCACCTTTTCTTTGAGGTATTTTCTATGAACTTTCGATTGCTCTCACACACAATGGGCTACATCCTGTGGGTCGAGGCAGGCTTCCTGCTGCTGCCGGCACTGACGGCCTGTATTTATGCTGAGACCTGCTGGCAGCAGTTTCTGCTGACGGCGCTGCTCTGTGCCGTGGCGGGCACGGTGCTGCATCTGATCCCGGTGAAAAAGGCACAGATGCACAGCCGCGACGGGTTCGTGGCCGTGGCGCTCAGCTGGGTGCTGCTGTCCCTGTTCGGCGCGCTGCCCTATGTGTTCACCGGCGCCATGACCAGTTATATCGACGCCCTGTTCGAGACGGTCTCCGGCCTGACCACCACCGGCTCGTCCACCTTCACCGCCGTGTCCCACCTGCCCCGCAGCGTGCTGCTGTGGCGGTCCCTGACCCAATGGATGGGCGGCATGGGTGTGCTGGTGCTGTTCCTGGCGCTGACGCCCCGCATGGGCGAGGGCGCGGTGTTCCTCATGCGCGCCGAAAGCCCCGGCCCCATCAAGTCCAAGCTGGTGCCCAAGGTGGGCGGTACCGCCAAAATACTGTATCTCATCTATGTGGTGCTGACCCTCTGCGAGGTGCTGGCCCTGCGTCTGGCGGGCGAGAGCTGGTTCTCCGCCGTCTGCCACAGCTTTACCACCATGGCCACCGGCGGCTTCTCGATTTATGATACCTCCCTAGCGGGCGCGTCCAAGGCGGTCATGTGGATCGTCACCGTGTTCTCCTTCCTGGCCGGCGTGAATTTCTCCCTGATGTTTCTGGCCGTTCGCGGCAAGCTGAAGGAGGTGCTCCGCAGCGAGGAGCTGCGGATCTACGTCGGTATCGTGGCGGCGGCCACGCTGCTGCTGTGCATCAATCTGCGGGTGCAGGCGGGGGTGCCCTTCGGGGATTCCATCACCGACGCCGCCTTCCAGACTGTTACCATCATCACCACCACCGGCTTTGCCACCGTGGATTTCTCCCTGTGGCCTACCTTCTGCCGCATGGCGCTGGTGATGCTGATGTTCACCGGCGCCTGCGCCGGCTCCACCTCCGGAGGCATCAAGATATCCCGCGTCGCCATTCTCTGCAAGAGCCTGAAGCGGGAGCTGAAGCGGCTGGCGCACCCCCACCATGTCAGCGTGCTGAAGGTGGACGGACAGGCCGTGGAGGAGCGGGTCGTCTCCTCCGCCGGCGCGTTTATCGCGGCATACCTGCTGGTGCTGCTGGCGGGCGCACTGGTGGTCAGCTGGGATAACTATGGCTTCCAGGAGTCCTTCGCCGCGTCACTGACCTGTATCAGCAATGTGGGCCCCGGCCTGGGCATCCTCGGCCCCATGGAGAATTTCTCCATCCTCTCGCCCCTGAGCAAGCTGGTGCTGTCGCTGGAGATGCTCATGGGCCGTCTGGAGCTGATGCCCCTGCTGGCGCTGTTCCTGGGCAGCACCTGGCGTGACTGACGCAAAAAAGCACCCCGCGGGGTGCTTTTGTCATTTCTGCGCCGTGCAGTATGCCTCATATTTTTCCTGCAGCCAGGCCTTCAGCGTCTCCACGCCCGCCTCGTCCCAGGTGAAATCCCGTTCCTCCTTGTCCTGCGCCAGCTCGTAGCATACATTGCTGTATACGGCGGTGTGCAGGAGGCCAGCGTCCTTATCCCCATCGAAGCGATAGCGGAACTCCCCGATGGAGCCGGTGTATATGAACGCCCGATTGAACCAGTTGGGCGTCAATTCTGCGAATTGTGGGTGCATGACGGTCGCTCCTTTCGTTTATCATAGGGATGATACCACAAAACCGACGGACTGTACAGGCAAAAATTTGCCGCGGCTCGCCGAAGGACTTGAAAACAGACCAAACGTATGGTACAATATGCCTGCATATTCAGGGGCACCGCCCCTTGACAAAGTGAGGGAATAGCGTATGAAAAACGCAGTCAAACGTATCGGTGTGCTGACCAGCGGCGGCGACGCCCCCGGCATGAACGCCTGCATCCGCGCCGTGGTCCGCAGCGCCAACGCCCGGGGCATCGAGTGCGTGGGCATCCGCCGCGGCTATCAGGGCCTGATCTCCGGCGACATCGTCGAGATGGACAACGCCAGCGTCAGCCGCATCATCAACCGCGGCGGCACCATCTTGTACTCCGCCCGCTGTGACGAGTTCCGCACCAAGGAGGGGCAGGAGAAGGCCTACGCCACCTGCAAGCTCATCGGTCTGGACGGCCTGGTGGCCATCGGCGGCGACGGCACATTCCGCGGCGCGCAGGACCTGTCCAAGTTCGGCGTTTCCGTGGTGGGTATCCCCGGCACCATCGACAACGACATCGTCTGCACCGACTACACCATCGGCTTCGACACCGCGGCCAACACCGCCGTGGAGTGTATGGACAAGCTCCGCGACACCATGCAGTCCCACGAGCGCTGCTCCGTGGTGGAGGTCATGGGCCACCGCGCCGGTTATCTGGCGCTGTATGTGGGCGTGGCCATCGGCGCCACCGCCGTGCTGGTGCCCGAGCGCTCCTACGACTTTGAAAAGCACGTGGCTGAGAAGATCCGCCGCGCCCGCATCAGCGGCAAGACCAACTTTATGATCGTGGTGGCCGAGGGCGCCGCCAGCGGCATGGCCGTGGGCGAGCAGATCAAAAAGGAGCTGGGGCTGGATCCCCGCGTCACGATCCTTGGCCACATCCAGCGGGGCGGCAGCCCCACCGCCAAGGACCGCGTCACCGCCACCCGCATGGGCTACGAGGCGGTGCAGCTGCTGGCGGAGGGCAAGACCAACCGCATCGTCTGCGCCAAGGGCGACCGGATCACCAACGTGGACATCGACGAGGGCCTGGCGATGACCAAGACCCTGAACCACGAGGAGTTCGAGGTCATGACCGTCATGACCGGAAGATAAGGAAAAGAGCAAAAAAGAGACGCGCCGCAGCGCGTCTCTTTCTGTTTACTCAGCATTGTAAGCAGGAATTGATTTTCAGTGCACAGTGATGTACACTGAGAACATGAGCGGATTCTTAAATGGAAAGTTGAACCACTTGATTGAAAAAATATTATTGGCTATGCGGATTAAAGCCCAAGAGAACGAAAAGAGGCAGGACCATTCCTGCCTCTTCCCTTATTCCATCTCCGGCCGTTCGTCGCCCATGAAGAACACCGCCACGGTGCCCTGTCCGGCATGGCTGCCGATGATGGTGCCGATGTCGCACAGGCGTACCTTTCCCTTCAGCTTCGGAAAACGGTCCTCCACGGCGTCCATGACCAGCCGGGCGTCCTCCGGGCACTGGCTGTGGCAGATAAAGCACTTGCCGTCATAGTCCCGGCCGCCCTGGGCGTGCTGCTCCATGGTGTCCACCGTAGTCTCCACGGCTTTTTTCTTGCCCCGCACCTTGCTGTATGCCTTGATGGCGCCCTTGTCGTCCAGCCGCATGATGGGGCAGATGTTCAGCACCGTGGCTACCGTGGCCGCCGCGCCGGATACCCGGCCTGTCCGCCGGAACTGGGTCATATCGCTGGAGAAGAACTGGTGATGCACCTTGTTCCGGTTGTCCAGCACCCACTGGGCCACGGTGTCGATGTCCTCGCCCGCGTCCCGCATATCGGCGGCGTAGTCCACCAGCAGGCCGTAGCCGCTGGATGAGCACAGGGAGTCGATGACGATCAGCTTTTGCCCGGGGTACTTGTCCTTCAGCTCTGCTGCCGCCAGATAGGCATTGTTCACCGAGCAGGACTGCCCGGATGTGAATGCGATGTGCAGCACGTCGCCGCCCTGCTGCAGCAGGCGCTCGAAGAAGTCCATATACCCCGCTACGTTGATCTGGCTGGTCTGGGGCAGCTTGCCCGCCTTCAGAAAGCTGTAAAACCGGGGCAGCGCCGCCGGGTCACGGCCCATGTCGTCGTCATAGGTCTGCCCGTCCACCACATAGGTGTAAAACAGCACGGGGATGTCCCGGCTCTCCATGTACGAATAGGGCAGGTCCACCGTGGAGCAGCAGCTCAGTGTAAATTTCCGTTCCATTATTTCTCCTTTTTACTCCTTTGTTCCGCCGTGCCTGCGGCAGGGAAGGGGGCACGCAGAACGCCCATTTGTAATACAAGTTCATTATATGGCTCTGCCTGTTTTTGTCAATATGCGCTTTTCACGGATTGCAAAAACCGATGGGATACGCTATAATAACCACCTGACTACAATACAGGGAGCGATCCGTTATGATACTCGTACTGCAAAAGAACACCCCGGAGCCTGCCATCCGCCAGCTGCTGGCCCAGCTGGCTCTGCAAAACGTCAAGGGCGGCTGCGTAGCGGGGGAGACATCCATCCTTCTGCCCCTGGTGGGGGAGACGTGGCGGCTGGACCCCGCCGCGCTTCAGGCCCTGCCCTATGTGCAGGAGGCCCGCCGCCTGACTCCGGCCTATCACCTGGCCGCCCGGAGCACTCATCCGGAGAATACCGTGGTGCCGGTGGGCGATGTCCGCGTGGGCGCGGATTTCTGCCTGATCGCCGGGCCCTGTGCCGTGGAGTCCGCATACCAGATACAGACCGTCGCCGCCGCCGTAAAGGCCGCCGGGGCCGTCATACTCCGCGGAGGCGCCTTCAAGCCCCGCACCTCGCCCTACACCTTCCAGGGTCTGGGCGAGCAGGGCGCGGCGCTGCTGGTGCAGGCCGGCCGTGATACGGGCCTGCCCACCGTTACCGAGATCACCGATCCCGCCCAGCTGGACACGCTGGCTGATGTGGACGTGCTGCAGGTGGGTGCGCGCAATATGCAGAACTTCGCCCTGCTGAAGGCTCTCGGCCGTACCCGCAAGCCCATCCTGCTCAAGCGCGGCACCTCCGCCACGGTGGAGGAGCTGCTGCTGTCCGCGGAGTATATCCTGTCCGGCGGCAATACGCAGGTCATCCTCTGCGAACGCGGTATCCGCAGCGGCCTGACCCCCGCCCGCGCCGCCCTGGATGTGTCCGCCGTTCCGGTGCTGAAGCGCCTGACCCATCTGCCGGTCATTGTGGACCCCAGCCACGCCGCGGGCCGCGCCGATCTGGTGGAGCCGCTGGCGCTGGCCGCCGTGGCCGCCGGGGCCGACGGACTGTTGGTGGAGGTCCATGACCGTCCCGCCACCGCCCTGTCCGACGGCGCCCAGTCCCTTACCCCCGCCGCCTTCGCCCGGCTGGCCCAAAAGGTCCTCCGCCTCCGCGAAGCCCTGCAATAAGCAAAAACGACCGCCTCGGCGGTCGTTTTTTACATCCAGCAGCCTAAAGCCTTTTTCCACGGCCGGTACAGCCCGTAGCCGATCAGCCCGCCGGCAGTGTTGCAGATCAGGTCGGTGATGTCCGACATCCGTGCTGTGGGCAGCAGAGGCTGGACCAGCTCGATGCACAGGCTCAGCAGAAACGCCGCCCCCACCGTACGGAACACCCCCGCTTTTCCCCGGCGCACCACCGGCCACAGAATGCCGAAGGGCACCGTCATCAGCACGTTTAGAAAGACCTGCCGCTCTGCGTTGCCGTATCCCAGCCGCAGGTCACGGAACGGCTCCAGGTTCATGGGCGCGTAGGCATGGTGTATCCCCGGCATGGAGAGCACCGGCAGCACCGTCACCCACAGCACGCCCAGCATATACACGCTGAACACCGTGTACACCAGCACCCGCCGCCGACCTTGCTTTTTCCACCGGCCCAGCAGCAGGAGATACAGCCCCAGCAGCACGATCAGGTCCGGCGCGTACTTGGGCAGCGCCCGTATGAAAATGTCCGCCATGACCGCACCTCCCATCAGTATAGTATGCCCTATTATGCCCGCCTGTCCCGTGAAAGTCAACCCGGTTAAGCAAATCATAAAGAACCCCCCGCCGTCAGGCGGGGGGCGTGAGGGGAGCGCAAATGCGCGGCCGGGGGGGACAGCTTTGAAAAATCTCCGATCTTCAGCATGGGGCACCTCCATCGTCTTTCCTTGAGCTCGTACCTATCCTATACCCTTCCACCATGGCAGAGTCAATAGGGGATATGAAAAAATTTTCCCCGCCCGCAGGCGGGGAAAATATATGTCATTCCGCCGGGATCCGCACGGTGAATGTGCTGCCCTGCCCGGGCACGCTCTCCACCTCCGCCGTACCGCCGTGGAGCCGTGCAATCTGGCGTACCATGTACAGCCCCAGCCCGGTGCCCTCGCCGCCGCTGCGGGCCGCGTCCACCTGATAGAAGCGCTGCCATATCTTTTCCTGCTGGTCCGGCGGGATGCCCGCGCCATCGTCGCTGACGGACAGCACGGCGCAGCTGCCCGTCCGGCGGACGGTCACACGGACGTGCCCGCCGCCGCTGCCGTACCGGAAGGCGTTGGAAATGAGATTGTTCAGCAGCCGGGTCATCAGTATCACGTCCATCTGCGCCTCCACGCTCTCTGGCCCGTCAAAGGTCAGGACCACGCCCTCCGGCGCGATCATTTTCTGCTGCTCACATACCGCCTCCGCCAGCGCTGCCAGGTCGCCGCGCTCCATGCAGGTCTTCTGGGTGCCCTGTTCCAGCCGCGTGATGTGCAGCAGCTGCCCGATGAGCCGGGACATTTGCTCTGCCTGCCGATGAATGACCGTCATGCCCTCGACGTAGTCCTCTGTGGTCTCCGCTGTACGCTCCAGCGTCTCACATTCTGCCAGGATCACCGTCACCGGCGTCCGCAGCTCGTGGCTGGCGTCCGAGGTAAACTGCGCCTCCGCCTTAAAGGAGCGTTCCAGCCGGTCAAACATATCGTCAAAGGTCCCCGCCAGCCGGTTGATCTCACTCCTGCCTCTGGGCAGGCCGATGCGCCGCGACAGGTCCTCGCCGCCGGAGATGCTCTCCGCCGCCGCGATGACCTTCTCCATAGGCTTGAAGGAGCTGCTGGAGATGAGCCAGCCGCCGCCCACGCTCAGCACCACCAGCGCCGGCAGCACCGACCACGCCAGCGGCACGATGACCTCCATCACGCTGCCCCGTGCCGAGCTGTCGATGGTGCCCCGTACCCACAGGCCGCTGCCGCCGATCTCCAGCCAGCAGTCGTACACCAGATACGTCCCGCCGCTGCTGCCGATGACGGTGTGCAGCGCGTTTTTCTCCTTCGGCGCGCCGTCCGTTACCTCCGCCGGCGCCGTGCCGAACAGCCGCTGTCCGTTCTCGTCGAAGATCTCCGTGTACACCCCGTGGGCGTACTGCTCCACGTCGCTGAAATCCCAGTCTCCGTGGTCGAATTCCACATCATCGGCGTTCCGGCCCACCATGTACAGCAGCTCCGCCTCCGGCGGCCGCGTTACGGTGTTGCGGTTCATCAGCATCACGAACACCAGCATCAGTGCCGTGATGGCGATCATCAGCAGGGAGAACCACAGGGTCATCCGCCATTTGATGGATATGTTCCTCATGCATCCTCCTTCAGCACCCAGCCCATGCCCCGCACCGTGTGCAGCAGCTTGCGCTCCCCGGGCAGCTCCAGCTTCTTCCGCAGATAGCTGATGTATACGTCCACCACATTGGTGCCCCCGGCGTAGTCCAGGCTCCACAGGCTGTCCTCGATCTGCTGCCGGGACAGCACCACGCCCTTGCTGCGGATCAGGTATTCCAGCAGCGCATATTCCCTGGCGGACAGCTCAAGCGTCCGGTCGCCCCGCTTCGCTGTCCGGGCGGCGGTATCCACCGTCAGATCGGCCAGGGTGTACACATTGGTGCTGCCGCTGCCCTTTTTCCGGGTCAGTACCCGCAGCCGTGCCAGCAGCTCGTCCAGGGCAAAGGGCTTGATGAGGTAGTCGTCTGCGCCCGCGTCCAGTCCGTCTACCCGGTCGGCTACGGCGTCCCGGGCTGTCAGCAGCAGCACCGGCAGGGCGCTGCCCCGGGCGCGCAGCGTCCGCAGCACCGTCAGCCCGTCCACTTTCGGCATCATGATGTCCAGCACCGCCGCGTCATAGGCGGCCGCGTCCAGATACGCCAGCGCCTCCGCGCCGTCCGGTACGCCGTCCACGGTATAGCCCGCCGCCGTTAGGTTCTTCACCAGCATCCGCCGCAGCTCCGGCTGGTCCTCCGCGATAAGAATACGCATACGCCGTGCCCTCCTCCACAAACTGCCGTCCGGCGGCAATTAAAAATGCCCCGCCCGCCCATCGGCGGGCGGGACCTCTCGCTCACGCCCAGTATACCAGAAAACCGCTGCCCTGACAACCCTTACGCCGTCAGCATGGGCAGGTCGGCGGCGTCCACACCGCTGTACTTCCGGGTCAGATAATCCTCGATATACGCCGCCTCCTCCACGGAGCGCAGGTCGGCGAAGCTCTCCAGATGCTTTTCATAGCTGGCGGACACGGTCAGCGTCTCGCCGCAGTGGATCAGCTTCAGCACCACGCCGTTGTCCAGGGTGCGGCTGCTCTCCAGCGCGTAGTTGACGGGGGAAGCCTTTTTGATGATGTGAAAACGTTTCATATTCTTTACCTCCTGAAACTGTATTGTATATGTAGATGGCCTTGTGTTGATGTGTTGTGTGCTTCCTTAGGATAGCCTCATCTTACGTCCGGTTTATTAGAGGAGCATTAAAGAAATGAAAATAATTTTTGAACGTCCTGTTCCGCCGCTTTTCAAATCCCGCCCACGGTGGTACAATACCCATAACAGAAATTTTGCCGATAAGGAGGCATTCCCTATGAAAAAGTCTGTTCTCCGTTCCTACGCCCGTCTCATCGCCCGCACCGGCGTCAACATCCAGAAGGGGCAGGAGGTGTTCATCGCCGCCGACCTGGACCAGCCGGAGTTCGTGGCCATGCTGGTGGACGAGTGCTATAAGTGTAAGGCCAAAAAGGTCGTGGTGGACTGGAACTACCAGCCCCTGCAGAAGCTCCACGTCCGTCACCGCAGCCTGACCACTCTTTCCAGAGTGGAGGATTACGAGCTGGCCCGCTGGCAGCACTATGTGGACACCATTCCCTGCCGCATCTATCTGCTCTCCGAGGACCCGGACGGCCTGAAGGGCATCGACCAGGAGAAGCTGGCCAAGAGCCAGCAGGCCAAGTTCCCCGTCATCAAGCCCTACCGCGACCAGATCGAGAACAAGTACCAGTGGTGTATTGCCGCTGTCCCCGGTGAGGCCTGGGCAAAAAAACTGTTTCCCGGTCTGCGTAAGTCTCAGGCGGTGGAAAAGCTGTGGGAGGCCATCCTCTCTACCTCCCGCGCGCTGGAGGGCGATCCCCAGGCCAACTGGGCGGCCCACAACAAGGACATCCACGACCGCCGCGACTACCTGAACAGCCTGCACGTCCGCCAGCTGCGCTACAGGAGCGCCACCGGCACCGACTTCACCGTGGGTATGATCCCCGAGGCCCATTTCTGCGGCGGCAGCGAGCGCAGCCTGCAGGGCATTGTCTTCAACCCCAATATCCCCTCCGAGGAGTGCTTCATCTCCCCCAAGCGGGGCGAGGCCGAGGGTATCGTCTACGCCACCAAGCCACTGAGCTATCAGGGGCAGCTCATCGACAAGTTCTGGATTCGCTTCCACGCGGGCAAGGCTGTGGAGTGGCACGCCGAGCAGAACAACGACCTGCTGACCAAGCTTATCACTATGGACGAGGGCAGCGCCTATCTGGGCGAGTGCGCCCTGGTGCCCTACGACAGTCCCATCCGCCAGTCCGGACTGCTGTTCTACAACACGCTGTTCGACGAAAACGCCGCCTGCCATCTGGCCCTGGGCATGGGCTTTGCCGACACCATTAACGACTTTGAGCACAAGACCTTGGCCGAGTGCCGCGCCCTGGGCGTCAATGACTCCATGATCCACGAGGATTTTATGATCGGCTCCGAGGATATGGACATCGACGCCGTCTGCGAAAACGGCGATGTGGTCCCCGTGTTCCGCCATGGCAACTGGGCCTTCTGAAACAACAAATATCCCCCGGCTGCCGCCGGGGGATATTTCTTTTCTGCTGATGCATATACTCTCCCAAAAGCAAAAGGGAGGAACGACCATGGCACAGATCGAACCCATCACCTGGTTCCGTAATGCCCACCCGGAGCAGGGCAGCCTGCGGGTGCAGGTATCCGCCGCCCAGGGGATATTCCCCATCCCCGGCGCGTCCGTGGAGGTATACCGCGACTTCGGCGCGGTGCGGGAGACGTTCTACTCCGGCGTGACCGACAGCTCCGGCATTGCCGACAGGATACTGCTGCCGGCGCTGCCCGCGTCGCTGGGACTGTCGTCGGACACGGCGGGCATCAGCGGCACCGCCTACACCGTGGCGGTGAGCCACCCGGACTACCACTGTCCGGAGCACCAGCAGGTGCTGGTGTTTCCCCGCATCGAGTCCGTGCTGGCGGTGACGCTGCCGCCGCAGCGAGAGGAGGGCTGAGCCGTGCCCTATCCCGTTATTCCAGAGTACATCACCGTCCATCTGGGCGCGCCGGACGCCCCGGCGGAGAACGTCACCGTCACCTTTCCCCGCTATATCAAGGGCGTGGCCGCCAGCGAGATATACCCCACCTGGAACGAGAGCGCCATCCGCGCCAATGTGCTGGCCCAGATATCCGTGGCGCTGAACCGGGTCTATACGGAGTTCTACCGCAGCCGCGGCTACGATTTCGACATCACCAACAACACCCAGTACGACCAGGCCTTCTCCCCCAATAAGGAGACGTTCGAGAACATCAACGCCATCGTGGACGACATGTTCAACAACTACATCGTCCGCCGCGGCAATGTGGAGCCCCTGTACGCCCAGTTCTGCGATGGCGTGCGCACCCAGTGCCGGGGGCTGTCTCAGTGGGGCAGCCAGGAGCTGGCGCAGCAGGGACGCACGCCCTACGAGATACTCCAATACTACTACGGTCAGGACATCGACCTGGTGTACAACGCCCCGGTGGGGGACAGCACGCCCTCCTATCCCGGACGGTCGCTGACCGTGGGCAGCGTGGGCGAGGACGTCCGCACCATCCAGCGGGAGCTGAACCGCATCCGCAAGAACTACCCGGCTCTCCCCGCCGTCGGAGAGACCAACGGCGTCTTCGGCGCGGATACCGCCGCCGCCGTCCGCGCCTTCCAGCGCATTTTCAATTTGACCCAGGACGGCATCGTGGGCAAGGGCACATGGTATCGCATCAAGTCCATCTACAACGGCGTCAAGAGCCTCTCCGAGGTCACCAGCGAGGGCCTGACCATCTCCGAGGCCCAGCGGCAGTTCCCCAAGGTCCTCCGCCTGGGCGACACCGGCATCGGCGTCCAGACTATCCGCTTCTACCTGGCCTTTCTGGGCTTCTTCCTGCCGGAGCTGCCGCCCATCCGCATCACTGACGTGTTCGACGACGAGCTGCGGGACGCGGTGCTGGCCTTCCAGAGCACCTATGGCCTGACGGTGGACGGCGTGGTGGGGCGGAACACATGGAACGCCATCCAGAACGTCTATGAGCAGACGCTCTACCAGCTGCCCGCCAACTACCAGACCTTCGCCCGGCAGATATACCCCGGCCATTTTCTGGTGGAAGGCGACACCGGCGCGGAGGTGACGCTGCTTCAGACCCAGCTGAACCGGCTGGCGCAGCGGGACAGCGCCCTGCCCTCCGTGACCGCGGACGGTATCTTCGGCGCGGACACCGCCGCCGCTGTCCGCGCCCTGCAAAGCCGCCTGGGGTACAGTCCCACCGGCGCCGTCGGCCCGGTCCTTTGGTCCTATATCATCACCCAGGGTCAGGGCTACGGCGTGTTTTGAACAAAAAAAGAACCGCCCTCCGGCGGTTCTTTTCCGTCTTTCTTACACCATGCGGCAGCTCTCGCAGTCCTCGCAGGCGGGGAACTTGCTCTTGTCATAGGCGATGCCGTTCCTGTCGTAGTAGTCCTTTACCGCGGACTTCACGGCTTCCTCCGCCAGCACGGAGCAGTGCAGCTTGTGGGCAGGCAGACCGCCCAGCGCGTCCACGACCTCCTTGTTGGTCAGCGCAAGCGCGTCCTCGATGCGCTTGCCCTTGATCATCTCGGTGGCCATGGAGCTGGAGGCGATGGCGCTGCCGCAGCCGAACGTCTCAAACTTCACGTCCTCGATCTTGCCGTCCTTGATCTTCAGGTACATCTTCATAATGTCGCCGCACTTGGCGTTGCCCACCTCGCCCACGCCGTCGGCGTCGGCGATCTCGCCCACGTTCCGGGGGTGCAGGAAGTGGTCCATCACGGTATCGGTATACAAAGCCATATTCAACGCTCCTTTACATTACAGAATGAATGTCCGCTTGCCGGACTCCAAGTCCTTCCACATGGGGGACATATCCCGCAGGTACGCCACGATGCCGGGCACTTTTTCCAGAATATAGTCCACCTGCGCCTCCGTGGTGTCGTGGCACAGGCTCAGCCGCAGGGAGCCGTGGGCCACCTCGTGGGGACGGCCGATGGCCAGCAGCACATGGCTGGGGTCCAGGGACCCGCTGGTGCAGGCGCTGCCCGAGCTGGCGCAGATGCCCGCCTGATCCAGCAGCAGCAGAAGGCTCTCGCCCTCGATGCCCTCAAAGCAGAAGTTCACATTGGTGGGCAGCCGGTGCACCGGGTCGCCGTTCAGCGCGCTGTGGGGGATCTTACTCAGCCCCGCGATCAGCTTGTCCCGCAGCTTTGTCAGCCGGGCGGTGTCCTCATCGATGTGCCCGCAGGACTCCTCCAGCGCCGCCGCCAGACCCATGATGCCCGGGATATTCTCCGTGCCGGCCCGCTTGCCGCGTTCCTGCGCGCCGCCCTCGATGATATTGGTCAGGGGGATGCCCTGCCGGGCATACAGCACGCCCACGCCCTTGGGGCCGTGGAACTTGTGGCCGGACAGGGACAGCATGTCGATGTTCTGCTCCTTCACGTTGATGTGCAGGTGGCCCGCCGCCTGCACCGCGTCGGTGTGGAACAGCACGCCCTTCTCGTGGCACACCTTGCCGATCTCCGGGATGGGCAGGATAGAGCCGATCTCGTTGTTGGCGTACATGATGGTCACCAGACAAGTGTCCTCCCGGATGGCCTCCGCTACCTGCTGGGGGATGATGGTGCCTGTGGGACCCACGCCCAGCAGCGTCACCTCAAAGCCCTCTTTTTCCAGCTTCTTCAGTGTGTGCAGCACCGCGTGGTGCTCGAAGGCGGTGGAGATGATGTGCTTCTTGCCCTTTCGCTCGCCGATCCGCGCCGCCGAGACGATGGCCTGGTTGTCGGCCTCGCTGCCGCCGGAGGTAAACGTGATCTCCTTAAAGCTGCACCCGAGACAGTCCGCTACCCGCCGCCGTGCGCCCGCCAGCGCCTCCGCGGCCTGCTGGCCCACGGTGTGCAGGCTGGAGGGATTTCCGTAAAACTGCTGGAAATAGGGCGTCATAGCCGCCACGGCCTTGTCGCTCATCCGCGTGGTGGCCGCATTATCTGCATAGACCTGCATAGGATCACTCCTTTAACATATCTTTTTTGTAGGTAAGTGCATGGTAGCACATAAACCCTACAATGTCAATAGGTTTATAGAAAAAAGTAACCACAAGCCTTCCTCTGTAGGGGGCGGCGTCCCCGACGCCCCGCCGCAGCGGCCCCCAACTCCCATTTCCTGCCAAATTTTCCTGTTTTTATTCCCGGTAACAGAAAAAATGTGTAAAATTTCCATAAAAAGGCTGGACAAACGGTGCAGCTGTGCTATAATTTGACTATCCGCAGAGGTACCTCTGCATTTGCGTTTTAATACACATTAAAACGAGCGCGCCTGCGGAAATCTACTACCATAAGGGGAATGAACAATGAAAAAAGCATTAGCAACCATTCTGGCCCTGGTCATGGCCATAGGGCTGTGCAGCATTAGCTGGGCCGCAAATCCGGCAAGTGTAAGTAATGCCGAGGAGCTGAAAACGGCAATCGAAACCGGCGGGGAAATTACGCTGGATGCAGATATCGAGATTAGTGAAACGATATCTGTCAGCAAGCCGGTGACGATCAACCTAAACAGCAAGACGATTACCGGTAAGAACGGCGAGTATGGCCGTCGTGTATTCAATGTTGTAGCTGGTGGTAGTTTAACCTTGACTGGTAGTGGAACAATTACCACGGCAGGCAATAATGACACAACATTTCCTGACAATAGTTCTGTGATTCGTGTCGGCGATAATACCAATGGCGCAGCATGCGGACTGGTTGTCGGCAAGGACGTCAAGATCATTGCGCCCGCCTCTTACGGCATTGCTGTTTTCGGCAAGAATACAAAACAGACGTTGGAAGTGAGCGGCACAGTCACTGCAAAAGAGGCAAGTGCCATTTCGGGCAATGGAGGACACAGTTACACGGCAACAGAAATTACCATCAACGATGGAGCAAACATTACGTCTGAGAACAATGTTGCTATTTATCATCCGCAGGCGGGAACTTTGACAGTTAAGGCTGCGAATATCACTGGCAGCGGCGGCATTGAGATCAAATCTGGTACGGCAAGTGTTGATGTGGCCGGTGCAAACATCAAAGCGACAGGCAGTGTTGACCATACCGGAAACAATGATGGTACGTCTTCCCGCGGCTATGCGATCGCTGTGGTTGAGAACCCCGGATATATAGGAGCGCCTTCCGCCGTTATTCAGAACGGTGATTTCGTCGGAGCTATGGGTATTTTGAAAGACGGCGAGGTGTCTGCTGAAGAAAAGAAAGGCAACTTGGCAATTTCTGCAGGATCGTTTACTGTAAATGTCAATGATTATGTAACGGAAGATACCCCCGTTGCCACCGCTGAGAAAGAAGCTGGAGGAGCAACCTTCGTTGTCGGCAGCAAGCTTATTGCGGATGCTGCCAATAGCGGCGATAAGGTCACCATCACCAAGGGCGGCGCGGTCAGCGGCATTAAAGAGGGCGTGACCATTACAGTCGATAAGGGTGTCGAGGGTGTGATCATCAATAACGTACCGGTCGAAGCGGAACAGTCCTATACCGTCCCCACTACCTCCTCCGGCGGCTATTACTACTACCAGCCTACCACGGACACCAAGGCCGACGACACCAAGGGCAGCCCCAAGACCTTCGACGCGGGCATTGCTCTGTATGTCGGCATGGCGCTGACCTCCGCCGCCGTCGGTTGATGCTCTTGCCCTCGCCGTAGAACTTGCGCTCATAGTCGGTCATCACGCCCACCGGCCCGTCCGCGTGCAGATCCCGCGTCACCTCCGACAGCGCGAACCCGAACTGTGGGATCTCCTCCAGCGACCACTCAAACAGCTTGTCGTTGTCGGTCTTGAAGTGGATCTGTCCTCCCTCAGCCAGCACCTGCCGATACTTTTTAAGAAAGTTCCCGTGGGTCAGCCGCCGCTTTTTCTGGTTGCTCTTGGGCCACGGGTCGCAGAAGTTGATGTACAGCCGGTCGATCTCCCCGTCGGCGAACATATCCGGCAGCAGCGCCGCGTCCCCGTCTACGAACCACACGTTCCGCAGCGCCGCGTCCCGCGCCTTCTCCATGGCCACCACCATGGCGTCCGGCACCTTCTCCACGGCGATCAGCAGCACCTCCGGCTCTGCCGCCGCGGTCCCCACGGTGAAGCCGCCCTTGCCGCAGCCCAGCTCCACCCGCAGCTCCCGTGCCTCCGGCATCAGCTCCCGCCAGCGTCCCCGCAGGGCGAACGGGTCCCGGATCAGGTACGCGCCGCAGGCTTCCATCCGGGGCGCCAGATTTTTTTTCTTCCGCATCCGCATATTCATGTCCTCGCCATTTTACGATTTTCTCCCATCATACCCCATCTTGCGCCGGGATACAAGCACGTTTTTCCCTGATATCCCTGTTTGCTGCGCTCCTGCCCGAAAAAGTGTGCAAATTCCGGTGCCCACTTTTGTGGAAACCGCTAAAAAAGTAAAAAGCCGGTGGGTTGGACTTGATAAATTTCTAACGGGCAACTATAATGTGATATGTATGAGGAGGCGTATGCCCACCTGCCGGCCCCGTGCCGTTTCCGGGCGCTGCGCCCACGGAAAGGAACCATAAGGAGGAACTTGATATGACCAACATTCTGCTGGAAAAGAAGGGCCTCATCGCCGTGGCGACCATCAACCGTCCCAAGGCGCTGAACGCGCTGAATTCCGAGGTCCTGACCGACCTGGACGAGCTGGTGTCCGCCGTAAAGGCGGACGCGGATATCCGCGCTCTGGTCATCACCGGCAGCGGTGAAAAGGCCTTCGTGGCCGGCGCCGACATCGGCGAGATGAGCACCCTGACCAAGGAGGGCGGCGAGGCCTTCGGCAAGCACGGCAACAACGTTTTCCGCGCCATCGAGACGCTGCCCATCCCCACTATCGCCGCGGTCAACGGCTTCGCCCTGGGCGGCGGCTGCGAGCTGAGCATGGCCTGCGATATCCGTATCTGCGCCGACACCGCGGTCTTCGGCCAGCCTGAGACCGGCCTGGGCATCACCCCCGGCTTCGGCGGCACCCAGCGTCTGGCCCGCCTGGTCAGCCCCGGCATGGCCAAGCAGCTGATCTATACCGCCAAGAATATCAAGGCTGACGAGGCCTACCGCATCGGCCTGGTCAACGCCGTCTATCCCCTGGACGAGCTGCTGCCCGCCGCCGAGAAGCTGGCCGAGACCATCGCCAAGAACGCGCCTATCGCCGTCCGCGCCTGCAAGCAGGCCATCAACGAGGGCCTTCAGGTGGACATGGACAAGGCCGTCGTCATCGAGGAAAAGCTCTTCGGCAGCTGCTTCCAGTCTGCCGACCAGATCGAGGGTATGTCCGCCTTCCTGGAGAAGCGCAAGCACGAGCCCTATCAGAACAAGTAAGTTAATTGACAGGCACACCGCCTGATAATTAAGCAATTCATGTAAAAATTTAAGTAGGAGGAACTATCATGAAAGTAGCAGTATTTGGCGCCGGTACGATGGGCAGCGGCATTGCCCAGGTTTTCGCAGCGAAGGGCCACACCGCCCTGATGTATGCTTCCAGCACCGCCAGCGCACAGCGTCATAAGGACAAGCTGGCCGCCTCCCTGAACAAGAAGGTCGCCAAGGGCAAGATGACCCAGGAAGCCGCGGACGATATCATGAGCCGCGTTCTGGTCGAGGAGTTTGACGCTGCCGCCGATGCCGATCTGGTCATCGAGTGCGTGGCCGAGAACATGGCCGTCAAGAAGGAACTGCTGGGCAAGCTGGACGCCATCTGCAAGGACGAGACCGTCTTCGCCTCCAACACCTCCTCTCTGTCCATCACCGAGATGGGCCAGGGCCTGAAGCATCACCTGATCGGTATGCACTTCTTCAACCCCGTGCCCGCCATGAAGCTGGTGGAGGTCATCGCCGGCGGCAACACTCCCGCCGACCTGGTGGACTATATCAAGAACCTGTCTGTGGAGATCGGCAAGACCCCCGTGGTGGTCAACGAGGCCCCCGGCTTTGTGGTCAATAAGATCCTGATCCCCTACTGCAACGAGGGCGTTTGCGTTCTGCAGGAAGGCGTTGCCTCCGCGGAAGATATCGATATTGCTATGCAGCTGGGCTGCAACCATCCCATGGGCCCCCTGCATCTGGGCGACCTCATCGGCTGGGACGTGGTGCTGAACATTATGGACGTGCTGTTCAACGAGACTCACGATAGCAAGTATCGCGCAAACGTGCTGATCCGGAAGATGGTTC
>PPYF01026910.1_pt1 | contig 41030 bp, 30 predicted proteins | sample 1559871 | NCBI WGS metagenome assembly PPYF01 (sample SAMN08240021, study PRJNA423297) | Human gut metagenome, whole genome shotgun sequencing project.
TTATATCATCAAAAGCATACTCGTTGAAGTAGGAATGAAACATAGAAGTTTGTAACTTTTTATAAGTTTTCAGTAACGGCGCGTGCGGATCGGTTGGAGAGGGAGCTGAGGAAGTTGCGGAGGGGTAGATGATGTTGTTTGGTTTTGGGAGAGTTCCTGGGTGTTTGGGCCTGGGGCTCTTTTTTTGTGGGATGGCTGGCAGTCTGTCCGTTCTGTTTTTTGGGAGTGTGAGGTTGAGTTTTCTTGTGGTGAGCCGGGAGGCGGTGTGCCATCAGCGCTGCGCTGGATGTGTTGTGTGTGTGGGGGGGGTGCTGGAGTTTTTGTGTAATATTTAAATTTATTTTTGGGGGATTTTGGATTATAATTGTGGTAAAGGTTTGTTGGTTTGGTTTTGAGGGTGGTCTTTGGGGGCTGCCTGGGTTTTGGAGGGAGTGGAGTGTATGTGTGATTATGTGGTTTTGCCGCTTTTGAATTCGTCTTTTGAGCCTGGGAGGGCTCGGGAGGTTGTTGAGGGGTTTGTGGATGTGGATTTGAGGAATATTGCGCGGGCTGAGCTTTTTTATTTTACGGGGCAGGCGGAGGAGTGTTGTGAGATCACGAGGGGGTATCTGTCCAGCAGGGTTATTGAGCTGAAGCTTTCGGCGTGTATTTTGTATGGGTATTCTAATCTGACTCTGGGGAATGTGGCGGCGGCTAAGCGGGGGATGGAGGGAATCCAGTCCTGTGTGAAGCTGGCTATGAAGAAGAAGGTTCCTAAGGATGTTTATGCGTCCTGTCTTCTGGCGGGGTATGTGGGGGCGGTTTTGCTTCATCTGCCTACGGATGGGATGCCTGCTTTTGGGGAGTACAGCAGGATGCTTCCTGAGGGGCTGAGGCTTTTTGCCACGTATGTGATGGCTCACCATACTTATCTTAACGGGGAGATATGGAGTGCTTATGGGATGGGGAAGGCTGCTTTGTTTATGGCGGAGAGGTCGTATCCGATCAGTATGACGTATATCCACTGTATGATGGCGGTGTGTGCGATCAACCGAAAGCATAAGCAGGAGGCGCAGGAGGAGATGCTCCGGAGCTGGCGAAGATGGATGGGTTTCTGGAGCCTTTTATTGAGCATCATGGGCTTTTGCGAGGGCTGATCGAGGCTTGTATCCGGAACCGGGATCCGGAGGCGTATCAGCGGATCACGGAGGGTGTGATTTCTTTCAGCAGGGGCTGGATGGCGCTTCATAATCCGGAAAACCGGAGAAAGGTTACGGGGGAGCTGTCGACGATGGAGTTTTCTATTGCCATGCTGGCAAGTGGAGGATGGACCAATAAGGAGATCGGAGAGCATCTGGGGATTTCCATTAATACTGTCAAGCATTACCTTACGGATATCTTTTGCAAGCTGAATGTCAAGAAGCGGGATGAGCTGAAAAAATTTATGTTAAAATAGTGACAGAGGCACTTTTTTTTGAAAAAACGGGCCTTACAAAACAACTGGTAGTGTTGTATAATAAATACCACAAATAGTCAGATTTTATTGGGAAATCAGACGAAAAGAACCAGTGAACGAGTAAGTTAAGAAGGAGGAGTTGAAGACTGATTCTCGATAGCATCTGATAATGTCAATATCCTTACCAAAAATGCCTGGTATATTGACACTACAATCACATAAGGGTAAAATACTGAAAAGGTGTAACCTGTTTACTCACCGGCTAAAAACATGAAGCTTTTTTAAGAGAAAGGAATATAAACAGAAGTAAAGTAATAAGAAATACAGTACACGTTAATGCACACATAGGAAAGCGGGAAAGGTATGAAAAAATTAAGGAATAATAAGATCAGAAAACTCCTGGCATTTATGGTGGCTTTGGCGTTGATGGTATCCTGTATGCCGAGTGCATATACGATCTCCGCGAGTGAAGCGTTCGGAGATGGAACGGAGGATATATTTACAGATGGCGAAATTACATCTGAACCAGCGGCCGAAGAATCGACACCGGATGTAAGCAGCGCTGACCAGGAGGAAACGGAACAGGCGCAGCAATCGACGCTTACATATGAAAATGATTCTGTTAAAGTAACAGCAGAGGCACTGGAGGACGGAGCTCTTCCGCAGAATACAGCATTGAAGGCTGACAGCGTAAACGAGAATTCATCCGTATCTTATGATACAGTTTCTCAGAAGCTTTCAGCAGCAGCTACAGACAAGGGCAGCAGCCTGAGAGGTTTTTTTGCGTATGATGTGTATTTTGCTGATGGCGACGGAAACAGAGTCGAGCCGAACGGCAGAGTCAGAGTAACTTTTGAGTACAAGACACCGGCAGCACCGGAGCTTACCGATGCAGCCAGCACGAGTGTAACCGTTGAGAAGCTTCATTATAACAGCAGTACCGGTGATACTGATGTTAACACCTTACAGGCCAACGAAGATCTGAAGGTTCTGAATGTCAACGAGGGCAAACAGATCCAGACACTTCAGGTTGAGACTGGCAACGCAGCTGTTTTTGCCGTTATGTGGGATTCTCCTGAGACAGCAGATGTCGAGGCGGAAGCTGTTTCCGGTAATGAGGACGAGGTGTCTATCGCATCAGAGGAGCTTACGGACGGAATGGATATTTCGGACGAGCCTGAGCAGGATGCAGCTGAGACACCGGCAACAGAGAATCCGGAGGTAACTCCTGATGCAGAGCCTTCTGAGGCTCCGGCGGAGAATCCGGATGCTGAACCTACCGAAGCGCCGGCAGAGGATCCGGATGTGGTGGAAGAACCGGCAGAGGATATTGCGAGCCCGGAGGATGTTCCGGCAGCAGATGAGAATGGTGAGACAAGCCTGATCGAGGTTCTGGGAGACGATACGAATCTTCGTGTCAGTCCATCTGTCGAGGCAGAGGTTCTGGCAACTGTAAACGCAGGAACACAGCTCACACTTCTGGATACCGTAACAGCAGAGGACGGAGCAACCTGGTACAAGGTTTCCTGGGAAGGAACCGAGGCTTACATAAGAAGTGATATGGCACAGGTTGTTGACAGCAGTGATGAGGCAGAAGAGCCTGAGGATATTCTGGAAAGCGAAGAAGTTTCTTATTCTCAGGAAGTTGGTAATGTAGTTGTAACTGCAACAGCAGCGAAGGGCGTTATTCCGGAAGGTGCACAGTTTGTTGTGACTCCGATCGAGAAAGGTTCTGACCAGTATGCAGATATAGAGAAACAGCTTCACGAGGGTGCAGAAAATGAGAGTTATACAGTAGCAGGTTTTCTTGCATACGATATTAGTTTTCTGAATGACGATGGAACTAAGATCGAACCGCAGAACGGAAGTGTCAGGGTATCTATAGCCTACAAAGAAGCAGAAATCCCAGAAGATGTAGCTGAAACAGATACAGCACAGGAAAACATGAATGTATCTCTGGTACATTTTGTGGAGGATGCAAATGGTAATGTCACAGAAGTTGTTAATATGAGCAACGATGGACAGGCTGAAGTAAGTACAACCGACAATGGAGAGATTGAAAGTGCAAACTTTGAAACAGAGAGTTTTTCTACTTTCTCAGTTGTATGGTTGGCAGATGATTTCACTTCTGTACAGACAACTAGTAGTGATGATAAGGAGAGTACTGTTGATAGTGCTGCCAGTGGTATTACTATCAATATGTTTAATTATAATACTGCTGAAATAAATAAAGGTCATTCTTTGCAGTTTAGTAATGGAAGGGATGGAGTATGGGATTATAATGCGTGGACAGGGTCAGCTAATCCCTATTCTAACATTATGAAAAAGACATTGGGCAAAGATTCATATCCGGTATTAAATAAGGGGAATGAGGAGAGTAGTTCGTATTTATTCTCAACAGATTCAGGTACGGGCAAGACGGTTTATAGTGATGCAAATTACTTATTTAAAAAAGATGCAGATGGTTACTATGAATATGATAGTGCTAAAAATTTTGCACAGTTTGATGAAAAGACAAAACATTTTACTGTATATAAGGTACCAGGAAGTTCTACAAATGCAATAAACCTACAAAAAGATTCGGGTAATAAGCCGCATGGAAGTTTCTTTCCATTCAATACATTAGGTGATTCTATTTACGAGGGGATTCATGAAATTTCAGGAAATTCACCAGATTTCCATTTTGGTATGACAATGTCAGCTAAATTCATTCAGCCAAAAGACGGAAAAATTAATGGTAATAATATGGTATTTGAGTTTTCTGGAGATGATGATGTATGGGTTTACATCGATGGCGTTTTGGTGTTGGATATTGGTGGTATTCATAATGCAGCATCTGGCTCTATTAATTTTGCTAATGGCAACGTTACAGTTGGTAACAATAATAATCTAAATTTAAGAAAATTATTTGCTGATGCAAATGAAGAAGGAGATTTTGTTAGCGGAGAGAATCGTTTCGCAGATTATACAATGCATACAATTAATTTCTATTATCTCGAAAGAGGTGAGGGTGATTCCAACTGTAAGCTTAAGTTCAATCTTCCAACAGTTCCGAAGAAGTCGGTTACGGTTGAAAAACAGTTGAGTAATACGGATAAAGAGAAGTATGCAGATGTAGAGTTTAAATTTCAGTTACTTGTTAAGAATGCCCAAGGGAAGTATGTTCCATCAAATACTAAAGGTATTTTAAGCGATGGTAAAAATGTTGAGTTCAAGAGTGAAACAATAAATAACGTTTCCTACAATAATGTGTTTACGTTGAAACCTGGTCAGCATGCAACTTTTTCTGGACTTGAGGAAAATAAGAATTATAAGGTTCAAGAACTTGATGTATCAGCTGACAAATATGAACAGGTTTTAATCAATGGGAAAAATGCAACAAATCAGAATGGAAATGTTATTTCTAGTGAAGCTACAGTTGACAGTAGACAATGGGTAACGGTTACCAATGTACTTGCCAGTGTTGCAGAACTTGATTTCAAAAAAGTTAATACAAAAGGCGAGGCTTTATCCGGAGCAGGATTTACTCTTACTTCTCAGGATGACAATTCTAAAACTTATACAGCAGAGTCAGGTGATGATGGAATCATAAAATTTGAGAATCTTCCTTTAGGAACTTATACTTTAACAGAAACGAGGGTTCCGAATAAGTATGAGAATCGAAATACCTGGATCGTAAAAGTTGAAAAGGATGAAGCAGGTACTGCTGTTGCCACACTTTATGAGGCTGATGGTAAAACAGTAGTTAAGAAAGATTCGAAGGATAGCTATTATCACATTGTAAACTATACGCATCAGGAACTGATCGAATCTGATGTGGAATACTCGAAGAAGGCACATGTTATAGACTGGGAGAACAGAACGTATAAGATTGATATCTCTGCAGCGTCTAAGTGTAGAAGCCAATCAACTGTAGTTACTGGAGCAGCAGATATAATGCTTGTATTGGATGTATCTGGTTCAATGAATAATTCTATACCTGTTGATTACAAAAAAGTAGCAGATAATACAGAAGAAGGAAGAAGTAGCTTAAAATCTGGTAATACATATTATTTAAAATATAATAACAAGTATTATCAGATACGGAAATATGATAATAGATATTATATTTACAAAAAGGGTTATTATGATATATCAGAGGATCAGTATAAAAATTGTGAAATTTTTATAAAACTGGCGACAAGACTTGATGCATTAAAAGAATCCGTTAAACAGTTTATAAATTCGACTGCTGAAAAATCATCAAATAGTAAGATTGGAATTGCCACATTTAGTTATGATGAGAAGGGAACAACAACTGATTTATTGGAACTTAAGAATAATAAGGATACATTAATTAACACAGTAAGCGGATTAAATGCAAATGGAGGAACTGATCCTAATTTTGGCCTTAACAATGCATATAATAAATTAACTGCGGCAACTGAAAATGGTGATACACTTCCTAAATATGTTATTTTATTTACAGATGGAGAGCCAACGGGAAATTCTAGCGATAGTTCACAGGGAGCTTCTTGGAGCAATGATGCACAAAAGAGAGCAGAAGTTACAGCAAAGAAGTTAAAAGACAAAGGAGTTAGCATATATACCATAGGCTTTGCACTTTCATCGAAGGCTGAGAAATTCCTAGCGGGCGATGGATCAAATGATTATCCGGGAATCGCATCCAGTGCGGAATGTGCTAAGACAGCGGATGATGCAGCTGGTCTGAGTGAACTGTTCAGAACATTTGAGCAGACGATCTTTAATGACGTTGATATTACAAATGCGACCATTACCGATACGATTGATCCAAGATTTGATCTTCTTGATGATGCCGGAAAGATCATTACTGAAGAATCGCTTGCAAATGGACCTCTTACACTTGCAAATGGCGGAGTGGTAAGGCTGGTTAATGGAAACTTGCAGGTACAGTGGACGAATGTTACAATCCCAAAAAAGAAGAAAAATAATCCATGGACTAAATCTCTTAATATTAAAGCGAAAGATACTTATATTGGTGGAAATGATGTTACGACCAATGTGAGGGAGGGATCCAATATTACGTTTGGTAATGAGAAGATTTATTTGCCACAGCCGAAGGTTAATGTAAATGCCAAGATTTTTATCAATGATAAAGAGATTACCATTTACAAGGGTGATACGATTCCGACAGATGGAGAAATTCTGAATAAGTTATTTAAAGCGAGTGACGTAACATCGTATAAAGATGGGAAGGTTGGAACCGCAGACATTGTTAATATTCAGTTGAAGTGGTACAAGAATCCGAAGTGTACGGAGCCGGTTGCAACAGATACAAAGGGAAATCCTGTATATGATTTGGGTCAATTAAGTGATTCAGATAAACAGCCAACAGCGGACACAAATTACTATCTTAAAGTAACGTATAATGCCGGAGCTCCATCGGAGGGAAGTAAAAAAAATACAAATAACAATGTTGCTGGTGGAGAGGATAATATTCAGGAAGCAATAAATGAGAAGAAGAGTAACAATCCTTATGGAATCTACACAATCCATGTAATTTCCGGTAAGATTGATATTATCAAGAAGGTAGAGGAAAAATCCTCTGTGGATCGAGAATTCCAGTTTAATGTAAAAACAGAGGATGGAGATGATGCGTTTAAAGGTAAGGGTAAAACATTTACGCTTACGGTCTCGAAAGACTCTCTTACCGGAGAACTTACTGATGCTGACAAAAAAACGTTGGAAAACCTTTCAAGAGGTACTTATGTTGTATCTGAGGTGAATGTTCCAGATGGTTATAAGATTGCAGGAACTGATATCGCAGTTGAAACAAATTGTCAGAATTCAGTGGAAAACAATGAAACAACGTTTGTTTTAGGAAATAGTAAACAGACGCCTAACACGGATGTTATTTCATCAGAGTACACATATAATCCGAATGACGGAGGTGTATTGGGCAAGGTTTCCTACATCAACGAGTATTCTGTAAATCTTGACCTGAAGAAAGTTGATTCTAGTGGTAATAATGAATTGAGTGGAGCAGAGTTTACACTGGAAGTAAAAGATGGTACTACAGGGCAATTTGACGGTAATGCTTATAAGCCATTCGAGATTGACAAAGATACTGTTGAGTTGAAGGATCTGAAACCTGGATTGTATAAACTGACAGAAATTAAAGCGCCAAAAGGCTATTCATTATTAGAAACTAGTATCTATTTCCAGGTAAAACTTGGAAAAGTTACGCTTGTTAAAGAAGATGGAACCCCAATCGAAGTTCAACCTCAGTCAATGTGGACTTTGGATGAAGATGGTAATGTTTTGACAATTAAAAACACGAAACTTTATTCATTACCAAACTCCGGTGGTCCGGGAACCTATGGATTTACAATCAGTGGTGTAGCGATTCTTGCAACTGCACTCCTGTTGTTTATAAATAATAAACGAAGGGAGGAAGAAGCAAAGAGATCGTAACACATTAATTGTAAATGGCCGATGAAGGGCGAAAAAGAAAAATGCAGAGAAAGAAAGGAGCAAACCTTATGAAAAATTTATTTAAGAAAATCAGTGCAATACTGATGGCAGCAATTATGGTGCTGGCTATGGCATCTACAGCATTTGCAGCTGATGCAGCAACAACTACAACGGGTAGTATTACCGTAACTGGTTTAACTGCAAATGATAATACTACTTTGAAGGTTTATAAAGTAGTTGGTTTTGATGAAGCGAACAGTGACTGGACTATTGAGAGTTGGGCACAGAATCATGCGACTAATACTAATCATGTAGTTAATATTGACTGGGAAGCACTGAAAAGTGTTAATCCACTTCCAACTCCTGTGCAAGAAATCCCAGTTCCGGCTAATTCAACGACATATACAATTGATGGACTTGAAATTGGTGCGTACATGATTATTGCGACAGGTGATCATACAACATACAATGTTATGGGTGAGGCACCTTATGGTTATGATGCTAACAATTTAATCGTTCCAGCTGCAAAAACAATCAATGCTAAATCTTCAGCGTATCAGCTTACCAAAACATTAGTTAATGGTGATCAGATATTCGTAGCAAAAGGTGAAGAAGTAAAATTCAATATTGATACTACATTCCCAAGTTATGCGCTTAATGCAACAAATAGAGCATTCTGGATCAAAGATACTCCAACAGGTATGAAAATTACAGGAATTAAAGTACTGGTAAATGGATCTGAAGTAAAAGTTAATGATGCATATACATTAGACAAAAAATTAGCAACAACAGAAGCTGTGACTGTAAACTTCAAAGATACTTATATTGGTAGTGCTAATCTTCATGCTGGACAGAGTGTACGTGTTGAAGTAACTGGTGTTATTACAGATGATACAGAATACAAAAATGAAGCTGAGACAAATAATTCCCACGACAAACCTAATGTACCAGGTTACTCTGGATCTATCAGAATTAATAAAACTGATGATTCAAAAGAGAACCCAAAGGTTCTGAAAGGTGCAACATTCCAGATTAAAAAACAGGGTGAGAATGCTCCGATTCAGTTTGTAAAAACGAATACAGGTGTTTATACAATGGTTACATCTGACACAGATATGACTGACAAAACTGCTGTAGCAGATGTAGAAGCAACTGAAGGAACTGTTTTAGTAAAAGGTCTTGGCGCAGGAACTTATGTGATTACAGAGACAAAAGCACCAAAAGGATATAGTATTAATACAAATATCGATAATGTAACACTTACAAAAGATAGTGCTGAAACTCGAAATGTAACTCTTCCTGTAACCGATACCAAACTCGGCGCTCTTCCATCCACAGGTGGCATGGGAACATACCTCTTCACTATCATCGGTGTTGTAGTTATGGCTGGCGCTGCTGGTGCTTTCTTCATCAGCCGCAGAAAAGGATCTGAGGAGTAATCGTTTGATTGCCGGATCGATTCGATTCAAAAATTATTTATAAGCAACGACAAAGCAAGTATTAAAACAGAATAGTTTCTGATTATTCTGTTGAAGAAATCATTACCGCCCGGCCCCTTCGGGGGCCGGAATGGTAATACAACAGTATGGAGAAACCTATGAGAAAGAATAAGAAGAAAAATTATATTGGACTTGGTTTGCTGTTTCTGATAGGGTTGTCCATACTGCTGTATCCAATGGTCAGTGATGCCTGGAACCGGTACAGGGACAGCCTGCTGATCAGTAATTATAGCAGCAGTGTTTCTTCGGATGAGAATGCGGAGAAGATTGACAGCATGTGGAAGGCAGCGCAGGAGTATAATGAACAGATCAAGCAGGAAAGTGTGCCGGATGCTTTTTCCGTGAGGGATGGCCAGACGGACAGTACATATGAGTCTCTTCTGAACCTGAATGGTGATGGAATGATGGGGTATGTGGAGATTCCTGTGATCGATGTGAGCATTCCAATCTATCATTACACGACAGATGAGACTCTGGAGAAGGGCGCTGGTCATTTGTTCGGCAGCAGTCTTCCGGTTGGCGGCAAGAGTACCCATTGTATTTTGTCGGCACACAGAGGTCTTCCAAGTGCGAAACTTTTTACAGATCTGAATCTTGTGGAAGAGGGAGATGTTTTTTACCTGCATGTGCTGGGTAAGACGCTTGCCTACGAGGTGGATCAGATTCTTACCGTTCTTCCGGAGCAGACAGAGTCTCTGGGTATCACGGATGGGGATGATTATGTAACGCTGGTTACGTGTACGCCTTATGCGGTGAATACGCACAGACTTCTGGTGAGGGGACACAGAGTTCCGATGAAGGCTGCGAAGGCGGTTCAGAAAACAGAGAAGAAGGTTACCGGAATCACCAATCCGACGCTTCCGATGCTTGCTCTCTGTGTTGTGATCGGAATTGTGATCGCGGTGATCCTGGTTGCCGGTATCAATTCTGTTCAGAACAAAAAACGACGCAGGAAATGATTTATGGCTAAAAAGAAAAAAAAGAAAAAGAGTAATGTTGTCCTGAACATCATGATTGCCCTGGTGTTTCTGGCGGGGGCGGGTGTGTTCCTTTATCCCACGATCAGTGATATGTGGAACCAGTATCGAAATGCCCAGCTGGTCAGTAAGTACGAGGAAGCGGTAACGGAGCTTTCGGACAACGACTATGACAGGCTGTGGAAAGAGGCGAAGGAGTATAATGCCGAGCATCCGGTGAATGCCATTGTAGATGCTTTTGAGGAAGAGGATACTTATGAGCTGAGTCATCCTTATGACAGGGTTCTGGATCCGAACGGTGATGGTCTGATGGGGAGTATCGAGATCCCGAAGATCAAAGCCAGACTGGCGATCTATCATGGACTGAGCAAAACGGTCCTGGAAAAGGGTGTCGGTCATGTGGAGGGTACCAGCCTTCCCATCGGAGGCAAGAGCACCCATGCGGTTCTGGCGGCGCATCGAGGTCTTCCTAACGCAAAGCTTTTTACAGATCTGGATCAGATGGAAAAGGGAGATATTTTTATCCTGCACATTCTTGGCAAGCATCTGGCCTACAAGGTGGATCAGATCAAGACGGTGCTTCCGGATGAGACCAGTGACTTGGATATTATCGAGGGTGAAGATCATGTGACTCTGATCACGTGTACCCCTTATGGAGTTAACACCCACAGGCTTCTTGTCCGGGGAGTGCGGACGAAATATGTGGTGGAAGATACAAAGAATGACGAAACGATACCGCAGAAGCTTGCTGTTGTGGATCCGAAGAGGGTTCTGGCCGGCGGCGCTGCAGTGCTTGTTGTTCTGATCCTGCTGATTTATCTGATCGTCCGTCATAGGGACAAAAAACGGAAAAAGAAGCAGCTTTCAGAAAGGAAAGAGGAGGCAGAGAGCGATGAAAAATAGAAGAAAGCAAGGGAAAATATTCCGGAGCCTTCTGGCTGTTCTGATGCTGACGGCTATGCTGGTCACGAGTGTTTTGCAGCCGGTTTTCGCCGGGGATTATGAAGCTGGAAAAACAGGTAATCTGACGTTGACGGTTCAGCAGGCGGATGAGGAGGGAAACCAGACTCCGCTGCCGGATGTAGGGCTGACGATCTACAAGGTTGGCAGTGTGAATTTTGATGGCAATGTGCATTTCGTGTTGGATGAGGCACTGGCTGCCGCAGCAATCGATTTTGATTCCATCACGACGGCTGATGGCTGGTATGAAGCGGCAGAGAAGCTGGCGGCTATGATCGTCAGCGGAAGCGTGGATGTGTGGGGTATGTCCAAGTCCTCTGATGCAGAGGGGAATATGACTTTCGCTGATCTGGCTGAGGGTATGTACCTGGTGGTGCAGACAGATGGAAACAGCAGTGTTATGGTTTCACCGATGCTGATCTCCGTTCCTTTTGCAGATCAGGAGCAGGGCTGGATGTACGATGTACAGGCTTATCCGAAGTCTGTAAGTAATCCGCAGAAGCATACACAGATCCAGGTTACGAAGAGGATCTATAATGTTGATGATAACGGGAATGTGATTCCTCTGGAAACGAAGGAGGATGTAACTTATAATGTTGGGCTTTACCTTGATCCGGATGGAAATGCCCCTTACGGAGAAATGCAGAAAATCCATATCCAGAATGCTTCCAGTGGTACAGCTACATGGACGGATGTTCCGGATGGCACCTATTATGTATTTGAGCTGGATGAGGATGGAAATCCTCTTCAGCAGAATACGAAGATCAAGGTGGATGATGAGAATCTTTACTACTACAATGTAACGAAGCCGAATGGTGAGAGTGAAGAGAAGTCCAATCAGGTTGTGATCGGTGGAGATAGTGGTGCTACTGAGGCAGCGGCTTATGTAAATAACTATTATACAAAGATTTCCGATATATTCAGCCGTAACGGATATATCAACATTAAGAAGAATGTGATGATCGATGGTGTTGCTTCTACTGTGGATGATACGTTCTATGCAGGTTTGTTCTCCACTGAAAGTAACGGTGAGCTGACGCTTGAGAAGGTAGTGACTCTGAAACAGAATGATAGTGTTCAGGTAATGGTGGATCTTCCAACAGATCAGGAGATCAACAGTGTTACTTATACTGTTCTGGAGACGGATAAGGATGGAAATCCGGTTGATGATGATACCTTTAAGTATACAGTTACCGGTCAGGGTGAGGTTACACTGAATAATGATAACCGATATACTGTAACAAAGGAGATCACTAACAGTCTTTCTTCCGAGCCGACACCGATTCCGACTGCTACACCTGGAGCAAATCATGGTGGAAATGATCGGATCACTCCGATCCCGAATAATGGTACAGCGGGCGGAACTGCTCCGAACGATACCAGCGGTACAGCAAGACGTTCTGTAAAGACCGGCGATGATACACCGATCGGCGTATGGGTTGGAATCCTTGCAGCAGCGATCATTGTTGGCGGTGGTGCAGCTTATGGAGTTAAGAGAAAGAAGAAAAAATAAATAACGGATCATTCTGAAGGATGATCGATGGAAGAACCGGGCGATGTGGATGCCCGGTTCTTTTTTGGGAATATTTGTGTATTGGGGATGAAAAAGCAGCGGGTGATATTTTTTATCGAAAATTGCTCTTGACATTTTGGTATGATAAGTATATTGTATGTGTTGCAGTAAATTTCATAAAAGATAGCCTTTTATTCAGAGTGGTGGAGATACAAAGGATCTGTGAAGCCACGGCAACCCCGGAGAATCCAGGAAGGTGCCAACCTGAGCGAGCAATCGAACAATAAGAGGATTGTTTACAGAACTTAAACAGTCCGGATTGTACGGGCTGTTTTTTATGTATATAACCATTGTTTTATTACAAAAGGAGAAGATCATGGAGAAAATTTTATTTACATCTGAATCTGTAACTGAGGGTCATCCTGACAAGGTCTGCGACTCTATTTCCGATGCGATCCTTGATGCTATGATGGCACAGGATCCGATGAGCCGTGTTGCATGTGAGACTGCTACTACAACAGGTCTTGTACTTGTTATGGGCGAGATCACAACCAAGGCTAATGTTGATATCCAGAAGATCGTTCGCGATACTATCCGTGAGATCGGATATGACAATGCGGATTATGGCTTTGATGCAGATACCTGTGCGGTTATCACATCACTTGACAAGCAGTCCACAGATATCGCTATGGGTGTTGACAAGGCTCTTGAGCAGAAAGAGGACGATATGAATGAGGACGAGCTGGATTCCATCGGTGCCGGTGACCAGGGTCTTCAGTTTGGTTATGCTTCCAATGAGACTGAGGAGTATATGCCATATGCCATCAACATGGCTCACAAGCTTGCTCAGCAGCTGACAAAGGTTCGTAAGGACGGCACTCTGAAATATTTAAGACCGGATGGAAAGACTCAGGTTACTGTTGAGTATGATGAGGCCGGCAAGCCGAAGAGAATCGATGCTGTTGTATGCTCTACACAGCATGATCCGGATGTTACTCAGGAGCAGATCCATGAGGATATTAAGAAGTATGTTTTTGATGCGATCATTCCGGCTGATATGGTTGATGCGGATACGAAGTATTTCATCAATCCGACAGGTCGTTTTGTTATCGGCGGACCTCACGGTGACAGTGGTCTGACAGGTCGTAAGATCATCGTTGATACCTACGGCGGAACAGGACGTCACGGCGGCGGTGCTTTTTCCGGTAAGGATTGCACAAAGGTTGACCGTTCTGCTGCTTATGCTGCACGTTATGTTGCAAAGAACATTGTTGCAGCCGGTCTTGCTGACAAGTGTGAGATCCAGCTTTCCTATGCGATCGGTGTTGCGCATCCGACTTCTGTCAGTGTGAATACCTTCGGAACAGGTAAGCTTTCTGAGACTAAGCTTGTTGAGATCGTTCGTGAGAATTTTGATCTTCGTCCGGCTGGTATCATCAAGATGCTTGACCTTCGCCGTCCGATCTACAAGCAGACTGCTGCTTATGGTCATTTCGGCCGTACAGATGTTGATCTTCCATGGGAGCATCTGGACAAGGTTGAGACTCTGAAGAAGTATCTGTAAGAGAGTCAAAAAAATATTTATATATCCTTTTGGCAGGAATATTGATTTTAAGAAATGCATATGATATAATGCCATTAGGCAAAAGAGATAGTAATAGTTCCAAAAGAACAAAGAGTGAAGCCCCCGGTAGTGCCAATACCGGGGGCTTCTTCTAATTTTTTATAGTGGACAAGAAACCACTAGGTTAGCGTTGTCCTACTTGTTGCCGTCTAGCCATTTGCAAACGTAATAGGCAGTTATGTTTGCCATGCAGGAAACAAGAAAAGAGATAATAATTTCCAAAAGAACTCACCTCCTCCCGTTGCCGGGTATCGGGTGGACAACAAGAATATGATAGCATAGTTTAGAACAAAATGGAATAATACTGATGCTGGAAGATGGGGTTTTTTATAGAAAATTTAGAGATAGGGAATATAGTTTATGTTATAATACGTGTATGTGAATGTGTGAATTTATAAAGGACGGAGATACAGATGAAGTTAAAAACACGTATTATTGTGGGCTTCGTTGCGATCATCCTGCTGCCGCTGCTTCTTTTTTCCGCAAGTCTGTACGGGTTCAGCCAGACGCAGGCGAAGCATGTGCAGGAGAGCAGCAGCCAGGATTCGGATTCCAGCCAGATGGTCTATGATATTTCGCTGCCGCAGTCTTCCAGCAGCCAGGTGAAGCTGATGGCCAAGGATATGATCCTGACCGCAACGATCATCCTTGTTTTTACTGCGTTGTCCGTAGGGCTGTGGATCTATCGGAGCATTGCGGTTCCGCTGGTGAAGCTTAAGAAGGCTACCAAGAACATCAAGGAGGGGAATCTGGATTTTGTGCTGGAGGTTGAGGGGAATGATGAATTTTCCCAGCTTTGCCAGGATTTTGAGGAGATGCGTAAGCGTCTGAAGGAGTCCACGGAAGAGAAGATCCTGATGGATAAGGAGAATAAGGAGCTGATCAGTAATATTTCCCATGACCTGAAGACGCCAATTACTGCGGTGAAGGGTTATGTGGAGGGGATCATGGATGGTGTGGCGGATACGCCGGAGAAGATGGACCGGTATGTGCGTACCATTTATAATAAGACCAATGAGATGGATCATCTGATCAATGAGCTGACCTTTTATTCCAAGATCGATACCAACCGTATTCCGTATACGTTCAGCAAGCTGAATGTGGAGGATTATTTTTCGGATTGTGCGGAGGAGCTTGGGCTTGAGATGGAGACCAGGGGGATCGAGCTTGTGTATGCCAATTATGTGGAGAAGGGTGTGCAGGTTATTGCGGATGGTGAGCAGATCCGCCGTGTGATCCATAATATCGTGAGTAATGCCATTAAGTATATGGAGAAACCAAGGGGGATCATCCAGCTTCGGGTGAAGGATGTGGGTGATTTTATCCAGGTGGAGATCGAGGATAACGGCAAGGGGATTGCCGCCAAGGATCTGCCGTATATTTTTGACCGTTTTTACCGTACCGATGTTTCCAGGAATTCTTCCAAGGGAGGAAGCGGTATCGGACTTTCCATCGTAAAGAAGATCATGGAGGATCATGGTGGAAAGGTCTGGGCCACAAGCCGGCTGGGAATCGGAACGATCATGTATTTTGTTCTCAGAAAATATCAGGAGGTACCGATGAATGAGTAGGATTTTGATCATAGAGGATGAGGAAGCGATCGCGGATCTGGAGAAGGATTATCTGGAGCTTTCGGGTTTTGAAGTGGAGATCGAGAACCGTGGTGATACGGGGCTTGTACGTGCTATGAAGGAGGAGTTTGATCTGATCATCCTGGATCTGATGCTTCCGGAGGTGGATGGCTTTGATATCTGCCGGCAGGTCCGTGAGGAGAAGAATACGCCGATCATTATGGTTTCGGCCAAGAAGGATGATATCGATAAGATCCGCGGACTGGGTCTTGGCGCGGATGATTATATGACCAAGCCGTTCAGCCCAAGTGAGCTGGTTGCGCGTGTGAAGGCGCATATGGAGCGTTATAACCGGCTGGTTGGTTCCAATGTGCATAAGAATGATGTGATCGAGATCCGTGGTATTAAGATCGATAAGACGGCCAGGCGTGTGTGGGTCAATGGTGAGGAGACGACGTTTACTACCAAGGAGTTTGATCTTTTGACCTTTCTGGCTGAGAATCCGAACAGGGTTTTTACAAAGGAGGAGCTTTTCCGGGAGATCTGGGATATGGAGTCTGTGGGTGATATCGCTACGGTTACGGTGCATATCAAGAAGATCCGTGAAAAGATCGAGTTTAATACGGCCAAGCCTCAGTATATTGAGACGATCTGGGGTGTGGGGTACCGGTTTAAGGTGTGAGTCTGTGGGGAAGGCTTCGGATGGAGCTGCTGCAGGTGTATGAGTGCAGATCGGAATGATGGTGTATGATCTGCCGGGTGCTTTTGAGAGGAGTGGAGATATGCCGCTGTTGAGGGAAAGAATTTATACGATAGAGGATATTTATGCTTTGCCGGAGGGTGAAAGAGCGGAACTGATCGATGGACATATTTATTATATGGCGCCGCCGAATACGATGCATCAGAGGATTTCAAGTATTTTGTCCAGAAAGATAGGTAACTATATAGATTCTAACAAGGGCAAATGTGAGGTGTTTGCCGCACCGTTTGCGGTGTATCTGGATGAGAAGACGAATACTTATGTGGAACCGGATGTTTCTGTTATCTGTGATCCGGATAAGCTGGATGACAGGGGATGTAAGGGGGCTCCGGACTGGATCATCGAGATCGTTTCTCCGGCGAGCAGGCGTATGGATTATTATACCAAGCTGTTTAAATACAGGACTGCCGGTGTGAGAGAGTACTGGATCGTGGATCCTGTGAAGAAGCTGGTAATGGTGTATGATTTTGAAAATGAGGATACGGAGCAGTATACATTTCAGGATTCGATCAAGGTGGGAATCTATGAGGAGCTGAGGATCGATTTTGCTGAGATGTGATAAAAATGGAGGGGAATATCGTCTGGTGATAGCCCCTCCTTGTTTTTAGGATGAAAAGGACGAACTATGGAAGACAGATTATACAAGAAACTGGAAGCGTACGGTAAGAGTGATTTTTATCCGTTTCATATGCCGGGGCATAAGAGGAATCCGCTGGCTGTGGAGGGGGATTTTCCGGTGGAGATGGATATTACGGAGATTGACGGGTTTGATAACCTGCATCATGCTGAGGATATTTTGAAAAGGGCGCAGGAGGATGTTGCACGGCTTTATGGTGTGCCGGAGAGTTTTTACAGTATTAATGGAAGCTCCGGGGCGATCCTGGCGGCGGTGTCTGCGGCTGTGGATAAGGGGGGACAGATCCTGGTGGCAAGGAACTGCCATAAGGCGGTTTACCATGCGATTTATCTGCGGGAGCTGAGTGTCACGTATATTTATCCACATGAGGATCCGAAATTGGGGATAAACGGAGGGATTTCACCTGGCCGTGTGGAAATGTATCTGGCGGAAAATCCGGAGATCCAGGCGGTGCTGATCACTTCGCCGACTTATGACGGGATCGTGTCGGATGTGGCGAGGATCGCGGAGATCGCGCATCACTATGGTGTGCCGCTGATCGTGGATGAGGCTCACGGGGCGCATTTTCGGTTTTCGGATTATTTTCCGGTGTCTGCGGCGCAGCTTGGTGCGGATGTGGTGATCAACAGTGTGCATAAGACGCTGCCCTGTCTGACCCAGACGGGGGTGATCCACCTGTGCAGTGATCGTGTGAGTCGGGAAAAACTGAAGCGTTTTCTGGGAATCTATCAGAGCAGCAGTCCTTCTTATATTCTTATGAGCAGCATTGATGCGTGCATGGATAAGCTGGAGCGTGAGGGGGATGAGATGTTCCGTGTGTTTACGGAGAATCTGGAAAAAGCACGCAGGCGTCTTTCCGAGTGTAAGTATATCCGGCTGGTAACGCCACAGGCCTGTGAGTGCCAGAGAGTTTTTGATTTTGACAGATCCAAGATATTGCTTTCTACTGTGAACAGTTCGCTGAACGGCCGGGAGCTGCATCAGATCCTCCGGAGGGAGTTTCATCTGGAAATGGAGATGGAGGCGGAGAATTATGTGCTGGCGCTGGCGGCTGTGGGTGATACGGCGGAGGGCTTTGAGAGGCTTTGTGATGCTATTGAAGAGATCGACCGCCGTGAATCGTTAAAATACAGAGAAGAGGCTGTGGAGAAGGAGCCCTTGAAAAACGGAAAAATGAAGCAGATCATGCGGATCTCCCAGGCTATGGATGCGGAGAGTGAGCGGTGTCCGCTGGATGAGTGTATCGGACGGACGTCCGGGGAGTTTGCGTATCTTTATCCGCCGGGGATCCCGCTGATCGTTCCGGGGGAACAGATTTCTGGACATTTCGTAAAAAATGTGAGAAGATACCTGGAACAGGGCTTTGAGGTCCAAGGCCTGAGCGACCAGACCAGTGAGACGGTGTGTGTTGTGAGAAATGAGATGTGAGGTGCGTGGCAGCAGACGGCTCTGTGTATTACGGATCAGAGCGTGTATAGTAACGCATATGCAGCAGAGGAGACATATGGGAAAGATTTTTTACATTATGGGAAAAAGCTCTTCCGGTAAGGACAGTATTTACAGACAGCTGGAGGGGAATCAGGAGCTGGGGCTTAAGCGGCTTGTGATCTATACCACCCGTCCGATCCGAGATGGAGAGGTGAACGGAAGAGAATATTTTTTTGCAGATGAGAATAAACTGAAGGAGTTCCGAAGAAACGGGAAGCTGATCGAGGCGCGTACTTATCAGACAGTTTACGGGCCGTGGACATATTTTACTGCGGACGACGGGCAGGTGTCTGTGGGAAATGACAGCTATCTGGGGATCGGTACACTGGAGTCTTTTGTGAGGCTTCGGGAGTATTACGGCAATGAAGTGATGTGGCCTATTTATATAGAGGTGGAAGACGGAGAGCGTCTGGAGCGTGCGCTTGCCAGGGAGAAGACCCAGGAGGTGCCGAAGTACGAGGAGATGTGCAGGCGTTTTCTTGCAGACCAGAATGATTTTTCCGAAGAAAATATTCTTAAAGCAGGTATATGGAAGCGTTTTGAGAATCATAATCTGGATGAATGTGTGAAGGAGATCGTAAATTATATAAAATCTGTACAATAAGGAAAAATAGTTTTTTTTATACAGAAGATTATGTTATAATTAGTTGAAAGATGTCCGCCGGGTATAACGGAGGGCACAAAAGGCAGAAAGAGGTGATTCTTATGGCAGGATTTCATGACATCATCGGCCATGACGATATAATCAGGCATTTGAAGAATGCGATAGAGACAGGGAAGGTATCCCACTCTTATATTTTTACAGGGGAACCGGGATCCGGCAAGAAGCTTCTTGCGGGGACTTTTGCAGCAGCGCTGCAGTGCGAATCGGGAGAGTCTGAACCGTGTATGACTTGTGATTCCTGTAAGAAGGTGATCGGCAAGAATCATCCGGATATCATTACAGTAACTCATGAGAAGCCTGGAAGCATCAGCATTGACGAGGTGCGTGACCAGGTTGTGCGTGATGTGGATATCAAGCCGTACTGCAGTCCGTATAAGATCTATATCATTCCGGATGCGGAGATGATGACGGTGCAGGCGCAGAATGCCATTTTGAAAACTATCGAGGAACCGCCGGAATATGCGGTGATCATGCTGCTGACAAGCAATATCGACAGTCTTCTTCCTACGATCCGTTCCAGATGTGTGCGTCTGGATCTGAAGGTGGTGGATGACAGTCTTGTGAAGGAATATCTGATGGAGCATCTTCAGGTGCCGGATTATCAGGCTGAGATCGATGCGTCTTATGCGCAGGGCAGTATCGGCAAGGCGAAGGAGGCTGCGACTTCTCAGGAGTTTGCGGATATGACTGCCAATGCCCTGAAGATTTTGAAATATGCCAATTCCATGGAGGTTTATGAGCTGACAGAGGCGATCAAGACTTTGACTGCTGATAAGAATAATATCAATGATTATCTGGATATTTTCCAGTTCTGGTTCCGCGATGTTCTGATGTTTAAGGCAACAAGGGAAATTGACAACCTGGTTTTTAAACAGGAGATTAATTTTATCAGAGAGCAGGCCAGCGAGCGTTCTTATGAGAATATCGAAAAAATCCTTGAGGCATTGGAGAAGACGAAGGTGCGTCTCCGTGCCAATGTTAATCTCGAACTTGCCCTGGAGCTCCTGTTCCTGACAATTAGGGAGAAATAGAATGGAAAAGGTAGTTGGAGTCAGATTTCGTAACGTTGGTAAGATTTATTATTTTAATCCTAAGAATTATAATGTGAAGGTCGGCGATCATGTGATCGTGGAGACTGCCCGTGGTGTGGAGTATGGCCGTGTTGTCCTGGAGCCGCGCAGCGTGAAGGAGGACGAGGTGGTCCATCCGCTGAAGGAGGTTCTCCGTGTTGCAACGAAGGAGGACGAGGACCATGAGGCTGAGAACCGCCAGAAGGAGAAAGAGGCTTTTAAGATCTGTAAGAAGAAGATCCGTGAGCATGAGCTTGATATGAAGCTGATCGATGCGGAGTATACCTTTGATAATAACAAGGTGCTGTTTTATTTTACAGCGGATGGCCGTATTGATTTCCGGCAGCTGGTTAAGGATCTGGCGTCTGTGTTTAAGACCAGGATCGAGCTTCGTCAGATCGGTGTCCGTGATGAGACGAAGATCCTTGGCGGTATTGGTATCTGTGGAAGGACGCTTTGCTGTCATACGTATCTTTCGGAGTTTGCGCCGGTTTCCATCAAGATGGCGAAGGAGCAGAATCTTTCTCTGAACCAGACGAAGATTTCCGGTGTCTGTGGTCGTCTGATGTGCTGTCTGAAGAATGAGCAGGAGACTTATGAGGAGCTGAACCGGAATCTTCCGGGTATCGGTGATATGGTAACGACGCCGCAGGGTGTTTCGGGTACGGTCCAGAGTGTGAATGTTCTCAGGCAGATGGTTAAGATCGTGGTTGAGGTGAATGACGAGAAGGAGATCCAGGAGTTTCCGGTCCGTGATCTGAGGTTCCGCCCTAAGAGAAAAAAGGGTAAGGGTGGTTCTGCTGACCACGAGGAGAAAGAGGTTAAAAAGGGAGATTCGAAGCCGAATGAGAAGTGATCTGGTTTATTGCGGTGAGCGTGTGGATGATCTTCAGAATGGGTTGTTTGTGATCCAGGATCCGAAGAAGTTTTGCTTTGGGATGGATGCGGTTCTGTTGTCTGGCTTTGCCCGGGTGAAGAGGGGTGAGGTTGCTCTGGATATGGGGACCGGTACGGGGATCATTCCGATCTTGCTTTCTGATCGTACGGATGGGGAGCATTTCACGGGGCTGGAGATCCAGCATGAGTGTGCGGAGATGGCTGACCGTAGTGTGAGGTATAATGGTCTTGAGGACAGGGTTCGGATCGTTGAGGGTGATATCAGGGAGGCTGCCGGGATTTTTGGGGCGGCTTCTTTTGATGTGGTGACGTGTAATCCGCCGTATATGATCGGGCAGCATGGGTTGACGAATCCGCATCTTCCGAAGGCGATTGCGAGGCATGAGATTTTGTGTTCGTTTGATGATGTGGCTTGTCAGGCTGCCCGGGTCCTGAAGGACCGGGGGCGGTTTTTTCTGGTGCACAGGCCGTTTCGGCTTGTGGAGCTGATGGCGACTTTGACGAAGTATAAGCTGGAGCCTAAGAGGATGCAGCTGGTGTATCCTTTTATTGATAAGGAGCCGAATATGGTGTTGATCGAGGCTTGTAAGGGCGGGAATTCCAGGATCCGGGTTGAGCGGCCGCTGGTGGTTTATGAGCGGCCTGGGGTTTATACGGAGGATGTTTTGGAGTTGTATCGGATGGTGTGAATGTTGTGAATGTTGTGATGTTGTGGCTTAGGGTGACTGCCTGGTTGGTTGTTTGGTTGTGAGAGATTGGGGTGGCTGCTCGGGAGGTTTTGGGCCATCGGCGCTGCGCTGGATGGCTGGGTGGTAGTGGTGGCTGTGGTACTTCGGTTGGTGAAGGGACGGCGAGGGGAGGCAGGCTGAGATTCAAAGCGAGAGATCGCAACGCGTAGCGCACTGAGTATCGAAGAATACAGACACCTTGCCAGAAGTGAATCACTGAGAAAGTGAAGAAATGAAATAATATCGGCATAGCGTAGCACATTGAATATCGAAGCATACGGGCACCTTGCCGGAAGTGAACCACTGAGAAAGTGAAGAAATGAAATAATATCGGCACAGCGTAGCATATTGAATATCGAAGCATACGGGCACTTTGCCAGAAGCGAACCACAGAGAAAGTGAAGAAATAAAACAACATCGGCACAGCGTAGTGCGCTGAATACCGAAGCATACAGACACAAGTCAACAAATAAGAACAACGAATCCCTTGCACTACTTAAAAAAAGCCCAAGGGGTGTGCAGAGGGGGCGCGGCTTTGCGGCCCCTTTGCGGTTTTCAAAGTTCCCAAACTTAAACAACCCCCCGCGGTCAAGCGGAATAACCCCCACGGTCAAGTGGAATATCCTCCGCGGTTAAGCAAAACAACTCCCCCACGGCCAAGTGGAAAACAACTCCCCGCGGTCAAGCGAGAAAAGAGGCAAATTATGAAACAAAACGGAAAACTATACTTATGCGCCACCCCCATAGGAAACCTCGAAGACATCACCCTTCGAGTACTAAGAACCCTTCGGGAAGTGGACTTAATCGCTGCGGAGGATACCCGCAACAGCATAAAACTTCTGAATCATTTTGATATAAAAACCCCCATGACCAGCTACCACGAATACAATAAGATCGATAAGGGCCATGTCCTCGTGGAAAAGCTGCTGGCGGGTACAAACATTGCGTTGATCACAGATGCAGGTACTCCGGGTATCTCAGACCCCGGGGAGGAGCTTGCCGCCATGTGCTATGAAGCCGGAATTGAAGTGACTTCACTTCCGGGTCCTGCTGCCTGTATCACTGCTCTGACTTTGTCAGGCCTGCATACCAGGCGTTTTGCTTTCGAGGCTTTTCTTCCGGCGGATAAGAAAGAACGAAAAACGATCCTGGAGGAGCTTTCTTGTGAAACCAGGACTATTATCCTGTATGAGGCACCTCACAGGCTTGTACGGACTCTTGGTGAGCTCAGAGAGGCGCTTGGCAACCGCCGGATGACTCTTTGCAGAGAGCTGACCAAGAAGCATGAGACGGCATTCCGGACTACGATCGATGATCTGATGGATTTTTATAAAGATGAGAAGCCGCTGGGTGAGTGTGTTCTTGTGATCGAGGGCAGGAGCCGCAGTGAGATGGAGGCGGAGAAGCGTGCTTCCTGGGAGGAGATTTCCATTGCGGAGCATGTGGCGATGTATGAGCAGCAGGGGAATTCCAGGAAGGATGCCATGAAGCTTGCTGCCAAGGATCGTGGTGTTTCCAAGCGGGATATTTATAAGGCGCTTCTGGATGGAGAAGATTCTGCTGAATGATCAGGTGTAATTGTGGTACGGATCGTAGGTAATGTGATCGTGGATGATTGAATAAGCTGCATACTGTGACCAAGGATTTTTGGGAGCGTATGTGGCTTTTTTTATTGTGGTAATAAAAAGTACTGTGCGGATTTTGTCGAAATGATTTGCTTGCAGTATAGACCATATTGTGCTGCATTTTGAGATTGCATTTAATAAGATACTTTTTTGCCTGTATTTCCTATGATTTTGCGTGGAAATACAGGCTTTTTTGTGCTATAATAAACTCTGTATTCGTATGTAAAAAATATTTATTTTACAGGTATAAATGACACTTCCGGAGCGGGTTTGAGAATTGCTTTCTGCAAAATGAAAATACAGTATTTCCTGAAATTAAAAGATCAGTTTATCTTGCTCAGGATTTGATGTAATGATTTCTGAAGCTGCTATGGTTCTGCAGAAATGAATTTTCAAACACGTCCGGACGACAAGAACAGGAGGAATGACATGGGCGCAGAGAATACAGAATACGGCGCGGATCAGATCCAGATCCTGGAAGGACTGGAAGCCGTACGTAAGAGGCCTGGAATGTATATCGGAAGTACCTCCAGCCGTGGACTTCATCATCTCGTATATGAGATCGTGGATAACGCAGTCGATGAAGCACTGGCTGGTTTTTGTACGGAGATCCATGTAGATATCAATCCGGATAATTCCATTACAGTTACAGATAATGGTCGTGGTATTCCGGTTGGTATCAATCATAAGGCTGGTATTCCGGCAGTTGAGGTTGTATTTACCATTCTTCACGCAGGCGGTAAGTTTGGCGGTGGAGGATATAAGGTTTCCGGTGGTCTTCACGGTGTTGGTGCATCTGTTGTAAATGCACTTTCCGAATGGCTGGAGGTTACCATCTACCGAGAGGGTAAGGAATACAAACAGAGATATGAGCGTGGCAAAACTATGTACCCGCTGAAGGTGGTAGGTGACTGTGATCCGGGGCTTTCAGGAACGAAGGTTTATTTCCTTCCGGACAAGGAGATCTTTGAGGAGACTGTTTATGATTATGATATCCTGAAACAGAGACTTCGTGAGATGGCGTTCCTGACTAAGGGTCTTCGTATCGTTCTGGAGGATAAGAGAGAGGGACAGGAGCGCGAGAAGGTATTCCACTATGAGGGTGGTATCCGTGAGTTTGTAAGCTACCTGAATAGAAGCAAGGAGGCTCTTTACCCGGAGATCATTTACTGTGAGGGTGAGAAGGACGGCGTGTCTGTAGAGGTTGCGCTGCAGCATAATGACTCCTATACAGAGAACACCTATGGCTTTGTAAACAATATCAATACACCGGAGGGCGGTACACACATTACCGGTTTCCGTAATGCGATCACCAATACATTTAATGATTATGCACGTAAGAACAAGCTTCTCAAGGACAGTGAGCCGAACTTAAGCGGTGATGATATCCGTGAGGGCCTGACTGCGATCGTCAGTGTTAAGATCGAGAATCCGCAGTTTGAGGGTCAGACCAAGCAGAAGCTTGGAAACAGTGAGGCAAGAGGTGCGGTAGACAGTGTTGTAAGTAAACAGCTGGAGATTTTCCTGGAGCAGAATCCTGCAGTTGCCAAGGCTACCGTTGAGAAATCTGTTCTTGCACAGAGAGCCAGAGAGGCAGCCAGAAAGGCACGTGACCTTACAAGAAGAAAATCCGCACTGGACAGTATGTCACTTCCTGGAAAGCTTGCAGACTGTTCTGACAAGAATCCGGAGAACTGTGAGATCTATATCGTAGAGGGAGATTCCGCGGGCGGTTCTGCCAAGACGGCGAGAAACCGTGCCACACAGGCGATTCTTCCACTGCGTGGTAAGATCCTGAATGTTGAGAAGGCACGTCTGGATAAGATTTATGGAAACAAAGAGATCAAGGCAATGATCACTGCCTTCGGAACCGGAATCCATGAGGATTTTGATATTTCCAAGCTTCGTTATCACAAGATCATCATTATGACCGATGCCGATGTTGACGGTGCACATATCGCAACACTGCTTCTGACCTTCCTGTATCGTTTCATGCCGGAGCTGATCAAGCAGGGATATGTATATCTGGCGCAGCCTCCTCTCTATAAAGTGGAGAAGAACAAAAAGGTATGGTATGCATATGACGATGATGAGCTGAACAATATCCTTACCGAGATCGGACGTGACGGAAACAATAAGATCCAGCGTTATAAAGGTCTGGGTGAGATGGATGCCGAGCAGCTCTGGGAGACTACTATGGACCCTGAGAAGAGAATCCTTCTCCGTGTGACCATGGACGAAGCTGCCACATCTGAGATCGATCTGACATTTACCACTCTTATGGGAGACAAGGTAGAGCCAAGACGTGAATTTATCGAAGAAAATGCAAGATTCGTTAAGAATCTTGATATCTAGGAGAATAAAGAAGAATGGAAGATAATATTTTTGACAAAGTCCACGAAGTGGATCTGGAAAAAACGATGAAGGAATCTTACATCGACTATGCCATGAGTGTTATCGCCTCACGAGCTTTGCCTGATGTAAGAGACGGTCTGAAGCCGGTACAGCGCCGAGTTCTGTACTCTATGATCGAGCTGAATAATGGTCCTGACAAGCCACACAGAAAATGTGCGCGTATTGTCGGTGATACCATGGGTAAATATCATCCGCACGGTGACAGCTCCATCTATGGTGCGCTGGTCAATATGGCTCAGGAATGGTCCACAAGATATCCGCTGGTTGACGGACATGGAAACTTTGGTTCCGTGGATGGTGACGGTGCGGCTGCCATGCGATATACAGAGGCACGTCTCAGCAAGATATCCATGGAGATGCTTGCTGACATCAACAAGGATACGGTTGATTTTCAGCCGAACTTTGATGAAACAGAGCGTGAGCCGGTTGTGCTTCCGGCACGTTTTCCGAACCTTTTGGTAAACGGTACTACAGGTATTGCGGTAGGTATGGCAACCAATATTCCGCCGCATAACCTTCGTGAAACTATCAATGCAGTTGTTAAGATCATTGACAACATTGTAGAAGAAGACAGAGAAACAGCTATGGAGGAGCTTCTTGAGATCGTAAAGGGACCGGACTTCCCTACAGGAGCGACCATCCTCGGAACGAGAGGAATCGAGGAAGCTTACCGTACCGGACGTGGCAAGATCCGTGTCCGTGCGGTGACGAATATCGAGACTTTGCCAAACGGTAAATCCCGTATCGTGGTTACCGAGCTCCCGTACCTTGTAAACAAGGCACGTCTGATCGAGAAGATCGCAGAGCTTGTCCGTGACAAAAAGATCGACGGGATCACAGACCTGAACGACCATTCCAGCCGTGAGGGTATGCGAATCTGTATTGATCTTCGTAAGGATGCCAATGCCAACGTGATCCTGAATCTGCTTTACAAGCATACACAGCTGCAGGATACTTTTGGTGTGATCATGCTTTCTCTTGTTCCAAATCATGGAAGTATGGAACCGAAGGTTCTGAATCTGAAAGAGATGCTGGAGTACTATCTGGAGCATCAGGAGAATGTAGTTCGCAGAAGAACACAGTATGATCTTAATAAGGCACAGGAGAGAGCCCATATTTTGGAGGGTCTTCTGAAGGCACTTGATAATATTGACGAAGTGATCCGCATCATCCGTGGTTCTCGCAACGTACAGATCGCCAAGCAGGAGCTGATCGAACGTTTTGAGCTGACAGATGTGCAGGCACAGGCAATCGTGGATATGCGTCTCCGTGCATTGACAGGTTTGGAAAGAGAGAAGCTGGAGGCTGAGTATGCAGAGCTTATGGAGAAGATCCGCAAGTTCCAGGCAATCCTTGCTGACCGCAAGCTCCTTCTCCGGGTGATCCGTGAGGAGATCCTTGCCATTGCAGAGAAATACGGCGATGACAGAAAGACTTCCATCGGATACGATGTATATGATATCTCTACAGAGGATCTGATCCCGAGAGAAAATACAGTGATCGCAATGACAAAGCTTGGTTATATCAAGCGTATGACCGTTGACAACTTCCGTAGCCAGAACCGTGGTGGCAGAGGAATCAAGGGTATGCAGACGATTGAGGATGACTATATCGAAGAGCTTCTGATGACGACAACGCACCATTATCTCATGTTCTTTACTAATACAGGACGTGTATACAGACTGAAGGCATATGAGATCCCGGAGGCCGGTCGTACAGCCAGAGGAACTGCGATCATCAATCTTCTGCAGCTTGCACCGGGAGAAAAGATCACAGCTGTGATCCCGCTTCGTAAATATGAAGAGGGTCATTATCTGATGATGGCCACAAAGAAAGGCCTTGTGAAGAAAACTCCGATCAAGGATTACGAGAATGTCCGTAAGACAGGTCTTACAGCAATCGTTCTTCGTGATGATGACGAGCTGATCGAGGTTAAGGCTACTGATAATAATAAAGATATTATTCTTGTGACCAGGGACGGACAGTGTATCCGCTTTAAGGAAACAGATGTCCGCAGCACAGGCCGTGCGTCCATGGGAGTAAGAGGTATGAATCTTACTGACGGTGATGAAGTTGTTGCCATGCAGCTGAACACTCAGGGAGATTATCTGCTTGTAGTTTCCGAGAACGGAATGGGCAAACGTACAGCCATGAGTGAGTTCGTTGTCCAGAACCGTGGCGGTAAGGGGGTGAAGTGCTACAAGATCACCGAGAAGACCGGAAATGTTGTCGGCGCCAAGGCTGTCAACGAAGAGAACGAGATCATGATGATCACTACAGAGGGTATCATTATCCGTCTGCAGTGTGCGGATATCTCTGTTCTTGGAAGGATCACCTCCGGTGTGAAGATGATCAATCTTACAGAGGGTGTAACCGTTGCAAGTATCGCCAAGGTAAGAGATAAAGATCCGGAAGCAGATACAACTACCGAAAAAGCTGACGGAGAAACCGGCGATAACGAAGAAGGCTCTTCAGAGGAAGCTGTCACAGGCAGTGAAGAGGAATAAGGTCGAGGATAAGTCATGACGACGACAAAGAAAAAACGCAGAAAAAAATCAGTAAAGAAGCTGAAATACTCTAATAAAAAACTGAATTTTGTCCATATTGCGACACTGGCGGGGATCATTCTGATCCTGCTGGTGATCGTTCTGGCGGCCAGGGGCTGCGGAAAGATCAGCCACAGAACTCCGGAGGGGGTTGTGGAAGGCTACATCAAAGCGGCAGCAGCAGGCAAGAATAAAAAGATGCAGAGCTGTTACAGTGCGGATAAGTTATCGGATGAGGCGAAAACAGAGATTTCCTCCACGATAAAATATTTTCAGGCCCATGGAGTAAAGGATGTAAATATCGACAGCTGTGGCTCCATTTCTGAAAACAAAAATTATTCTTATGTTTATATCCGCTATAATCTTGTTCTGGAGAACGAGCAGGAATATCCATGTATCAGTACCTATCTTGTAAAGGTCCAGGACAAAAAGTATTATCTGTATGCGCCTTCTGAGATTTCAGATAAGATCAGCCAGCAGGCTGCCAAGGATTATCAGAAATTTATGACTACGAAAACCTATACAGATTATACAAAGGCTTATGAGGTTTTTCTGAAAAAGAATCCGGGATACGAGGATAAGATCGCAGGGAAACTGAACGGATAAAGCAGAGGCGGGAGGATGTAAGAATGAAGCGGATTTTGCTGATGGTGCTCAGAAATATAGTCTTTGTTCCTTACTGGTGGATCAAGCTTTGCTGGTATGCAGCGCATACAGATGATTATCCGGAAGAGAAGAAATACGCATTCCTGAGACTGGTAGATGAGCATGCCATTGAAGGCGGAAATATCCATATTGATGTGCATGGAGCTGAAAATATCCCAAAAGAAAAGGGATTTATGTTTTTTCCGAATCACCAGGGACTGTTTGATGTGCTGGCGATCATCCGGGCATGCCCGGTTCCTTTTTCGGTAGTTGCCAAGAAGGAAGTTGGAGAGATTCCTTTTCTGAAGCAGGTTTTTGCCTGTATGAAGGCCTTTATCATTGACAGGGAAGACCTGAAGCAGTCCATGCAGGTCATTGTCAATGTAATACGGGAAGTGAAGGCTGGTCGTAATTATCTGATCTTTCCGGAGGGAACCAGAAGTAAAAACGGAAATCATCCGGGGCCGTTCAAGGGCGGCAGCTTCAAGACTGCCACCAAGACGAAATGCCCGATCGTTCCGGTTGCACTGATCGATTCCTTTAAGGCTTTTGATACCGGTTCTACAGAGAGGATCACCGTACAGGTGCATATCCTTCCTCCGATGTATTATGAGGAATACAAAGATATGCATACCACAGAGCTCGCAGAAGAAGTGAAGAGACGGATCGAAAAGGTGATCGAAGAGAATATTATGTAAAAAAGAAAAGACTTTGATGAAGTTGGAACAAAAACATCATCAAGGTCTTTTTTTTGTTGTATGTTTTGTATAAAAACGAAACGTTTTATTTGTGGATTGTTGGGCATATACAACCAAAAGGTTTGATGATAACATAGAGGCATCCATACAATATAAATAAAAGATGTAAAGAGGACGAACAGATGAAAAAAGAAGAATACCTTTCTCTGATCGATGAGGTGATCGCACAGGGACCATACATGGATACCTGGGATTCTCTCTGTGAGCATCCTACGCCGAAGTGGTATGCAAGAGATAAATTCGGAATTTTTATCCACTGGGGTGTTTACAGTGTTCCGGCTTTCGGAAACGAATGGTATCCCAGAAATATGTATGTGAAAGGCTCTAAGGAGAACCTGCATCATACAGAGAAATACGGAACTCTGGATAAATTCGGCTACAAGGATTTTATTCCTCAGTTTAAGGCTGAGAAGTTTGATCCGAAGGAATGGGCGGCCTTATTTAAAGAGGCGGGGGCGAAATTCGTAGTTCCGGTAGCGGAGCATCACGATGGATTTCAGATGTATGCCAGTGACCTTTGTCGCTGGAACGCTGCTGAGATGGGACCGAAAAGAGATATTCTCGGAGAGCTGAAGACAGAGGTTGAGAAAGAGGGAATGGTTCTCGGTGCTTCTTCTCACAGAGCAGAGCATTACTGGTTCTTTAATGGAGGTCGTCAGATCCCGGAGGCTGATGTCAATGATCCGGAATATGCGGATCTTTATGGACCGGCAGCAGGAATCACCAGAGATATGAGTGATATTTATGACAATCCTCCGACAGAGGAGCATATGCAGGACTGGCTTGTCCGCACCTGCGAGATCGTGGATAAATATCAGCCATCCATCGTGTATTTTGACTGGTGGATCCAGCAGTATGCATGGAAACCGTATCTTCGTAAATTTGCAGCATATTATTACAATCGTTCTGCACAGTGGGGAAAAGAAACAGCTATTGATGCCAAATTTGACGCATATGTTTACGGCAGCGCAGTCAATGATCTGGAAAGAGGTCAGTTAGACCATATCACGCCGGATCTGTGGCAGAATGATACGTCTGTAGCTAAGAACTCCTGGGGCTATACCATTGGAAATGATTATAAGAAGCCTTCCGATGTAGTGCTGGATCTGATCGATGTAGTCAGCAAAAATGGTGCACTTCTTCTTAATATCGGACCGAAGCCGGATGGAACAATTCCGGAAGAGGATGCACATATCCTGAGAGAAATGGGAAAATGGCTGAAGGTAAACGGAGAGGCGATATACGGAACCAGATACTGGAAGACATTCGGAGAGGGACCGACGGTGGTTCCGGAGGGACATTTCACGGATACCTATGATAAGCACTTTACTTCTGAGGATATCCGTTTTACAAGTAAGAGCAATCATATTTATGCGACTGTTCTGCACTGGCCGGAGGATGGAGAGATCCATATCAAAGCTCTTGGCAATGATATGAAGCTTTTGAAATCCACGATCCGGGATATTGAGATCCTCGGAACAGATCTGCATCCGGCATTTGCGAGAAATAAAGAACTGGATATTTCCTGCGGAAGAGGGGGTATTGAGGCGGGAGATATGCCGGTGGTATTGAAGATCACAGTAGAATAGCTGTTGGGGGAAGCAAGTAAATTATAATGTTCTTTTTAAAGGACAGAAAGGATAAGGTATTTTAATTATGGGAGATGTAAGATTCACAGGAAACTGGAACTCTGTAAATGCACACACAGTTCCAAAATGGTATGAGGATTGTAAATTTGGAATTTTTATCCACTGGGGAATTTATTCCGTGCCGGCATTTGCACCGCATACATGGGAGCTGGGAGAGGTTGATTCCAAGGAATGGTTTGCGGATAATCCGTATGCAGAATGGTATTACAATTCTCTGAACATTGGAAAAGGCCCTACATATAAGCATCATATAGAAAAATACGGAAAAGATTTCAAATACGAAGATTTTATTCCTATGTGGAAAGCTGAAAACTGGGATCCGAAGCAGTGGGCAGAGATTTTTAAAGAAGCAGGTGCGGAGTATGTTGTTCTGACAACCAAGCATCATGACGGATTCTGCCTGTTCCCAAGTAAATATACACATTTCAATTCCGTAGAAATGGGACCGAAGAGAAATATCACCGGTGAGCTGACAGAAGCTGTCCGTGACGCAGGAATCCGCATGGGCCTGTATTATTCCGGACTGATCGACTGGCAGTATGCAAACGATCCTATTTTTGAGGATGATGATCTGTTTGGAACAGCCAGCCCGACATTTGCATATGCAGATTATTCCTATAATCAGATGAAAGAGCTTGTAGATGATTATGCACCGAGTGTGTTCTGGAATGATATCGGATGGCCGACACAGAGTGAAGAGATGATGCCGTATTTCTTTGCACATTATTACAATAAGGTTCCGGAGGGTGTGGTAAATGACCGTTTCAACGGACGTTATCACGATTTCCTTACTAAGGAATATAAATCCGGTTCTGTAAACAGAAATGAGAAATGGGAGATGTGCCGTGGAATGGGCTTATCCTTCGGTTATAATGCCAACGAAGGCGATGACAAGCTGATCTCTGTTCCGGATCTGATCTCACTTCTTGTCGGAACAGTGGCAAATAACGGAAATCTTCTCCTGAACATCGGCCCGAAGGCAGACGGAACTATCCCGGAGGAGCAGGTAAGAAGACTGAAGATCCTGGGTGCATGGCTGAAGGTAAACCATGACGGTATTTACGGAACACGCTGCAGTGACCGTGAATCTGAGCTGCTTGAGAGTGGAATCGAGCTCCATTATACACAGAAAGACGGAAATCTGAATGTGTTTGCAGATCATCTGAAGGAAGGTGCCAATGAATTCCTGATCAAGGGCTATCACGGACAGCTGAGACCATTTGATCCGGCAGTGAAGGTAGAAACTGAAGATACTGCAGAAGGACTTCTTGTGAAGATCCCGGAATATAAAGAAGATATGTATGTGGTTGGATTAACCAACAGATTCTAAATGATGAACAGGAGGACCGGATGTATGTCGGTCCTTTTGTTGCTGCATGGGAGAAGATCGTGGATATCCGATCGATTCTCAGGGAGGGAGCTTTTATGTTTGGGAAAAAAATCGCAATACTGTTATCAACGGCAATGATCCTGACAGGGTCCTGTGTATCTTCTGTGGCTGTACATGCACAGACTGGTTATGCAGCTGAATATGCACAGGAAGCATCGGCAGCAGGTGTGCAGAGCACTGCAAAGCTTGTTGCGAAGGGCTCCTGTGGAAGCAAAGCTGTTTACCGGTTGTACTCCAATGGAAACCTGCAGATACAGGGAAAAGGGGAGGTTAAGGTTACCGATGATTTTTCATACAGATCAGCAACGATAAAAACGGTAACCGTTGCATCTGGGATCACGGGAATCGGTGACAGAACCTTTTCAGACTGCAGAAATATGAAGAGGATTTCGTTGCCGGGAACTCTGCGGAGTATTGGAGTAAGAGCATTTGGAGATACTGCGATCACCAGGATCAAGCTTCCTGATGGACTGAAAAGCATTGGTGCATATGCTTTTTACCAGAGTAAGCTTATGAGCCTGGATGTACCGAAAACTGTGACAAAAATTGATGAATATGCTTTCAGTTACTGTAACAATCTGGAATCTGTCAGCATTCCGGGAAGTGTGAAAATATTACCGGAATCGTTATTTGAGGCGGATATGAAGCTGAAAAAGGTTACGCTTGGACAGGGCGTTTCCAGGATAGAAAGAGCGGCCTTTCGGCATTGCGGTTTGACAGGAGTAAGCTTTCCGGACAGTGTTACGGTTATTGGTGAAGGTGCGTTTTCTTTTTGTCCAGATCTCAGAAAGGTGTCGTTGCCGAAGAAGCTTACAGAGATCGGGAACGGTGTATTCAGTAATTGTCGAAAACTGGGGAATATTACAGTACCTGCCAGTGTGAAAAAGATCAGAAGCCATGCTTTTTATGATTGCCTGGCAATGAAAAAGATTACGATCCTCAACAGTAAAACAGTGATAGAAAAAGAAGCGATCGGCTATAATTTCAATAGTGGAAAAAATAAAACTTTTGTCATTGCCGGAAAAAAGGGTTCTACTGCTCAGACTTACGCAAAGAAAAATGGGTTCCGTTTTTTGAACAATACTGCCGCAGTAAGGACCGCAAAGATGACCGGCGTGCCCAAAACAAAAACCATACTTCGTGGAAAAACATATACGATCCAGGCAGTGACCGTGCCGTATTACAGCGACGAAAAGATTCTTTTCCGTTCCTCGGATCGCAGGATCGCTACGGTAAATTCCAAAGGTGTTGTAAAGGGAATCCGAAAAGGGACGGCCGTGATCACCGTGCAGAGCGGAGCGAAAAAACTGAACTGTAAGATAACGGTGAAGTAACGATGAAGCAGGCGTACGTAAAATCGCCATAACAGTGAAAGAATACAAAAGAAAATAAAAACAGAAGCCCGGCAGATGAAACATGGAGAGTTATCACATGTGCAGCTGCCGGGTTTTTACAAATATAGGAATACCTTAAAATAAGGAATAAAATAGCTTGTTATACCCTTGAAATAAGGGTATATTAATAGAAAAGGGGGAATCTAAAATGACAGGATATGCTGTGAAACATTCGATACGGGCAGAAGATATACGAATTTTAAGAAAGAAATTGAAACTTACACAAAAAGATTTTGCAAAGTTAGTAAATGTATCTCAGAAAACAATAGAAAGATGGGAAAGTGAAAATCGGGATATTACAGGACCGGTTACGACATTAGTTCATATTTTAAACGAGTATCCTCAGATAGAGGAAAACCTCCGCGTGCCGGAAAAAGAATATCCGATACGCTTATGGTACATGTTTAAGAGTGAAATATGTACGATTATTGATGTGGATGAGAGAGGCAGAAAAGTAAAAATATATAATTATACAAACAATTTTATTAAAAAAGCATTTGGCCGAAATGAAAAACCAACCTTTGAAGAATACGAGGAATTTCTGGAATCTCGTTGTTTCCCGAGACAACGAGACAAAATAAAATTGGTATTAGAAGATTTGAATCTGCCATTCTATGATCCGTTTATGATCATAGAAAAGACCGAAGGAAGAATGGCAGAGGATGATTTCTGGATCAGGATTGAGAGGTAAAGATGGTACAGCTTTTTGAACAGGATATCAAAACAAATGACAGACAATCGTCAAAAGGAAACCAATTGAAATGGTGCAGGAACAATGTATGGTATAAAGCTGATTATATGGGATATGAGGGATTGGTGGAATATGTTGTTTCACGTTTGTTGGAAAAATCTTCACTGAAACAGGAAGAGTATGTTTTATATAAAACAGAAGAGATTAGTTATAAGAGAAGAAAATATCTGGGATGTAAAAGTGAAAATTTTTTGCCTGAGGGATGGCAGCTTATTACATTAGAAAGACTTTTTTATGGATTTTATAATGAAAGTCTTTATAAAAAATTATTCACGATTCCAGAACATTCGGAAAGACTGGAATTTATAGTAGATCAGACGGAACGCATTACGGGAATTAGCGATTTTGGAAAGTATATGAGTAAGATCCTGGCAATTGATACATTTTTTATGAATGAAGATCGGCATATGCATAATATTGGAGTTTTAATGGATGCAGAAGAAAAATATCATTTATGTCCAATATTTGATAACGGTGCAGGACTGCTATCAGATATACAGATGGATTATCCGATGGAAGAAAACATAAATAATCTGATGGAGGAGGCACGATCGAAAACTCTGTGTGAAGATTTTGATGAGCAGATCGAGATTGCGGAAGAATTGTATGGTCAGCAGATAAGTCTGGAATTTACTAAAAAAGACGTAAAAGAAATATTGGATATGGAAAGTTATTATCCGCAGGAATATAAAGAAAGAGTATTTGAGATTATTATGAACAGGAGAAGAAAGTACAGATATTTATTTTGAATAACTGCACGTCGTATTTTTGGTATTTTGGTAATAAAGCAGGTACAAAAGTTTTCACATGTGGAGCTGCCGGTTTTTTATAGTAGAAAAAATGTTAAAAAATGTCTGTAAACAGACAAAATATGACAAAAATATTCTAAACAAAGCTTGATTAAATGTGATGGGAAATTTATAATTTTAGTATAAATGTGAATTGGAAAATGAGGGAACGGTCACATCCAAAGGTGTTGTAAAAGGCATCAAAAAAGGAACTGCAACCATTACCGTTCAGAGTGGTTCCAAAAAACTGACCTGTAAGGTAACAGTTAAATAATTCAAAGGATATTAGTAATCAGCATTTGTTATTTACTCATAGTTATATCTTATATGTTTGAGTACGCAAAACAGACTGGAGCTTGATAAGAATATATATCAGGTTCTCAGTCTGTTTTTATATATTGCAGGCAAAAAAAGAACACGTTTTCACAAAATAAGATTGACTTTTTTCAAAACTCCTATTATCATATAAAACATATTTAATTACTATGAAATAAGGAATGATAAAAAGTTCTGTTACACTGATGATGCTGAGTTACATAGATGACGTTGAGTAGCTTACAGGACTGGTAGCGGGTAGACTTTTTTCAGAGGGAGGGGACGGGTACATGTCCATCAAGAAGATCGCAGAAAAGGCAGGGGTTTCACCGGCGACGGTTTCCAGAGTTTTGAATAATCCCAATTATAAATGTTCTGTTTCCGGACTCAGGGATAAGATATGGAAAACAGCTATCGAGATGAATTATGTGCCCAACGAGGCGGCCCGGAATCTGAAAAAAGGCGTTTCCGCAAAGCAGGAGAAAACCTGGTACATCAATATCCTGATGACAAGAACCGATTCTTCCACAACGGATCCGTTTTTTGCGGAGCTCCTTCGGGTGATCGAAAGTGAGATCCATGATAAAAACTGCATTCTTTCCAAAGTATGGTATATGTCTGTGTTTTCCGATGACCGGAAGTGCCGAAGGGAGAATCTTGACCGGCTGATCGACGGAATGTATGACGAGGTGGAAGGGAAAAGGGACGGACTGATCATCATCGGCAGATGTAATAAAGAGGCTTTGAAGAAGCTGAATAAGAAGTATAAGAGTGTGGTATCGGTGAATCGGAATTCTACCAATTATGAAGTGGATGAGGTCCTTTGTGATGGGAAAAAGATCGCAGCAGCGGCAGTGGAATATCTGATCTCCCTGGGTCACAAAAATATCGGATATATTGGCCAGTGTCACAGCGAGGACCGGTATAACGGGTATCTGGAAACACTGAAGAAGCATGATCTGGATGTGATACCGGAGTATGTTATCGAAACAAAGCAGACTGAGGCCGAGGGCTACGAGGCCATGGAAAAGTTCTTTCAGTCGGACGACATGCCAACCGGAATCTACTGTGCCAATGATATTTCGGCGATCGGAATGCTGAAGTGCCTGAATAAATTTCGGAACCGGTATTATATGCCTTCGATCATATCCAGCGATGATATACAGGAGGCACAGTTTACCAGACCGATGCTGACAACGGTGAGCCTGCCCAAGGAGGATATGGGAAAATTTGCATTATACCTGCTGCTGGACCGACTGAAAGGCGGACATTCCGGTATTGTGCGAATGGAGCTGGAAGGCAGACTGATGATACGGAACAGCTGCAGCAGTGTGGAGGACAGTATGTGGAGCGATTATTGTATCTGAGTGTTGCGGATACGCAGATATAGTGACAGACAGGATGCGGTTGCACTATGACCAGAGTATTTCGTGAAAACGTTTTCAGATATTCCTATTTAATTAATGGGAATAATATGGTTTAATGTATTCAATTCAAACAAAAAAATTACAGAACCACAGTAAACGGAAAGAACAGGTATGATTTGACAGCGAAATGAAGCAGTTACATTGGTGGGAAAAAGATTTCCAAATAAAAATGTGGTTGTAAAGGAGTACACAGATCATGAAAAGAAAACGCATCGCAGGTGTCTGTATCACACTGGCAGCAGTGATACTGGCAGGAACTTTTGCAGTATCGGGAAACAATACAAAGGATAAAAATCATGTGGAGATCATCAATGTGTCCTATGATCCGACCAGAGAATTTTATGAAGCATATAATAAGATTTTTTCAAAATATTGGAAAGAGGAAACAGGTCAGAGTGTGGATGTGATCCAGTCTCATGGCGGTTCCGGAAAGCAAGCCCTTGAGATTTCCAACGGACTTCCTGCGGATGTGGCGACACTTGCTCTGGAATATGATATCGATGCGATCCGGAATGCCGGTCTGATCGACAAGGGCTGGATCGATGAATATCCGGATGACAGTGCTCCTTATACTTCCACCATTGTATTTCTTGTTCGGAAGGGAAATCCGAAGAATATCCACGACTGGGATGATCTGACAAAGGATGGTGTGGGGGTGATCACTCCCAATCCGAAAACCTCTGGTGGTGCCCGCTGGAATTACATGGCAGCCTGGGCTTATGCCAATGAGAAATATAACGGCAACGAGACAGAGATGAAAGCCTTTATCAAGAAGCTTTACAAAAATGTCCTGGTTCTGGATTCCGGAGCAAGAGGTGCCACAACCTCTTTCGTGGAAAACGGGCAGGGGGATGTGCTGATCGCCTGGGAAAATGAAGCGTTTCTTTCTGTAAGGGATAATCCGGATGATTACGAGATCGTAACGCCGGGCATCAGTATCCTGGCACAGCCATCCGTTGCTGTTGTAGATGAAAATGTGAAAAAGCATGATAATGCAGAAGCTGCGAAAGCATATCTGAAATATCTGTATTCCGATGAAGCTCAGGAGCTGATCGCGGAGAATTACTATAGGCCGGTTGATCAGACGATCCTGAAAAAGCATGCAGATACTTTTAACCTGAAGGTGAAGCTGACAACGATCAAAGATTTCGGCGGCTGGGATGCAGTTCAGAAAAAGCATTTCGCAGACGGCGGAGTGTTTGATGAGATCTATGAAGAGTAGAAGAGCCTGAGATTTTGTAACAGACCAGAGAGTTGTAGAAGAGTCAGAGATTTGCAGCAGACCGGGAATTTGTAACAGACCAGAAACTTAGAATAGAAAAGCGGGGAGACAGAAATGAAGAAACAACAGAGTAAACGTGTGATACCAGGCTTTGGACTGACAATGGGAGTGACTTTGGCGATGCTGAGTATCGTAGTTTTGATCCCTCTTGCGTCTCTGGCAGTCTACTCGGCGCGGCTGGGTTTTCGGGAATTTATTGAGGTGATCACACGGCCGAGGGTTTTGTCCGGATTCTATGTAAGCTTTATTACCGCATTTGCGGCCACAGTGATCAATGCTATTATGGGACTGGTCCTTGCGTGGGTGCTGGTAAGATATGATTTTCCGGGAAAAAGGATCATGGATGGAATGATCGAGCTGCCTTTCGCACTGCCGACTGCAGTTGCCGGTATCTCACTGACATCCCTGACATCCGATAAAGGTCTGGTGGGAAGCTTTTTTGCAAATTTCGGTATTAAGATCGCATATACCAGAATCGGTATCACGGTGGCATTGATCTTTGTGGGAATCCCTTTTGTAGTCAGGGCCATTCAGCCGGTTCTGGAGAAACTGGACGGTTCCTATGAGGAGGCGGCCCGTGTTATGGGTGCAAAACCATTCACCGTTTTCCGCAGGGTTATTCTTCCGGAGCTTCTGCCGGCAATGCTTTCCGGGGCGGGACTTGCCTTCGGACGCTGCCTGGGAGAATACGGAAGCGTTGTTTTTATCGCAGGAAACAAGCCTTATTATACAGAGATCACGCCGCTGATCATCATGTCAAAGCTTCAGGAGTTTGACTATGAAAGCGCAACAGCTATCGCACTGGTTACACTGGCAGTATCATTTCTGATCCTGTTTGGTGTGAATCTGGTGCAGGCAAGAAATACGAAACGTATCAGAGGGAGGGATGCATAATGGATGAAAAAAAGAAGCAGGTTTCCGGGCCGGTGAAATGGATCCTTATCGGGATTTCCGTGATCTTTCTTTTTGTGATGCTGGTACTGCCTCTGGTGGTTGTTGTAACCCAGGCGCTGAGCAAGGGCTGGCAGTGCTATGTGCAGGCGGTGACAGATGAGTACACGCTGAAAGCGCTGAAGCTGACCATTGGGGCGACGGCTGCGGCTGTTGTATGCAACACGATCTTTGGTCTGTGTGCGGCATGGGCAATGACCAGATTTCATTTTCGGGGAAAAAAGTTCCTTACCACTTTGATCGATGTTCCGGTTACAGTATCACCGGTTATCGCAGGTCTTATCTATATCCTGGTTTTTGGAAAGCAGAGTCCTCTTTATTCTGTTCTTGAAAGTGCAGGGATACAGATCGTGTTTGCAGTTCCTGGAATTGTCCTGGCAACGATCTTTGTCACATTTCCATTTGTGTCCAGAGAGATCATACCGGTTCTGGAATCCATAGGGTCCGATGAGGAAGAGGCGGCAGCACTGATGGGAGCAAAAGGCTGGACGATTTTTACCAAGGTGACATTTCCGCATATCAAGTGGGCATTTCTCTATGGTGTTGTGCTGTGTACAGCCAGAGCCATGGGAGAGTTTGGAGCTGTGTCCGTACTGTCCGGACATCTCCGTGGAAAAACAAATACACTTCCGCTTCATGTGGAAATTCTTTATAACGAATTCCAGTATGTTCCGGCATTTGCGGTTTCTTCGATCCTTGTGATCTTGGCGGTGATCCTTCTGATCGCAAGAAATGTTCTGGAGCATAAAGGAAAGGGGGAAAAAGGCGATGTACGTTGAGTTAAAAAATATCAATAAAACATATGGGGATTACAAGGCATCTGATAACGTAAGCTT